>Ga0209430_1000421_pt1 | contig 44312 bp, 39 predicted proteins | sample BarGraIncub1133A_FD_184504 | JGI IMG/M metagenome (GOLD analysis project Ga0209430, IMG submission 184504) | Arctic peat soil microbial communities from Barrow, Alaska - Barrow Graham LP Incubations 11-33A (SPAdes) (version 2) | ecosystem: Environmental > Terrestrial > Soil > Wetlands > Peat... | reverse complement strand
TTTCGGTCGAAAGTTCAATTATTGGTTTCGTCTTACTGTATTTTACAGCGTTGTCCAATAAATTGAAAAATACATTTGTGATGTGAACTTCATCTCCCCTGATAAATGGATTTTCAGCTTGTAAATCAGTTTTCAATTCTCCATTCTCATTCGATACCCTTATTTCGAAATTAGAAGCGACACTTTCTGCCAGTTTATTCAAATCAATTTGCGTGAACTTGAGTTTTAATTTTCCTTCGTTGAAAACAGCCATTTGCAGTACTTTTTCAACCTGGCTGCTCAATCGCTTACTTTCATCAAAAATTACGCCCGAAATATGATCAACAGTTGTTTTTGAAAGTGAAACGGATGAATCTCTCAACATTTGCGAAGCCAACGAAATCGTTGAGATGGGCGTTTTCAGTTCATGGGTCATATTGTTGATGAAATCATTCTTTATCTGCGATATTTTCTTTTGTCGCAAAATAATCTGAAGTGTCACAATGAAAATTACGATAATTATCAGCGTAAGAAGCAATGAAGGGAAAACCAGAAATGAAGTAGAACTAAAGAAGCTACTTCTTTGATCAGGAAAATAAACGCATAGAAAATCGGGCTTTACCGGATCATCTCCCGCCAGAAGTAATTTTTTATATGGTTTTTTATTTCCCAATTTAGCTTTAAAGTCCGGGCTTCCCATGATGTAATCGTTTTTGCCATCAATCGTGGTTAGCACGGCGAACTTATAATCGAGATAAATTCCGTTGCGCTTAAGAGCCGTATCCAATGCCTGAGCCAGAAAATCGGGAGGAATTCTTATCGATATAGGAACGTCTGCCTGATCTTTCATGAACAGTTGGTATCTGAGATTTTGTGCGTCTTGTGCACTCTTGGCGTTATATCCGTTCTGAAAACTCTGAGTCTGCCTTTGCGAAAAAATGATAGAGTGATCGTTTATTCCACTTTTTGTGCTGGAACTTGAATATTTTCGGGAGACAGATATTTCGCCTTTCTGTTCAAGAGCGCTTAAAGGTAAACTAGGATCAGAGTTGGGAAATAATTCTGAATAATTAATTGGAAGTTCAATTTTTGCTTCGCGTTCTAAAAATTCATTGGTCTCCGCATAATCAATCAATTCGGTAACATACTGCAATGCCTGCATGGTCTGCATGCTGAAATTCTTTTCCTGAAGTTCAGCTGTATGTTTAATGTTCATCATCTGCACGCTAATAAGGGAAGCTGCAGCAATAGCCATTACTACACTTAAAGTATATATCATTCTTCTACTCATCGAAACAAAGATATAGCTATTAATGTATGTTGTCGATTCTCCTTAACATTATTTAACTTAGGAGCTTAAATAAGGAAGTTATTCCTTGCAAAAAGGTTTTTTTCACGTTAAGGGGTTGGTATAATCTGGTTTTTTATTGCAAATGGGGGCGAAGTTCGAACCTTGTTCTGCATTTGCCAAAAATTATAAACTTATTTGGCGACATGAATTGTTAAATCGGAGCATTTTTTCTCTTAAATATAACAATCAGATTGTCAGATTCAATCGTTGATGTCGAAATTTTCGAGTGCTTTGCACGCCGAATTTTGCTGTGCCTCTTTCTTTGAATACCCTTCACCTTTCCCGGCGATCTGACCATCAATTCTGATGATTGATACAAATGGGGGCTTATTTGGGCCTGAAACAGGTTTTTCCTGGGTATCAAATTCAACCTCCCTTTTGTTCTTTTGACCCCACTCAATTAGCTGGCTTTTAAAGTTATTGTCACTCCTTTCTAATTCGTGAACATCAACGTAGGTTGACAAAACTTTTTTAATCAAAAAGTCTTTGGCTCCCTGGTAGCCATAATCGAGATAAATTGCTCCAATAAATGCTTCAAATACGTCACCAAAAATATGGCTCGTTTCATTGACAGTATTAGTATTCGAGGTAACAAAATGGTTAAGCCCTAGTTTAAAGGTTAATTGTGTCAGGAAACTCCTGTTAACAATGCGCGAACGCATTTGTGTAAGGAATCCTTCGTCTTTCCGGGGAAATCGATTATAGAGATAATCGGCAACAATCGTCCCAATTACGGCATCGCCAAGATATTCGAGTCGTTCATTATTGATTGGTTGCCCCAATAAATCAGCAGAGGAGGCCGATTTGTGGATAAATGCTAGATCATAAAGCCGAAGCTTTAACGGGCTAAAACCTGTGGTCGCTTTTATAAATGAATAAAACTCCTTTCTTGAAGAAGAAAAGAGTTTTATTCGATACCTTAAATCTCTTAACACTTTACTAAGAAAGTTTTTTAAAGATTACAGTTCCATTATGACCGCCAAATCCAAAGGTGTTACTTAAAACATAATTGAGTTCGCGTTTTTTGGCTTTGTTAAAGGTAAAATCAATTTTCGGATCAATTGCGGGGTCAAGCTCGAAGTGGTTGATAGTTGCAGGAACAATACTGTCTCTCATTGCCAGAATAGAGGCAATTGCTTCAACAGCTCCCGCTGCACCCAATAAGTGACCTGTCATTGATTTGGTAGCACTGATACTAAGATCATAAATATGATCGCCAAATACTCTGCGGATGGCTTTGGGTTCGGCTATATCACCGAGACCAGTGGACGTGCCATGAACATTGATGTAATCAATATCTGTTGGTTTCAATCCTGCATCCTCAAGAGCTCTTTTCATAACCAATGCTGCGCCTCCACCTTCGGGATCCGGAGCAGTCATGTGATAAGCATCTGTTGACATTCCGACTCCTACAAGTTCGGCATAGATTCTTGCACCACGGCGAACTGCATGTTCATATTCTTCAAGGATTAATGCACCTGCACCTTCGGCCATTACAAACCCATCTCGTCCGGTATCGAACGGTCTGGAGGCTGTTTTAGGGTCATCATTGCGTGTTGATAATGCTCGCATGGCGTTAAAACCTCCTACTCCTGCTTCGTTGATAGCTGATTCGGAACCTCCGGCAATAAAGATGTTTGCTTTTCCAAGACGAATATAAGTAGCAGCATCAATCATTGCATGGGTTGCAGAGGCACAAGCTGTTACAGTGGTGATAGTTGGTCCGCGGAAACCGTATTTCAATGCGATATTTCCACTGGCCATATTGGCAATCATTTTTGGGATAAAAAATGGCGAAAATCTTGGATTTTCCGGTTGGGCATTATACTCAGTTACAACTTGTAAAAAAGTATTCAGACCACCAATTCCGGCTCCCCAGATGACTCCACACTCATCTCTGTCTGTCTTTTCAAGGTCAATTCCCGAGTCTTTCAGTGCTTGGGCAGCAGCAACGTATGCGAATTGTGCATACAAGTCGTGCTTATGAACCTCTTTTTTCTCAAGGTATTCGCTTGGATCGAAATTCTTTACTTCACAGGCAAACTGCGTTTTGAATCTGGATGCATCAAAACGAGTAATGGGGCCGGCACCGCTAACCCCATTGCACATGTTTTCCCAGAATTCTCCGACGTTTTTACCAAGAGGGTTAATTGTGCCCAATCCGGTTACAACAACTCGTTTTAATTCCATAGTAAACTTTTGAGCCCTTTATTAATGAAAAACTGGATTACTTCGCGTTTTCTGTGATGTAATTAATGGCATCGCCAACAGTTCCGATTTTTTCAGCCTGATCATCGGGGATAGCAATGTTGAATTCTTTTTCGAATTCCATAATTAGCTCTACGGTATCAAGAGAATCGGCGCCTAAGTCGTTCGTGAACGATGCTTCCGGAGTAACTTCACTTTCATCAACACCAAGCTTATCAACAATGATCGCTTTTACTTTCGCTGAAATGTCAGACATGATTTTTTAAATTTTTACGTTAATACTATTATTAAATTTGTTCGCTGGTTTTTGCGAACAGCGAGTGCAAAGAAACGAAGAAAGAAATTTATCTTCCAAATATTTAGTCAATAATCTATTATTTTAGACATGAAAATCAACGTATGCAATTCTTATTAAAACATTTGGTTCGAATAGTCGAATTTGTAAAGTTCATAATCAATTATAAATGATAAATATAGCTATATTTGCTTCCGGGTCGGGTAGTAATGCCGAGAATATTATCCGATACTTCCAAAACCATTCTAATGTGAGGATAGATTCGGTTTGGTCGAACAAAAGAGAGGCTTATGTTCTTCAAAGAGCACGAAATCTTGGTGTTGAAGCGAGGTATTTTACGCGTGAACAGTTTAGCGGATCTGATCAATTGATTACTGAATTTAAACATCGGAACATCGATTTGATTGTCCTTGCTGGATTTCTCTGGCTGGTTCCCCCCGAATTTGTCGACGCTTTTGCCATTATTAATATACATCCTGCTCTATTACCAACCTATGGTGGCAAAGGAATGTATGGCTCTTTTGTGCATGAATCGGTGGTGCGTAATCAGGAAAAAGAGTCAGGAATTACGATTCATCTCGTCAATAAAGAGTACGATAAAGGGGATCACCTTCTACAGGTAAAATGCCCTGTATATTCCAATGATACTCCAGAGACACTTGCCGCAAGAATTCATGAACTCGAATACATGTATTTTCCACAGGCAATAGCAGATTATCTAATTAAAAAGTATTTTGCAGAATGAAGTTTCCACCAAAACTTAGTCCGGGAGATAAAGTTTCCATTATTTCGCCGGCAAGTAAAATAGATCGTCAAATAGCCGAACGTGCTGCTGAATTGTTAAGGCAGCAAGGATTTCGGGTGGAAATTGGAATGCATGCTTTTGACAAAGATGGGATATTTGCCGGACCTGATTCTGAGCGTGCTGCTGATATGCAGAAGGCATTGAATGATAAATCAATAAAAGCTATTTTTTTTACACGTGGCGGGTATGGATCTATTAGAACACATCAGTTAATCAATTGGTCATCTTATTTTAAAAAGCCAAAATGGCTGATTGGATTTAGTGATATTACCGTTTTTCATGCATACCTTTCCTGCCACAATATTGCTTCGGTCCATGGTGTGATGAGTGCCTGGTTTGAACAGGACGAGATGCTGACCGATAGTTTTTTACGAACGATAAACTTGCTAAAGGGAGATAAGCCTGACTACTTTATACAACCTCACGAATTGAACAGGAATGGTTTGGCTTCCGGGATATTGACAGGTGGAAATTTATCGATTATCCAAAGTTTGCGCGGCACTGCGCTCGACATCTCACCTAAAGGAAAAATCCTCTTTGTTGAGGATATCGATGAATACCATTATCACCTCGACAGAATGATGCAGAATCTGAAAGTCGGTGGTGTACTTGGACAGCTCTCAGGTTTGGTCGCGGGGTACTTTACCGGAATGAAAGATGGCGAAACGCCTTTTGGTAAAACCGCTTTTCAAATTATCAAAGATGCAGTTGCAGAATACCGGTATCCTGTTGCATTCGGAATGCAAGCCGGTCACGAATTACCAAATTATCCGTTGCTTCTGGGTAGTAAAATCTCTTTGGAAGTTTCAGAAGATAAGGTGATTATTAAAACATTGTAAAATTCGAATCTGATGTTGCCACCAAAAGAACTTGGAATTAAAGGGGAAGAGATTGCAGCAGGTTACCTTAAAAAGGAAGGTTATAAAATCTTGGCGCGTAACTGGTTTTACGATCATAAGGAAATTGATATTATTGCGAGGCTGGGTGACGAGATTGTAATTGTTGAGGTGAAAACCCGTGAAGGAGATTATTTTGAGGAACCATGGGAAGCGGTTTCGACCCAAAAAATCCGAAACCTTGTGGAAGTTGCAGACGCATGGCTTAACGAACGACAGATCGATCTGGAGACCCGTTTCGACGTTATTTCAATCGTTTTTACTGATGATGTCAAATACGAGTTAACACATTTCCCGGGTGCATTTATTCCGCCAGTCAATTAGTAGTGACGTTAACAGAATTTTTTTAATTTTGATCAATCTATTAATACAATGTTATTCTCATGGATATTGAATCGATCAGAGTCTATTGTCTCACTAAGAAGGGGGTCGAAGAGGGATTTCCTTTCGGTGATACAACGCTGGTTATAAAGGTTGGGGGGAAGATATTTGTTTTGATGAATCTTGATGGTGATCCCTCGATGAATCTGAAATGTGATCCTGACAGAGCGATCGAATTAAGGGAAGAAAATCCGACAATTATACCGGGTTATCACATGAATAAGAAACATTGGAATACCGTCGTCCTGGATGGTTCGTTGCCGAAAAAGCTGATTCTTGAAATGATAGGTCACTCATATGATTTGGTATTGAAATCATTGCCTGTAAAGCTGCGATTGGAAATTGAACAAGATTAATATTAGAAAACTATGATATTTAATTTAAACGGGGCTGAATATATCGAACTGATCAAGTTGTTAAAATTGCTTCATATCGCGGAATCGGGTGGACACGCAAAAATAATAGTGGAGGAGGGAGAAGTAAAATTAAATGGAGAAGTTGAATTCCGCAAACGGGCAAAACTACGTCCGGGTGATCTGGTTGAAACTTCTGGGAAACAAATTACGATTGAATTATAAATGAGATTTAATCAGCGAAATAGTTCTATTGACTAACAATACTTTCTAACCAATTATAAAATTAATTCATGCACAAGCGATCTTATCAGGTTTTTATCATTGCATTGATTGCAGCTTTAGGCGGCTTTCTGTTTGGTTTCGATACAGCAGTTATAGCAGGTACCACTTCTGACCTGGAACGGATTTTTTCTCTTGACAAATCGGGGTTGGGTTTTACTGTCGCCATCGCATTGATTGGTACAATAGTAGGGACGCTTATTGTTGGTAAGCCGGCTGATCTTTACGGTCGAAAAAGAGTCCTGATTCTGACTGCAGTGCTTTATACCATTTCTGCTTTTGGATGTGCCTTCTCATTTAGCTGGGAGACCTTGCTTTTTGCACGGTTTTTAGGTGGAATTGGAGTTGGAGTTGTGTACGTAGTGGGACCAATGTACATAGCAGAAATTGCACCGGCGGCTTATCGTGGTCGTTTGGTAGGGCTTTTCCAGTTCAATGTGGTTTTTGGAATTCTGATGGCCTACCTGTCAAATTATATAGTTGGCCAATTTGATCTGGGTGATGTTGAATGGCGCTGGAAACTTGGAATTCAGGCAATCCCATCTATCATTTTTTTCTTTTCTTTATTTTTCATTCCACGCAGTCCAAGATGGTTAATGAAAATGGGATATACGGATGAAGCCAGGGCAGTGCTTGTCAGAGTTGGCGAGGAGCGGATTGATGAGGTTATGAATGATATTCAGGAGTCATTAGATGCAGCGAAACATTCAGGCGATCGATTATTTAGTAAAAAATTCTCTTTCCCGATTTTTCTGGCCGTTTCTATCGCAATATTTAATCAGTTTTCGGGAATCAACGCCCTACTTTATTATTTAAACGATATTTTTGCCCAGGCCGGATTCGACAAGGTTTCAGGGGATCTTCAATCAGTAGCTGTTGGTGCTACTAATTTGTTATTTACAATGATAGCAATGTCAATCATTGACAAGGTCGGGCGAAAAACGCTATTACTGGTTGGTTCTGTTGGGACAGCAATTTGCCTGGCTGGCGTCTCATTGATTTTCTTCACCAATAGCTACCAATTCCTGCTTGTTTACTTGCTGGTTGGTTATATTGCGTTCTTCGGTTTTTCGCAAGGAGCTGTTATCTGGGTATATATTAGTGAAGTATTCCCAAATTCTGTAAGATCCAAAGGACAAGCCCTGGGAAGTTTTACACATTGGGCAATGGCTGCGATTGTTTCTTGGAGTTTTCCGGTTTTAGCAGCGAAGTCTGGAGGTGTTCCTTTTGTCTTCTTTGGTGTGATGATGATTGTGCAATTCTTTGTAGTATTTTTCTTTTATCCCGAAACGAAAGGAAAATCGTTGGAACAGCTTCAAAAGGAATTGATTAAGGAATAATTTAGCTGCTTTCATCCGGTACAATTGTAATTTTAATTCATCATGGTAATGCTGGACGAGTAGGGTATATGTTACATATAGTAAGCGCTTCAAAATTTTATTCCTCGCTCGGTGTTTATTAATTTGAAGGTTAACGCTATGTTAATTTATCAATATGGTTATCATATCCTGAATTTTTTTGGATTTGTTAACGCAACTTCCTTGTATTTTTGTTGTCTATTAATTTGTACTACAACTTCTCAACTTCTTAAAAAGGAAGAACAGAAACTTGACATTTTAATAAGTAATAAAACGGAAATATTTTTTTTCCAATAAAAAGTAGCGATGAGCAAATATATAGGTCTGATAATAATATTATTAACGTTCTCTGTTAATATTGTTCAAGCCCAGAAAACAGAGATCTCAGGGAAAATAACAGAAGCTGGTAACACCAATCCAATTCCCTATGTTAGCATTTTATTTAAGGGTACTTACACTGGTACCATGTCCGACCTCAATGGGAATTATAATCTAAGTTCCACAAAGCCGGCTTCCATCATCGAATTTACTGCTGTAGGCTTTAAAAAGCAGGATTTTACAATTAAACCTAACCAGGTTAATAAGCTTGATGTTAAAATGGAAGAGGATGTCGTTTCATTGGCTGAGGTTTCTGTTCGGCCAGGGGAAAACCCTGCAATTCCGCTCTTCCGGAAAATTGTAGATCGGAAAAAAGAAAATAATCCATCCAATTTTCCTTCCTGGCAATCGAAGCTCTATAGCAAGACAGAGATCGACATCAAAAATGTAAAAGAATCCCTTCGTAAAAAGAAACTTTTAAAGCAATTTGAATTTGTATTTAAATACATTGATTCTCTTGAGATTCAGGGAAAAACCTTTCTTCCGATCTTTTTTACTGAAACTGTTTCTAATTATTATCATAGCAGTGAATCGAATTCCAATCGTGAAGAGATCATTGCGAACAAAGCATCCGGAATGACTTCCGATATGATTACTCAGTTTACCGGGAAAATGTACGAAGGGGTGAATCCATACGATAACTATATTATGGTTTCGGATATTGGGCTTGTCTCTCCACTAAATTCACTTGGACTACAATTTTATCATTACTATCTGCGCGATAGTGCGATCGTGAATGGGCAAAAGATATACGAAATTTCTTTTAAGCCAAAGCTGCCACAGGAACCAACTTTCAGGGGTAAATTTTGGGTCGAAGACCAGAGTTTTGCCGTAACCAAAGTTGAAATGCAACTTTCGGAAAAAGCAAATATTAATTTTCTGAATAACTTACAGTATTCAATCGATTATCAAAAGAAGGAGGGACGATGGGTTCCCCGAAATGAGCTTCTGATCACTGATCTTGATATTCAAAAAAGCAAAGATTCGGAAAGAATGGGTTTTATGGGACGCAAGACCAATGTTTATCAGGATTTTATTTTTGCGGAAGCGCTTCCCGTTGAAGTTAAGAAAAAGGATGAAATTGTAGTTAGCAAGGACGCTGTTAAAAAAGATGACCTTTTCTGGGAGAATACTCGTCCGATTGAGTTGCAGAAACGAGAAGCTGGCATATACGAAATGGTCGAATTAGTAAAAACTGTTCCGCTCTATAAAACAGTTGTGGAATATCTGTACATGTTTTACTATGGATATCGCGATTTGGGAAAGGTTGAGCTGGGACCTTATTATTACCTTTATAGTTCCAATAAAGTTGAAGGTTCGCGCTTGAGAATTGGAGGCCGTACCACCACAAAATTTAACCCCAATCTAAGGCTGAATGGTTATGGGGCGTACGGATTTAAGGACGAGGACTTTAAGTTCGGCGGTGGTCTTGAATACTATTTTTCGAAGAAACCGCGTTCAATGATATCGCTTCAGGGTCAACACGATTATGAATTACTGGGCAAAAGTTCGAATGCACTAATGGAGGATAACATACTGACATCAATACTCAGCAAGAATCCAAATACGAAGCTGAACATGATCGATCGTGTTGAGGCTACATTTGACAAAGAGTGGATTAACGGGTTTTCGAATCAGATTTCGGTGACCTCGGCCCATATTTTCTCAGGACCATATGTTCCATTTATAAATTCAACAGGGGATTCAATTCCTTCCATTAGAACGGGTGAAATCAAATTAAATACACGTTATTCGCCGGGTACAAGTTTTGTCCAGGATGGATTTGAACGTAATACATTTGGGAATTACGATCCGGTAATCAACCTAGGTGTGACTGCCGGATTGAAGGGTTTTTTAGGATGCGATTACGATTATCTGAAGCTTGATTTTAATCTTTCTGACAAAATCAAGTTAAATCCTTTTGGCTATTTGACTTATTACCTTCAGGCTGGCAAAATTTGGGGCGATGTTCCTTTCCCGCTGATGAAAATCCACGAAGGAAATGAAACGTACGCTTTTGATTTATATGCCTTTAATCTGATGGATTATCAGGAGTTTGTTAGCGATACATATGCCAGTTTATTTTTGGAACATCATTTTCAGGGATTTTTTCTGAATAAAGTTCCCTTATTCAAACGATTGAAATGGCGGGAAGTAGTTGGGGTTCGGACATTGATTGGAAGTTACGATGAAACAAAGCATACGGGCTTCGTCTTCCCTGCAGGAATGACGGGGCTGAGAAGTACACCCTATACTGAATTTTCTGCTGGAATTGAGAATATCTTCAAGATAATCAGGGTTGATGCGGTATGGCGTTACAACTACAATGAGGACCGGAAAACAAAACTTGGCATTATGTTTTCGTTGCAGCTGACGCTTTAAAAATGTAAGGTGAAATATTCACTGATTTACCTGGTTGGCTTATCTTTGCCCTTTCTCGCTTACAAACTTTTTTATCTTTTCCGTTCAAAAAACCGTTTCATGATATCCGCACATTCCGTCTGGAGAATTCCTCCAAGAAGTACGGTTTTCGGGTGAAGCGCCGCTGGCGCAAATTTCTGAAATCCGCGCTTTTGGTCACTTGCACCATAAACAATCCGGTCGATCTGTGACCAGCCCAATGCACCAGCGCACATCGTGCAAGGCTCCAGGGTTACATAAAGCGTACAGCCAGTCAGGTATTTTCCACCTAACAGATTAGTAGCTGCTGTAATTGCCTGCATTTCAGCATGCGCAGTCACATCATTCAGTGTTTCTGTCAGGTTATGTGCTCTCGAAATAATCTGATTGCGGCAAACCACTAAAGCTCCCACCGGAATCTCACCATCTGCAAATGCCTGCTCTGCTTCTGCAAGGGCACGCTTCATGAAGTATTCATCATCAAAGGGGTCTATCATGTTCTCTTTTTTTACCAAAAGTAAACGATATTCATTACATCCGGCATTCTAAATGTCAGTGTCCACGCGTGTCAGTGCTCATATCTTGGATGTCAGCGTCCATTTCTTGAATGTCAGTGCTCATATCTTGGATGTCTGTATCCTTTTCTTGAATGTCAGTATTCATTCAATGAATGTTAAGACATTTAAAAGCGCATTTCCGATTCAATATGATCAGAAATAATACCTTGACTTAAATTGAATCCGGTAAGGGTGATTTTAGATTTTATAATCTTGCCTTAGTTTTGTAATTTTACGCCTTAAACATACAAAGCAATTAAATGTACAGAAATTTTACTTGCGGTGAGCTGCGACTGACACATATTGGTCAGGAACCTGTTTTGGCTGGTTGGGTTCAGACAGTGCGAAACCTTGGTGCTATGACCTTTATCGATATTCGTGACCGTTATGGCATCACACAGTTGGTTGCCGACGAAAATACTTCTGCTCGGTTGAAAGAGCAATTCGATAAATTGGGGCGCGAATATGTGATCCAGGTGAAAGGAGTTGTCAGAGAGCGTTCGAGTAAAAATTTAAAAATTCCAACCGGGGAGATTGAGGTTGATATTAAAGAGTTGACAGTGCTCAATAAAGCAGCTGTACCACCATTTACAATTCAGGATGACACCGATGGTGGTGACGAATTGAGGATGAAATTCCGATACCTTGATCTTAGGCGCGAGACGGTTAGAAAGAACCTTGAGTTAAGGGCCAAAATGGCGCATATTATCCGTAATTACCTGGATGAACTTCAGTTTATTGAGACGGAAACACCTGTCCTGATGAAGTCAACACCCGAAGGTGCACGTGACTTTGTGGTTCCCTCACGGATGAATCCTAACCAGTTTTATGCACTACCGCAATCGCCACAGATTTTCAAACAGTTGTTGATGGTTGCCGGATTCGATCGCTATTACCAGATTGTGAAGTGTTTTCGTGATGAAGACCTTCGTGCAGACCGTCAGCCCGAGTTTACCCAGATTGACTGTGAGATGTCGTTTGTTGAGCAGGAAGATGTTTTGAACATGTTTGAAGGACTTGCACGTCACATGTTTAAAGAGATCAAAGGGATCGATCCGGGTGTGTTTCCACGCATAACTTGGGCCGATGCGATGGAGAATTACGGCAACGACAAACCGGATATCCGTTTTGGGATGAAATTTAAAAACCTTACTGAACTTGTCAAAGGCAAAGAATTTAAAGTTTTTGACGAAGCTGAATATATAGTCGGAATCTGTGCTCCGGGTTGCGGTGAATATACACGCAAACAGTTGGATGCACTCACCGAATTTGTTAAACGTCCACAGGTTGGTGCCAAAGGACTTATATATGCAAAAATAAATGAAGACGGAAGTGTAAAATCTTCGGTCGATAAGTTTTATACGCAGGAAGATCTTGCGAAATGGGTTGCTATTTTCGAGGCAAAGCCGGGCGACTTAATATTGATCATCTCGGGAGAAAGAACACGTGCATTGTCTGCATTGTCGGTATTGCGTCTAGAAATGGGACGCCAGTGCGGATTAACTGACAAGGAAGATTTCAAACCGCTTTGGGTTATCGATTTTCCATTGCTTGAATGGGATGAAGATTCAACTCGTTTCTACGCGATGCACCATCCGTTTACATCACCCATACCGATGGATATTCCATTGCTTGATTCCGATCCCGGGAAAGTTAGGGCGAATGCTTACGATTTGGTAATTGATGGGGTTGAGATTGGTGGTGGATCGGTCAGGATTCACGATAGCGAACTTCAGGCCAAGATGTTTAAAACACTCGGTTTTACGAAACAAGAGGCTGAAAATCAATTCGGGTTCCTAATGGAGGCATTTAAATATGGTGCGCCGCCCCATGCCGGAATTGCTTTTGGTTTCGACCGTCTCGTATCTATGTTTGCCGGACTCGATTCTATCCGCGACGTAATTGCATTCCCTAAAAACAATTCCGGCAGGGATGTTATGAACGATGCTCCTTCTGAGATTGCCCAGACTCAACTCAACGAACTTTATTTGTCGCTGGTAACTCCCAAAGTCAAGGGCTGATTCGAAAATTGAAAAAAATGAGTTAATTCGCCCATTCGATATTTTTGGCACAAAAAAAGGACAACTTATGCTGTCCTTTTTTTGTGCTTTGATAATTCTACTATTGCGAAGCCGTCTTTTTTCGGGCTGAATAGTTGATATGTAGCGCTTGCGCTTTTCTTAATTCTTCTTTTACCTCTTGAATGATCTTCATTCTTGTCGACTCGTCAGCTTTTATTGATGTAATTAGTAAAGGAATCTCAGATTCGTCTCTTGCAGCTCTTTCAACAGTAATAAAAGTCTGAATATCGCTAGGATTGGCGAATACGTCATTCAATTGAATCTGCGGTTCCGTTCCAAAAGTTTTCTGATATTGAGGCGTTGGCTGACCTATGTAGATAAAACTTACCAAAGTTTTCTTTGTGAGTTTTGTAAGTTCAGTAGCTTCAGGTTTTTTAATTTTCACCTTTAGCGTTACTTCACGCATGGTAGTTGTTACCATAAAAAAGCAAAGAAGCATAAATACAATATCGGGAAGCGAAGCAGTTGATACTGCTGGTGTCTCCTTCGCACTGTCTTTTCTAAATTTTGACATTTCTAGTCCTCTTTATGTTATTATTTCTTTACTCCAACCTTTTTTGGTTCGGCTTCTGAGATTTTCTGCGGATAGATCATTTTGATTGCATTTTGTTGCGCCTCATTCAAATCCTTGAATTTCTTGCTCCATTTCTGCATCGCTTTTGCGTCCCGAAGATCATTGACGGCAGCTACCAATTCATTTTGTACACGTATGTACATTCCGTAAGTGGTTCCAAAATCGTTTCTTAACGATATTACTGCGTTTTTCTCAACTTCGGTCGGACCAAAAAACGGAACTTCCTTTACCTCTTTCTCAGGCAGCGTTGTTAAATTCTTTGGATTTTCCAAAAACTCCATCGTTTTGGCACGTAAATCTTTTATTGCTAACCACTCATCCTCGACTAATAACTGATCTTGGGCATTAACCAATACCACAAATATATTCCGCTCATTGATCTGAATATCAGTTTGTGCCTGATTAGGGTCAGCGGGTGGAGGAAGTCTCCGTTCAAGACCCGAATCAACGTCCATCGTAGTTGTTACGAGAAAGAAGATCAGCAACATAAAGGCAATATCCGCCATTGATGCAGAGGGTATTTCAGGAACTTTTTTTGCCATTGTGCTATTATTAAAAAATTATTTAAGCAGTTAACCTCGCTTAAAATGTAAATCTTATTTGCTCCATATTTTTGAAACAGAGGCGTATATCAAAGTTGTTACTGAGATAAACGCTAAAATATAGGTGGCATATAATCCTGTATCTACCATCTGTGCTGTTTTTGGTGTTAAAGAGCCCTCTGCAATCAGAGCCTTTGCTCCATAAAACTGCGGAATTTCAGTTGACGACATTAAATAGGCGATAATAAATATAACAGCTAAACCGCCTAACGCAATGATTGCCTTTTTACTATCTCCTTTGACAGTAACCATTTGGTATACTGAAAATAAAACAATGCCAGCCAGTGCAAAGAAAAAGAGAAAATAAGCCCAATAAAAATTAGTATTCAATAAACCGTCAAGTTGTACGGCAGTGTCATTGCTGTTTTTGACCACTAAAAAGATTAGGATCACTGAAATGGCAAACATGACCCAAAGACTAATATTCAAATATTTGATAAATTTGTTACCACTCATGGGAGTAAAAAATAAATTGATTAAATTATTTTTTCAGGTTAAATTTCACAAGCAAATCCATCAGTGAAATTGAAGCATCCTCCATAGAACTGATGATGCTTTCAATCTTTGCAAGGAAATAGTTGTAAAATACCTGAAGAATCATAGCCACGATAAGACCGAATACGGTTGTGATCAACGCGATCTTGATACCACGTGCAACAAGGGTAGGAGAAATGTCACCTGCAACTTCGATTGCATCAAATGCAGCAATCATCCCGATTACAGTTCCCATGAATCCAAGCATAGGACCAAGGGCAATAAACAATGCAATCCAGCTTAATCCTTTTTCAAGTAATCCTGCCTGAATACCACCGTATGATACGATCGATTTTTCGACAACATCCAATCCTTCTGAATGACGATCAAGACCCTGGTAGAAAATAGAAGCTACTGGCCCACGGGTATCGCGGCAAACATCTTTAGCCGCTTCAATGCCACCTTTACCTAATGCCTCCTCAACGTTGGCAAGGAGTTTCTTCGTATCTGAAGTTGCCATGTTTAAATAGATGATCCTCTCAATACTCAGTGCAAGACCTAAAATCAAACATGCAAGGATAGAAGCCATAAATCCCGGACCTCCTTCAATGAATTTTTGTTTAATCTGGCTGTGTAATGATTGGCCTGCTTCACTTTGGGCTGCAGCTTGTTCAACCGGGTCAGCAGCTAAACTTTTTGCTTTAGGCTGGACTGTAGTAGCTGGTACCGGTGCCTGCGCTTTGGTTTCGAATGAAGTTCCAAAACTAAGCATCCCACAAACTGCAATTAGCGCAAATAGCTTTCTCATAACTGTTTCTGAATTTTTAATTAATAAAATGTTTTTGAATAATTGGTTCTGCGTTTACTATTTTGCTTTTATAATATAAACTCAATTTTAAAAGAGGAATCTTAAAATTCCTGATCAATAAAACAAATTAACACCGTACTTGCTATTGCTTTAGGTGTATTAAAATTTGCTTTGCAAGTTACAAAAGAATACCTAAATAACAATTAAATCTCAATTATGCACAGGCCACTTTTCAGTAACTTAAGCTTTAACTTTAGTTTTTGACTGAATAATTCATACTGTTTTGTACATTTTCATTTTCAGAATACGTTAGTGCTCTGGAATAACTGTTTTTACCATTTATTAAAAATGCTGTAGTACAGCAAATGAATCTATCGTGTCACTTCCTGTTTTTCAAATCAATCCAATTTACTGTATAAGGCAATAATCAATTGCGATAATACAATTCGCAGGAATACTTTTATATTTTTAGAACTTGAACTTTTTAATTTTCAATTTCACCACTAAGATTTTGAACCAGGTAGGCCTTTACCTCAGCAATTGGTAAATTTTGTCCCAACAGGAACATCAGTTTTGTGACTGCCGCTTCAACTGTAATATCTTTACCGCTAACCACTCCGGCTTCCTGAAGTTCCCTGCTGGTTTCGTAATAGCCCATTTTCACCTTTCCTCCGGGGCACTGACTTACGTTCATAAATATGATTCCTAAAAGAGTTGCTTGCCTGATTGCTTCAAAAATCCATGGAAATGTGGGCATATTTCCCGATCCATAAGATTCAAGAATGATACCTTTAAGTCCAGGTAATGCAAGTATGGCATCGAAATACTTGCGATTGATCCCTGGAAAAATTTTTAGCACAATTACATTGTCATCAACTGATGTATTAATGCTAAGAATTCCTTTACTACGGGGATAGTTAATTTTTTCATAATTGTATTTGATGTCTACTCCGGCTATGGCAAGCGAAGGGTAATGGTGCGAAGTAAAAGCACTGAATTGCTGTGAATCTTCCTTTGTGGTTCGGTTTCCCCTGAAAAGGTGTGAGCTGAAATAGATACACACTTCGGGTACGATCGCTCTTCCATCTTTTTTTGCTGCGGCAATTTGTATCGCAGTAATAATATTTTCCTTTCCATCTGTGCGTAACACACCGATGGGGAGCTGAGATCCAGTCATTATTACTGGTTTATCAAGATTCTCGAGCATATAGCTCAAAGCCGATGCGGTGTAAGCCATTGTATCGGTTCCATGTAGAATCACGAATCCGTCGTATTGCGAATAATAAGTTTTGATTGTTTTTGCCAGCTGAATCCAAATGGCTTGCGTCATATTGGCCGAATCAATGGGGGGATTAAAGGTCACTGATTCAATTTCGAACCCGAGTTTGTGCAGTTCAGGAATTTCATCCTGAATAAGTTCAAACTTCATTGGCGAGAGGGTTTTTGTCTTCGGATCTTCACGCATTCCGATAGTTCCCCCTGTGTAAATGATCAGAATTGCTTGCTTTTCGGATGTCACTTTGCTCTCAGGTTATTAAATGTTATGTCTTCTGCAAAAGTATAAATCCCTGCTCAATTAATTGTTTAAAATCCAAATAATTGTTTTGCGTTTTGAGTGGTTATCCGGGCAACTTCTTCGATGCTGGTTTCGTGAAGCAATGCAATTTTGGAGGCAACCGCCGTGACAAAGGCGGATTCATTTCGACGTCCGCGGTGAGGAACCGGAGCCAGCCAGGGTGAATCGGTTTCGAGTAAAATATGCTGAAGGTCAATTTTTTTTACAACAACGTCTAATCCAGAGTTCTTAAAGGTTACAATTCCGCCAATGCCAATTTTAAAGCCGAGGTCAATCACCTGTTCCGCTTGTTCCGCATTTCCCGTGAAACTGTGCAAAACTCCTGAAAGCGATTCTGCTTTCTCCTGCTGAAGTACTTCGAATACCTCCTGAAATGAATCTCTCACATGTATAACAATTGGAATTCTCATCTTTTTAGCCCAGCCAATCTGAATTCTGAAAGTTTCAATCTGCTCATTGATAAACGTCTTGTCCCAATACAAATCAATTCCGATCTCTCCGATTCCCGAAAATTTACGCTTGTCAAACCAATATTCCATGATCTGTAGCTCCTTGCGAAAATCTTCTTTTACCGATGTTGGATGGAGACCTATCAATGGAATAAATAATTGGGGGCACGAATCTACCAGGTCTAGCATTGACTTTATGGTCGAACTGTCGATATTGGGCAAAATAATTTTGTTGACTCCTGCCTTTACCGCACGGGCAATAACTTCGGTCCTGTCGGTACTAAACTCTTCGGAATAAATGTGGGAATGGGTGTCAACAAACATTTGAATAACTTTGCTGCAAATATAAACCGGAAGTGACTCATATTCGTTAAGATAATGTTATATCTGTGTTATATTCGCGACAAAGGGAGCCGTATGAGGACTCCCTTTTATATTATTTGAAATAACCGGTAACTATTTAGTCAAGTTTTAATACCGCGAGGAAAGCCTTTTGGGGAACCTCCACGTTACCGATCTGCTTCATCCGTTTTTTCCCTTTTTTCTGTTTATCCAGCAATTTACGCTTACGGGAAATATCTCCTCCATAACATTTGGCGGTTACATCCTTGCGTACTGCTTTTATGGTTTCACGCGAAATAATCTTTGCACCGATGGCTGCCTGAATCGCGACATCGTATTGCTGACGAGGAATCAATTCTTTGAGTTTCTCGCACATCCTGCGGCCGAAATTGTAGGCATTGTCGAAATGGATCAACGTCGAAAGTGCATCTACAGGTTCACTATTGAGCAGAATATCAAGTTTCACCAGTTTTGCGGGTCGATAACCGGTGATATGGTAATCGAATGAGGCATAACCTTTTGAAATACTCTTTAGCTTGTCGTAGAAGTCGAAGACAATTTCTCCAAGTGGCATATCAAAGGTGAGTTCCGCTCTTTCTGCGGTGAGGTAATCCTGTTTTTTAAGCATTCCCCGTTTATCAAGACAAAGGGTCATGATAGAGCCGATAAACTCAGAGCTTGTGATGATCTGGGCCTTGATGTAAGGCTCTTCGATCATCTCTATTAGTGAGGCGTCGGGCATCCCGGCAGGATTATAAACTTCGTAAGTTTCACCAGCTCTTGTTGTAATCATATACGATACGTTCGGCACCGTAGTGATTACATTCATATCGAATTCACGGTCGAGACGCTCCTGGATGATCTCCATATGTAGCAAGCCGAGGAAGCCGCATCGGAAACCAAATCCCAGTGCCATTGAGGATTCCAGTGTATAGGTCAGTGAAGCATCGTTTAATTGAAGTTTCTCCATGGCTGCCCTCAAATCTTCGTAATCTTCGCTGTCGATCGGATAGACACCGGCAAAAACCATCGGCTTCACCTCTTCGAATCCGGCGATACGCTCTGAACAAGGCTGTTTCACATTCGTAACCGTATCACCAACCTTGATCTCACGCGCTGTTTTGATGTTTGAAATGATGTAGCCTACATCCCCGGAACTTAACGATTCGCGGGATTCAAGCCCCATTCTTAAAATTCCTACCTCATCAACATTGTATTGTTTTTCGGTGGAGACAAACTTGATAACGTCCCCTTTCCGTATGGTGCCGTTTACTATTTTCACATAGGCAATCACACCACGGAACTGGTTGTAAACAGAATCGAATATCAACCCCTGAAGTGGTGCATCGGGGTCACCTGCAGGTGGAGGTACGTCAGTAATAATGCGGTGAAGTATTTCATCAACACCTTCACCGGTCTTACCTGAGGCCCTTATAATCGTACTGCGTTTACATCCGATTAAATCGATAATCTGATCTTCAACAACCTCCGGATTTGCATTTGGGAGATCCATTTTGTTGAGGATCGGAATAATCTCCAGATCGTGTTCGATTGCAAGGTAAAGGTTCGAAATGGTTTGTGCCTGAATTCCCTGCGTTGCATCAATAATCAGCAATGCCCCTTCGCAGGCAGCAATCGAACGCGAAACTTCGTACGAGAAATCGACATGCCCTGGCGTGTCAATGAGATTCAGCTTATAGGTTTCGCCATCCTGGGTATGTATCATCTGAATGGCATGACTTTTTATCGTGATTCCCCGCTCTTTCTCAAGCTCCATATCATCAAGTACCTGCGCCTGCATATCGCGTCCGCTGATGGTCTGGGTAATCTCTAAAAGACGGTCAGCGAGCGTACTTTTCCCATGATCAATATGGGCAATAATGCAAAAGTTCCTGATGTTCTTCATAGGCGAAAAATCCTTATATCCTTGATATTCTTGTTTAAACCTTATTTACCAAAATCAGCACAAAGATATTCAAAATTCGACGATTCGGAAATCCGGAAATAGAACGATTCATCATTCATTTAAAGGCAGAAAATGCATGGATAGAAAAGTGTGATTTGGTATTTATTGCCAATTTGATGAAGGACTGGCGAGTACAATTTATCGTTGAATCTATAGTGCAACGCAAATCGAAAGGAGTTTTCAAAATGCTTTAAAATTCAGCTTGTTAAAGCGAATAGTCAATCAGTCAAAGAATGAATTAACTGCTTTATCTTCCTAGTTCCTCTTTAAGGTATTTGGCAGTATATGATTGATTCATAGCGATGATCTCTTCAGGCGAACCGGAGCACAGCAGATGACCGCCGTCTTTGCCGCCTTCAGGACCAATGTCGATAATATGATCGGCCACTTTGATTACTTCCATATTGTGCTCAATCACAATCACAGTATTTCCCTTGTCAACGAGTTTGTTGAGCACTTCCAGCAATACGCGGATATCTTCAAAGTGGAGACCTGTCGTGGGTTCGTCGAGGATATAGAGCGTCATGCCGGTATCGCGTTTGCTTAGTTCGGTGGCAAGCTTCACGCGCTGCGATTCTCCACCCGACAAGGTGGTGGATGCCTGTCCAAGTGTAATATATCCCAAACCTACTTCCTGTATGGTTCGTAAACGATGGACTATCGCTGGTATGCTTTCGAAAAACTCAACACCCTGGTTGATGGTCATGTCGAGCACATCGCTGATCGATTTTCCTTTAAAGCGTACTTCAAGCGTTTCCCGGTTGTACCGTTTACCGTTGCATTTATCGCAATGGACATACACATCCGGCAGAAAATTCATCTCGATCACTTTCATTCCTGCACCCTGGCACTCTTCGCAACGTCCGCCTTTTACATTGAATGAGAAACGGCCCGGTTTATAACCCCTGATCTTCGCTTCGGGCAGAAGCATAAAGAGGTTCCGAATATCGGTGAAAACACCTGTGTAGGTAACAGGATTTGACCGCGGCGTCCTTCCAATAGGCGACTGGTCGACCTGCACAACTTTATCAATATGATCGATCCCTTCGATTGAACTGTATGCCAATGGATCGAGGAGCGATTTATAGAAATACTGGCTTAAGATGGGTTGTAATGTCTCGTTGATCAATGTCGATTTGCCGCTTCCGGATACACCCGTGACGCAAATAAACTTCCCGAGCGGAAATTCGACATCAATATTTTTCAGATTATTACCAGATGCACCTCGGATGATCAATGATTTTCCATTGCCGGACCGGCGCGTGGCAGGGACTTCGATCTTTTTCTTTCCCGTAAGGTATTTAGCTGTTAAGGTGTCTGTTTTAAGCACTTCGGAAGGTAAGCCAGCTGCGACAATCTCTCCGCCATGAATACCGGCCAACGGTCCCATATCAATCAGGTAATCGGCCTGCAACATCATATCGCGATCGTGTTCAACAACTACAACAGAGTTCCCGGTATCGCGCAATTGTTGTAACGAGTTGATAAGCCTAAGGTTATCGCGGTGATGTAAGCCAATGCTAGGTTCATCAAGGATATAGAGTACATTAACGAGTTGCGAGCCGATTTGAGTGGCGAGCCTGATTCGTTGCGATTCACCTCCCGAAAGGGTTCCTGCAGGGCGGTCGAGCGATAGATAAGTGAGTCCAACATCAATCAGAAAGCGGAGTCGTGTCCGAATCTCTTTGATCACTTCTGTTCCAATCTGTAATTGCCGGCTACTCAATCGTGTTTCTATCCCATCAAAGAAATCGGAAAGTTCGCAGACATCGAGTTGTGCCAGTTCCGAGATATTCTTCCCGTCAATTTTAAAATGAAGGGGCTCCTTCTGCAAACGCTGACCATTACATTCTGGGCAAGTCATGCTTTTATGAAACTGGTCGGCCCATTTTTGTGCTGTTTTCGAAGGGTTATCGCTTTTCTGGTTCAGGATATACTTGACGATCCCTTCATAAGTCATCATATAGTCAATCGAACTTCCTAAGGGTGAGTTCTTGAGTTGTATTCTTTCTCCTGTTCCAAACAAGATCGCATTGAGCGAATCTTCGGCTATTTCCCCGACAGGTGTTTTGAGTGTGAAGCCATATTTGTCCGCAAGAGCTTCGATCTGCCAGAAAATCATCGTATTCTTTTGAGGACCAAGCGGTGCAATACCTCCCTTTGCAATTGATAGGGTAGGGTCGGGAACCATTTTCTCAAAGTCTATTTCGGTAATCTCACCCAGACCATTGCATTTGTGACAAGCTCCCTGGGGTGAATTGAATGAAAAACTATGCGGAGCGGGGTCGTTATATGAAATACCGCTTGTCGGGCACATCAGGTGACGCGAAAAAAAGCGTGTGTCGCCCGATACCTGATCAAGGATCATAATGATTCCCTGACCGTGTTTCATCGCAATATCAACCGAGTCGCGAAGCCGTTTTCGGTCATTCTCATCGACTACCAGCTTATCAATCACCATCTCAATGTTGTGATTTTTGTACCGGTCTACTTTATAACCGTGAGACATCTCCGTGATTTCGCCATCAACCCGAGCATACAAAAAACCCTTTTTGCGGATCTGGTCGAAGAGTTCGCGGTAATGACCTTTGCGTCCCCGAACGACGGGTGCAAGAATCATCGTTCGTTTTCCGCTGAACTTTTCAAGAATCAGGTTAATGATCTGCTCGTCGGTATATTTGACCATCTTCTCGCCTGTATTGTACGAAAAGGCTTCTCCGGCGCGCGCAAAAAGAAGACGAAGAAAGTCGTAAATCTCGGTAACGGTCCCAACCGTAGATCGGGGATTCTTGTTGGTGGTTTTCTGTTCAATGGAAATCACAGGACTTAATCCGGTGATTTCATCCACATCGGGACGTTCCATGTTGCCAAGGAAACTGCGAGCATAAGCAGAAAAAGTTTCGATGTAACGGCGCTGACCTTCAGCGTAAATTGTGTCGAATGCAAGTGATGATTTGCCGCTGCCACTCAGTCCGGTGATCACCGTCAGCTGATTACGGGGAATTTCGACATTGATATTTTTTAGGTTGTGCTCTCGCGCCCCTCTTACTACAATTTTATCTTCTTGATCCATGTAATTGGTACTCTCTTTTCAGTGGAAGAGGTAATCTATTGCAAATCTGAACTTTCCGCAAAGACAAATTTGCGATATTTCCCGACTTCCGGAATCTTTACAGTATATATCTTTCCCTTTGGATTTTTCAGGTCTGGTTGCCTGAGCCAAGGGTTGAACTGTTTAAACAATTTATAGTTAATGTTGTTCGCGCGGGCAAATTCTGTAAAACTTTTGACGCTTCCGGCAACTTTCACTTCTTTGAAGGGAATGATGGGATATTTCTCGTCGTCACTTATTTTGAACCCGTATTTCTCAGGATCACTTATTACCAATTTAAGGGAGAGAATACGAAACATGTACCTTGACGTTTCTTCGTTGAGTAGCAAATCGTAATAGTTCCGGCTGTCCTGTACGTCGATCTGCCGGTTCATCCCGGCAACTCCTGCGTTATAAGAAGCAGCTACCATGGTCCAGCTTTTATATATTTCAAATGAGTGTCTCAGGTATTTGCATGCCGCTTCTGTCGCTTTCTCGATGTGATAGCGTTCGTCGATTTCTCCATTTACTTCGAGTCCGTATTGAATGGCTGCATCTTTCATAAATTGCCAGATCCCGACAGCTCCGGCGGGTGAGACAATTTTATCAAAAAAACCGCTTTCGGCCAAAGCCAGGAATTTGAAATCATCGGGTATATCATTCTTTTTTAGGATTGGTTCAATGATCGAAAAATAACGATTGGTTTTTTTGAGGTAAAGAAGCTCCTGTGAATGAAAATTGGTAACGATGAGCATTTCGCGGTCAAGTGATTCGCGAACATCGAAGTTTTCGAGCGGAACAGCCTCGTCTGCAAAGTCGAGCTTTTCGGGAAGGACAGCTGCCGTAAAAAAGATCTCCTGCGGTCCGGCAGAAGTTTCAACCATTCGGTTGTTCACCGCTGGGCGCGAGCTGAAGAATAGTCCACCAATGATCACGCTAAACGCTACGATTGAAAGGAAAACCAAAACCTTTGACAGGTTGGAATTATTCTTAAAGGAGTTTTTATCTTCCATTTGAAATGCTTGAATTAATGCTTCAAAGTTAGTTGTTTTGAAGGGTTAATCCAATTATTGCAAACGATCTTAATTAAATGAATACGTTAAACCTGTTACTATAGCCATCTGTGATGGTTTATAATTAACAGACTTATTGGAGCTTATTGAATTTATAAAATGTTTTAAACGTGGTTCGACAGTGACCGTGATTCGGTTGGTGATTGCGTATCCCACTTCAAAACCAACAGACCCCGAATAGACAACATTACGCATATTGGATGTTTCACCAGTGCCTATATTTTCGCCATTTTCTGATAAGATCGCATTGTTTCCTACCAGGATGTTGGTACTTATTCCTCCGGTAAGTCCGACAGCGATCTTTCTGTCAATTAGTTTATAAGTTGCCTGAACCGGAATTTCGATATACTTGATGTCCTGTTTCAGATCGTTTGTAGCAGAATATTTCGCAAAGGATGAACTGAGCAGATAATCGGAATTACCAGAAATAGGATCGGATTGTGTATCTCCCCCGACGATTCTATCAAGATTGACAAATCCAGATGGTGTTGAGGCAAGGTTTGTATTTCCAGGAACATTAAAAAGCGCGTTTGCACCCATAAAATCAACATTCCGTGTCGTTTGCCGAATATTGTTGTAAACAAACCCTGACTTAACAACGAGCCGTTTACTAACTTTATAACCTGCTACCATACCTCCGGAGAAAGTATTTTCGGCGGTTGTTTCCTGCGGTTTATAGTTTTGAGAGCCATTTGACAAGAAATAACTGCTTTGGCCATTGTTTTTTGCCTGACTGTTAAAAACAGGTGCAACCTCTGCTTTAATGCTCCACCGTCCGTTGCTTCTGCCAGAATTGTTCATCGCTAATGTGACCGATTTCTCTGATGTTGAGTAGCTAAATGGACGGATTACTACAGATTTTGAATTCGTTTCATCGTGAAAAATACTGTCTTTTTTAACAATGGCGATCCAGTCTGAAAACTTCTTCACAATCTTTGAATTTTGCTGAAGTTCCTCGAGAAATTCATTTTCGTTATTAAAAAGTTCCAAATCTCCCGTCTTTTGGACAGTCGACTGATTTTTATTTGTAATAAAAGATGTGTTTGCGGCAAATGTGGCAAGTGACGAAAGTTTCGAGGCAGATGAGCTAATCAGCTTGGGAGGAATTGCTGAATTGCCTGAAGTATCCTGATTGGACGCAACCGATAATTTTTCAGTTGTTGCTAAATTTTTACTGGCGGATGGACTGACATTGTTAATAATGCTTCGTTGATCTGCTACACGATTCTCCGGGTGAGTGCCATTGCTTATTGGATTGGTCATCCACCAACCGGCAAGGAAGGCGAGAACGATTGCAGCCGCTACGCTGACAGTTTTCAGCATTGCGATGCGGCGCTCTTTCCGGCGGGTATTGAGCTTGGCCTGAATATTTGTCCAGAGATACATTGGAGGAGTCTTCTCGAGTTCTCCCAGTTTCTCCCTGAATAATTGGTCTATATTTCTGTTTTCATTTAACATAGCGTCGTTGTCACTGTATTTTTTTCTAATCCAAAATCATCTATTACCTTTTTTTGAAGAATTACCCTTGCTCTTGACAAGTTTGATTTTGAAGTGCCTTCGGTGATTTTCATCAATTTGGCAATCTCCTGATGCGAGTATCCTTCGATGGCATAAAGGTTAAAAACCATCCTGTATCGTGGAGGAAGTTGTTGAATAATTTTCATTAAATCGTCCGCTGAAATACCTGAAAGGGTCTCTTCTGAGTACTGAATACTTTCGAATACCATCATATCTTCTACGGGATATAGATGGCTGCTCTTACGGAATTTCTCTAGCGACGTATTGACCATTATACGGCGCATCCATCCTTCGAAAGATCCTTTGAATCCGAACTGGTTGATTTTTGTAAAGACACGAATGAAACCATCCTGAAGATTATCTTCAGCCTCAGTTGTATCTTTAGAATAGCGCAGACAAACTCCATACATTTTTGGTGCAAAATGATTGTATAATGTAGTCTGAGCTTTTCGGTCGCCCGATGCACATTTTTGAATCGTTTCTTCGAGGTTGGTCACTAATTCGACTTTGAGTTAATTATAGCAAAAATCAGGCCCGAAGGAACATCAAAATTTGCATCAATAGTATTAAAGTATGTTAAAGAACGAAAAAGAAACTTATCCGCGTACGGAAGTTGTTCAGGTGGCCATGTTCCGAATTGATTTCTCATATTTCTTAACTCCTGTAATTTGGTTAATAGGCTCTTTCGTGGTTAAGACGTATTTATTAAATCAGATGGTTGCGTGATAGCTGAAAAAATTGCAACTTTAATTGGATTTAATGCATCTAAGGGTTAGTATCACCCTTCAAGTGGCTGAAAACCCTTGAAGCGGTGACAGAGATTGGAAAATGTTAAAGAATTAAACTATGAAATAGCCATGATTGAGAAATCACAAATTGGAATGAATATTTACTCATGGCGATTCCATACGATAATTAAAAAACAAATAATATACGTATGAAACGAGCATGGTACAAATACCGCAAAAGGGAATGTTTAAACTCATGCGAGTTCCATGAGCGGGTACCGGGGATTTACGGAATTATGCACTTCGATCCCAATATATACAGCAACATAATACTAAAATATGCGAATGAAAACAAAAACTAACGCTATTCTAATGTGTATGGTCCTTGCATTTGCAGGATGTTCAAAAAATGTACCACCAGTTCCAGTGCCGGAAGATATTGTGATGACGACCAAATCGTTACAATTAGTAAAGGCAGACAACGCTTTTACTTTCAATTTGCTAAATGCAATCCCTGTCACACAGGGCAAGAATGTAATGGTTTCGCCTTTGAGTATTTCATTGGCTCTTTCGATTACGCTTAACGGAGCAGACGGTTCTACGAAAACCGATATGATCAATGCTTTAGGATTAAATGATTTAAGTGTTGACGAGATCAATCAGGTTTATTTGGATCTTATTACTTCTCTTAAAAAAGCTGATCCGAATGTGGTGATGAAAGTGGCTAATTCGATATGGATCAAGAAAGATTTTCCCGTACTGGAGCCGTTCGTTGCAACTAATCAGAAATATTACGATGCCAGGGTTGACCGGCTTGATTTTAACACTGCTGCGTTAAATACCATCAACAGTTGGGTAAACGAAAAAACGAATGCCAAAATTCCCAAAATATTGGATGAGATTTCTTCCGAAGAAGTAATGTTTCTGATCAATGCGATCTATTTCAACGGCAAGTGGCAAATTCAGTTCGAGAAGTCGCAAACGCAGAATGGATCATTCGCACTTGCAACAGGTGGTTCGGTAACTGTTCCTTTGATGAAAATCAAAGAAAAATTTGGTTATTCGGAGCAGGTTGGATTCGAGGCTTTAAAAATGCCTTACGGACGTGGAAAATTTGGAATGGTGATTGTCCTTCCCGATATTGGCAAAACGCCGGATCAGATCATGCAACAGATGAGTCCATCGGCCTGGGAAACCTTAAACGCTTCATTGGATTCACCCATAAAAGTAGATGTGTGGATGCCGCGTTTTAAATTCAACTGGGAAAGCGATCTTAAACAAATTCTTTCTTCGCTTGGAATGGCAGTGGCGTTCGACAGAAATGAGGCCAACTTCACTAAAATTAATAGTGGTGGTCATCTTTTTATCACGAAGGTAAAGCATAAAACATATATCGATGTGAATGAAGAGGGTACTGAGGCAGCAGCAGCTACTTCTGTTGGCATCGGTTTTACAAGTGCCGGACCGGGAGGGCCTGAATTTCATGCCATCCGGCCTTTCCTCTTTCTGATCACTGAAGAGGATACCGGAGCCATTCTCTTTGCCGGGAAAGTTGAAAATCCACTCTTGGAGAATTAAGAAGTTTATCAGACTTTTAGAAGAAATAAATTAGTTGTTCCCGGCAACCGACTGTCGCTGGTATATTCGGCAAGTTCAGTCAGGCTGTTTCGTAGTTCGATGATAGTGGTGGTTTTATTTTTCAAATCTGTTACCCTTAAACCCGTTCCGTCGCATTCTTGAGCTTCTTTTTAATAGAAGAAAAGCTTAGCTTTGTCAAAAATTATTCAGATGGGAGTTTTATTTCAAAAGATTATTGAATGGTACATGGTCCATATCACCTATTGGACCATTTTTTTGCTCATGGCGATCGAAAGTTCGTTTATCCCTTTTCCCTCCGAAATTGTAATTCCGCCTGCTGCTTTTAAAGCTGCAAACGGAGATATGAATATTTTTATGGTTGTTTTTGTAGGAACATTGGGTGCTATCGTCGGGGCATTGGTAAATTACTATTTCGCCAAATGGCTGGGTAGTAAATTGCTGTTAAAATTTGCAAATACACGTCTTGCACATATGATGTTGATTGATCAATCATCCATTGAAAAATCAGAAATTTATTTTAGAAAACATGGAAAGAGTTCAACGTTGATTGGACGGTTGGTCCCTGGCATTCGTCAGCTTATTTCGTTGCCTGCCGGTTTAGCCAATATGAGGTTGCGCGATTTTATTCTTTACACCACGATCGGATCAACAATCTGGAACGTCATCCTTGCACTTTTGGGATATTTCTTTTGGTCCCAAAAGGATATCCTTGATAAATATTACACCGAACTTTCAATGGTCTTTTTAGGATTAGGTGGTTTGTATATTGCTTATTTGATATACAACGGATTTAAGAAGAATAAAGCAGATCCGGTTGAATAGCAATGTAGATTGCCAATCTACAGATTCGGAAAAGTGACCACGAGACTTAATACATTTTCGCACTGAAACTCTTCTGCTAAATTTAAGTCATAAAAAAAGTGTGCAGCGATCTATTTCGCTGCACACTTTTTTATTGGCAGATATTACAACCCGCTTTATTGGAATTAGGGAAGTAGCTGAGCTAATTTTTTTTCAAGTTCTTCGCCACGAAGATTTTTAGCAATGATTTTTCCTTCTTTATCAATTAGCAAAGTAAATGGAATTGATTGAACGCCATATTTTATAGCGGCTTCGCTTTGCCAGAATTTAAGGTCCGAAACGTGATTCCAGGTTAAATGGTCGTCAGCAATTGCTTTAACCCATGCACCTTGTTCACGGTCGAGCGAAACGCCTAAGATATCGAATCCTTTGTCTTTGTATTTGCTGTAAACAGCAACTACGTTTGGATTTTCTTTACGACAAGGAACGCACCATGATGCCCAAAAATCGAGGAGAACAATCTTTCCATGCAACGAGGAGAGTGTGAGCGGTTTTCCTTCCGGCGTGTTGAGCGTAAAATCGGGAGCCAAAGAGCCTATTTCTGTAATACGCATCTTATCAGCCACTTTCTTAAGTTCAGTTACATATACCGACGCACGGACAGAAGGATCAAGAAATGCAACTAACGTATCGACTTCGTGGGCTGAAATCTCCTGGCCAAACTGCATCAATGCGATTAATGGAGAAACAGTAGATTTTGGATGTTCGCGTATGAAGTTTTTAGCGTAAACTTTTTGATTTCCCATCATCGCTTCGTAGTCGATCTGGGCTTTTTTCATTCCTTCTTCGTCCCCGCTCTGCATTGCTTCAGTATAACGTTGCTGTAACCCTTGGGTCTCTTTAGCAATGTTTTGGATCTCTTTGGTCAGGACCGAAAACTCGTCGTTTGATTTTGACCCCTTTACTTCTGTCTTGGCAAGACTATCAATATTGGCACTGACAGTCAGATTTCCGTTTTCTGCAAAAAATTGAGCAACAACGGTTTGTGGCTCCAGCGAAATCAGCCGCAACTCAGGCAAATCGGTTTTCCCTTTTAGTACGAATTTCCCTTTCTCAATTTTGGTGGAGTCTTCAGCGACCCATTTCCCGTCAGCGTATTTCATTAATTTGATATTGCCACTCTCTTTTCCCTTGATTTCACCTTTAATGACAAACCCTTCAGGTTTAGCGCAGGAGAAAAGTCCGGCAAATGCCAGGATAATAATCAGAATATTTCTCATTAGATAATAATTTTGTGCGATGACTGTATTTCGATATTTGAATTGTGCGAGCAAAGGTATTAAAACAATTTAATTAACAAATAGTAATCAATCATTCCTGACTGATTTGAAATAGGTTTCCAGTAGTTCGTTCGCTGCTACAAATGAGCTCATTCCATCTGTAAGAACAAGGTGTTCGAATGCCGGAAGTTTGGGGCGGATTTGTTTATTGTAGTAGAAATTATTTCGAAGTGTTTCGTTGATTGTTTCGTACATCCAGTATCGTGCCTGATCGTGACGCCGGCTTTTAAAAAAATCATTCTTTTTTGTTTGGACAACATATTCATTTACAGTCTCCCAGACCTGAGAGACACCTGTATTCTCCAGCGCCGAACAGGTTAAAACAAGCGGCGTCCATCCAGATCCTGTGGGTGGGAAAAGATGAAGTGCACTACGGAACTGTGCAGCTGCCAGTTGTGCCCTTTCCAAGTTGTCTCCATCAGCTTTGTTAATGACAATCGTATCTGCCATTTCCATTATACCCCTTTTAATTCCCTGGAGTTCGTCACCAGCGCCCGCAATCTGAATCAGCAGAAAAAAGTCGACCATCGAGTGAACCACCGTTTCAGATTGTCCAACGCCAACAGTTTCGATAAAAACATTGTTAAAGCCTGCTGCTTCGCATAAGACAATGATTTCACGTGTTTTGCGAGCCACACCTCCAAGTGATCCGGCTGCCGGACTTGGACGAATATAGGCATTCGGATCAGCAGAAAGTTCCTCCATACGTGTTTTATCCCCTAGGATTGATCCTTTCGAGCGTTCAGAACTTGGGTCAATTGCGAGTACAGCTAATTTTCCTCCCTGATTCGTGATATGCTTACCAAGCGATTCAATAAAAGTGCTTTTACCAGCTCCCGGCACACCCGTAATTCCCAGCCTGACAGATTTTCCTGCATGTGGCAGACATTTGATAATAATCTCCTGTGCTACTTTCTGATGCTCGGGTTTATTACTTTCGACAAGTGTAACGGCCTGACTAAGAATTGTAATATCTCCTTTGAGGATTCCCTGGAAATATTCTTCTGATGAGAGGATCTTGCGTTTGGTATTTTTCAGAAACCGTTTAACTGAATCGGCATTTACTGCTTCTGGCTTTTCGATACCTGGATTAACTTTCAAACCAATGTATTTTGGATCATTTTCATGATGATGATAGCTCATTTTTGAATTTTTTAATACGACAGTTATCTTTTCACTGTTCCGGTTACCCTTAAAATGGTCGTTGCATTTTCCGGATCGTTCGAGATGACTGTAATTATCTTATTTTGCATTCCCACCTTCCCATCTGAATCAAACGAAACTTTCATATCGGTCGTACCACCTGACTGAATCGTATTTGAAGTGGGTTGGCCGGCGGTGCAATCACACGAAGTAGTCACATTTCTGATTATTAAGGGATTTTTACCTTTATTCATAATCTTAAATGTATATTCTGCCTTTTTTCCTTCGGGGATTTCTCCAAAATTGAAGGTTCTGCTGTTGTACTCAATTTTTGGTGCGTTCGCGAAATCGGCGGTACTTAGTTTCGAAAAATCTTCCTCGATAATGGCACTTACCTTGATCGCATCATCGAATTTCTCTTCGCCATTGAATGCCAAATAAATACGATTTGTCACATATCCGAAAGAAGGTTTTTTAGTGGCATCAAAGGTGATCAGAAAATAGCCTTTCGATTTAGGCTGGATAACTGATGGAACTGTTTTGATGGCGATGTAAGGGGGGATTATTTTGAATTTCACCGATACAGGGGATGTTCCAGGATTGTAAAAATGAAGCGTATCCGTTTTTCGCTCATTGTCTTTGATTCTCATAAAGGAAAATTCACCAGACATAAGCCTTATCTTGCCAAAGTCAACAACGTAAATATCCTCTTCACTCAAAGCTTTAGGGATCACTTCACCTGTAATCGTCAATACATAAGGACTTTTTTGAACATTCGCATTTATCGTGATGCTTTTGGTGAAGACACCAGGCCTTCGGTCAGGATTGTATGATACTTTAATGAATCCGGTTTTCCCCGGAAGAATCGGTTCCTTACTCCATTCGGGTGTGGTACACCCACATGATGCCACAACACCTTGAATGATCAGTGGTATTTTACCTGTATTGGTAAATTTGAAGTTGAAAGTGGCTGGCCCGGCTTCTTCTTTGATTTTACCAAAGTTGTAATCCATTTTTTCAAACTGAATATCGGCGAAGGATTGAGCAACGGCTGTTTGCAATACAGTAATCAAAAAAAATAAAGTGATTGTTCCAAATATTTGTTTCATGCGTTTATTATTTGTTTTTAAATTGTCGCATGGAATAGCCATATATTCATTTTTGGTTTGCGAGAAGTATCTCTCTGGCTATTTCATCTAATGACTAATTAGTTAATTATTTGCGACTTAAAATTCCAATAAATAATTAAATCTATTAAAGCTACGTGTTGTAATTCTGTGTTTTGAAAATAAGGTTCGAAATTTATTCAAATTTCGAACCTTTATCGCAAAGCTAAAAATAATTTCTATTTGGGGCTATTCATCCCCAAATAGAACACCCATATTTCTTGCTTTGGTTATCAAATGATGGTTCGGGTCAACCAGACTTAGTTTTCCTCCAACTTCTTCGAGCGGCATAGCACTTAAGATACCTCCGTGAACGGATACCATCTGACCGTATTCTCCTCTTGCAATCAATTCAGCAGCATAGGCACCGTAACGAGTTGCTAAAATCCGATCCATCGCTGAAGGACTTCCGCCACGCTGAACGTATCCCAAACGCGTTTCGCGCGCTTCAATACTTGTTAGTTGCTGAATTTTTTCAACAATATAGGATGCAGCTGAAATATTATCCGGCTTTTTGATTCCTTCCGCCACTACGACAATCGCTGAATTTTTTCCTATCGAAAACCGGTATTCAATTTCGCGACATACCTTTTCGATATTGTATCCGATTTCGGGAATCAGAATAATGTCACCGCCACCTGCAAGACCCGCATAAAGCGCGATCCATCCGGCATTATGCCCCATCACTTCGATTACCATCGCCCGCTGGTGCGAGTTGGCGGTGGAATGCAAACGGTCAATAGCTTCAGTGGCGATTTCAACTGCCGAGTCAAAACCAAAAGTGACGTCAGTTCCAAAAACATCGTTATCAATTGTTTTCGGAATTCCAATCACGTTAAGTCCCTCTTCAGAAAGTAGATGAGCCGTTTTCATGGTTCCATTTCCTCCGATGCAAACCACGCAATCGAGCCCTAGGTCTTCATAGTTTTTCTTGATCAATCCGGGTTTTTCGTTGAAGACTTCCCCCTTTTCCAGTTTAAACGGTTTTTCGCGCGAGGTTCCAAGAATGGTTCCACCGAGCGTGAGAATTCCCGATAGCTTGTTCTCCGGAAGTTCGACATACTCTTTTCTGATTAACCCGCTAAAACCTGCAGTAAAACCAATTACGGTCATTCCATGGTTTACAATTGCTGTCTTTCCAACACCCCTGATAGCGGCATTTAGTCCGGGACAGTCTCCTCCAGCTGTGAGAATTGCAATTTTTTTACCCATAATCAAGCGATTTTATTCAACATTTATATGATTGACCAATTATTCAACTTTCCAATCTGCAAAGCTAACACATATTTTGCCTGACACATTTTTGCAGGGGAAAAACTCTAATATAAGTTGTAAGGCATGGTAAATGAGTTCTATGTTGGAATTTATAAATTGTGAACATTTTAATGTAAATTTGAATCTTGATTGAAATGAGTTATTTCGTTCTATTTTTAAACAGATTAAATGATGATTTAGTTCTGAATAAGGGTTGTAATTTGTTTTGTCATTAATTTGGTCAAAACAATTCAATTAGTGGGAAAAGTCTCTTTAGTGCTCACCCTGAATCAGAATGTTTTTATTCCAAATTAAAATAATGATAATCAATAGTTAATATTCACAATGAAGAATTTATTTATCCTGTTAATTGCCATGCTTTTTGTTGTTGGTTGTAAGCTCGGGACAAAAAAAAGAAGCGAAAATTCCCAATCTTTCAAAACACAGTTGGGAAATGTGGCATGTTGCGAAAAAGGTCAGCTCAATCAGTTGACAGATGCAGAGAAGGCGCAGGGGTGGCTACTGATGTTTGATGGTACAACAAGTGACGGGTGGCGCGGATACAATAAGACAAATTTTCCGGCAGCCTGGGTTGTCGAAGACGGAACCCTCAAATGCCGAAGTGAAGAAAGTCGCGGTGACACTGGGAAAGTTGATGGTGGAGATATCGTCTATTTAAAACAGCTCTTCTCCGATTTTGATCTCCGACTTGAATGGAAGATATCGGAAGCAGGTAATTCCGGTGTATTTTATTTGGCGAAAGAGATACCAGGATGGCCTATTTATAAAAGCGGATTGGAAATGCAGATTCTTGATAATGAAAAAAATCCTGATTCTAACAGAGGAAGAGACGGTAACCGTAAAGCCGGGTCACTCTATGATCTAATTACGGCAAACCCTCAGAATGCAAAACCTGTGGGAGAGTGGAATTCGATTGAGATTATCTGCCTCCAGGGGAAGGTAGTGCATCGGCAGAATGGCGTAAAAATTCTTGAATATGAGCTTTGGACACCGGAATGGAAAGCGCTCGTGAGTAAATCGAAATTTTCGGGGTTGAATCCCGACTGGGAAAATATTGCGAAAGAAGGGGTGATCGGATTGCAGGATCATGGCAATGATGTGTGGTTTCGAAACATAAAAATCAGGACGTTGTAACTGAAAGAAATCTACCTATTAAGTAGCTGTAACTGGCTATCATTAAATTTGTTAATTTTATTTTTGAATTTAATACTATATTTTAGGTCGAATAAAGGCTGAAATCCAAAAGAATTTTGAAAATTTGTAGCTGAAATTGGCATGATAAATGATATTTAAGAGTACTAAGCGATTAGCGGCGTGCTTGTGACGAAGAGGTGCCTGCTGAAAGTCGAAAAGAGTCAACACCTCTATTTGAGATTATGCGCAAATCGTTAAATGAGGAGATTTTATAAAAAGAGATTTTATTTAATTCACAAATTAAAAATTGATATCGATGAAAAGTACATTTTTGCTTTTGTTTGTTGCTGTATTCTTTACATTGAATTGCAATGCAATTCCTCCGAAAAAAGAAGTAAAAAAGGAAAAAACAGCCTTGAATACCCTTACCAGTGCTGAGAAATCACAGGGTTGGATACTTATGTTTGATGGCAAAACCAGTGATGGATGGCGCGGGTATAATAAGACAGATTTCCCGACTGATTGGAGCATTGTTGACGGAGCCATCAAATTAAAAGGGTCAGGGAATGGCGAAGCTGGTGCTCTTACAGGAGGAGATCTTGTGTATGGCAAGGAGAAATTCTCAAATTTCGATCTTAAAATTGAATGGAAAATTTCTGAAGGCGGTAATTCAGGCATTTTATATTTGGCACAGGAGATTCCCGGAAAGGAAATCTGGAGGACTGCCCCTGAATTCCAGGTTCTTGACAACGAACGTCATCCTGACGCGATGTTGGGAAAAGACGGTAATCGTATGGCAGGTTCATTATACGACCTGATTCCGGCGAAACCACAAAACACAAAACCTGCCGGTCAATGGAATAGTGCAGAGATCATCTCATACCAGGGAACGATCGTGCACAAACAAAATGGTGCTACCATCGTTGAGTATCATCTTTGGACACCAGAATGGAATGAACTTGTGAAAAACTCAAAATTTCCATCCTATAACCCAGATTGGGCTAAAGTAGCAAAAGAAGGTTATATCGGTCTTCAGGATCATGGAAATGACGTTTGGTATCGCAATATCAAAATACGTAAATTGTAATCTGTTTTAAATCAAAAATATTGAAGGCTGTCCCTAAATCGGGACAGCCTTTTTTGCGCTTATATCTTTCCAGTGCTTTTCCCTGTTTTATCCTTCAATTGGTCGATAAACATTGCGGAGATTTGTTCTGTGGCGCATATAGCAAAATTGTTTCATCGGACTTTTGCAGATGCGCCTTTCACTATTCTACCATCATTTACCCCGGGTTACGCTCACTTCGATCGCTCACCCAGGGTTATTTATATTCGACACCTTCAGTGTCGCGTGTTCTTAATGTTTAGTAAATTTTACGCATTTTTCTCCTCTTCTCACGCTCTCTTAGTCTCCCCGTCACTCATTTAATACTCCGGTGAGTAGCCCGAATCATTCAAAATCTTCTGGTAATCGTTATCCTTCATTAACTCCGGAAGCGTGATATCCGGATTTTTCTTCATGTATTTTCTCACAATCTGCCATCCCAGCCACGATCCGGTTCTTCCGGGCGAGTCGTTGGTGAAACTCGAGGTAAAAGGTGCCGGTCCGATAAACCGGACGATGTTCATCCTGTCTGTAGTGAATAATAGTCGATGTTCAACGAGGTAGGTCCACATTCCGGCTTCGTTTTTTGTACACCAGTCGAGTTTTTCGGACCGATACCCTATTTTTAGATAATCAGGTTCATCAGGAAACATTGCATCCAAAAAATAGAGAAGTTTCCCCTGATAAACCATGCTGGAAATCAGGTTGTTTTTTGACTCATCAAATGCAAATTCCGAAAGTGCCCAATTAAAGAGGACGTCAACGGGAATTTTATCGCTGAACATGTTTTCCCTTTTATATTCAGGCAGACCAAGCATCTTGTAAAACGGGCAATTGGCCCCGAGATAGTTGTCGAGACTGATACCGATGGCATCATTTGTCATCACCACCGACTGATTAAATCCTGAGATGATCGTAAATACCCTGGGAATCGTTTTCTCCGGAAAATAATACTTATAATGCCGAAACCCGTCTTGCAGCTTTTTCTCAAGATCAGTAAGGTCACTAAAAACCGAATCAATTTTCAGTTTAGACTTTACCCTCATCGAATCCGTCAGAAATGCATTTAGGTAGGTGGCATATAAGGAGTCCGAAGGATTGCCAATTGCAATCACATTTTCATTGTACGCATTAAAAAACGAACCGTATTTTTGCCTTAGCTTTGGAATGGCAATGAGCTTGTTATCAGGTGTTATTTCGAAAATTTCACGATCGAGCCGTTGAATATTCAGTTTTAAATCTACGCCTGAAACATCGATCTTTAACGTGTTGCTCTGACAACTGGTGAAAATTATTAACACCAGAACCAGACGGAAAACTTTATACATAGGCCACAATTTTGAATTTTGACTACTTTTGTTCTGTTCAATTGGCGTAAAAGTATACAATGGACATGATTTTTAATTAAGAAAATGGCAACTCGTGCACAAAAGTTTAGCGAGGCTAATTTAAAACTAAGATGTATGTTTCTGAAAAAATTCATTCTAGTACTTATTTTATTGTCAGTTACAGTGGTAACCTACTCGCAGAAAAGTTTTAATCTTACTTTTTTGGCAAGTCCGCAAGTATCGTGGCTGAAGTCTGATTCAAAGGATATCAAAGCAGATGGCGGGTTTATTGGATTTGGATATGGTGTTGAAGGAGATTTTTTTCTCGGATCGGAGAATTATGCCATCACCACCGGGATGACTGTGAGTACTACCGGAGGTTCGCTTATTTACAATCAACCAGTTTCTTTTGGTGGTGCATCTCTGCTACCGGGGACGAAAGTGAATTACTATCTCACAAACCTCGAATTTCCGCTTGCGTTGAAGATGCGTACACGCGATTTTTACCGCTTCCGATATTTTGCACAGTTTGGACTTACTAACTGGGTTAATATAAAGGCGAAAGCTACGACAAGTGACGGTTCTTTTCAAAAGGAGGTCATAAAAGATGAGATTCGCTTTTACAATATCGGACTAAACGTCGGGGCTGGTTTTGAATACGATTTGGGTCATGGGAATGCTATAACTTGCGGCCTTGTTTTTTCCAACGGGTTTACAGATGCAACCACTAATAAAAATAGTAATGACGCTACAACCTTAAAAGCTTTACGACTGAGGGTTGGCTTTGTATTTTAATTATGATATTTCTATGAAGATAGCACTTGCACAGTTGAATTTCCACATAGGAAATTTTGAAGCAAACAGGGATCAGATTATCCAAAATATTGTGAAGGCAAAAGAACAGGGGGCTGAGCTCATTGTTTTCTCTGAACTTGCCGTGTGTGGCTATTACCCCAATGATTTGCTGGAACGGCATGAATTTATTGACCAGTGCATTGACACTGTAAATCAGATTGCTGTTTATTGCAAAGGAATTGCCGCTTTGGTAGGCGCTCCAAGCATTAACCCTTCGCCGAACGGGAAGATGCTGCTGAATTCGGCCTATTTTTTGAAGGAAGGAAAGGTTGAAAGTGTTCACAGCAAAACACTTTTGCCTACTTATGATGTTTTTGATGAATACCGTCATTTTGAACCAAACAGAGAATTCAATCTGATCGAATTGAACGGATTAAAATTAGCCGTCACAATCTGCGAAGATCTTTGGTTTAATCAACCTGTCTTTAGCACATTCGGAAGGGAGAATCTCTATTCGGTAAACCCTGTCGCCGAATATTGCAAGCAAGATCCCGATCTGATTATCAATTTGTCGGCCTCCCCATTCTCCTACGACCAGGCAAAATTAAGAAAAGAAATACTTCTTGATAATGCAAGAAAATATGAAGTACCAATCATCTATGTCAACCAGGTAGGAGCCCAAACCGAACTGATTTTCGATGGGGGTTCCTTGTTTGTAGATCGGAAGGGGGAGATCATTCGCGAGATGGCTTATTTTGCTCCTGATTTCACAATCATAGACTCTGAAATACAGGAAGTAGGACAAATTGTCCAGCCAGAGTCGCAGACGATCGCAAAAATTCATGATGCACTGGTGCTTGGAATTAGTGATTACTTTCGCAAGACGGGGTTTAAAACGGCAACACTGGGTCTCTCGGGAGGTATTGATTCAGCCGTTACGTTGGTTCTTGCAGCAGAAGCGTTGGGAGCCGTAAATATTCATGTGTTACTGATGCCTTCAAAATATTCTTCTGATCATTCGGTTGGTGATGCCGTTAAGCTGGCAGATAATCTGGGAGTAAAATATGATCTGGTTAAAATCAATGAAATTGTAGACGCATTCGATTCCACACTGGCGGGTGTTTTCAAAGGGCGCGTTCCCGATCTGACGGAAGAGAATATTCAGGCCCGGGTTCGCGGAACATTACTGATGGGTTTATCGAATAAGTTTGGGCATATCTTGCTTAATACGTCTAATAAAAGCGAATCAGCTGTCGGATATGGGACCTTGTATGGTGATATGAATGGCGGATTATCGGTTTTGGGGGATGTTTATAAGACCGATGTTTTCGAAATGGCCAGGTTTATCAATAGAGATAAGGAGATTATTCCGATCAATTCGATAACCAAACCTCCATCTGCTGAATTACGGCCCGATCAGAGGGATTCTGACTCACTACCTGATTATGAAGTTCTTGACAAGATCCTGTTCGATTACATTGAAATGGCTAAGAGTCCGGCTGAAATTGTTGCAATGGGTTTCGATGAAGCGACCGTTCATCGCACGGTTTTGATGGTGAACCGAAATGAATACAAGCGGTTTCAGACGCCGCCGATCCTTCGGGTTTCATCCAAAGCTTTCGGATTTGGCCGTAAGATGCCCCTGGTTGCGAAATATGTCATATAATTTTACTGTAGGATGTTTTAGCGTGGGTAAACGGATGGCGTAATAATTGCTGTTGGCTATTAGTGGCTGGCAACTGGCAGGCTCGCTTACTAAAAAATCAGGAGCTATCTTATCTTTTTTGGAACCAGGGTCAAATGGTTTACGCTTTCTTTCCAGTTGCCAATTGCCAAAAGCCAGCAGCAATTCGAAACTATATAAATGGTCGCACAAATAATTACCCATTCATTCCGATATATAGGCCTAATTTTCGATAAAATTTTTAATTTTGATGTTTTATAACATCTAATCGGGCAATTTATGTTGGATTCGGGTCAAGTCTTTGAAAGTCAGTTTAAGGGTGAAGATTGTATATTTAATCTTTTGAAACCCGAGGAAAAGGCTATTCTTGAGAAAAATCTTGATATTACACGGTATAAGAAAAATGATTTTGTTTACCGTGAAGGAGAGATGCCGATTGGTATGCAGTACCTCAAAGAGGGAATGGTAAAACTGATTAAAGAGGGGATTGGCGGACGTGAACAGATTATCCGGATGATTACCCAGAATGGTTTGATCGGATACCGTTCATTATTAGCAGGAGAACCCCACAACGGAACCACTATAGCAATCGAAGATTCTGAAATCATCACAATTCCTCCTGATATTCTTTACAATGTACTGTTGCGGAATTACGAATTTTCGCTTGCTCTTCTGAAAGATCTTTCCCAGGAACTTGGGTTTTCTCACTACCGTACCGTCAGTCTCACACAAAAACACATTCGCGGTCGGTTGGCAGAATCGATTCTCCTTTTAATCGAAAAATATGGTTTTGAGCATGATATGAAAACGCTCAGGGTTTATTTATCGCGCGAAGATCTTGCTAATCTTTCAAATATGACCTCATCAAACGCCATCCGGACGCTATCGATTTTTGCCGGTGAAAAGGTGATTGCGATGGATGGCAGGAAGATTAAAGTCGTTGACCTCGAAAAACTGGAGAAGATCAGTAAGCAGGGGTAGGAGGTTATCCTGATTCACTGTAAAATATTCGGATAAAAATAAAAGGCTACCATTTCGGCAGCCTTTTATTTTATAGTTAAAATTACTTTACAAGAATTGGTTTACCTAATCCAACTTTTTCCAATTCATCAAGTTGTGTTTTTGCATCACCGACAACAACATAGTACATTTTCGAAGGATCGATATACTCGTTGACATATTTCAGTTGTTTTTCAACGGTAAGTCCCTTAACATATGCCTCATCCTTCCTGATGTAATCGGCAGGTAACCCGTAAGTTGCAATTGTATTTAATAATCCCAGGAGACTACCAATCGTTTCGAAACGTAATGCATTCCCTTTTATAAGCGCATCCTTTGTGAAATCGACATACTCCTGTGGAATATTATTGCGGTACTTTTCCATTTCGGTTTTGAAAATCGTCACAGATTCGAGTGTTGAATTTGTCCTAACCATCGAAGTGGCAATAAACGCACCATAATCTATTGAGCCAGAGAAACTCGACCGCGCTCCATATGTAAAACCTTTCTCTTCCCTGAGAATCAGGTTAAAGAATCCGTTAAAAGAGCCGCCTAATTTGTAATTGGCTACAACTGCCGGATAAAAGTCAGGGTCAGTTCTTGCAAGTGAGGGCGTTCCGATTGCAATTACTGATTGTTTGGCGCCAGGAACATCTACAAAATAGATAGCTGATTTTTCGGGAGCGGCTGGTACTTTTAGACTTGGAATCGTTACTTCTTTGGGTTTCCATTTCAGCGAAAGCGCTGCAAAGGCATCTTTAACTTTCGATTGATCAACATCACCGGCAACAAGTAGCTTTGCATTAGAAGGAGAAAAATTATTGCTGTAGAAATTTTTCAGGTCATCAATTGTAATGGATGTTACGGAAGCTTCTGTCCCTGACGCTTCGATGGCAAGTATATTGTTTTCACCGAAAATCAGTTTGTTGAGGGTCGTCGAAGCAAGGTAACTCGGGTCCGCCTGATTTCTTTTCAGCGTATTGATGATCCTGCTTTTGGCAAGTGCAAATTGTTCTTTGTCCCACCTGGGTTCGAGCAGCATTTCCTGGACAAGCGCAATTGTTTTATCGAAATTTTTTGCCAGCGTGCTTACATCAATCGAAATGTCTTCATTACTTGCTGATATTCTGATGGAAGCACCCAGCAGTCCGATTGCATCTTCAAGTTCCTCTGGTGTTTTATTAATTGTTCCTTCATTCATTAGCGATGCAACAAGGTTTGCAAGACCAGCTTTTGAAATATCCTCCGCCATATGTCCGCCATCAATCGCAATCGAATAATGAATAAGCGGAAGTTCATGCTGTTCGATTCCCCATACTTTAATTCCATTGGCCAGCGACGATGTCCATACCTGCGGAATTGTGACTGCGGGATCTGGTCCGATTTTCGGCATTACTGTACGATCGAATTTTGTAGGTGTCAGGACTACGGGTTCATTAACAACGGCAGCAGTTTTTACTTCTGCAGCATGAGTCACGTCCTCTTCGATAATACCTGCATTTACTGAGCCTTCCGAAATCAAACCGATTTTACCTTTTGGAACAAAACTTGTTTCGACAAAATTCTTTCCTTTAATGTATTTTTGATAAACACGCTTTATATCATCGATTGTAACAGATTGACCGACAGCAAAATCTTTCTTGTAATACTCAGGATCGCCCGTATAAGTGGCGTATTCTGCGAGCTGAAAAGCCTTTCCCTGCACGCTTGCCAGCGAATTGTAGAACCGGGTTTCATCTTTAGCTTTGATTCGAATAAGGTCTTCTTCTGTAAACCCGTCTTTTTCAAACTTCTCAAACCCTTCAACGATTGCTTTTTCGACGTCAGTAAGATTCACATCGGCATTAGCTCCTACAGAAATCATAAAGCTTCCTGCCAATTCTTGGGATCTGTTTCGTGCCATAACACGTGAAGTCAATTTTTTATCCTTTACAAGGATTACATAAAGTGGTGATTTTTTAGTGTTGGCAAGTAATTCTCCCAGAAAATCAAGTGCATAAGCATCTTTATTGAATTGCTCTACTGCAGGGAAAACCATCGTTAACTGAGGGGCTTTGGCAAAATTATCTTCGTGATAAAGTTTTTTAGTAACGGATAAGGATGCAGGTTTCGCCACTCTTTTTTCTACAGGCTGTCCCGCCGGTATCTCTCCATAATATTTTTTAATCCAGCCTTTTACCTCGTCTTTATCAAAGTCGCCGGAAATGGAGAGCGTAGCATTGTTTGGCGTATAGAATTTATTGTGAAAAGCTATTACATCATCGACCGTTGCATTTGTAAGGTCCTGCATGTCGCCAATAACGGTCCAACTGTATGGATGACCTTTGGGGTAAATATTTTTTGCGATAATTTCTGAGTTGAAACCATACGCTGCATTATCAACACTCTGGCGTTTTTCATTCTGAACTACATTCTGCTGATTGGTCAAGGCAGATCTTGTTACGGTATTTGTAAGGTATCCCATCCGGTCGGATTCCATCCAAATCGCCATTTCAAGTGCATTTTTTGGAATCACCTCGTAATAGTTCGTCACATCCTGGCTTGTGCTGCCATTTAAAGTGCCACCAGCTCCCTGAATATTTTTAAATAACTGGTCTTCGCCTACATGTTCACTCTTCTGAAACATCATATGTTCGAAAAGATGGGCAAAACCTGTTTTCCCCGGAACTTCGCGGCTCGATCCAACATGGTAATAAACTGCCTGGGCCACGATGGGGTCAGATTTGTCTACATTGAGAATCACGGTTAAGCCGTTGGATAACTTGTACTTTTCAATCGGAATTGAAAGATCATTCACTTTTCCCTGTGCGTTACAAGTAACAAAGGCCGCGAATATTAAGAGAATGACCAACGAAAATGATTTTTTCATAGTAGATCGATTATGATATTAGTTGAAAAATAAAGAACGTATAAAGTTAATTTTTTTTCTTACATATTAAATGCCGGTAAGATTATCCTTTAGGTAAAAGGATGAGCACTTAGCACAATTTGAGACGAGATTTTTTCCCAGCGCTAAAATTAACAAATGAAGCTTATTCTTTAATAGTGTTCTTCAATTGTCATCTTATTTTAAACCAATGCCAGATTTTTATATCGAAAAGCCATCTGAACCTGACGCAGTATCAAATTGATGAACCGCGGAACGGATTTCACCTGACGCGGTATCAGATTGAGGTGCCGCGGAACGGATTTCACCTGACGCGGTGTCATATTGAGGTACCGCGGAACGGATTTCACCTGACGCGGTGTCAGATTGAGGTGCCGCGGAACGGATTTCACCTGACGCGGTGTCGGGAGTGTAATTTGAAGTCTGTCTGATTAAAATTAAGCCTAATACAAATCTACAAAATTTATCTTTTCTCAATCCTTAAATGCTTTTTAAGATAGATTTTGGGTTTTGTCAAGGGCGGCGGAGGAA
>Ga0209430_1000419_pt1 | contig 44837 bp, 25 predicted proteins | sample BarGraIncub1133A_FD_184504 | JGI IMG/M metagenome (GOLD analysis project Ga0209430, IMG submission 184504) | Arctic peat soil microbial communities from Barrow, Alaska - Barrow Graham LP Incubations 11-33A (SPAdes) (version 2) | ecosystem: Environmental > Terrestrial > Soil > Wetlands > Peat... | reverse complement strand
TGCTGAGCTCGTTAGCCGGTAGCAAGTTGGGTGTCTGGGTGGCACACGGCGAAGGCAAGTTCAGCCTGCCTTACGAAGAGTCTAAGTACCACATCATCGCCAAATACAACCATGCCGCTTACCCGGCTAACCCCAACGGTTCCGACTTTGCCACGGCTGGCATCTGCTCCGCTGATGGCCGCCATCTGGCCATGATGCCGCATCCCGAACGCGCGATCTTCCCTTGGCAGAACGCGAATTATCCGCTTGACCGTCTGAATTCCGATCAGGTGACTCCGTGGATGGAGGCCTTTGTAAACGCCCGTGTTTGGGTAGAAAAGTTTAAATAATGGCAATACTCGGTAAGGTCAATCCACTCAAGGTGGTGAAATTGGTGGACTTCGGTGTCTACCTGGACGGTGGCAGCGACGGTGAAATCCTGTTGCCCAAGCGTTACGTCCCTGAAGTCTGTGAAATTGGAGATACGGTGTCCGTGTTCATTTACAACGATTCCGAAGACAGGCTTATCGCCACCACGGAGAAACCCTATGCGATGGTTGGCGAATTCGCTGCGCTGGAAGTGGTGGAAGTAAACGAAGTGGGTGCTTTCCTCGACTGGGGCTTGATGAAAAACTTGATGGTTCCTTTCCGTGAGCAGAAACTGAAAATGGAAGAAGGCCGCCGGTATCCGGTATTCGTCTTCGTCGATTTCGACAGTAAACGAATTACGGCTTCAGCCAAGATTGAGAAGTTCGTGGACGAAAGCAAACCGGAGCTGGAAGTGGGGCAGGAGGTAGATCTTCTCATCTACAAGAAAACGGATATGGGCTGGAAAGCGGTTATCAACCAGCAATATACGGGTGTGCTCTACGACAATGAAATCTTTAAGGAAATCCATACCGGTGAGTCTTTGAAGGGTTTTGTGAAACAGATTCGTCCCGACGATAAGATTGATCTGATGCTGCAAAAAGCTGGTTTCGAGAAGATTGATGACTTTGCGCTGAAATTGCATGCCTTGCTGAAAGAAGCCGATGGTTTCCTGCCATTCACGGATAAGAGCCAGGCGGACGATATTTATGAAGAGTTCGGCATTAGCAAGAAGACGTTTAAAAAAGCAGTGGGTGATCTGTACAAAAAGCGACAAATACTGCTGGAGCCCGACGGAATCCGATTAGTTTAAAAGTTAATAGCCTGAAAATCAAACTTCAGGCTATTTTTTTTAAATTTTTTCGAAAAAATTTTTACAATTCCTTTGCAACTAAAAGATAACTTCGTTTCTTTGTGGCATAGTAACATAGACCACTAAACCTATATGCCATGATTGAAATCAAAAATCTAGTGTTTCAGTACAGAAAAAAGAAACCCCTGTTTGAAGATTTATCCCTTCGAATGGAAAATGGAAGCATAGTCGGGTTGTTGGGTAAGAACGGTGCGGGTAAGTCCACGTTGTTGAACTTGATGGCCGGATTGATACCACTGCAGAAAGGAAACATGATCGTCAATGGATTCGAACCGAGCAAACGGCAACCTATTTTCTTAGCAGATGTTTGCATGGTTCCTGAAGAGTTTGCATTCCCCTCCACCACCATCGATAGTTATACTAAAGCCACCAGCCCGTTATATCCTTCATTCGATAACAAAAAACTGGATCGGATTTTGGTTGAATTCGAACTCGATCGTACGAGTAAGTTGAATCAGTTGTCACACGGTCAGCGAAAAAAGTTTCTGATTGCCTTTACCTTGGCAAGTAATTGCAAATTGCTTATTTTGGACGAACCCACCAACGGCTTGGACATCCCTTCCAAAAGTCTGTTTCGTAAGATTTTGGTCGGTTCCGTCACCGAAGAACAGTTGGTCATCATTTCCACCCATCAAGTCAAGGATATTGACACCATTATTGATAAAGTTGTAGTTGTGGATAATGGAAAGATTCTGTTCGATCAGACGATGGAGACCATTAACAAACAGTGGTATTTTGAAACGGTACCCAGTCTTAAGGGATTGGACGGCGTTCTTTATCACGAAAACAGCATGGCCGGCTATAAAGTGATACTTCCCGTAACGGACGAACGAGAATCCCCGCTCGATTTAGAGCTTTTGTTCAATTCAATCATCAACCATTCCATCCAAACCAATTAATATGAAATTCAATGATTTTTTTAATATGAAGCGATTTGGCCTGCTGGTCAAACACGATTTGATGATCAACCAAAACAAGTATTTGTTGAAGATGTTGGTCTTGTTTTTAGGCTTGTATGCGATTATGGTATTACTAATGTTTGATGGCCCTCAGCAGTTTATACATCGCCAAACTGCACCTCAAGGTTATATTATGATTTTTGTCTTTAGCTTGATTGCATTGGGTGTTTTCATTGGAGGCTCATTCTCTGATTTAGGCAGCAAAGTCAAACGTACATCCTTTATTCTATTACCTGCCTCAACCTTTGAGAAAATGCTTCATCCATTTTTGCTTAGAGTGGTCCTTGGCATCGTATGCTACTTGTTGTTCTTTTGGGTTGATGCTCAATTGGCCAGATTGACAATGGCTAATGCTCCATCGATTCTGATACAGGGATTGGTCATAGAACCCTTTCATTACTCACAAATCATTGATGGGATGGGAAGAGATGATTTTGCTATGATTGTTTTTTTACTTTTTTCGTTTGGTATGTATTTGTTTACAATGCCTTTGTTTTTCAAAAAGCAAGCTTTGCTCAAAGCTATCTTTGTTTTTTTTATAGCTCTTTTTACCTACATCTGTTTTTTCTCGTTAATGTCGCATCTGTTTCATCCTGGAAACAATGATGGATTGGGTTTTACCATTCCCGATTTCAAAGTATATAAAGAGTTGACAAGTTTTGATTTGCTTTTCGATTCCATTGCAGGTCTAAGTTGGATGTTTTTCTTGGTATTTGGCTACTTTAAACTTAAAGAATTGAAGCTATGATAACCGATTTTAAATCGCCGAAAGGAATATTCCAGCAAATTGCGGATACCCTTTCGCATCGAATTTTGGAAGGCAAGCTAGTGCCTGGCGACCGATTCCCGTCGGTTCGGGATTTGGCCGAAGAGTTTGAAGTGAACCGCAATACGTTGCTTCGCACGTATTCCTTACTGAGCGATGCAGGCATTATAGAAAACAAACGCGGAGTTGGATTCTTTGTATCGGACGATGCTGCCACGCGCATCCGTGAAAAGGAGAAAGCAGCCTTTTTTGCCGACGAACTCCCCGATTTTATTCAGAAGGTTAAACTATTGAGTTTGACTGCAGATGATTTGACTGAATTATTGACGATTATCGAAACAAACAAGACTTATGAAAAAAAGCACTAAAATCATATCAACCTATGTCCTGCTATTGCTGATTGGAGCCCTAACGATTTTTGTAGCCGAGCGCATAATTGGAAAAGGTGGTCAGGAGAAAAAGATTTATAACCTGTTTACTAAACCATTATCGCCATTTAGCGTAGTCGTTGCAGAAGAATCTGCAGATTTTCGTATAGAAATGTGTGATTCAAACGCTATGGAATGGACACTTCCCAAAGAAATGAGCATTAAAGGCGAGCCTGCTTATGTTCGGAACGATACTCTTTTTGTTGCAAAGACCCTCACAGGGAAATCTCAATATTTTGTGGTTCGATGCAAAACGCTTACAACCATTGTTTCATCAAAAGGAAGCAGAGTCCAATTGATCGATCCAAGCTTGGACAAACTTAAAATCATGGGAACTGGAGGCAAAGTCTTTTTGTATATTATAAATTACACGAAAGCGATTCACATTGGCCAATTAGATATCGTTGGGAAGAAAACCAGTATTGAAATCCAAAGCCCACTAAATTGCCTCAATGCTCAACTGGATGGCGCCCAGTTGTATACTTATTCGACGGTTGATGAAGTGAATCTTAAAATGGTGAATAATTCATCCATTCGATTCAATAGTTATCCAAGGTCCCGATTTAATATGGAAAAAGATTCAACCAGTTCGATCAAAATATACTGAACCCATGAAACTTAAAGTTACAGTTCTCCTTTTTCTCGCCGTATTGCCGTTCACTTCATTGTTTGCCAAGTTACCCGAAAAATTCATCGGCAACTGGATTGACGCTAAAAGCAACGATTGGACCTATGGTTTCTTTGAAGATTTTGCTGTTTATAAAAGCGATTTTTGGGAGTACCAATCCATCGAATCTAGTAAAGACGGTCGTACAACCGTTCAATTGAAAAAAGGTCAGGAACAAGCAGTTTTAATTTTGATTTCAAAAAAGGACAGCAGTATTCAAGTTCGTTCCGATAAAGGTAAAACCACTCGATTCATCCGAATGGAGAAATCATATCCAAGCTTTCCCAAAAAGGACATGACCAGTTTTGCCAAACCAACGTTTCGAAAGGACTCGGTCACCATTGTCGGTTATTATCGAAATTTGGATAGGATTCCGGCTCAGTTTGCCGATCGGTTGAATCGATCACCCTTTAATGTCGGTGTGCCCAGTTTCTATTTGGATGAGGAACAAGACTATTTGGCCGATATGGATTCGATGGGTCGATTTCGAATCAAGTTTCCTGTCATAAACATGCAGGAGTTGTTTGTTGATTGGGGTAGGATCAGTTTAGGCATGGTGGTGGAGTCGGGTGATCGGATTTTTCTGTTTGCCGACATGTTGGATTATTTACCGCAAAAAAGTGATAGTTCCTATGTGATGTATATAAATAGACCCAAGCAATTGTTGTTCATGGGGGATAATGCGCGACTGAACAACGAACTCTTTCAATATAAGGATTTGTGGAAAAGTTATGGTGAAATAAATAGAAATGAAAAAAATGATATGACATTCTTAAGGGCGCAAGAGTCGGTTTATTTGCAAAAATTAGGGAACTTGAACGTCTATGTAGGTAAAAATAAAAACCTTTCAGATAAAGCCCAATTCTATATTGCGGAGCATGCAAAGTGGACTCTGGCATTCGATTTGATGCAGCGGCGTTTTGAAATTCGAAAACGCGAAAAGCCCGTTTTCGATGCGGAATATATAGATTTTGTACGAGCTACATTCCCTTTGGACAACGAATTAGTATATACGGGTTTCAGAGAATTTGGTACATTCTTGAGAGATTATTTGAGTTATACCAAGGATGGTGGTTCAAATGTTAGTGTTAATCTAACCTATGGTATGATAGCTGATCATGTCAAGAACGATTCCACTGTCGACAACCAGACAAAAGCCTTATTGGTTGAATTGGATCAGATGAGCAATGAATTTAAAGGTGTCGATTCTGCTAAAGCCGTTGCTTTACAGGTAAAATATAAGGATTTGATTCAAAAGTCACAGGCCATTTCCCCACTCATCCAACGTATAGCTACTGAATTGATTGACGAGCGTGGAATGGATACAAAAATGGTCGATTCCCTGTTGATCAATCGGAATTTGAGAGATTTGTGGTTAACCAAGACGATGCACGGTCAGCTTGATGCCACTCATCTACCTTTTACTTCCGCTATGTTGAATTCTTTCAAGCAAGAGGTTAAGAATCCGGATTTGATTGCCGAAGTGCTCGAGCGAAACACTTTTTACGAAGGTGTCAGAAACAAGACCTTGAGTTTTGAGTCTAGTTTGAAAAACACCTCTCATTTAAGCGAATATAGAGATGCCGATTCGTTGTTCAAGGCCTTGATTGCTCCCTATTTGGATAAAGTGATCTATGTGGATTTCTGGGGAACTTGGTGTGGACCATGCAAAGAAAACATGAAATATTCGAATGCTTTGAAAACTCTTCTGAAAGGGAAAGAGGTGGTGTTTATGTATTTTGCCAACAACTCGCCAGAAGAATCCTGGAAAAATATTATTCAAGAGTATGGATTGACCGGTGAGAATGTGGTGCAGTACCGCTTGCCTGATAAGCAACAAAGCATGATTGAAAGGAAGTTTTCGGTCAAGAGCTTCCCTACTTATATGTTGATCGATAAGGAAGGGCATGTTGTAAATAATTCTGCCACACAACCAAAACAAACGGAAGAGGCTGCAAATCAGATTCTGGAATTACTGAAATAACTTCGACCCAACGGCTTTTATTGATTTCGAAAAGATAGAAAATACGCAATTATGGCTACATAAAAGTATATATATTGCAAAAAAACATATCAATATGTTTCAATTTGCGCGCAAAAACCCTACCTTTGCGCACAATTTAACCTAATTGAGATGATAGACGTAGGACTAACTACATTTATGATCCTGGCTACAAGTTTGGTAATGCTGATGACGCCGGGATTGGCCTTCTTTTATGGAGGAATGGGATGCAAGAAGAACATTCTGAGCATCATGATGCAGAGTTTTGTTTCCATGGGAATTAGCACCATACTCTGGTTTGCATTTGGGTATTCCGTTTGCTTCAGCGGTAATATGGCTTCCCATACCGACCTTTTCGGTATCATCGGGAACCTGGACAAAGCCTTTTACCACGGAATCACGCCTTCTACTCTGTATTCAGCAGAGAAACCTTTCCCGGAATACATTTTCATTGCCTACCAGATGATGTTTGCCATCATCACACCGGCGCTGATTACGGGTGCGTTCATCAACCGCGTGACCTTCAAAGCGTACATCTTTTTCCTGATCTTGTGGCAAATTCTGGTGTATTATCCCTTTGTTCACATGATTTGGGGAGGCGGATTGCTCGCTACTTGGGGCGTGTTCGACTTTGCCGGGGGTATAACCGTTCACGCGACGGCAGGTTTTGCAGCGCTCGCCTCGGTTTACTTCGTAGGAAAGCGTCAGCACGGCAAGTCCGAACCGAACAACATTCCGCTGGTTGCCATCGGTACCGCCTTGCTGTGGTTCGGCTGGTACGGTTTTAATGCCGGAAGTGAACTGGCTGTCAATTCCATCACGGTTTCAGCCTTCCTGAACACAGACACTGCTGCATCTTTTGCGGCTGTGACTTGGTTGCTGATTGAATGGAACACGGGTAAGAAGAAGCCGACCTTCATGGGGCTTATGACAGGTGCTGTGGCCGGTTTGGCCACCATTACACCGGCAGCGGGTTATGTCGATATTTATTCCTCTGCCATCATCGGCGTCATTGCAGCCATGGGCTGTTTCATTGCTGTGAAGTATAAGGGGAAAAAAGGCTGGGACGATGCGCTGGATGTTTGGGGTATTCATGGAATGGGTGGCGTCATTGGAACGCTTTGTCTTGGACTTTTTGCGCACAACACCATCAATGCTTCCATCCCGAACGGCCTGCTCTTCGGAGGTGGGATAGGTTTGCTGTTCAAAGAATTTGTTGCGCTACTGCTGGCAGTGGGCGTAGGCTTTTTCTTCACATTACTGTTATTCCATGCCATCAACAAATTCATACCTGTTCGGGTATCGATGATTGAACAAAAGATGGGTTTGGACATGTTGAATCATGGAGAGGTTGCTCGTCAGGAATAATTGATTCAATCGACTTTATTTTTATTAGCTCAATGGATTTTCATCATCTATTGAGCTGATTTTTTTATTCGTACCGTAGAGATTCCACCGGATTTCTCTTTGCTGCCCGCCAACTCTGCCAACTAACTGTCAGCAATGCAGCCACAAAGACAATCAGACCGGCCAGAACAAAAATCCACCAACTTAGTATCGTTTGGTAGGCAAAGTTCTGCAGCCATCGATGCATGGCGAACCAACTGACTGGGCAGGCAATAACGAATGCCACGGCAAAAGCTTTGAGAAGGTCTGCGTGGAGCAGGAGTAAGATGTCAGACAGACGGGCTCCGTTTACCTTACGGATGCCGATTTCCTTGACTCGGCGTTGGGTGTCGTTGTACACGAAGGTGAAGAGCCCGATGGCGGTGATCATTAGCCCGATTAGGGTGAAAAGAGTGCAAATTCGGCTGAGGCGTTTTTCTTTCTGGTATAATTGGGCAAGTTCGTCCGTCAGGAAAATATACTCGAAGTCGGCACCTGGGCATAGTTGGTGATGCAGCTTCCTGATGGATTCCAAGCCCGCTTTTTCCGACCCTTTCTTGAATTTGATGTAGTAATCAAAATTTTGCATTCCCTCATCGAAGAACATGATGACCAAGGGCCTGGGTTTTTCGGAAAGGGGATGAACATTGAAATCTTTAATGACGCCAATGATTTCATGTGTATAATTGTGTTCTGGTGGGACTGCTAATCCAACAGAAATATCGGTGATGCCCCATTGTTTTTTGGCGGTTTCGTTGATGACGAACTTCTCTTCCATATAATCTCCCTCTTGATCACAAAATCGACCCTCGATAACTTTCAAACCAAAAACTTTTAGGTAGTTCTTACCAACGATTAGTAAATCAGGCTGTAGTATTGAATTGGGTTTACCAGGTGCTTGTAAGACTGTTGTAATTGGCTTAAAGGGCGAATAACCTGGTGCGTATGAATCAATCAAGGGGTTTCTACCCAACTCGTCCAAAAGATTTCCAGTACCCCTTTCTTTTTCTGAATTGGGAATGAATACAGTTCTTAAAATGCCTTTTGTTTCAATGCCTGGATTTTTGTCCATCAGCGCATTCAGCTGTTTTTGAACAACAAAAGTGATGATCAACAGGGTGATAGATAGCGTAAACTGAACAATAAGTGCTGGTTTTCGCATCAAAACACCGCTTTTGGAATGCTTTTAAAGAAGGAAAAATAGGGTCTGATCCATCCAATGGATACAAGTAGAAGTAAGACTACCGAGTTCGTCAAAATGATTTCTGGTAAGGTGGGGAACATGCTGGTTTCAGCCAATTGGTTGAACCAAGGTTGAAAAGCAATAAATGCCAGCACCGATAACACATCCACCATCAAAAACATTAAAACGGACTCGGATAATTTCTGAAGGAAAACATCCTGGGTAGTTGCACCGATGATCCGATGAATGCTGACTTTTTTCTTTTCAGCAAGGATTTGGTTGAATTGCAAGTTGGAGAAATTCAGGGAGGTGATGAGCAGGATAACGATCAGAATGGTACCAAATAGAAAAAGTCCAATTTTATCGTTTTGCCTTGAAGCGATGACGGAGAATGGACGTTCCATATCGAGCGGATTTGCAACCACATAACCTTCGTCAAAAGAAACAAGAGTGACTTTGTCGTTTGGGAAATAAGGTTGTTCTATAGCAAGTTTTTCAAATTTCTCGTTCAGCCGTTTAGCATCAAAGCCTTTTTTTGTCAGAATGAATTCAGTCCCAGGTTTACCTAAATAGGTGCTATAGGGGGTAAATTGCATCAAAAAGTCGAAGGAAATGGAACTTTTGGAAGTGGGATATTGGACAATACCGACGACAACACTAGTTTTATCCTGATTGTAAACCCTTAACTTGACAGTTTTTCCTATAGGATTGGTGTTCCCATATACTTGGCGGGCAAAACTCTCCGTTAGAATGATACCCTCCGGATTATTCAGAATGGTTTGTTTATCGCCCACTAGGAGCTTGAAATCGAACACTTTAAAGAAATTGCTGTCAATAATCAGTGGCTCAGGTGTATACGTAATGCCTTGAAAAGTGGCTTTCAGTCTGCCTGGATCTGTGATGCAAATGGTAGTTGATGTTTCGATTCCCGGTACGTCGTCGTAATTCATTTTTAAGAAACTACTGGCGCAGACTCCCGTCTTTTCACTTTCTGGAGTTGCTTGATAAACAGTCATGTAGATGTCCTTCTTCCGTTGATGGAAGTCGTCTTTGTTCCAAACATTTTGCATGTAGATGTACAGAAATGAAATGCATAACGTCCCCAAAAACAGACACAAGACCGACCCGACTACAATCAATCGGTTGGCACGAAAAGAGCGAAAAGCTAAACGGATGGAATAATTCATTTTACTCATAACGTAATGATTTTATCGGATTTTTTGTTGCTGAACGCCAACTTTGCCAACATACGGTAAGTAAAGCTACAAAGCACACAATCAGTCCGGCCAATACAAAAATCCACCAGCTCAATGCAGTCTGATACACAAACTGTTCGAGCCATCGCTGCATCAAAATTTTACCGGTTATGGAAGCCAACACAAAAGCTAATCCGAGGTAACCGGCCAAATCGCGGTTCAGCAACCAAACCACTTGCAATACGGAAGCACCATTCACTTTTCGGATACCGACTTCCTTGACGCGACGTTGACAATCGTGGTAGGTTAGGGCAAATAGTCCAGTCAGGGCGATGAGCAGGATGACCAATGTCATCAAGCCAAACAAGATGCCCAATTGTTTTTCCTTTTCATAGAGCGATTTTGCTTCGTCTTTTAACAGACTGTATTCAAAGGGTACTTTCGGATTGACTTTCTGTTGCAGGGCTTTCAAAAGTGATAATGCTTCCTGCTCTTTACCAGGTGTAAAACGAATCAGATAGTCTTGTGTCGCATCACCTATATACAGCATTACTAATGGTTTAACTGGCAGAGCCAATCGTTCATATCGGAAATCCTCCACCACGCCGATGACTTGGAATCCCACATCGCTGCTCCAATAAGGGTTCAGCAGGCGGCAGGAATCAATGGTTTGAATATGCCAATATTTCTTGGCTGCTTGATTGATCACGACTTGGAGACTCCCGTTTTTGTCTATTGCTTTGTCAAAAAAGCGACCTTCCACCACCTTGATGTCAAGTGTTTTGGCAAAATTCGGAGAAGTTTCGATGCCATGTTCGGTAGTGTATTCCATACCACTTCCTTTTGCCGTCCAAGGTAAATCAAAGAGCATCTGAAAAGGAGAGGATCCTTGGGCAAAACATTGTATGGACGAACTTGCTTGCAATTCATGGTTTACATACTGATAATCTCGATCTTGTTTGATGCGTCCTTTGTTGGCCAAGTCATACGAAAAGGGTATTTCTGCGAAAAATTTCGTGCGGACAACTTGATCGTAACTCCAACCCAGATCAGCGTTGGTCATCATGCGCCATTGCTTGAATACCATCATGGTGATGATTAGCAATAGAATGGTCATGCTGAATTGAAAAAGTAAAGAGACCTTTCGGCTGAAGGCGTTGAATCCGAGCATCTTATTCCCTTTTAGGGCGGTAATGACGGGCATCCTAAGAACATTAGGCCACGTGATGGCTCCGGTGAACACGATCAGAAGCACCACGATCAGCAGACTGACCCACAGGAATGGATCTGTCAAAGCGGTTCCATCCAAGCCGGAAAGGTTGCTCAGTAACGGTTTCAGCAGAAAGAATAACAGGATGGACAGTCCCCATGAAACAAGGATCATCATTCCTGCATCCACCATTCGTTGAACAAACACTTGTTGTTTACCTGCGCCAAGCATTTGGGTGATGCCTGTCTGCTTTAGGGTCGTCTGAGTGGAGATTTCCTGCAGATTTTTCACATTCAGCCAAGTGATCAGCAGTAGGACTAACAAGATCATCAAAATGATGTATAAATCTTTTTTGTCACCGAATCGGGTGATGACATTCTTGCAGTTGTCTGGTGTACTTCCGCTGAAATACAGTCCTTTGAATGGGATGAACCCGGTCTTTCCACCTTTAAATTGCTCATTGTCCTGTATCTTAGTATCGATGTCTTTTAGATATGAGGTTTTGTCGAACGATTTGTTCAGCAGAAAAAAGTCCACGATGGAACGGCTGAACACGAAATCGGAGCCGTTGTAAACGACCAACACGTCAAACTGAATGGAGCTGTTTGGTGGTGGGTTCTGCAGTATTCCCCGTACCGTCGATGTAAGTAGCATGTTTGCAGACAGTTTCACCTGTTTTCCCAATACATCTGTCGTGCCGAAAAGTTGTTTGGCGAACCGTTCAGTCAATAAAACACTGGACGTTTCGGTCTGAATCTGTTTTAGATTTCCGGCTTTAATGCGAAAGTCGAACATGGAAAAGAAAGCACTGTCTGTGACCAATGTAGCCGGTAGTATGGTTATGGAATCCAGTTGAATGGTTAAGTTGCCTTTGGGGTACATTTGAAGGGAAGTGACTTGCTCCAGTCCGGGTAAATTGGGGACGGGTTGTCCATGGGAAATGACCTTACGTTCAAATCCCGTCCATGCACTGTTCGTTGAGCTTTTTACGGCAAACATGTATAGGTCGTCCAATCGTTTGTGGAAGCGATCGGTGGTCAGTTCATTGAACAGGTAAATGGACAACAAGGATACGCACAAGGCCCCCAGACCAATGGCCAGAACGCTGACACCGTAAACCAAACCGTTGGCGCGGGTGTTTCTGATCGTGATTTTTAATGTATGAAGCATTGTTCGATGTTATTTCAGGGCGACTACTGGTTGTTGCTGTTCCAAATCAAACAAGGTGGCTACTTTTAGGCTTAGCAAAGCCTGCTTGAAGTTTATTTTGGCCTGCACCAAGGCAATCCGCCTATTGGAAAGCTGTGACTGATAGAGATTCAGGTCCATGCTAGTGAGGTCACCGTTCGTGTATTTTTCCATACTGATGTCGTAGGCTAGCTCGGCATTCCGCTGGTTTTGACGCTCAATGTCGATCTGGGAGCGAAAATTTTCGATGTTGCGGACAATTTCCTCAATCTCGACTCGAATACCGATGCGTTCTGTCTCCAGATCAATCTGACTACTTCGCAAAGAGGCTTCCTGTGCTTTGATGCGGGCTTTTCGTTCTCCCCAATCGTAGAGTGGAACACTAAATGAGATGCCTATGCTGGGGCTTTTGGACGGCTTGTCGTATACGCGTTGCAGTGCGCCGTTGTTGCCCTTCAAACCTAAAGATAATGCGATGGAACCATCCAAGTCGTTATATTCTTTCACTTGGGTGAGGTTGAATTGTTGGTATTCGACGTCAATTTTTCGTTGCCGTAATTCCATTCTGGCATCCAGACCCCTTTTTACCGCTTTACTCAGGTCGATTTGCAAGGTGTCGTTGGATTCAATGGAGGCCAACACAAGAATAGGAGTGTCCAAGTCCATTCCGACGAATTGTTTGAACCGAATCAGGGCGTTTTCGAGGGAAACCTGCCTGTTTTTAATGGTTGAACGGGCAGTTGCCAAATTCAGATCTGCTTGGTACAATTCGACGTTTGCCATCATGCCCTCCTTGACTTTGTCGGCGACGATATTTCGGCTTTGTTGCGTGTTTTTCAGTTCTTCACCGGCAATGTCGAGTTGTAATTGAGACATGTAAACCGAATAGAACAGCGACGACACATACTGCTCCTGTGTCAATTTAGCCAACGCATAACTGATGTTTGACTGCTCTACATCCAGTTCCAGCTGTTTGATCGTCATCTTTTGGGCGTTGTACGTAAACAAGGGTTGCCTGAGGGATATATAAAGGTCATTCACAAAGGATTGGTCGGAAGCGGCCGTTCCCATGTAATCGGAAAAGCTTTGTTGCCAGCCGAAAACATTGCTCAATGTCAACGTGGTATTAGTGGCTACGATGGGTTGTGAAATACTTAGGCTGCCAGAAGAACTCAGGTATTCATAGCTGTACCAACTGGAATAGCGGTCGTCGAAGTTTAGGTTGTTGCTGTATTGCAACGGATCCAGGTTGAGGGAAAAATGGGCTTTGGTCGCTGCTTTTTGGGCGTTAAGCGTCTGTCTTGACCGTTCACGGCTCAACGTGACTTTCCGCATGGTTGGGCTTTGTTGCTCTGCCACCCTTAAAGCTTGTTCCAATGTCAACGTTTGAGGTGACGGTGAGTTCTTGACTTCAGCGGTTTCAGCCAAGGCTGTATTAACCTGAAATGCGAGCGTCAACGCCAATCCAAACAGTTTAATTCCCTTTTGCATGGTTGTTTGTCAATAGCTTTCAACACCTGCCAATTCGAAGGCTTGTTTCTGCTGTTCCGATACTATTTGACCATCAAACAAGTGTACGATGCGGTGAGCAAAACCTGCATCCCTTTCATTATGGGTCACCATGACAATGGTGGTTCCCTCGCGGTTGAGTTCAGACAATAATTTCATTACTTCTAATCCGTTTTTGGAATCCAAGTTTCCAGTAGGTTCATCGGCAAGGATAAGCCTGGGGCCAGCCACGACGGCACGGGCAATGGCTACGCGTTGTTGCTGACCACCCGACAATTGCTGTGGAAAATGGTTGCGCCTGTGACCGATTTTCATGCGTTCCAGTACGGCTTTCACCAACTGTTCTCGTTCCGAAACCTTAAGTCCGAGATAAATCAACGGTAATTCTACATTTTCGTAGACCGTCAGCTCGTCGATCAAGTTGAAACTTTGGAAGACGAAGCCGATTTTACCTTTGCGCAAGTTGGTGCGCTGGCTTTCCTTGTATAGTGAAACATCGATGCCATCAAAAACAAAACGACCGCTGGAAGGATTGTCCAACAGGCCGACAATGTTCAGCAGCGTGGATTTTCCACAGCCTGAAGGCCCCATAATGGCCACAAACTCGCTTTTTTCAACATGCAGGTCGACGTTGTTGAGGGCAGTGGTTTCCACTTCCTCGGTTCGAAAGACTTTGACCAAATTCTGTGTTACAATCATAATGGTAAATATTATTTGTCAAAAATTAATTTTTCGTTGTCCCCGAAGGTCTCATAACCGGAAGTTATGATTTTTTCCCCAGGTTTCAAGCCATCAAGAATCTCATAGTTTTTTGGGTTCTGCTTGCCGATTCGGATGGTTCGTTTCACCGCTGAACGGCCATCGGTTGCCAGAACAAAGATCCAAAGACCGCCTGTATTTTGGAAAAAGCTCCCTCTTGGAATTTGCACTGCCTCTGTGGTTTCTCCCAACTGAAGGCTGATTAGGTGGCTTTGTCCGGTTCGTAGTTTGACAGGAACTTCCTGAATAAACCGAAAATCCACTTTGAATTGTGCCTTGGTAACCTGTGGATAGACCTTTGATACGACTAATGGATACGTGATGCTAGCCCGTTCAAGCGTAGCAGTCAATCCTTTTCGTACCCGGTCGATGTAATGCTCGTCGATTTCACCTGTGAGTTTGAAGGAGGTCAGAACCTGTATTTGACCCAACAGTTGACCTTTAGCCACTGATTGGCCTATTTCTGGCAAAAACTGTGTCAATTGTCCGTCAGCAGGGGCTTTGACTTGCAGGTTTTCAAGCTGCTGATGAATCTGAGCCTTTTTCATCTTGATTTGCTGGCGTTTGTTGGTACGTAATTCTGCATCAAGGACCATTCTTTCCGCTCTTAGTCCTCTGGACTTCACAGCCATTTCAAAACTATTTTTCATGGAAAGGTATTCTTCTTCCGATACGCCCCCTTTTTCAAATAGTCGGGTAGTCTTATCTAGTTTACGTTTTATCTCCCCCAATTGGTTGTCTTCTACCAGCAACGATTGTTTGTCGCTCAATTCCTCTTGTTTGATTTGAATTAACTGATCATTGAGGTCGTTGGTCAGGTAGGCATAATTTGAAGATTGATCGGTAAAACTCAGGTTCAATTGTTCATTTTTTAGATTTAGAAGGATCTCTCCACGCTTCACCATGTTACCCTCCTCGGCCAAGATTGTTTCTACCCGCCCACTTTCCAACGCCTCGATGGAAATGATGGAAATGGGTTCCACCGTTCCATCCACTTGAATGTAATCCAGAAACTGTTCCCGAACCACATCGCTTATGAAAATGGTTGCTTTGTCAACGCGGTAAGAACGGGAGGGATTTCGCAACACGATAAACATGCCCAAGCCGAGTACCAGCAAGAGGGGCAAAGCGATGCGAAGATGCTTGGGCTTGATCAGCCTGTTGTCGACAATGGGTTTATCCATTTTTTTAGGATGCGTTTCTAATTATTCATGCAAATGCTGTGCCATACATTTAACTCGCACATAAACAGAGCGATATAATATTATGCATTGTTTTATGTGTCCAATAATGTGACATTCGATTGTCAAAATATTAGACAGTTCATCATCCCTCCAATTTAATTCTTACATTTGACATGGACCAATTTTTACTTTTATGGCTGAAGGCAACATTCTGATCGTCGACGATAACCCCAGTGCTCTAAGTGCCCTGAAACTATTCTTGCAACATGAGTTTCAATCGGTGATCCTATTGACACAACCGGGTCAAATTCCCAGTCTGCTGAAATCCAATAACATCGATGTTATCTTGTTGGACATGAATTTTAAAGCCGGAGTGAACTCTGGTAATGAAGGTTTGTTTTGGTTGAAGGAAATCAAACTTTCGGATCCCGAAATCGAGGTGGTGATGTTTACCGCCTATGGAGATGTGGAGATGGCTGTTAAGTCGCTGAAATTGGGTGCAGCCGATTTTATATTAAAACCTTGGGAAAACGAAAAACTATTAGCCACACTCAAAACTGCCCTCAGGTTGAGATATTCCAGGCTGGAAATAAATCGTCTAAAAAGTCGTGAGCAATCTCTAAAAGAATCCATCAATGCAGAAGGTCCCTTACTGATTGGCACTTCACCAGCTATGATTCAGGTACTGAACTTGATCGATAAAGTGGCAAGTACAGAAGCCAATGTCCTGATCACCGGCGAAAACGGGACAGGCAAGGAGGTTATAGCACGTGAAATACACCGCAAGTCGCTGCGTGCGTCAGAACTTTTAGTGGCGGTCGATATGGGGGCTATCACTGAAACATTGTTTGAAAGCGAGCTTTTTGGTCATGTGAAAGGTGCATTTACTGATGCCAAACAAGATCGTATGGGTAAATTTCAATTAGCTAACCGAGGTACCCTCTTTCTTGACGAAATTGGGAACTTGCCTCTGGCCATGCAGTCCAAATTGCTCACAGTCCTGCAAAATCGAACAGTTACTCCGGTCGGTTCCAATCAAATCATACCCATCGATATTCGGCTGATTAGTGCTACCAACTGTGCTATTGACGAGATGGTTCGGCAAAAAGCTTTCCGGGAAGACTTGCTTTACAGGCTGAATACCATTCACATTCACGTTCCCCCCTTGCGGGAGCGTGGTGACGATGTCGAATGGCTGGCAGCGCATTTTTTGAAACAATTTGAAAAAAAATACCGAAAAAGAAATTTAAAACTCAATCCTGCCGCCGTTCGGAAACTTTGCAGACATTTGTGGCCTGGCAATGTCCGCGAATTGCAGCATACCATTGAAAAAGCCGTCATAATGGCCGAACAAGAGGTTCTCAAGCCTGAAGATTTCGATTTTAGAAGTCAGTCTGCTGATTGCCCGGTTGGTGCCGAAACCATCGATGTTATGGAACAACGACTGATCAAAGCGGCCTTGGACAAACATCATGACAACCTTTCTTTAGCAGCCAAACAGTTGGGCATTTCTAGGCAAACATTGTATAACAAACTGAAGCGCCATGAAATCTAAAAACGAAATTTTGAGCATCGTTCTGCTTTTAATCGTAATGATTCTGAGTGTGGCATCTTTGACGTATATGGTCGTGACTAAAGGTTCGCTGATACTGATCGTTTTGTTAGGACTGTTATTCGTGGTATCAGTTTACCGGCTCTTTTATGTGTATAATGCCAGAAACCGCAAACTCAGCATTTTTTTTGACGCCATCCGAAACGAGGACTCCAGCTTAGTGTTCCCTGAGAAAGTTGGAAGTCCCTCACTTAGACATCTGCACGTCAGTCTGAACAAACTGAATCGCCTGATTGCAGACATTAAGTTGCGGAACGAACGTAACGAATTGTTCTATTGTGAGTTAATCGAACAGTCGGCCACTGGATTATTGTCTTTCGATGAATTGGGCTACATCGATGTCATGAACAGCGCTGCCAAACGCTATTTGGGAGTGATTCAACTCAGCAACTTAAAACTGCTGGAACAAATGAATCCGGAATTGCATCAAATCCTAACTCAACTCAAGACTGGTGAAAAAACCGTTGTAAAAAATATGGTTGGCAACGAATTGGTCAGTCTCTCTGTTCAGGGTTCCGACATGCAATTTGGAAATCAACGGCACCGACTTATATCTCTTCAGGATATTCGATACGAACTAGAGGAATCCGAGATTGATTCCTGGCAAAAACTAATACGGGTGATGACTCATGAGATTATGAATTCAATTGCTCCCATCACTTCACTTAGCCATACGTTGCTGCACTTTTTTCAAAAACAAGGGAAAACCATCGATCCGATTCAATTGAATTCTTCCATTATTGCTGATACCATCGAAGGTTTGAACATCATCGAAGAAAGAGGCAAGGGATTGATCCATTTTGTTGATAACTACCGGAAATTAGCCAAAGTGCCACAACCCATTTTTAGTACGCTTAATGTAAAAACATGGGTGCAGGGCATGACCCTTCTGTTCAAGCCTACCATGGAGCAGCATGGTATTCGATTCAGTACGTCCTTATCCAAGGGGATTGACCTTATTCAAACCGATGAGAAGTTGCTCGACCAACTCATGATCAATTTGATGACCAATGCTATAGAGGCGGTTTGCTCCAATCCCGAAAGGGATGTTCCTAGCATTGGTTTATCCGTTCGCAAGTCTTCGGCAAATACCTTACTCCTTGAATTATCAGACAATGGACCGGGTATAGATGAAAGCTTGATGGACAAGATCTTTGTACCCTTCTTTACGACCAAAGAAGGAGGCAATGGCATTGGATTGAGTTTGTCCCGTCAATTAGCCAGTAAGCTAAACATGAAGCTCAGTGTTCGTTCCAAACCTAGTCAAGGTAGTACGTTCCAATTAGAATTGTAATTTTGAAATATATTCGGCATTTTATGACTGAATAATGGTATTCCATTTTGTCATTTAAGGGTATTTTTGAGATATTGATCGATACTTTTTTCTGATCTTTTATTTCAAAAAAAATGGTAAAACAATTTCGTCGTAATAGATGCTTTTTTGCAGGCTTGTTGGTTGCAATATCGCTAAGCTCCGTATGTCATGCAGACACTTCTGCATTGATTAAACCAGGTGAAATATGGCCAGACAACAATGGTGTGCATATCAATGCACACGGAGGTGGCATGCTTTTTTATGAAGGTAATTATTATTGGTTCGGAGAGTATAAAAGCGAGCGATCCAATTCGGCCTTGGTGGGAGTGACCTGTTATTCCTCTGCCGATCTTTCGAACTGGAAAAATGAAGGCATTGCTTTGTCGGTCGAAAAAGACAAGCCCGAAAGTGATATTACCAGTGGTTGTGTCATTGAACGTCCGAAAGTAGTGTACAACAAATCAACGGGTTTGTTTGTGATGTGGTTTCATCTGGAGTTAAAAGGGAAGGGGTACGCGGCTGCCAGGGCCGGTGTGGCTGTTAGTGAAAAAGTGACTGGTCCCTATCGTTATATCCGTTCTTACCGCCCGAACGCTGGCAAATGGCCATTGGATTATCCAATTGCATGGAAGAAAACGGCGCCAAATGCTGCAGAACTGAAATGGTGGACGCCTGAATGGTATAAAGTTGTGCAGGAAGGTTTTTTCGTTTGCAGGGATTTCGAGGGAGGTCAAATGTGCCGCGATATGACCATTTTTGTAGATGACGACGGCAAAGCCTACCATATTTATTCTTCAGAAGAAAACCTGACGCTTAACATTGCCGAGTTAAGCGCTGACTATCAATCACACACGGGGAAATATATCCGCTTGGCACCTGCAGGGCACAATGAAGCGCCTAGCATTTTCAAGAAGGAAGGTACCTACTACCTAATCACTTCAGGCTGTACCGGTTGGGACCCGAATGCAGCCAGATCTTTTTCAGCTAAACACATTTGGGGGCCTTGGACAGCCTTGCAAAATCCCTGGCAAGGTGAGCGTGCAAACATCTCCTTCGACTCGCAGAGCACCTTTATCTTCCCTGTACAGGGCAAGAAAAACCAATTCATTTTCATGGCTGACCGTTGGCGTCCGAGAAATCCATCCGATGGCCGTTACATTTGGTTGCCCATTGAATTCAAGGATGGCGTTCTTGTGTTGAACTGGAAAGATTCCTGGTCCCTTGACTCTTTGAAAGATTAACGTTTCTTTTTGGATTTCGTCGACTTTTTGTCCAGATATCGGCTTGTTTCAGCTGCAGCCAGGAGAAAGGCACCTACACCAAAATTGGCAGTGGAAGTGGCTTTAACCATCGTGTTTGGGCTGGCGTTATCTCCGATGGGTTGGACATAACCCACTGTAAAATCAGGTTGCACAGCAATGTTTTGAAGGTAGTTCCAAGCCTTGGTGGCAGTGGGAAGGAATTCTTTTGCACTCAACAGACCGTTATTGATACCCCAGAAAAGGCCATAACAGAAAAAGGCAGTACCACTGGTTTCATAACCTGGTGCATGAGCTGGGTCGATAATGCTCCGAGTCCAGTACCCTTCAGTCTGCTGCGTGCTCTTTAGAGAGCTGGCCATGCTCTTGAATCGTTGAGTGAAGAATGGGCGAACCAACGTGTCGTTGGCAGGGAGATCTTTCAACACTTTTGCCAAACCAGCAAAAACCCATCCGTTGCCTCTTGCCCAAAAGTTTTTTAGACCGAAAGCGGTTGGTTGCAGCGGGTAAACATATTTAGCATCACGGTAATACAGGCTGAATTCTGAATCGAACATGAGTTTGTCTGCATAAGCGAAGTATTCTTTCAGCTTCTCCAAATACAGCGTGTCCCCTGTGATGTTGTACAACTTGGTCATGACGGGCATCACCATGTAAAGGCCATCAGCCCACCACCAATAATCTTTTTTTGAGGTCCGCATTTCGTATTCCATAACGGAAATGGCACGGGCAATCTTATTCGGATCCTTGACAGCATCAAAATTATAGAGATCGGCGTATGTTTGAAAACAAATCTGCCAATCACCAAAAAGGACGTGCGAGGAGGTCTCACCATACGAATATTTCCAAGTGACAGTATCGTCCGAAGCTGCACCTCTCCAATTGTTGTATTTCGCCCAATTTTCGGAATACAGCCGGTAATTTTCGTTTTTCGTGAGGGCATAAGCCTCCATGTTTCCGGTATGGTATGCTGCATGATGCCAGAAGGGGGTAGTCTTGTAAGTATTGGTAGCTTGCCAGTGGTCGTTGACCGCGCACATCAATTTGACCACTTCAACATGGTTTTTGGTGAAGGTGGTCCGTGCTTGAATGCTGTTCAGACTTAGTACCAAGAATGTAGATAAAAGCATTCTGCGAATAATACACAGAACAGCTAGATTTTTAAATGTAAAGGTCGGTTGAAACATAATTCAAATTTTTCGAATACAAAACTATGAATGTATAGTCAATATTGGGCCAAATTTTCAATCATTTTAGAGTAATTTATTTCCAATGTAGTTCGCAAAAAAGTTTTAAAGTGAATATTTGGTGATGGATCCAAAAAAAAGAAGGCCCCGGAGTGATCCGGAGCCTTCTAAAAAAGAGCTATCAGTCAATTATTTTTTAATAATCTTTGATTTCAGGGTCTTGCTGTCAGATACAACTTGTAACATATACATGCCATTGCTGTAGTTAGACATGTCAACTGTCATTACATCACTATTGGCTTTACCATTGAATACTTGTTGACCGGTCATGTTGTAGATCTTCACGGTCGAATTCAAATGGAGGTTGCTAATGCTGATGTTGCTGGTAGTCGGGTTCGGATAAACAACCACGGACATTTCGTTAGAAACAGCAGGTTTAGCAATTTCTGTTACGATGTTCATCGGTGTATTCGGAATAGTCAGACCAACCAAAGAATATACAGCATTACGCCACAAGGTGTAGTTTGCATTGGTCATATTCAAGCCATGATCGCGACATTGTGCACCGTAATTCATACCAAAGGTGATGATACGTGTCTTGATCACTTGACCACCGATGGTGTCACCAGCAAGAATATTATTCATGAAAATGTTTACAGTTGGCATACCGTTCGGATAGGCCAGAAGGGTTCCTTCAGCACCAACCACGCCAGTAGCAACATTCAGCGCTTTCATGGTGGTTGTTACCGCTGTGGGAACAGCTCCATTATCCTGTGCAGGTTTGGTGAACAACTGTACAGTGTCAGCAACGAAGGTGATACCTCTGAACAACGGATTGGTCTGATTGATGGTATCCACTTTGAGGGAGAATACACCAACAGTTGCTTCAGCTCCTGTGCCAGCAGCTCCAGCAGCAAATGCACGTCCGGCTTTGAAGGCATAGGTTTTGTTGTACAAGGTTGGAATGGTCAGTTTGGACAAGCCAAGAGCATTGGCAGGGAACAGGATGGCGTCACCACCACCTAAAGATTCCTGGATGATCATAGCGTCAAAAGCTGACTGGTCGAACGTAGCAGCAGCAGATATATCGGTGATTGCTTTCAGCGTCACGACGATCAAGGTGTCTTTGGACAACATCCGGTAAACTGGATCATTCTGTACAGAATCTGCATTTACATCCATCACTTTCACTTTTGTGATGTAAGCGATGTCAATTGTTGCAGGATTGTTTGTACCACGGTAAGACAAGGTGAAGTTATCCATTTGCATGAAGCTAGTGGATGCGGCACCTAACTTGATGGTATCACCAGCGTTAGCCATAATGTTCACGGACAGTTTTCTCCATGCAGTTTTGGCATTCCAACCTGTCCCTGAGATAAATCCAGGTGCTTGGGCCAATTTAATGGAATTTACTGCTGCAGCATTACCTACCTGTGCATAGACGTGACCGTCGTATTTCAAAGGATCGGTTAAGCTTGGTGAACTCACGTCGCAACGCAACATGGCACTCAGTACGTAATAACCTGTGACAGGTGCAACGATTTTCTGAGATACATTGACACTAATGAACTTACCACCAGTGCACCATGTTTCGTAACCCCAGTTTCCGTCTGCCATAGAGGTGCCAGAAGCGCTGTACAGATTCATGCCGGCAGCTGTAGCATCAATGTTGGCCAATACATTCCAACCATTAGGTGTTGCTTTATTACCAATTGTCGGAATCGTAGATTTGGCATCAATACCAGCTATGAAGATGTCTTCGAAGCTCGGATTGGCCAAAGCAAAAGTGAAGTCAGCCGGAGCAGCTTGTGTCACTTTATAGTCATACAACGCTTTGTTCAGCGCAACAATAGCTGCATCTACATCAGAAGGCATCGTTGAAGAAGCAATGACAACTCCATTTGCAGTGGTGATGGCTGCCTGGAAAGCAGTCAAAGCTGTTGCATTGTAGGCTGTCGTTGTAGATAATGTAGTGCTGCTGGCAACCAATGCCTTTAATTTGGCAAAGTTTGTTACGGAAGCTACATTCGTATCATAGGCTTTCTTCAATGCAGAATATAAAGCCAAAGCTCCGTTAGCATCGGCTGCGGCTTTTGCATTGGTGATGGCTGCAGCGAGCAAAGCATCCTGACCGTCGGGTGATGTGTTCAGGTCAAAGCGTTGAGCTTTGGCAATCAAGCTATCAAGAATAGTCTTGTAAGAGGCGAAGTCAGCCTGGCCCAAATAACTCAATTTGAAGTCGTCAGCGCTAAACCAAGTACCTGTCCAACCGGTGGTTGTCTTTGCACCAATGGTGATGGAGCTGTCCATTACGACCACCTGTGAAACGGTAATCGGATTCCAGCCCTTCCCAAGTGCACCATTAACATCAGCATTATTGATGATTTGGGTTTGCTTGTCATTGGCGAAGAAGTATGCACCTATACCTGTGCTACGACCCGCAGCTGCTAACTCATAGACACCGTTCGGAATGTTCTTAACCAATTGAGAAGCATTGTAGATCATAGATCCAGTCGTGCCGTTCCACGAATCCATATAACGGTTGGTGGTACTTCCTGAATAATGTTGTCCGGTATTCGTGTAGGTGTTTCCGGTACCTTTGGAAATTGTCCAACCAACAGGAACAACTGTACCAGAGGCAGCATCACAGGTAGGATTAACGATGGAAGTCGTATAATCCAATGAGTAAGAGCCACTCAGATTAATTACCACATCAGCCATCAAGGGTGTACTGATTGTCAGTTTAGCAGTGTGGGCACCCAATACCAACGGTGTATAGGTAATGGTCAGTGTAGAATCACTTGCCGAACCGGCAACCGGTGCCAAAGTATCATAGCTCACTTTGAACAAGCTGGCATTCGTTCCACTGAGTACAACCTTAATGTTCCCCATTAAGCTAGAACCACCAATCTTGATGGTTTTTGCGGAAGGAACTTCAGGAGTTGCTGCAAATGCTGGAACGACTTTCGAAGAAACGGTCAAAACCGGAATCGTTTGGATAACCCATTCACAAAATGGTTTGACAGTTGCGTTGGCCGTGAAAACTTTATCGTCGTACAAACGACTGTCTGCCGTCAGAGCATCGGCTCCGAGGGTTTTCGTGGTGACAACATTTGTGAAAGCAACGACTCCACCAGCCTTTTGCTGAATGGTCCATTTGGCTTCGTTGGAGGGTACGCCGAATTCGGTATCCCAGGTGCTGGAAACAACCTTCTTTACTGCACGATAGGCCGAATCCTGGAGCAGATAATACGTCGTATCCGTGATTATAAGCGGATTGATGATGCGGCGAAGGATGAATTTCTGGCTGACTAGTTCCTGTGCTGCTGTCAGAGCAGGATAAAGACCTGTGAGTTGGTTACCAATAACAAGGTTACTTGTTTTATGCTTGATGTAATATCTGACATAAGGAGCAACAGCTGTCACATTCACTGTATCCATGTTGCTGGCAGGAACTCCGTTCTTGGTTGAGAAGATCAGGTTACCAACGGTGCTGGCGATAGCTGAACTGACGTTCACTTTCACACTTCCGCTGCCTGCAACGAAATCGGCATTAGTGAACATGCTCTTGGCTAATGTCAGACCTGCAGATGCAGTCACATACATGGTGTCAACCGTGTTGCTTACTGAAACTACATTCAGAGGATAAACTTTACCATTGTTTTCCACTTCTACTTCCTGTTCATAAATGGAAACAGTCGGTTTGGTATAGGTGAAAGGAATACTTTTAACAGTGGTACCACTCGTCAGGGTGATGTTACCACTGGAGAGAGGTTGGCTGTAATCATTCGTTGCCGTTACTTCAACACCGCATGGTGCATCGGAGGCAAGTATATAAGATTTACTTAAAACAACGCCGGCAGGTGCTGCAAGTTTGATCGTATCGGTCAATGCATTTCCTGAAACGATGAATTTAATTGATTTAGTGGCATCTGTGAAAGGCAATGCTGCTAAATTTGAATTAACCAAAGCCGTGGTGCTTTCAGCAAATGTCATATCGGCCAAACCGATGATGGAAGCTGTGTTTCCTTTGAAGGTCAGGTAATAAACGCCAGAAGTACTGGGGCTGAGAATGATCTTCTTGCCAAGGAAAGTTTGTTTCGTTGAAGAACAAAGAGCCGTCTCTGTAATCAGTGGAGCAGTACCCAATCTGTCTTTACTTACGGCAATCGTCATAGTTGGAACTGTGGAGTTGTTAACCCATGTATATTTTGTAAAAAATTCATAGGTTTTGCAAGCTTCCATATATACAGGGTAACTGTACGTGGAAGCTAGGGTCGTACTACCAGTTCCATCCCAGCGAATGTACAAGTCACGACCGGTCCATGCTGTGGTCGTAGTACCGTTGTTATAGTTCCATCCGGTTCCGGTTATATCATTGTAGCGGTTATTCGCACCACCGACAATACCCCAAGCGAGAGGAACATCACTAATACCCCATCCATAGTTGGAAGGTTCTGTGCCAGCTCCGGTTTTTCCTTCTGCAGACCAGGAGGAGAAGGGCATGAATGTCGTTTTAAAAGCATAGGTTTTAGAATTCAACCCATCTTTGGACGTGGTAACCATTGAAAAGTTCGGACTACCAGTAGTTGGGGTTGAGGGACTATTGGTAACGGTCGCTCCATCTCCAAGAACAACACCGGTAATTGATGCTGATAAAGGTGCATAATATGCATAGCTTAATGAATCCGGATTAAAAGAGGGGGTAAGTATACCACCGACAGTGCTAGCACTGCTTAATCTGGCATCCGCACTCGTATTAACTACTAAAGCAGTCGCATTTTTCGTCGTATTCAAAGCATTTGCAGTTGCATCGTTCGCGGTCAAATCATTGAAGTTGTAATAGGCAACCAAATCTGCCTGTGCTGCAGGATTCAGGACAGAGTCTCTATAGAGCATGATATCTGAACGGCTTCTGGCAGATTTCCAGATGCGAACTTCGTCCATGTAACCATTGAAGTTACGGCCGGCGGCATCTACATCCACACCGATGGTCGATACGGCTGAGCCGAAAGCGCCAAAAGCTTTGGTGTGAGCAGCTGAGTAAAATGATCCGTCAATTTCGACAACAGCAGAGTCTGCATATACGGTCACTGCAAGGTGTTGCCATTTGTTGACCACCAATTTTTTGGCAGCAGTCAAAGGTACGATGTTGGAACCAGCCAACAGGTCAAATCTCATTTCGCCGGTTGTTGCGTTGGCGAATTGAAAACAGGTTTTAATGGCTCCGCTTTTATCATAAAAGAAGCCTCCATACGGTATGATCGTATTGGGTTTCACCCACATTTCAATCGTAAAGGGGAAAGCCGTGATTTTGCTGCTTAAAACCGGGACAGTCAGCGAACTAGTCGCAGCACCGCCTGGAAGAAAGAGCACATTCTGATTTTGTGCGGTTACCAATTGTGCTTGGAATAAAGCACAAAAAGCAATCATCAGACTTAGTAAACGTAATTGTCTTCGCATGTTGATCAAGGATTAAAGTTTATTAAATTATGTTTTACAGATAGAATCTGTTAGGAATTGTATCATACAATTCAGAGGTAGGGTTTTCCCTTTTTCGCCAGTATATACTGCACTTTACAGCGATACTCAAAATAGTTGGTAGTGTTTAATTTTTTTTTAAATTATGGTTTTTAGAGTTTTATTAATATAGCTGTACAAGAATCTCAATAACAAAAAGGGGGTGTCAAGATAATCATAAATTATAAAAATTGATACATTGAACGAAAATTTCATATAGGTTGTTACCACTTGCAATCTGTTTTCATGGCATTGACCAACTTGGCATGAATAATATAAACGTTGGCAGAAGTGGCTTCTGAACGTTGGTTCAGTCCATAAGGCCAGAAATGCCATAGATTGGCGTTGTTGTCACAATACAGCGTTTCACCTGTCAAGGATTTAAGCAAGGCGACAGCAGTAGGGCCAGTCCACAATCCATTAACGCAGAAACTCTTCCAAGATGTCGAGGTACCTGAACCAAGCCAGTGTGCAATTTCATGCATGACGGTACTGACATGCATGTACCATTGGTTGGAACCGAACCCGATGGAACTCCTGTAGCCGCCCTGTGCCGTGGGAATACCTTCATTGTAATATACCCAGATATTGCCGGAGAAGGTAGCGTACCGGTTGTAATAATACATGGCACTGTCCAACGCAATCTTCATCAGGTTGTAGTTGGCACTGCCCACAGGTAAGGTGTTTGTGTCGATGGTGTAGGTCAAGTTGCCCATGGTCGGTTTGATCGAAAGGACAGCTCCATAGGTTGTCCCTATGCCATTGGTGGTATAGGAACGAACATAATAAGTGACATTGGCAGTTGGAAAGATGATGTTCATGGAGTATGAACCCATTAGTACAGTGGAATGAACAACGACACTGTCTGATAAAGTCGGATTGCTGGATGTGGACCAACAAAAGCCTCTGGCAATGTATTTGAAATAACCTCCGGTGTTGGATACATTTCCAACGCAGGTTGCTTCCAAACCGCCTGCATTGGTGACGGAAGTCGTCTCCACGATAGGCAGGGTATATGCCGTTGTAGTGAAACTGTATGTTTCACCATAAGACGTTCCATAAGTGTTGGTAGCATATGCCCGAACATAATAAGTCGTGCTTCCGATTAAAGACGATAAATTCAGGTATTGGGTAGTTGCAGTCAACGGGCTTGAATATTTGCTGTCTGCGATGGTCGGATGCTCGGTCGTGCTCCAGCAGATTCCTCTGGCTGAAACGGAGGAGGCTCCCGGTGAAACGATGATGATACCCGATCTGGCTGAGGCTTGTACGATTTTGTCTACAGCGATGGTCTGAACAACAGGAAGAAATGATACGGTATCACTAAAAGTTAAACTATCGATGGAAGAAACAGGATAAGCTGTTACCGATTGATTGAGCAACCGAATATTCAAGGTTGAGTCATTTCCTCCGATAGATAAACTGTCAATGTCCGAAATACCGACTTTTTCAACAGTGGAATTTCGCAGGTGAATATTCAGTCTGTTTTGGGCAAAAAGGACTGTAAATCCAATGATACCGACTAGTATTAGTAGGTGTTTTTTCATTGTTTGATGAACTTTACAGAACCGAAAGCAGGGGAGCGCATCAAGTAACAACCTGAAGGAAGGTCCTGTACATTCAGTTGATCTCCGAAAATGCGGACACTGCAGACTAATTTCCCAAACAGATTGAAAATAGAGATTTCCGTACCTTCAGGCAGGGCCTTTCCAAAGTAAATACTATTGATCGCCGGGTTCGGGTAAAAACGAATGTTATCCGATTTCTGTTCCGTGATGCCGGATAAAACTTCTGAATCAAGGTCGATGGCAAGAAATCCTCCTGTTTCTGGTTTAATGTAGGTCTGACCAGTCGATTTTTCACGTTGTTTGATGACATTGGCGTATTTGGGACCTATATATACGGTGCGTAGTGTGGCAGTAGTGTCATCGTTGCAGGTCTGCATCTGACCCAGAAACAATGGATTTGCCAAGCTATCGCCATACTGGACGGAAGATACTATGAGCCCAAGTGCATTCGTGTTGGTAAATCCGACACGTGCCTTGTGCTTGTCGATGACGCCACTTCCAGGAGTGATGGCTAAATAGGATACCGTTTCAGCCGTTAGAACCGATGTATTGGCAGTTTCTTTCATGAGACGGGCTTCAAAGCCTGTTTTTGTCACATTGCGTACGCGAACGGTGGTTGCATACGTGGTGGCAGAAAGCAACTGGGAGGCAAGTACGACGGGAATCGTGTCAAATGGAGTCGAGAAGGTTACAGTAGTCCAAACAGGGCCAATCGTGCCTTTTCCTGCATACGCCTTTAAACCTCCAAAATCGTAACTGCCAGCATTACAGGCCAAATAATGTACCGTTTCTTCCAATGTGATGGAAGTGACATTCTGGTAAGCCCAAGGAATGGCTTGAATATTGAAACTGGCGCTGAAGTTGATCAACTTCGCCCTGGTGGTTAACAGAGTGGAGTTGTTTTTGTTGCTGGCACCACCTATAATAATGGTCGGTACGGTGGTAAAGGGCTGGTTCAGCAAAACAGGGTTCCAGCCAATGTTGTTGATTTTCGCCACTCCGACCTGTACTTCATTCCCTCGAGTTACATCCAAACCAACCTCGTTCGTATACACCGACAAGGATCCATTGGGAAGCTTGGTTCGCAAACGGTAACGCGTACTTCCCGAAATACTAAGGTCGACGGAGTCGGAAAGGTATTTTTGAGTAGCTATGGACGAATCAAAAAACGGGACCCAATCTCCGCTACCGATTTTCTTTTCCATGATGAAGCCTCGGAAAAATTCGCCATTCGGATCGCTGATGACCAGACTCGCAACTTTACCGCTGGTGGAAATTGACAAAGTCGTTTTTCCCAGTGTATACGTTGGGACCACTTCATTGACATGTCTGAATGCGAAGTCCGGATGATTGCTCTTATAATATTTTCCGGCAGGCGTCAGGGTGTCTGCAAGAATCATGGCACGACAATCTTGTACCCAGTTGTAAATGGAATATCGTTCAATGAAATGAGCGGTATCAAGTACAGTCAAGATGCCTTTCAAGTCAGCAAGTTGCTTGGCTGAATTGGCTGCAGAAAGGGAATGGTCGCTGGTTGGCCAGGATTCGATCGTCCAGTTGGCTCCGTTGTTCCACTCTGTGATCCAAAGGGGACGTCCGGTTCTTTCGTGAATTGCTTTTAAGTCATTGTACCAGTTAGTAGGCGATTTTCCACCCCAGTAGGCATGATAGGCAACGAAATCCACCCGATAATTTTTAGCTTTGCAACTGTCCATAAAAGCATAGATCCAGGAATTGTTGGTAACAGCAGGACTACCGATGCGCAACCCTGTACGCATCATGTCAGGCCATTGTGCAAGTGCTTGAACAACCGTCAGATTCGATTGCTCCGTATGGTCGGGTTCGTTGAATCCTAGGACATGAGTCACATATTGTTTTCCGGAAATTTCAGACCAACCTGGCCAACCACCGTTTTGACGGATAGGTACATATTCCACGCCTGCGGATGAATTCTGGTCTGCGCTCCAGGAATACGACCAAGTACCATCGACTTTTTCGGCATCGTTGATACAACCCGAGCCAGTGCCGCACCATCCTTTTTTACTGGTATATTCCCAATTAAAAACTCGGATGAATGAAATGAGCTGATCCAATTCAAAAGGAAGGGTATTTACGACCAGATCTGCATCATCTGCAATGAATACGCGGCTGTATCCTGTTCCGTCTCCGGCAGAAGCGACCGTTGCCATATAACCTCGTTTCAGTCTGAAGGAGCGAATTTTATTGTCGATATTGGTACCCAGACCCGTCCCTGAGTATTTGGTGAATAAACTGTATTTGGCTGAGTCTCCGATGCAATTTTGATCGGTAAAGACCGTTAATGGCTGGTAAGTGGAAGGCTGAGCCATGATGACCGTACCCTGTTTGTAAATGGCCACCCGAATGTTGGTTTTATTCACTGCTGCAGCCGTATTTACATAAAGATAGGGCAGAATGGTAGAAATCACTGTAGCAGGACGAATGTTGTCGATGAACAACCACGTATTTTCACCGTTGAGCCGAATAATACTGTTCGACAGAACCGCGGAGGTTGCAGTAAGGTGCAGCTCGGCATTTCCGCTCAGAAGAATCTCCTTATCGGTATAGGAAGCGACTGAAGTCGTTCCTTGAGAAATCGTGACTGTCGTTCGGGCATTTTGAGAAAAGACTGAAAATGTCAGGAGGTTGAGAGTCAGAAAAAGCGCTGTGAGTATAAGTTTTCTTTTCATCGTGTCGATTTAGGCGAATACCTGATAACAAGATACGAAGTAAGTGCTTTCATTTAAAAAAAAGGACTAAAAATCAGTCAAAATGGATTAAAATGGTTTCAAACATTCAAAGCGTGTTCCAAATGTTAATATAGTCGTCTGAAACCTGTATGACAAATTTTAAGACGTATTTTGAATGATAATTAGACCTAAAGTTCCCTAAAAAACGTTTTCTTTGTACCGTTTACTATTAAACAATGCATGAGTCTGTGCTCATCCATGAATAAACGCATTACCTTATAAATACTCAATCTGAAATGAGAAATTTCCCAAAGAACATGCACGCCCGGTTTGTCCGAATCCTACCGGTGCTTGCCTTGGCGATTTCCGCGCTGGTATCCTGCAGTGATCCCTATCTCTATGACAACCAGGAACCCGCATGGCTTGGATCCAGTATCTATGGATACTTGGAAAAGCAAGGAACTTTTGAAACAACCCTGAGGTTGATCGACACGCTGAAATACACTGAGGACATGAAACTGACTGGTAGTAGAACCCTGTTCGTGGCCAATGACAGTGCTTATGAAGCGTTTTTTCAGAACAATAGCTGGGGCGTTAGCCGTTTTGAAGATTTGACACTCGCTCAGATGAAACTGCTGCTAAAATTCTCCATTATTAATAATGCCTATCTGTTACAGACTATGGTGGATTATTATAGTGGAACGACTACCTATGAGAATTCTGCCATGCGCCGTTTAACAGCTCTTTCGCCCTTGGACAGCATCGCCTTTGAAAAGGACAGCATGATGCCGGACAACCCCTATTGGGCTCCTTATAAAGCCGACGGTATACATATAATGAAAGATGCGACAGACATGCCCACCGTTTTCTATACCCAGGATTTTCTAAACATGAACGGTATTACGGATGAAGATTTCAGGTTGCTTTCTGGTGGTCTGAATCGTAGCAAGGGCGACGTTCATGTGTTCAATGATAAAGTGGTGACGCCCAATGTTGTCTGTAAGAACGGGTACATTCATGTGTTGGATCATGTGCTGACGGCACCCAAGAATATGGCTCAGTACATTGAAAGTAACGACAGTACCAAAATCTTTTCAAAATTGCTGGATCGGTTTTGTGCACCCTATTTTGATGCTGCAATGACGACTAGATACAAACAATTGCCTGGAAGTGATCAGACTCGAAAGATTTATGTAAAACATTACTTCAGCTCTGTAGGAACAGGAGGAAGAATGAGAGTGCCTGACGGCCTTGTTGATCTCACAAACATATTACCTTTTGATCCGGGATGGAACAGTTATATGACAACTTCCATATACCCAGATATGGCTGCGATGTTTGTTCCAACTGACAGAGCCATGATGGATTATTTCAATAGTGGGGTAGGAGAAATTCTGAAATCACGTTTCGGAAGGTGGGAAGATGTCCCTGACAAGATTATCGCACTCTTCTTAAAAAGGCACATGCGTACCTCATTCATCGAATCCGTACCCAGTCGTTTCGGAAAAATGGTGGATGCAGGGAACTATCGCTTGCCGGTTTTGCCAAGCCAAATAAACAATGCTTACACTGCTGTGAATGGTCAGGTCTATTTGACAAACGCTGTGTATCCTCCTGTAGATTACATCTCTGTTTACAGCCCGATTCTGCTAAGCTCGAACACCAACATCTATAATTGGGCTATCACCCGGACAGAAAAGAGTGTGGATGGGACGTTGTTCGCATTCTATCAATTGTACATCAACTCTTTAGTAAGCAAATACAGCGTCTTTGTACCCACTGATGAGTACTTCTCCACCTACATCGACCCTATCGCCTATGGCCAAAATGCACCTCAGGGTGGTCTGAAGTTCAAATACAATGCCAAGACCGAGAAAGTATATGCCGTCATCTGTACTTTCAATAAGAACGTTGACCCTCCTGTTTTCAGTGATTCCATCGGAGTCATAACGGACGAAGTCTTCATTCAGGACCGTTTATGGAAATTGCTGGATAGTCACATAGTGGTGGGTGAACTGGAGCCTGGTAAACAGTTCTATGTGACCAAGGGTAATGATATTATCAAGGTTGAAGGAACCGGCACGAACATGACAGTTGCCGGTGGGTATGACATTGATAAGTCTACACCCTCCAAAGTGGAAAGGGTTTTCAAACTTGAAAACGGAAGCACTTACTTTATCAACAAACCTATTCAACCAGCATTGCGGTCAGTATATAAGGTGTTGAGCGAAACAGAAGGCTTTAAAAAATTCTATGAAGTATTGAACGATGTGCCTGATACCTTATCGTTAAGCCTCGTCTCCCTGCTTGGTATTGATTTCAACATCAAGTTTTTCAATGCATACAGGTATACCATTTATGTTCCCACCGATTCTGCCATGCAGGCAGCTTTTGACCGTCATGATATTTTGACATGGGATTCCATCAATACACTTCCACATGGCGGTGTTGATTGGACAAGAGAAACTAACAAAGTCATCCGCTTCCTACGTTATCATTTTCAGGATGATGCCGTATTCTTTGGTCAGAAAGTGGATGAGGAATTCCAGTCTGCTACCATTAAGACGGATGGTTTACTGACACATTTCAGGACTGGTATAAACCGGTTTTATAAGATTGGTGTACACGGTGATGCCAATTCCATGACCCTGACGTCCGAAACCAATAAAGAGGTGCATGTGGTTGCTGATCCAAGATTGCATAACATCATAGCTAAAGATTATATTTTTTCCAAAGTGCCATCGTATTATAAGAATGTAGACGGTTCGGGCTCGACAGCAGGTGCTGCTTTCAATACATCCTCTATTACGACATCTGCTTCTGCTGTGATTCACCAGATTGATAACGTCCTGACTTTCCAATAACCATGAGAAGAGAAAAACATATTCGGATGAAAAAAACGATGAAACCGAAACGGGCAGCATGGATGTTGCTTCTTGTAAGCCTGATGGCTGTTTCACTCCAGGCCCAGAATTCCGGCCCCGCCATTTTAGTTCAAGGGAATGTCACTTCATCCAACGACGGAACTGAAATCATCGGAGCATCGGTCTGTGAATTTGATGTAAACAATCGTGTTGTCAGTTCCACCGCCACCGATGTTAACGGCCACTATGTACTGAAGGTTAAAGATCTAAACAATAGCCTGAATGTACGATACACCGGATTTTCGCCTATTACTCGCAAGATGTCTGGGCAAAAAGTCCAGAATTTTACCATGAGGGAAAATACGATGATTGCCGAAGTGGTCATCAAAGGGGTTAAAAAACGTTCAGAAGGTGGCTACTCCATCCCTCAACGAGAAGTCGGATCGGCCATGCAAACATTGGATGCGAAGGAATTCGAAGGCCTTCAGGTTTCTTCTGTGGATGAAGCTTTGCAAGGCCGTATTGCCGGTCTGGACATAGTTGCCAATTCTGGTGACCCTGGTAGTGGTTCTTCCATGCGTGTACGTGGTGCAACATCCATCACTGGAAGCAATGAACCGTTGATTGTTCTCAATGGTATTCCTTACACGGCTGAAGGGGCAAAGAATATTGACTATGCCAATGCCAACACGGAACAATATGCCAACATGCTCAGCATCAATCCGGATGATATATTGGAAATTACCGTACTGAAGGATGCCGCCGCATCAGCTATCTGGGGTTCAAAAGGTGCCAACGGGGTATTGATGATCACCACTAAAAAAGGGGTGATGGGGAAAGTAAAATTGGATTATTCCTACCGTAAAACGTTTACAAAACAGCCAAAAGGATTGAATATGCTTAATGGCGGAGACTTCACGATGCTGATGAAACAGGCATATCTTAATCCCCATTCCAACGACGCTGCCACCAATGTGGATGAGTATAACTACGATAAGAACTTCGTTGATTATGAGAACTTTAACAACAATACCGACTGGGTAAGCGAAGTTTCACAGTTGGGTGGCATCGACGACCAGTACTTGACTGTTTCTGGTGGTGGAGAACGGGCATTGTACCGCGTTTCCATAGGTGTGTTCGACCAAAAAGGCACCATCATCGGACAGAATCTAAAGCGTTTGTCTTCCAGAGCCTATTTGGAATATTCGGTTTCAGACCGTATCAAGTTCATTGCAGAGTTTGCATTGACCAATTCCGATAATTTCAAGAATTATGAAAATCTATTGGACATTGCCTATAAGAAGATGCCGAATGTCGGTGTTTATGCTCAGGATTCGTTGGGAAGAAATTCCAACATCTATTACAACATTTCTCGATCTTCGTTTTTGGACCCTGCCCAGCGTGATCTGAAAAATCCGGTTGCATTGGCCTATTTGGCCCAAAACGAAGCGAAATCGTTCCGTATCCTGCCAACATTACGCCTCAACTACGACCTGATCGATCCCAAAATTGCAACACTTCGTTACAGCATGTATGTGTCCTTTGACATCAACGATGGAGTCAATACGTCTTTCCTTCCTCAGGAAGCTTCAAATTCAAATTGGCCCAGTAACTCCGTGAACCGTTCAACCTATGCCAATGGCGAAACTTTGACCATTTATTCGGAACAAAACCTTTCTTGGGTTCCCAAATTTGAAAATGAAGATCATAGTTTCCAGTTATACGGTTCCGTTCAGATTCAGTCTGGTAGTGGGACAGGTCAGGGAATCGCTTCATTTTCTTTACCAAGCAGTTATGCTACCGATCCTTCAATGTCGGCCTATCTCGATGCTGCAAGCTCTGTTCATTATCGTTCGCGTTCGATTGGATTTTTGGGAAGAGCCCACTACAGCTACAAATCGCGTTATAGCATCGATGGATCCATACGTAGAGATGGTACGACAAAGTTTGGACCAGGACGCATGTTTGGGGATTTTCCGGGAATTAACTGCAGATGGAACATTTCTGACGAACCTTTTATGAGCGAAACTAAATCATGGCTGAGTATGTTGTCCGTTCGCCCGTCTTGGGGAATAAGTGGAAATGAACCTGGTGCAGAAGGTTTGCAATACATGCGTTACGGAAGTTATGGATCTTACCTCGGAACCCCAGCCATGAGACCTGTGAGCCTTCGTTTGAATGGTTTGAAATGGGAAACCACGCAAATGTTCAATTATGGTATGGACTTGGGGCTTTTGAACGATACTTATACGATTGACCTGAACTTTTACCACAAGAATACGTCCGATTTGCTGTTCAAAAATGTAGGTACTTCCGCCGCTTCCGGTTTCAATGGAATGCCTTGGTTCAATGGCGGAGTCATGAATAACGACGGATGGGAATTAAACCTGTATGCCAATCAGTTTATTAAAGTAGGCAAATTCTCTGTGGATTTCCGGTTCAACTTGTCTAACTACAAAAATACATTGATCCAGCTCGATCAAAGATTGCTTGACAGTTACAATGGCAAATTCGATTATCTGAACGGCTCTTACCTGACTCGTGTGCAGGAAAACAATTCCTTCGGCTCCATCTACGGATTCCGCTACAAAGGTGTTTACCAATTCGATGATTATGTGGAAGGTATGACGGGAACTGCTCCTGTTGCTCATGATGAATTCGGCCATGTCGTGACCGACCAGGCAGGCAAACCCAAGCCTATGTGGTTCAACTATTATGCTAAGGAAGGTGGTCTTCCATACAAATTCAGAGGAGGAGACGCCATTTACGAAGACATCAATCACGATGGTAGCATCGATGAACTGGATATTGTCTATCTGGGCAACTCAAACCCCAAAGTAAATGGTGGCTTTGGACCTACATTCAGATATAAGAACTTTAACTGTAATATGTTCTTTGTCTTCCGATACGGCAATAAAATCATCAATGCTGCCCGTATGAATGCTGAAAATATGTTTACTGACAACAATCAAAGTATTGCTGTAAACTGGCGTTGGCGCAAGGATGGTGATGTCACTAACATGCCACGTGCCCTACATGACTATGGTTACAATTGGCTGGGAAGCGACCGATATGTGGAGGATGGTTCTTTCCTTCGCTTCAAATACCTGCAGTTCGCCTATTCGATTCCACCAACCATACTCAAACCGATTGGTCTCAAAAAAGCCAGTGCATACGTCAATTTCAACAATGTAGCTGTCTGGACCAAATACACGGGTGTGGATCCTGAAGTCGGTTACGGATCTTTGAATATAAGCACGGACAATAACGCAACTCCACGTTCCAAAGATGTGACTATAGGTCTTTCCATCGGATTATAATAAAAGTTGAAATCATGATAAAGAAAATCATTTATACAGTATTGCTGCTTGTCGGTTTACTTTTTGCAACCACTGGTTGCACTGCTTGGTTGACCATTAAACCAGAAGGAGAAGTCGTTCTGGAAGATTTCTGGCAAAGTGAAAGTAGTGTAGAATCCGTTCTGGCTTCTTGTTATCGCGGTTTGACGGAAGATGACTGCATCAGTCGGATGATCGTATGGGGCGAACTTCGTTCCGACAATATGATTTCAAGCGGTATTGCATCCACGGATATGAAAAAGATTCTTGATGGAGACATTACCTCCTCCAATAGTTTTTCCAGTTGGGCTTCCTTTTATTCGGTCATCAATTATTGCAACACGGTGTTGTATTATGCTCCCTCTGTAGTTAGCCGAGATTTGAACTTTACGCAAGGTGATCTCCGTAGGGTTCAGGCGGAGGCAAAAACAATCCGTGCCTTATGCTATTTTTACTTGGTCAGGGCTTTTAAAGAAGTACCATATGTTACCATCGCCAGTGTCGATGATAATCAGAATTACAATTTTGTCAAATCGACGGAAGATGTAGTGCTTGATTCCTTGGTGATCGATTTGAATGCAGTACGGAATTGGGCTTCCAACGATTTTGGAAATGGAGCCATGAACAAGGGTAAAATCACCCGGAATGCAGTGAATACCTTGCTTGCTGACATTTATCTATGGAAAAACGATTATACCAATTGCATTACTGCTTGTGACCGAGTTTTAGCGGATACTACGTTGAAATTGGAAGCGGAGGATGTTGTTTATCCAATGGTCTTTTCTGCAGGAAATTCAACAGAAAGTATTTTTGAATTGCAGTTTAACGACAATGTGCAGGTAAACAATACTGTTCGCAGTCTGTACGGCAGCAGCGACTTTGAATTAGGAGCACTATCATTTCCTGCAACCCTAGCATTCAACACGAATGACAAGGTGGCCGGTTTGTACTCCCCATTTGCATACAAGGTGCCCTCAACCACTGTCGTTGAAGGATTGGATGACGTTCGTGCCAAAGATTCCTATTATCTGTATGGTGGCAAGTACTACATATACAAATATGCTGGTTACGGCAGAATTGTGACCAACTCTGGTGTAACGACCTATACGTTTCGCAATACGACTCCGAACTGGATCATCTACCGCAAGTCCGATGTCATTCTAATGAAGGCTGAAGCCTTGGCTCAATTGGGGAGCACCGCTGAATTGAAAGAAGCGGTCGATTTGGTAAACCTGACCTACACACGATCCAATGTACTGGATGCTCCGTTGGATGTGGCGAACTATATCTCCAAAGAGGAAGTTCAGAAATTAGTACTCCGAGAACGTCAACGTGAATTTCTGTTTGAAGGAAAGCGATGGTTCGATCTTGTCCGCTTAGCCAGACGGGATGGTACCACTACCAATATGAACATGTATGTAGAGACAAAGGCCTCCGGTGCCGGCGGGTCCCTAGGTGCACCAGTGCTGAATGCCATGTACATGCCGGTAAACAAAGCAGAATTGGAAGCCAATCCGTATATGACACAGAACCCCTTCTATGAGGAGTCCGGTAGCTCTTCAACGCGTTAATCATGACCTTTTTAAAGAAGCCTAAAAAATGAAATCATACCGTCCATTCCAAAAAGTTTACAAGTATCTTCTAATTTTATTTGGAGCTGCAGGAGTATTTTCCGCATGTAATTCTGATGACGTCGGTGGTAACCTGTTTACCTTCACGGATCAGACCATGGGGCAATATTTTGAGAAAGACACTACCGGAAATTTTACGGAATTTACCCGACTGCTTGATACTACAGACGTCATTGGATTGCTGAAAACGTACGGTGAATTCACCTGTTTTGCCCCCAATGATAATGCCATGCGTACTTTCTACCAAGAGCATAACAAACGGGGATTGTTCGATTACACTATGGATTCCTTGAAGCTGATCGCTTTTGACCATCTCATCAATGGCACTATTTTGATGAATTCGCAGTTCCTTAGAGGCAATCAAGGTCCCATGAGCATGAGTGACCGCTATTTCAAGATTTCTTTCGACAGCATCGGAAACGGAACTTGGGTGAATGATTCTTCGCTAATTCTGAAAAAAGACATTTCGGTTCACAATGGTGTCATTCATGAAATCAATAAAGTTTTGAACCCTACCCGGGAAGGTATTGCCGCTCTGATTTCTAAGGATAAGAAATTCTCCATTTTCTATAATGCATTGGTGGCAACGGGGATGGTTGATTCACTTCGAAAGGAGAAGGATGAGTCTTATGATGTTTCTGTTTATCCAACAACAGCAGCCGATTTGGTACCAAAGACGCCGACTGGGTGGTTTTATCAGGAATATCCGCAATACCGTAAATATGGTTATACCGTATTTATGGAAAGCGATGCCACTATGCTGGAGCATGGTATACAGAATCTTGAAACTCTGAAAGAATATGCGAAGAGTATTTATAATGATGTGTATCCAGCTGATGCCAATATTACAGACCTGACCAACCGTAAAAACAGCCTGAATCGGTTTCTTTCATACCACATGGTCAACAAGCAGTTGAATCTTTCAAAGATCATTGATGCGTATGATACAGATCACATGATCAAGACCCGTGACATGTACGAATATATTGAAACAATGTGTCCGAACACCTTGATTGAGGTGACGAAGGTGCGTACCACAAACAAGACCAACCAGCTGAATATACACACTTCATCCATCGATGGTTCAACAAAAGTTATAGAAATTACGTCATACAATGATAAAACAGCTGTAAATGGCGTTTACCATGAAGTCAATGATATGCTCGAATACAGTTATGACGTAGCAAATATGATGGCAACCAAGAGGTTGCGTTTTGATGCTGCCAGTTTCTTTCCGGAGTTGACCAACAATAATCTCCGTGGACGTGGCTTGACTTCACCTAATCTGCAATTCAAACTACCGCGCGGCTATATCGAACGAATTTCCAGCTCTGAGCAGACTTCAGTCGGTTATTTGACTCCCTATTACAAATATCAGGATTATCAAGGTGACGAACTTTTCTTAAGTTCAACATCTGGCAATCTGTACGACTTTTCCATCGTAACTCCGCCGGTTCCGGCTGGGACCTACGAAGTTCGCTTTGGATATCTGACCAATGGAAAACGTGGTGTGGCCCAACTCTATTTCGATACTGAACCTGCTGGTGTTCCACTTAACCTGAACCCATTAGCTACAGCAACAGCCATTGGTTATGTAATACCTGGTACTGAGGATGGTGATCCCTCTGGCTTTCAGAATGATAAAATGATGCGTAACAGAGGTTACATGAAGGGACCTGCCTGCTTCAAAGTTCCTACCACTGGTTGGTCTTACGGAGAGAATGCCCGAATGAGTCCCCAGTTGCTTCGAAAGATACTTGGAACCTACACATTTAAGGAGGCTGGAAATCACGTATTGATGGTTAAGGGTCTCAGTGGAGGTGAATTCATGATGGATTACCTTGAGTTTGTGCCTACTAGTGTGTTGGAGTCGGAGGATATTTATTAACGATAATTTTGGATGGAAAATCGCAATACAATGAAGAAACTAAAGAAAATCGGGTATCCAGCACTTATTTTTCTGCTGACAAGCCTTTCGTTTACGTCCTGCAGTGACGAATGGGATGCACATTACAGCCTGGAAAACACTGGAAAAATTGACTCGAACATTTTTGATTACATCAAGTCTAGGAGCGATCTGAGCCTTTTCCGGGCAATGATCTTGAATACCGGTTATGATTCCATTTTAAGCCAGTCAAAAGCGTATACGGTTTGGGCTCCAACGGATTCTTCCTTAGTTGATAATCCTATCCTTTTGGATACTGCATCTTGGAAGAATCTGGTGGGTAATCACATCGCCAGTTGGGCTCACCCTGTCTCACAGGCTGATAGCCAGACCATCACCATGTTGAATGGGAAGCGTTTGATGTATAATTTCATGGATGCAACAGCTTCTATGGATGGTGTTACTGTGATTGAAAAGGACAGAGCAACAAAAAATGGATTGGTTCAAGTCATGAGTGGTATCTTGCCCTACCGTTACAACCAATGGGAAAATATCTTTCAGCAACCCGGAATTGATTCTTTGAGGAATTATGTTTTGTCTTTGAACAGAAAAGTATTAGACAACAATCGTAGTTATGACAACGGTGTTTTCATAGATTCTTTCTTTATTACAACGAATCAGATACTCAACAGTTTGGGGAACTTTAACCTGGAGGATAGCATTTATACATCTATTTTGCCCAATAATGCTGCCTGGATTGATGCCTACAATCGCATCAGCCCATATTATAAAACAAAGGCAATAGACGGTGGAGCGGTAGCTCAACGTACAAATACTTTGTGGAGCATAGTACGCGACCTGTTCTTCTGGGGTCGTATCGATGTTCCAACGAATAAAGCAAAACTGGTTTCAACGAACTGGACCACTTTAAAAAATCCTGATTCCTTGTTTTTGAACGCTCAAAAAAAGGTTCTCAGTAATGGATACGCTTATACGACCAGCAAGCTACAACAGAAAGCTGCAGATTCCTGGTGCAAGGAAATCAGGGTGGAAGCAGAAAACGCTTTCAGTGGTCGAATTCCGGCAAATTATACTGTTACTACAAATTCCAGTTTGGGTACCAAATTCAATGTATCCAATAATGCTTACGTTTATTGCAATCCAACATCAACCAGTGCTCTTTCGCCACTGACTATGACTTTTCCAATTCCGAATACGCTTTCAACAAAATACAACATTTATGTTGTATTTATACCGTCTGTCATCACCGATACGACTGATAAGCGCCCATACAAGGTGGATTTCTACATGTCAAACAATATAAACCTGGCAACGAACGTTAACGGACCGCAGCCTACCTTCGGGGCTAAGATGAATGCTACTAGTATTGTGACCGATCCTTTAAATGTGACCAAGGTGTTGGTGGCAAAAAATTATGAGTTCACGACAGCAAATATTACTAATGGAGGTTACCTAATCCGGTCGTTGATTCCGCAAGGTCTATCTTCTCCCACAACAGTTGGTCTAAAAATTAGAAATGTAGGTGGTACTTCTGCGACTGAAATTAAGAACTTTAACAGAGCGATGTGCATTGATTGCGTCATTTTGGAACCTGTCCAATAGTAAAGTGAAAAAAGTAATGACTATGAAAAAACAGAACAATACTATGAAGACAGTGATGCTTTCCATGCTGTTTGCGCTGATGTCCGGAACCATATTGGCTGAACTTCCTGTGACTGGTGTCGTACGTGATGCAGGTACCGGTTTGCCTATAGCCGCAGCAGAAATTCGTGTTCAGAACCGGAAAGTCTCCACCGTAACCGATGAGAAAGGCAAATTTAAGCTGAATGTCCCCTCTGCCACAGATGTGCTCGAAGTAAAAGCTTATGATTTTAATAGAACAGAGGTACCTGTTCGGGGAAGAACGGAATTGATCATCAATCTGCAATCGAATAATTTTGCAGAAGCGTTCAAGAATGTGGAAACTGTTCTTGGACCGCTAAGCAATTCCGCACTGACCGCTTCTGAGAAATCCATTACTTCCTCCGGAGAACGCCCCATTCTGAATGCCGATGATCTGATTGCCTCTTCGCTTGCAGGTGATGTACGCGGAATCAATCGTTCAGGGGCATCCAGCCAAGGTTCCTCCCTTTTTATCAGGGGCTTGAATTCACTGAACTCCAATGCACAACCGTTGTTTGTCTTGGATGGCATCATTCTGGAAAGTATGAATGACAATCAATCCATTCAGCAAGGATATTTTTCCAATGTACTGGAACATATCGACCTGAATGACATTGCAACCATTTCTGTCATTAAGGACGGTTCTTCTGTTTATGGCAGCAAAGCTTCAAACGGAGTGATATTGATCAATACCAAACGTTCCACTTCGATGGTGACAAAAATCAGCGTCAGTGCACTTGGTGGTGTAGTCACTCAACCTGGATCGGTACCTATGATGAAAGGTGAAGATTTCAGAGTCTATACCAATGATTTGTTCAGTACCATCGGTTTACCGGGCAATATTGTTACTGAACAAGGTTATCTGAACAGCAAGAACGATCCTAATGGACTTCCTGATAGTCAGGTTACCGCTTTGGGATTTTTAGAAAGCGATCAAACTAAATCGATTTACAATAGGTATCACAATCAGACCAATTGGAACAATGAAGTCTACCATAGCGGTATGAACAACAGTTATATGTTGAATGTGATGGGTGGTGATGATAATGCATCTTACTACTTTTCACTGGGTTATACTGGAAATAAGGGTGTTGTAAAGACAACGGACTTACAACGAATCAACACACGTTTTAATGCAGACCTGAGATTGTTGAGCAATTTGGATATGGGGTTCAATATCGGTTTCGCCCGAACAGAACGGACCATGCAGGATGATGGTGCCGATTTTTACACTTCACCAACCTGGTTGAGCAAAATCAAATCTCCCTTTCTGAGTCCCTTCACTTTTACCAATAATGGTGATAAAACCACGGATTATGCTGATGCAGATGTTTTTGACGTTGGCAATCCCTCTGCTGTCATTGATGGTTCTTTGAACAGTACACAGACCTTCCGTTTTAATATTGGAATACAACCAATATATAGAATCAATTCTGAATTGACCTTCAGCACCAAATTCGATTACAACTTGTACAAAAATAATGAAAGACGTTTTGTGCCCATGCTTGGAACAGCGCTGCGCAAAATTGAGGGTTACGGATATTCCTCGAATCAGGTTTGCAGCCAGTCAACTCGTAATCAAGGTATTTTTGATGATTCCAGGTTGACTTATGAAAAACGCTTTGACGCTGAAAACCACCTGAAGACTACCTACGGTATTCGCTACATTTACAATCAAATGGAATCGGCTTATGTAACCGAACACAATACCAAGTCTGATATCAACAAATTCATTACGGGTAATTTTTCATTTCTACAGGTTTCCGGTCTTGATAATATGACCAAATCCCTTTCCCATTACCTCCAGTCGGAATACGACTATCAGGGCCGCTATTTTCTAACTGCTGCCGTTTCAATGGATGCTTCTTCCCGTTTCGGTACAGAGACAGAAGGCGGTCTCAACATGTTTGGCCGCACCTGGGGCGTATTCCCTTCCGTAAATGCCGGCTGGATTGTTTCTTCTGAGGAATTCATGAATGAAGTGGATGCCATTAACTTTTGGAAAATTCGCGCAGGATATGGCATTACTGGGAATGACGGTATCAAGGATTATGATGCCATGGCCTATTTCTCCAGTGTACGATTCATGGGTGTCGCCAATGGTTTGGTCCTTACTAATCTGGAAAATTCCAAACTGCAGTGGGAAACTACCGCAAAGGCGAATATTGGCATGGATATCAACTTATACAACGATCAGGTGACGATGTCTTTCGATGTTTTCTCCAGCAATACGACCAATTTGCTAACCTTGAAGGACGCGCCTGAAATAACCGGACTTGGAAAATACTGGAACAATGGTGGCAGCATGACCAACAAAGGTTATGAGTTTTCAGCCAATTATAAAGCGTTGAATCTTAAACATCTGAAATGGGAGGTGGGCTTGAATGTCGGGCATTACCAGAACGAAGTGACTGCGCTGCCGAACGGCGATTATTCAACCAATGTATTTGGTGGCGAAGTGCGGACAGCTGTTGGATTACCTGTTGGATCATTTTACGGATACAAGAGTCTTGGTGTGATTTCCACGGTGATGCAGGCTTCCACTGCTTATACGAATACGGAAGGCGCTACAGGTTATTTGCTGCAGAAGAATGCTGACGGAACGTACAGC
>Ga0209430_1000416_pt1 | contig 45028 bp, 31 predicted proteins | sample BarGraIncub1133A_FD_184504 | JGI IMG/M metagenome (GOLD analysis project Ga0209430, IMG submission 184504) | Arctic peat soil microbial communities from Barrow, Alaska - Barrow Graham LP Incubations 11-33A (SPAdes) (version 2) | ecosystem: Environmental > Terrestrial > Soil > Wetlands > Peat... | reverse complement strand
CACAGAGGCAAGTTATTTTACAGGTTAATGCAACAAGCCGTAACAAATTTGCCTATGACTTATAATGACATTATTAACTAACTTGCTTATTGTGGATAAGCAGTTAAATATATTTGATATGGAGGAAATGATCATAAAGTACATCAAAGCCCATTTAAACGGGGTGAAGATGACAGAGATGGAAGAGAGTCTCCAGCAGAGTCGTTTACGTCTAGGCTATGTGGCGAGTAAATTGTTACAGGAAGGCAAGATAAAAAAGGTGGAGAACCGGTATTATCCGACTTCGCAGTCAATGGAAAAGAAAGAAGACGCGGAAACTTTTGAATACAAGAATTAATAACAGGCGCTTTTAGCATAGATGAAAAAGGTTTTATTCATATTTATAGTGGTTGCCTTGGGCTTTTCGACCAGTGTTTTTGCGCAATCAAATAGTGCGGAAATCACTGCCTCGGTAACTGTGGTAAAACCCATTTCAATTTCCAGGTCGGCTGACTTGAATTTTGGTAAAATCACGATTGGAGGCGCTGGTACAGTTGTTCTTAGTAATGCCGGTACCCGCACACAAACCGGAGCGATTACATTATTAAATGGAGGTAGTGAAGCGCCGGGACAGTTTCTGGTTACAGGACAAGAAACTGCTACCTATGCCGTCAGTATTCCAACATCGGTAACCCTGAAACGGTCCGGGGCTCCCACCGAAACCATTACAGCAAACGCTTTTACCCACAATGCGATAGCTTTGTCGGGCAGTTCTGATCAGTTAAGGATCGGAGCCACCCTGAACCTGGTCGGCTCCGAAACCATTGGCGCCTACGTTTCCGATGCCTTTGCCGTTACTGTTTCCTACAATTAGTTTCCAGTTCCCAGCTTCACCCTTCGACTCCGCTCAGGGACCGACTAAGCTAATCCGGATTTGCAATCCGGATTTTTTCACTAAGCTAATCCGGATTTGCAATCCGGATTTTTCATTTCCCTCCCCGCCCGCACAACTGTACTATTTTGCCCGCACAAGCTGAATTGCAACAAATTATCCTATCTTTTTTCCCAAAATATTATTTATACATAAAATAAATAAACATTTCATACATCTGTATTTCAATTATTTATAAATCCATGTAAAAAAATATCTATCCTATTTGAATGCTCAATAAAATTTATGGTACGCCATTTGTTGATACCCTCTTACCGACCAAAATTCGGAATTATTATAAGTACAAAATGGAAGAGCTAGTCGAAAAATATATCAACTCAAATGCAAGCGGCGTCAAAATCGTTGAGATGGAAGAGACCCTGCAACAAAGCAGACTCAGACTTGGCTACGTAACCAGAAAATTATTAAACGAAGGAAGAGTTCAAAAAATAGACAACAGATATTATCCAATCAACGAAAATCAATTTCAAAAGAAATTTTAACAACAAATTTTATAAAAATCAGAAAATCAGAAATCATGAAAAAATTATTTATCCTTTTTATCGCAGTTGCCGGATTTGGTGTTAGTAGTTTTGCACAGCTTAATGTAACAGCTACAGCTACTGCGCGTATTATCACACCCCTAGGAGTATCAACTAGTACTACTGTCATGGATTTTGGAAATATTGCTGCTGGAGCTACTGGAGGAACCGTAGTGCTTACTCCAGCTGGTACTGTCACCGCAACTGGTGGTGCAAAAATTCCTCTTTTAAAAGGCGGCACTACAACAGCAGCAACTTTCAACTTGACAGGAGATGGTTCAAGCACTTTCACAATTACTTTACCATCATCACATATTGTTAGAATAGGCGAAGCTGGAGCTGAAATGACAATTAATGCTTTCACGAGCACTCCTTCCTCAATAGGTACATTATCGGGAGGTGCAGCAACTGTTAGCGTAGGTGCAACTATAACTCTCGGACCCGGCCAAGCAGCTGGAACATATAATTCGGTTGGTACAATCCCAATTACTTTTAACTACAACTAATAATTAGGATATCTTAAAAAATGCTGCTCTCAGCAGCTTTTTTAAGCCCTTAGTTTATCTCCCTCAAACCAATTGCCTTATCAAAAACCTCATCCACATATTAGCTGCAGTTTCGCTGGTTTTGTCTTTGCATTCCAATGTTAAAGCACAAATCCCGGTAATTGCCTCTAATGTGGCGTATGCAAACATTACCTGCATTGTGGTCTCCCCTATCTTGATTACAAAGACACGCGACATGAATTTTGGTAGCATTGTTTCAGGCGTTAAGGGTTCTGTCTTATTGCCGCCCGATGGGAGCAAACCAGTTGCAACGGGAAGTCTTGCTTTGCAGAGTGCGAGCAGCTTGGCCGCAACAGCTACTTTTGAGGTTTCCGATAACATGGGCAATAATCCGAATACCGTTCGCATGTTCACCGAATACAGTATAACCCTGCCCTTCAATGATGTGATGCTGGTCAACGACGAAGGAAAGACCCTGAGGGTTGGCAATTTCACCAGTAATCCTTCTTCCGCTCAAAAAGGAACTTTGGTTAATGGCGTTGGTCAACTTTCAGTCGGCGCCACACTCTATGTAGAGGCCGATCAAGGTTTGGGCGCCTATGCGTCAACATCCCCATTTCCGGTCACCGTGAATTTCAATTGATTTCTGAATAATTTTTTCTGATTTTATAAAAACATCATCCGCCCGGGTGGTGTTTTTTTTTTGAAATCATAAGGTTCAATCGCCATTTCTTTGTAATATTGTCATTACATCGAATTAACCTACGTTTCTTTCAAATTATTCATCGTGAAAATTTTGCCCAATATCCTGATCGTTGACGATATCCCTTCCAACCTGACCTACCTGAAGATCATTCTGAAAGGGATCGAAGCCAATCTTATCGAAGCGGAATCAGGAGACGAAGCCTTGAAGAAAATTGAGGGTGTTACGCTTTCCCTGGCGATCCTGGATGTCCAGATGGCCGGCATGAACGGCTACGAGCTGGCGATTGAAATCAACAAAGAGCGACATACCGACAGTGTTCCCATCATCTTCCTGACTGCTGCCTTTCCCAACAACGAGCAGATCCTGACCGGTTATGAAGCAGGAGCTGTCGATTATATCATCAAACCCCTTAATAGGAAAATCCTTATCAGCAAGGTCAATATTTTCCTGCAGCTATTCCTTCAAAAACATGCAATCATCCGGAGCCATGAGGAGCTGAAAAGATCAGAAATAGAGATCCAGAAAGGAAAGGAACAATTGCAACTACTTAACCATCACCTGATCAATGCCCGGGAAGATGAAAGGGCAGCCATCTCGCTGATGATCCACGATGAATTGGGGCAATCCCTGACCGCGCTCAAGATTGACCTGAGTTGGGTACGCGAAAACAGGGGATCCGAATCGGCCGTGCAAAAGCTGGGTAAAATGGTGGACAATATCAATGGGATTATCCGAAAAGTACAAAGAATATCCTCTGAATTACACCCCAAATTATTGACGGACCTTGGTTTGGCCGATACCATCGAATGGTACTGCGGGGAACAGCAGGAACGCACCAAATTAAAATTCAATCTTTCACTGGAAGAGGCAGTCCGGAAAGATTTTCAGACAGATCTCTCGCTATACAGGATCCTGCAGGAGGCCGTGACCAATGTCATCCGGCATGCGCGGGCAACCAACGTATCCGTAGATATTAAAATCGAAGCAAACGGCACGCGGATGACCGTCTCCGACGATGGAATTGGTGTAGCTCCGGATATTTTGGAAAACTCCAATTCAATGGGACTTTTCGGCATGCGCGAGAGGGCGCTGCAATGCAATGGCACGCTTGAGGTGGTACCAATTCTTCCGCATGGAACAAAAATTGCTGTGTTTATTCCTGCTAAATAATTATTATTTGTCAACTGCTAAACTACTTTTTTCATGAAAATATTGATTGCTGATGACCATGCCATCGTCCGGGAAGGAATAAAGCTGATTGTCAAGACGTTACCAGAAGTTAGACAAATCGATGAGGCATCAGACGGGAAGGAAGCCCTCTCTAAAATGATCAAAACAAAATACGATCTGGCAATTCTGGATATATCGATGCCCGAGATAACTGGTCTGGATTTACTGCAACAGCTGAAATTCCACAACATCGAGACCCGCATCCTGATCATCAGCTTTCACCCGCAGGAGCAATACGCGGTCCGTGCCTTCAAATTAGGGGCTTCGGGGTACCTTTCGAAAGACAGCGCATTCGAAGAGATGGGCATGGCGATTCGCAAAATTGCAGCAGGAGGGAAATATGTGTCGGCCGCTTTTGCCGAGAAATTGCTCTTCAACGAGGTGAGCAGTACCAACCAGCAACTGCACGAATCGCTTTCGGACCGGGAATTCCAGGTCATGATCATGCTGTCCAAGGGAAAATCTGTCACTGAAATAGCCCAGGAAATTTTTATCTCCGACAAGACGGTTGCCACCTACCGCTCCCGCATCATGGAGAAAATGCAGATGAAGAAGAATGCCGAATTGACGATCTATTCACTAAGAAATAAACTTATTGAGTAAATTTTTTATTTAATCTGACATGATGTAGTCTTTTCACTTACATCAGAATCAGTATTCCCGAAACTTTTACCAACCTTTTCCCTATACCCCACGGAGGCGTCTCAGGATATTTTTGCTAGTACAAAATGTTCCTGAAATGAAAGCAAAAATTTTCCTTCTCCTCACAATTTTAACCGCGCTCTTCCAACAGGAAGTGAAGGCACAGGCAACTGCTTATGCCAACATTTTCTGCACGATAGTTGCTCCGGTTGAAATAGCCAAGGTGATGGACATGAGCGCCGGCAAAATTATTTCAGGGAATACAGCCCCCTCCAACCAGTTATCTATCACTTCCGATAACATGAACCTCAGCCAGGATGGCAAAACCAACGTGGCCGCATTTACAATCTCCGGTAAAAACAATGTCTTTGCAGTTACTCTTCAAAACCAGCCGCTGGAACTTTTTAATGAGAAATCAAACAGCGTCACCGTCAATAATTTTGCCAGTAAAACGGCCATGATCACCGATCTTGGCAACGGGGAACAAAAGGTTACCATTAGCGCTTCCCTGAATGTTACCAAGAATCAACCTACCGGAAATTATGATTCAAAATCACCTTTTAACGTTACTTTTAACTACAATTAATCGATAATCAGACAAGGACATAGATACCTATTTAGGGAGCGCTTCATTTCAGCGTTCCCTTTTTTTTTTATATGATAGGTAGAAATTGTTTCAAATTGCTATTTTTGTTGTATTATTTAATTGTAATTGTTGCGATTGATAAACAATTGGTTGATATACTTTTGACTTAAATATCCTATTTCCAACGATTTATGCAGGGAATAACAATTTTTAAGAAGTGTTTTAATAGGATTTTTTTAGCGGTAATACTTATCGCGGCTTCAGCTTTGTCAGTTTTTGCACAAGGGGACCTGATGGTTTTTCCCAAAAGAATTGTTTTTGATACCCCACGAGGGACCGGCGAATTGAATATTGCCAACATTGGCAGTGATACGGCCAGATACAATATATCGTTTGTTCAGTACAGGATGAATGAAGACGGCTCTTTCACGGAAATCAGTACCCCGGACGAAGGACAGAGTTTTGCCGACAAGTTTTTGCGTTACTACCCCCGAAGTATTATCCTTGCCCCAAAAGAATCGCAGGTGGTGAAGGTACAGTTAACCAAGACTGATCAAATGAAACCGGGCGAGTACCGTTCGCACATCTATTTCCGGGCGCTTCCAAACTTAAAGCCACTTGGAGAAGAGGAAAGGAACAAGGATACAACTACTGTTTCTGTTCGGTTGATTCCGGTTTTTGGTATCACCATCCCGGTGATCCTCCGTATGGGCGAAAACACTTCAAAAGTTACGCTTTCCGATCTTAATTTTTCGATGGTCAACGATACCATTCCCACCTTCAAAATTGCCTTCAACCGGACGGGCAATATGTCCAAGTACGGAGACTTGACTGTAACACACATATCCCCGCAAGGAAAAAAAACGGAGGTTGGAATGGCCAAGGGCATATCCATTTATACCCCTAACGCCATCCGGCGATTTCAACTTACGCTGCGCAAAGATTTGAAGGTTGATTTTCGTTTAGGAAGATTGATTGCCACCTACGATGCCCCCACCGACACCAAGAAAGAGCAATATGCCGAAGCGGAGTTGGTGTTGAAGTGAAACGAAAAATCTCGCAACGAAAAATCTCCCCGCTGGTGCAGATTTGCAATCTGCACCATATAAATATTAATTGCTTTTTCTTGATGGTGTGCGCACTCCGGCCGCACATATGAATCAGAAAGTTCCCCAAAGACTTTTACATTAAGAATTAGCTACGAACAGCTGTAATCTTTCCATCTGTATCTATCTGATTGATTGATAATTAAAAATCAATCATAAATACGTATAAATATGGTGTCTTATTGGTACACCTTTTGCTATATACATTTGTTAATAAACATCTGAAAATTTAGCTGATTGTTCCAATTTTTGACACCGTTTTTGTGTGTATTTAAGGCATAATTAGCTATCTTCGTGAGCGATATGAGAAATTTCGGACAATTTGCTATTTTAGAACGCAACCAAACTGCTGCTTCTTTCCGCAATCGTATGCTTACCAGCACAGAAGAGATTTCTACGCCTCTGTCCAAGCCCTTAACTTTGCTGAATTCAAAGGTTTCTCCTTTTCAACAATTTCTGCTGTCGATAAAGGCGATGGTGCTGGTAGTGATCTTATTGTTTTCGGTGACGCTTGCTAAGGCACAGACAACTTATTACACCAATGTAAATGGTGCACCTGAAACTCTTACTAATTGGTGGACAGGTACAACTGGGGGTGGAACTCACCCTGCTAACTTTACAACTGCTGGAGATATTTTTATTATTCAGACTGGTGACGTAATGACTCAGGTAGCAAGCAGTTGGACTGTTACCGGAACTATAACCATAAATTCAGGTGGAACTCTTGCAAGAGGAATAAATAATATAATTTGTGGAGGGCTTGTTATTAATGGAACTAGTACTAACGGCAGTGGTGGTTCATTTACGATTAACGGTAATGTTAGCGGCACTGGAACAATAACAGCTGGAGGTACTCCAAGCGTTTTTAATGTAACAGGAGATTGGACATTCAATGGAACTGTAACAACTAAGGATGCAATATCAGTAACCATGAATGGCACAGGCGATCAAACACTGTCGGGTAAAATAGCTAATGCCGGTCCTGCTGGTGCTCTTATAGTTAATAAAACAAGTGGCATAGTTACTCTTGGTAGTGCCATTAGTACTGGTGGTGGAGCATTTACCCTAACAGCAGGTACTTTTGATCCCAGTACTTTCTTACTAACAGCAGCGACGCGTACTTTTACTGCCGGGACTTTGCGAGTAGGTGGCGCGACATGGGCAAGCAATTATTCAGGCGCAATTACCGAACCTGTTGGAGGAACAATCGAATACTATGCATTGGGAAATCAAACTGTAAATAACGTCAACTACCCTGGTAATTTGACTTTGATGGGTTCCGGAGCAAAATCAATCACGACAGGCACTTCCGTTACAGGAAACCTGAGTATTGCACCAACAGGTTCGGCAACCGCAAGTATAGCTGCCAGACAGACTATTAAGGTTGGTACTTTGACTCTTGGAGGTAATGGTGCTGTAAATGGAACATGGGGATCAACAACTGCCACCACAGCCACCTATCATAATGATACTTATTTTGCGGCTACTACAGGTATCCTAAATGTTTCAACATCACCTTGCTCTTCACCATCTGCACCAACTACCACCGGAGCCTATATCTGTATCGGGACTGTATCAGGGACCACTTTATTGGCCTCAGGAGCCGTTTCAGGACAGAAATATAATTGGTATAGTGACGCATCAGGAGGTACACCGTTGTATACAAGTGCAGATAATACAGTCAATACCTATACTACCCCGGTTATCGGAGCAACTACCAGTTATTGGGTAACCATTATGAATCCTTATGGTTGTGAAAGTTCGCGTGTACAGGTTACAGCCACTTACCCTACTTCATCTGGAGATAATCAAAATGCAGCAGGTACCGATTCCTGGATTGGACATGTTTACGACGGCACAAACCAGGGAGTTGCCTATAATGGAGCTTTTACTAATTATTATGGAAATTACCCTAAAGCAGAAGCGTTTGATGAGACCTTTGGTGGGGATAAGACTTGTTTTGGTTTTACATCGAATTCAATTGCCCGATCAATTTATACGGAAACATTCTCTGTCAGATACCGGATGAATTCTACCAAAAAAGGATTATATGTTGTTAATGTAGGTTCGGATGATGGTGGTCGGTTGACCGTAGATGGAAATCTAATATATGCCGATTGGGGTGATCATATTGTGAATGCCCATCCGAACGTATTAATGAGTCTAACCGGTAACAGTTCACTGCTGTATGACTTTTACGAAAACGGCGGTGGAAACGAGGTATATTTTCAATACCCAACTCAGAGTCTGGTATTAGCAAATAACCTGACAGCCAACTTAACGCAAAATATTTGTGTGGGAAGTACCGGGACAGCGATCAGTGGTGATATCTATGGAGCACTTCCTGCCGGAATTACCCTTTCAGGAACCGGTTACCAATGGTCATACAGCACTACACCGGCAGGTGTAAGAACAAATATAACCGGGGCTACAGGTGCTATATATACACCAGATGTATCCGTTGCACCTTTCAATACTCCCGGAACCTATTATATTTTTCGAAATGCTATTCTGAGCAGTACAAACAATGTTGCACCAAATCCATATATAGCTACGAACGAGTCGAATGTGGCAACTCTAACGGTAAATGCATTGCCTACATTATCGGGAGCTTCTCAGGCGGCAACTGTTTGTGCAGGTTCAGCGGCAACGATCAATCTCACAGGATTGCTGGCAAGCAGCACTTCTACGGTGGCCTATTCCATCAATAGCGTTGCACAGACAGCCGTTACCGGAGTGGTTGCCAATGGTTCAGGGGCAGCAAGTTTCACCTCGGCAGCACTGACGGCTGCCAATAACGGACAAATCCTCCAGATAACGGGCATCACCACCACCAGTGCAACGCCAAATTGTAATAAAGCATTTACTCAAAATGTGACCATGAGTGTTAATCTTGCCACAGCCATAAGCAGCCAGTCGACAGGAGCACAGTCACAGTGTATTGGAGGAACCTTTACTTCAATTTCAGTCACAGCAACCGGAGTTGGATTAAGCTACCAGTGGTACAGCAATTCAAGCGCAAGTACTACCGGAGGAACCTCACTTGGGTCAGGTAATGGTGCACAAACCAGCAGTTACACACCACAAACATCTATTGCAGGAACACTTTATTACTATTGCATAGTGAGTGGAACCTGCGGATCAGCAATAACCAGTGGGGTATCGGGGGCATTCATAGTTTATATCCTCAACACCATTACGATCAATGGATCACCCTTCTGTGCCGGGGCAACCGGAGTAAGCGTTCCGTTCACCTATAGTCCAACTTCTGGGTTTGCAAGTGCCAACTTTACTGCTCAATTGTCAGACGCCACCGGCTCTTTTGGGGCCCCCGTAAACTTGCAGAGTGTGGCTTCCAATGGAACCGGTAGCCAAAGTTTAAATGTAACAATTCCTCCGGCAACTCCGGTAGGAACCGGATATCGCATCCGGATTGTTTCAACCAATCCTGCAATAACAGGAAGTGATAATGGCACAGACATCACGGTTTCAGCTGCTGTACCGGCACAACCTGGCGCAATTACGGGAAGCGCTGCTCCATGCGCGAATGCGGCAGGCTTAACTTACAGTGTCACCAATGGCACCGGGGTAACTTATACCTGGTCATTCCCAAGCGGGTGGTCTCAAACCGGAGGTGGAACAACCAACTCCATTACAGTTACCTCCGGAAGTTCTTCCGGAAATATCACGGTTACTCCTTCAAATGCCTGCGGAAGCGGAACAGCTCAAACGCTTGCAGTTACAGTGGTTGCAGGTCCGGCGATTACCGTACAACCATCCACAACTCCACAGAATTTATGTCAGAACGGTTCTGTAAGTGGATTTTCAGTAAGTGCAACCGGAGGAACTTCCTACCAATGGTACAGTAATACAAGCAATTCAAACTCCGGTGGCACTTTATTGGCCGGAGCTACTTCAGCCAGTTATACTCCTTTAACCACAGCCATTGGTACGTTATACTACTATTGTGTGGTGACTGGAACCTGTTCGTATGTTGCAACAAGTGATGTTTCAGGTCCAGTCTCGATCAATGTTCCACCGGCATTATCCATTCCACCGGCATCACATTGCGGTACAGGTACGGTTACCTTAACAGCTACTCCTTCCAGTTGTATTACTTCAACAGTAAGTTGGTTTTCAGCTTTAACCGGTGGCTCCAGTTTAAAAACAGGAACAAGCTTTACTACACCCAGCATCTCCGCAACTACTACATACTATGCACAGGAAAATTTTACAGTAGGGTTAACCACAAGCAGTAGCAATCCATTTACAACAAATAGCGGATTGGTCTTCGATTTGAGTGAATCAATTGTGCTAAATTCAGTTGTGATTTATGCTTCAGGAACAGCAAGCAGTATAACAATTGGTTTACGCGATAATGCCGGAAATGCCGTCACGGGAGTTTCTGATGTCAGCTTAACGCCGACAGCAGGAACCCAAACCGTAAATTTAAACTGGACTATACCTGCTGGCTCCGGATACCGGATTTTGAAAACTGCTGGTTCAATGAATTTAAGCACAACTAATACTCCAACCTGGCCTGTTGGTTTCAATGTTGGATCAATTACAAGTAGTTATGAGGGTGGAGTTGTTACAACCAGGTATGATTATTTCTATAACTGGAGCATTTCAAGAGATAGAGTTGCCGCCATTGCAACCATTGGTTCACCGATTATCAGCGGATTTTCCGGTAGTCGTTGCGGAGCGGGAACAGTTGTTTTAGGCGCCACCGCATCTGCTGGAACGATCAACTGGTATTCAGCAGCATCAGGCGGAAGTTCGCTGGCTACTAGTACTACTTATACCACTCCGAGCTTATCCACCACTACGACCTACTATGTTGATGCAACCGATGGTTCATGCATTTCTTCACGGATCGCCGTAGTTGCTTCAATTATTACTCCGCCTACGATTACTCCTTCAGGGGGCGGAACCTTTTGCGATGGTTCAACGGTAACGCTGACCAGTTCCGGATCAAATTTCACTAATATTTATTGGACGGGACCCAGCAGTTTCTATAGTATCCTACAAAATCCGCCTGCGATTACCAATGCTACTTCTTTAAATAGCGGCACTTATACGGTAAAAGCCAGTGGCTTAAGTGGCGTTAATCTCATCTCAAACAGTGGTTTTGAATCCGGAAATGTCGGATTTGGAAGTAGTTATGGCTACGTAGCTCCTGCAACGAATGTTCTTACACCAGAAGGGCTTTATACAGTTGTTAATAATCCAAATTCAGTACATAGTAGTTTTGATGCTGCGGCTGTTTCCCATAGTGGCAGTCTGCAAATGGTCGTCAACGGAGCAACTGTTGCAAATGTCAATATCTGGTCTCAAACGGTCAATGTGGTTCAAAATACAAACTACCAATATACCTATTGGGTACAGAGTGTTTATGCACAAAATCCATCTCAATTACAACTGTATATTAATGGATCACCTGCCGGACCGGTTTATACTGCTGCTCTGGCCACCAATTCCTGGAGACAGTTTACCTACAACTGGAATTCAGGATCGAGTACCTCAGCCTACTTATCGCTGGTCAACCAAAATACCGTTCCACAAGGAAATGACTTTGCTTTGGACGACATTGTTTTCCAACAGGCTTGTGAGTCAACAGCTTCAGTAGTGGTAACGGTTAACGATGTTGTAACGGCCGGAGTGATTGGAAGTACACAATCTATTTGTTCCGGTTACACCCCTGCTACTTTGACTTCTTCAACGGCAGGTACAGGTTCCGGTACAATTTCTTATGAATGGCAAACCAATGCCAGTGGTAGCTATGTGACCATTGGTGGGGCAACAGCAGCTACCTATACTCCTCCGGCTTTGACTGCAACGACCAGTTATCAAAGAAGGACAAAGTCGGTAAGTGGTGGAACAACCTGTTATTCGCCTTATACAACAGCGGTTACAATAACAGTCAGCGGTGGACCAACAGCTACTGCCGGAGGACCGGATAATGTTTGTATTTCGGCAAGTCCTTCTCCAATAACACTAAGCGGTGCAAGTGTTGGAGGAACAGCTACAACCGGAGCATGGTCTGTCATATCCGGTGGTGGTTCATTGAGTAGTTATTTACAAACGGGCACTCCGGCAACTGTCACTTATACTCCGGCAGCAAATTATAGCGGTACTGTAACCCTGCGATTAACAACCAATAATGTTGGTTGTACCGCAATTGCTGACAGGACCGTTAATGTAAACGCTTTACCAACAGCAACAATTTCATATTCAGGAACGCCATTCTGTAAAAGCGTTGCAACAGCACAGGCAGTAACCCGGACAGGAACAGCAGGCGGAACTTACACTGCTTCACCGGCTGGTTTAACGATTGATTCCGGTACAGGAGCAATAACCCCGAGTACAAGTACAGCGGGCGCTTACACGGTAACCTACACATTGGCAGCAGCAGGCGGTTGTGGCCAGGTTACTGCTACAAGTTCAGTTACAATAACCACTTTGCCGAAAGCTACCTTTAGCTATACCGGTACACCCTATTGTTCAAATGCATCCAATCCTTCCCCAACCTTCAGTGGTGGCGGAGTAGCCGGAACTTTCTCTTCAACAGCAGGTTTGAACTTTGTCAGTACTTCAACCGGTCAAATAAATTTAGCAACGAGTACTGCAGGTACTTATACCGTAACCAATACGATTGCAGCAGCAGGCGGTTGTGGCCAGGTTACTGCTACAAGTTCAGTTACAATAACCACTTTGCCGAAAGCTACCTTTAGCTATACCGGGACACCCTATTGTTCAAGTGCATCCAATCCTTTCCCAACCTTCAGTGGTGGTGGTGTAGCCGGAACTTTCTCTTCAACAGCAGGTTTGAACTTTGTCAGTACTTCAACCGGTCAAATAAATTTAGCAACGAGTACTGCAGGTACTTATATCGTAACCAATACGATTGCAGCAGCAGGCGGATGCGGCATCGTGACTGCTACTTCTTCTTTGACCATCACCGCACTTCCGGCTGCAACCATTAGTTACCCTGGAAGTCCATTCTGTTCAAACTTTGGTGTGGGTTCCGTATCGCAAACCGGAACAGCGGGAGGCTCTTACTCGGCAACCCCGGCAGGACTCTCTATCAATGCAGGAACAGGGGCGATTACCACGACAAGTTCAACACCAGGAATTTATACAGTTACCTACACTATTGCAGCGGCTGGTGGATGTGGTATTATCACTACGACCTGTTCTGCCACCATCAATTTGGACGGATCGTGGAACGGCTCTGTCAACACCGATTGGAATACTCTGAATAACTGGGATTGTAAACAATTGCCTTCGCTGACAACCAACGTTCTGATAGCCACCGGAAAGCTCAAATACCCTACGCTGTCAACAGGTTCGACAGGCTTGTGCAAAGATTTAACCATTCAAAACAGTAGTTCTGTCACTGTAACGAACAAGATCCTTCAAATTGCCGGAGCAATTTCAAATAGCGGTGCTTTTACTGCTACAGCCGGAACTATTGAAATGAAAGGGTCCTCAGCACAGTCGATCCCTGCAGGTACATTTGACGGCAATACGATTATGAATTTAACAGTTAATAATTCTGCCGGAGTCACATTATCTGGTCCGCTGAATATTACCGGAATTGTTAGTACAACAGCTGGGGATCTCTCTTCGGGAGGTAATTTAACACTGGTTTCAACAGCCTCACAAACTGCTTTGATCGATGGAACAGGAACAGGCACAGTCTCCGGAAATGTAAAAATGCAACGATACCTGACTAATCTTTTTGGGTACAAGTATTTCAGTTCTCCATTTCAAAATGCAACGGTCAGTGCATTTGGCAGCTACATGAATCTGGGGGCAACTTTCCCCACTTTCTATCTTTACAACGAAAACCATTTATCACCTACCGGAGCAGATATGACAGGCTGGACAACTTATCTGAGTGGCACACTCCAGCCAATGGTAGGCTATGCAGTAAATTTTGGACCTAGTGCTAGTGCATCAGTACAAACTATTGAAATAACAGGCAACGTAAATAATGGAACTTTGACTCTTACACCGCTTTACAACAACCACAAAATCTATACGAAAGGATTTAACCTGGTAGGAAATCCCTATCCATCGCCAATTGATTGGATTGCATCTTACGGTTGGACAAAAACCAACATTGATGACGCTATTTATTTCTTCAGCGCTACTAATGAATACGATGGCACCTATTACTCGTATGTTAACGGAGTTGGCTCGCCTTCCGGTATCAATATTATTCCGGCTATGCAGGGATTCTTTGTACACGTGACCGATGGTTCTTTCCCAGTAACCGGTGCATTGGGATTCTCCAATAGTGTCAGAATAACCGACCCAAATCCTTCTTTCAAATCGAGTCAAATTGATACAAGACCTATCTTTATATTCTCTGCATCATTCGATCAAAAAGATGCAATACCCGATCCGTTTATTCTCTATTTGGATAATATGGCAACCAGGAATTTTGACAAGAACCTCGATGCATTGAAGCTGATGAATACAGACAGCGATGTTCCCAATCTTTATGAAATAGCCAACAAAGACTACCAGCTTTCTATCAGTGGAATACCTTATCCTGTTGACAGTTTGACAAGAATACCGATAGGAATTAATATTTTAAAAGAGGGATGGATTAACATTGTTGCTACGGATCTATCAAAATTACCTTCTGAATACACCATCTATTTGGAAGACAAATCGAACAAGCTTTATCAGGATTTGAGAAGAACTCCAAAATACAGGTTTTACCTCAATTCCGGTGAAACTGATCAGCGCTTTGCCCTCGTAATGTCATTGGTTGGTCCCAATTACAATCCCACTGAACCTGAAAAATTGTTTACTATTTCCAGACTGGAGGAGACCCTGTTAATCAGGATCAATCTTAACCCGGGTGAGGATGGCATACTAAGAATCACAAATATGCCCGGACAACTGCTGCTGACTAAAAATGTTACTGCCAATCAATCTGTAGAAGTCAGTACCGATTGGAAAAGCGGGGTTTATGTCGTAACTTTGGTATCCGGGAAGAACAGTTATTCTGAAAAAACCATTATCCGGCGCAAATGAGAAATATAAATATATGTTTTGTAAAACTTTAAATATCTTCTCCCAAATAATGCTCCTGAAAAGGGGAATGGTTCCGTTTTGGATCCTTCTCTGCCTGCTGCTGGCAAATGGTTCGGTTTTGGCCCAGGAAAAACCACCCAAACCCATCACGGTTGCCGTTACCACCCAACGGAACCTAAACTTTGGAACAATCGTTCAAAACTATAGCGGAGGAACGGTTACAGTCGACTACAGCGGAGTTAGAACAGCCTCCGACATGCTATTAATTCCGTCTATATCAAGCAGTTCTGCTCCTTCTTCGGTGCAATTCGTAGTGACCGCCTTGCCAGGAACATTGATCACCATCCTGAATGGCCCTGAGGCAACTTTGACCGGGGGAACCCCTCTCGGATCAATGAAAATGAATTTAGGGAACTCCAATTTTGGTATTTCAGGGACCTCCTTTGTGGCTCAATCCGACATTACCTATGTCACCATCGGAGGCGCTCTTTCAGTTGGAACTTCGGGAGCAAATCCTCCCGGCATTTACTCCGGCTTTTTTACCGTTACTTTTATTCAGCAATAGTTTTCTTTGCGTCCTTCTTTGCGCTCTTTGCGTGAAATACCAAAGTAAAATAAGAGACAAATGTCTTTGATTCCGGATGCCTAATCAACCCAGACTCCTCTTCAACCCCATTTTTGTCCAAACTACATCCCAAATCCTGGAAATCTCTGGCTATTCCGCGTTGTTATCAACGTACGATAGTTGATAACTCTTCGGCTCCGGTCTTATGCGAAGAACTTAATAAATAGGTGAATAGGTAAATTCGCAGCTATGTGGAGTAGTTCCCCAAAATCGGTAATAATGCCATCTAGTTGAATTCGGAGATTCTAAAAAGATTGTTCTATCATCCCATCTTTTACCAGAGATTTCTCTGTAATAGAGGGTGTTTTGTCGTCTCAATACTTTTCCTGCTTCTCCTATCCTATCACGCTGATGCTCAAAATGAACCAATCTACGATGAGATATCCGTCTACTTACAGGTAAAGGATATTGGACAAGTTGAAATTCCTGCTGTAATCAAGGATGAAGTGGTCTATCTTCCCGTCAAAGAAATCTTTGAATTCCTGAATTTCAAGGTAAATATGTCTCAATCAATGGATTCCATCTCGGGTTCCTTAATCACGAGCAAAGAACCCTATCTTTTTGATTTTAAAAACAATAAAATAATGTTTCAGGGCAAACAATTTCAACTTCAAAAGGGTGAAATGATTCGTACTGAAACAAATCTCTATGTGCTTTCTAAATATTTCGGGGAAATATTCGGATTAAATTGCAAATTCACCTTCCGGACGCTCGCTGTTACCATGGAAACGAAACTGGAGTTACCGGCCATGCGGGAAAAGAGGCTTGAACAGATGCGTCTGAATATTAACCGGGTTATCGGCGAAAACAAGGCTGACACTGTAATTCAGCGAAGTCATCCCTTTTTCCACTTTGGGATGGCCGATTGGTCGCTCATTTCGACTCAGGACATTGGTCAGAAAGTAGACACCCGGATTAATCTGGCCTTGGGAACAGTCCTGGTAGGAGGTGAGGCCAATATCCTGCTCAATTACAACACCAATGAGCCATTTTTGGAGAAACAACAATACTATAGCCTGAGATTTGTCAACAACAACCGCACCTGGTTGCGACAGACGATTCTCGGCAAAATTGGCACCGATGCCGTTTCTTCCATCTACAATCCTGTAGTTGGTATCCGGCTCACCAACTCTCCTACCACTTACAGACGTTCTTTCGGCACTTATGCGATGAGCGATTACACCAATCCAAACTGGACGGTAGAACTTTATGTCAACAATGTCCTGGTAGATTACAAAAAAGCGGATGCCTCCGGTTTCTTCTCCTTTCAGGTCCCCTTGGTTTATGGAAATTCGCTCATAAAATTTAAGTTTTATGGCCCTTGGGGAGAAGAACTTTCGAAAGAACAAACCATGACTATTCCCTTTAATTTTGTACCGGTAAAAAAACTGGAATATACAGCTTCAGCCGGATTGGTAGAGGATGGAAAAGGAACCCTTTTTTCCAAAGCAAATCTAAATTATGGTTTAGGAAAAAGCATCACTATCGGTGGAGGTGTCGAATATCTCTCATCCGTTGTTACCGGGACTACCATGCCATTTGGTACCATCACAACCAGACCTTTATCCAATCTGATACTTGCCGGAGAATACATCTATGGTGTTAGGGGTAAAGGCATTTTTAGCTACCAATTTCCAAAGAATATCCAGTTAGAATTGAATTATATTAAATATGAGCCCGGACAAAAGGCGGTTAACTACAACTATTTGGAGGAACAAAAAGCCATCTTCACCTTGCCGGTTAAAATGAAAAAGTCATCATTTTACAACAGGATGACCTATAACAAAATCATTATGCCGGGCACCCAATATACGACTGCAGAATGGCTTATTTCCGGTTCCCTCTTTGGATTTAACACCAACTTAACCAGTAATGCGCTGTTCCCGCAACACAGTTCTCCCTATACCTACAGTAATCTTTCCATGTCTATCAGATTGCCAAAGGGCTACATGTTACTTCCTCAGACACAGTTCAATTACACACAGGGTCAGATAATTACGGCCAAATTAGGTATTGAAAAATATGTTTTAAAAAATGGATTCTTTTCGCTTTCCTACGAAAATAATTTCTTGAGTAATTCACAAATGGCCCAGTTTAGTTTCAGGTACGATTTTCCCTTTGCTCAGGCAGGATTTACAGTCAGGCAATCCGACAGCGGAACAACAACGATGGAAATTGCACGAGGAAGCTTGATAATGGATGTCAAATCGCATTTTTTCGGCGCCAATAACCGGGCGAGTGTGGGTAAGGGCGCCCTTGTTTTCGCTCCCTTTCTGGATCTGAACTGCAACGGCAAACGCGATCCTGGTGAACCGAAGGAGTACGATCTGAATATCCGTATCAGTGGAGGACGGCCGTTCCAGAACGATAAAGACTCAACCATCCGGGTACTGGATCTGGAGCCTTATACCAGCTATTATGTCGAACTCGACCAAAACAGTTTTAACAATGTAGCCTGGAAACTCCGTAAAAAAACCATGAATGTCATCGTTGACCCTAATATGTTTAAAATTGTGGAGGTTCCCATTGCCGTTGTCGGGGAGGTATCGGGGACTGTCAACAAAAAGACCCAGGGCGGATTAAACGGAATCGGGCGGATTACCGTAAATTTATTTGACATGAAGGCTCAAAAGGTTGGCAATACATTGACCGAACCGGATGGTTACTTTAGTTACCTCGGACTGGCCCCCGGCAGGTACTATGCACAGATAGATACTATGCAGTTGAAGCGAGTTCAAATGATTTGTGAACCAGACACTTTGCAGTTTTCCATTAAGCAGAGCCGCGATGGAGATATCGTGGAAGGGACGGATTTCGCGTTGACGAGTACCAGAAAAGAGGAGGAGATCTTCCCGCTTGAAAAGCTGGAAGCGGCTAAAAAACAGGCTGACAAGGCAAAAGCAATACCCGGACAACCTGCGACCGATACCACCACGAAAACAGTCGCTACGACTCCACCTACCACAATTGCAGATCAGACAAAGGGTGTGACTCAACTTGCTACGAAACCTACCGCTGTCCCAACAACTATACCACCAATTGTTCCAACTGCAGCTGGTATGCAAGCCGGTGAGTCCCAATATTTCATTCAGGTCGGAGCATTCCTGGTTAAGTTTAATGCCACGCAACTCTCTGTGAAACTTTCTGGTATCGCCAAATGTCAGGTAGTAGTGATCATGGAAAATGGATTCTACAAGGTAAGACTTGGCGGATTCGCCTCCAAAACAGAACTGAATGCTTGCAGAGAGGTGATCATTAGCTCAGGACTGTTCAAGCCAGATCAGATCAATGTGATATTGCCGTCCAAAACGGCTAAACCCGCCAAATCAATAGAGGTTAAAACAGAAATTCCTGTTGCCCAGCCGGTGAAACCAGCAACAGCAGCCGTTTCTACCCCGGATTCTAAGGGTCCTACCGTACAGGTTGGCTCCTTCCTGCTAATGAGAAATGCGCAAAAATGCACCGATAAAATGTCTGCAGAAGCGCCCTATCCGATTTCCATCACCGAAGAGCATGGCCTGTTCGCAGTAAGGTTTGGTCCTTTCAAAAATATGCAGGAAGCCCAGGATTGCCTTAAGCTACTGGAGAGCAAGGGGTATATGTGTATTGTGAAATAGTGAACAATGAACAATGAATAGTGCCAATCCCGGCATTTTCACATTTTCACGTTTCGAATTTTCCGTTGGAGCTCCATCAATGGCCGATACCCAATCAGTATCACCCCCTCTTGCTTTATCAGCTTCCTGATATCGGCATCGGTGGTAAAGCAGGCAGCCTCCTGAGCCCGTTTTTCGGCTGTGCCAGTGATAGCTTTCAGTTCATCTGTTAACTTCGAGGCATGGATAAATATCTCTGTCACACCGGGTTTCAGATTTTTGATGATGCCGGTCCAGAAGGGTTTCACCTCCTTGTAATTCTGCAACTCGTCGTGAATGAAATAATCAGTAAAGACGACACCCTTCCGGGAAAGCTCCTCCCGCATGGTCGGCTGCTTGAATTTCAGCATGGTCGACTGCGACGGCATCCGCAAAGGCAAATTGAACTCAAGAGCCAGCTGTATATAAGCCTTCATATATTCGGGCGTATATTGCATGGTCCCCATGTGGGAATCAATGTGCGTAACAGGTATGCCCGCATCCAGGGCCTTCCGGATCTGGGCACGACCTTCGGCAAGGGCCTCTTCCGGCTTGGCATGGGCATAGACCTCCTCTACACTTCTCCAAAGGTAACCCTCAGGATCGCAGAGGCCCTTCACCAAGTCCCTGGAAGCCACGGGTCCCCAGCGGTAGAATCGCCATTCCGCCGTATGCGTAAGATGTACCCCGAAGTCCTTCTCCGGATGGGTTTTGGCGTAATCGGCCATGGCGCCCGACCACGGACAAGGCATCATAATAGTGCCGGAAGTGATCATCCCATTTTCCATCCCATCTATCGCTGCAAGATTGGCTGCATTACACATCCCGCAATCGTCACAGTTGACAATCAGTAACTTATCCGTAGGCTTGTAACCCAATCTTTCACTCAGCAGCTTGGTCTGCCCGGTAACAATACCGCAGGAAAGCATAGCTATCATGGCCATAAAAAGGATCCTAAGATCCCGAAAATTGAAAGTAGTAGTTGTAATTCGCATCTGTTGAAATATTAAAATTAGTTTAACATTATATTTAATAATCTGGTCGATCAAGGAGCTAAAAGTAGCCATATTTCTTTAATCTTTCGGTACCTTTAACCGGCCGCCCTGGCTCTAAACTGTGTAGGTCGAAGAAGCAGTATCTCCTCCCCTGCCCGTCCAGTTGGTATGGAAGAATTCCCCACGTGGTTTATCGACTCTTTCATAGGTATGAGCACCAAAATAGTCGCGCTGGGCCTGCAATAAATTGGCGGGTAATCTTTCACTGCGGAATCCGTCGAAATAGGTTAAAGCCGTGGCGAGGCAAGGAATTGGAATTCCCTTGGTGAAAGCAGTAGCTACAACTCTTCTCCAGCCTTCCTGAGCCTTGGTGATTGTTACCGTGAAGAATTTATCCAGAAGCAGATGCTCTAATCCCGGATTCTTATCGAAAGCTTCCTTGATCTTGCCTAAAAATACCGAACGGATGATACATCCTCCGCGCCACATCAAAGCGATACCGCCATTGTTCAAAACCCAATGAAACTCCTTGGCTGCCTCGCCCATTAAATCGTAACCCTGGGCATAAGAGATAATTTTGGCGCCAAACAGGGCATCTTTCAGGTCGTTCAGGAATAGCTTGCGGTCGCCTGTGAATTTTTTCTCCGGACCATGCAATACCTTGGATGCCTTGACCCTAATATCTTTCTGTGCTGAGAGACAACGGGCAAAAACCGATTCGCCAATCAATGTGAGCGGTATGCCCAAATCGAGGGCAGACACGGCGGTCCATTTGCCTGTACCTTTTTGGCCTGCAGTATCCAGGATTTTTTCGACCAACGCATCCCCATTTTCATCTTTGAAACCGAGGATGTCGCGGGTAATTTCGATCAGGTAACTATCAAGGTCGCCCTTGTTCCATTCAGCAAAAGTATCATGCATTTCATCGGCCGTCATCCCAAGCAGCTCCTTCATAATCTGATACGCTTCGCAGATGATCTGCATATCGCCGTACTCGATGCCGTTGTGAACCATCTTCACAAAATGGCCGGCGCCGTTTTCGCCAACCCAGTCGCAGCAAGGTTCGCCATTTACTTTAGCGGCTATCGACTGGAAGATATTTTTAACTGCCGGCCATGCTGCAGGAGAACCTCCCGGCATCATGGATGGACCTAACAAAGCTCCTTCCTCACCGCCGGAAACACCGGTTCCGATGAAGAGTAAGCCGTTACTTTCGACATATTTCGTACGACGGATGGTGTCGGGGAAATGCGAGTTTCCGCCATCGATGATGATATCTCCCGGTTCCAGATGAGGAATGATCTGCTCAATCAGATCGTCCACCGGAGAACCTGCCTTAACCAGCATCATCACCTTGCGGGGACGCTCGAGATTTTTGCACATCTCTTCGATGCTGTGGCATCCGATGAAGTTCTTACCGGCACCGCGACCAGCGATGAATTTGTCGACCTTATCGACCGACCTGTTGAAAACTGCAACGGTAAAACCTTTGCTTTCCATGTTCAGAACGAGGTTCTCCCCCATTACTGCCAATCCAATCAAACCAATATCTGCTTTTTTCATTTCTTAATTATAATTTAAATCCAAGTCTCTTTAATTTATCAATTACTTTGGTGTCGTTGAACTTCCCGGCTACGGTAAAGGCAGGAAACTCCCTGCGCACAGGGTAATCGCCTCTTTGTTTTTCGAAAGTACTTACACCAGCTCTCAGTCTGGCATCGTCTCCCCTCATGTCGTAAGTGGCTAGAACTGCCTCACTAAGAATCTGTTGGGTTGTTTTGTTCGTCCCATCAATCAGAATATCCGTGTTGGCAGGCTTCTCTACTCCGGCAGGTTTCCAGTTATTGGCACCCAGACCCAGAAAACGGCTGACTGCCTGAACACTCATTTCTGTTCCTTTAGCCTTGCCATCACGTGAATAACCGGCAATGTGCGGGGTAGCCAGGTCGACCATCTCCAGTAATTCTGTATCAAGATCAGGTTCATTCTCCCAGCAATCGATCACTGCACCTGAAATTTGTCCCGTTTTGATGGCGTTTTTCAGTGCTGAAGTATTCACTACTTCGCCTCTGCAACTATTAATTATCAATGGTTTACGAATCATTCGCTCAAACAATTGCTCGTTGGCCAAATAATAGGTAGCATCCACTCCATCCATATTCAAGGGTACATGCAACGTGATGATATCCGATTCTGCAAGTACTTTTTCCAGTCCGACAAACCCCATTTCTCCTTCTGCTCTGGCTCTTGGCGGGTCGTTCAGGAGAACCCGCATGCCAAAAATTTCGGCCATCCTGGCTACTTTAGATCCCACATTTCCAACCCCAACGATACCTATCGTTTTACCGGCAAGTGACCAGGATTTTATTGAAGCCATTACCATGATAGCCGAGGCGATGTATTGCTCCACTGATTTGGCGTTGCAACCAGGCGCGTTGGTCCAACGGATGCCTGCGCGATCACAATATTCCGTATCGATGTGGTCGTAACCGATGGTGGCCGAGGCGATAATCCTGACTTTAGACCCGGACAGCAAGGACTCATTGCAGATGGTCCTTGTCCGGGTAATGATTGCGTCGGCATCTTTGACCACCCCGGAAGTAGTTTTGGATCCCGGCAGGTAAACCACTTCAGCAAATGGCTCAAGGGCCCCGTGGATGTAGGGGATTTTATCGTCTACGACTATCTTCATAATACCTTTAATGCTCTAAATAAAAAACTTGACTAATTCACAAAAAAATCATCAACCAGGAGACACCCTTCGACAGGCTCAGGAACCGGGAATCAATATTTAAACCGCTCGCGGTAGGCCCAGAGTCCGAGGGCCGGATTAGAGATGTAAAATATCTCCTCCCCATCGGGCATCGTATTGAAGCCGTCCTTTAGCTTCAAGGGATTATATATTTTACTTACCTCATCCAGGTTGGCATACTGGAATCCGACGCTTTCGATTTCCTTTTGAGTCAGATTTTTTGGTTCCAGTCCCGGACAGTAGGTGATATTGAATCTACCTTCGGAAGAGCCGTGGATCAGGTGAGCGGCTGCGCTCAGGTTGTTCCGGAGTTCCTCGTTTTCATCGCAGGCCTTCAACGTAGCCGGCGTACCGAAATAGCCGTACTTCCTGATCAGGCGGTCGATTTCCTTGTCTTCGCCGAATTCGACGAGAGCCGGGGCAAGTACAATCAGGTCACCACCATCGGCGAGCGCCATCCGGGTACGGTAAATGGATTTGTTTCCCAGCCAGGTACTCTTGAATTCGGTCGGATCGAGGTATACGACCACTTTTTTGAGCGGTTTTTCCAACATTTCGAAGTTAATCTGCAACGAAAGTTTGGCAGCCAGCTCGAAGACTTCCATATCGTCACCGATAAATAGTCCGCGGGTTTTTATTTTGCCATCTGATTTGTCCAGTCCGACGACGGTCTGGACATAGATAATCGGAAGATTTTGTGTGAAATGATCGGAAGCATAGTTGAAAACCCTGCGAACAGGAGTATCTGCATGGCCCATCATCCGTTCCATGCCGTAAGCGGCCCCAATGAAATGGCTCTTGTTGATCCCTTCTACACCACCCGTACCCACGAAAATATTTTTGTTGTAGTTGGCCATGCCAACGACTTCGTGGGGAACGACCTGACCAATAGAGAGAATCAGGTCAAAATTGCCTTCCAGCAACAGCTTGTTGACCTGTGCCGGCCAGGGAAAATTGACGGCACCTCCGGAGACCTTGTGAACGAAAGAGGCAGAAACTTCACCTACCGTGACGACATCGTTGCGCCAGTCGTGCTCCCTAATCAGCGAGGCAGGCATCTCTCCAAACATGTGAGAGATCTGGTGATCTGTCATCGGGGAATGCGTGCCCAGAGCAGGTAGGACATCGGTGAGCGCATCTCCATAATATTGCCAGGTCAGCTCGGTCAACTCACCGGCCCTGCTCGGCAGACGGGTATAATCAGGCGGGATGGCAAGCACTTTCTTGCGTTGCCCGAGTTTTTTGAGGGCCTCGAACAATCCCGTTTTCAGGTCTTCTTTGCTGAGCTCGTGGGAGGTGGAACCGATTTTAAAATATATCATAATCGTGTTTTTTATAGTAGTTTGAAGGATTTCTGGTTTGCCCTTCGGCTGCGCTCAGGGACCGGGTTCCGGTCCCTGAGCGCAGCCGAAGGGTCAAAGGGCCGAAGGGCATTTCAAACAATTTTATCGTTTCACGCGTGCATTTCCTTTCCAGATATTCCAAACCATGTCTTCATCGGCAGGTTGGGCATAATCGGTCAGGAAGGTAGTAGCCAGGGCACCAGAAGCCCAGCCGAACTGGATCCATTTGGCCGGCTCCCAACCCTTCAGAATTCCGTAAAGCAGTCCGCCGACGAAGCCATCTCCCCCACCGATACGATCGAGGACATTGATCCTTCGTGGTTCAACTACATGCCATTCAGCGCCTTCCAGCATAAGCGCGCCCCAGAGATGTTCGTTGGAACTCGCCACTTGGCGCAGGGTCGTTGCAAAAACGGAGGCATTCGGGAATTTTGCTTTTACCCTGTAAATCATCTCCTTAAAGCCATCAATTTCGGATGCCAGTTGCTTTCCTCCGGCTTCAGGTCCTTCGATGCCCAGACAAAGTTGGAAATCCTCCTCATTACCGATCAGAATATCTGCCACAGAGGCGATTTCTTCAAAGATAGCACTCAATTCAGCTTCGCGGCCCTTCCAAAAAGAAGCACGGTAGTTCAGGTCGAAGGCGATGCGGGTCCCATATTTTTTGGCAGCACGGGCCAGCTCCAGACAGAATTTGCTCGTCTCTGGCGACAGAGCGCCGATCAATCCTGATAAATGCACAATCTGAACGCCTTCTTCCTTAAAAATACGCTCCAGATCAAAATCTCTAACATTCAGGGTACGGCCAACTTCGCCTGCACGGTCGTTTTGGACACGTGGTCCCCTTGTGCCAAATCCGCTGTCGGCGATGTTGAACTGGTGACGATAACCCCAGGGATCGCCTTGTTCAACTTCGGGTCCTTCGTAAGTCATACCGCGGCTTAATAGATTGATTTTGATCATTTTAGCGATCTGACTGTCCTTAACGAAAGTCGTCAATACTTTAACAGGAAGGCCAAGGTAAGAGGAAATACTGGCTACATTGGTTTCAGCGCTGGATACCTCCATTTGAAAAAGAGAGCTGCTGTGAACGGGCTGACCGTTCGCCGGAGTTAATCGAATCCCCATGCTGGTGGGGACCAGAAGGGATGTTTTGCAATTTTGTTTGATTGAAATACTCATGTGAGAAAATTTTTAAACGCCGCTGTAGGCATTAAAACCGCCGTCAATCGGGATGACGATTCCGGTAACGAAAGAGGAAATATCGGACAAAAGATAGAGCGTAGCACCCTGTAAATCATCAGGATCACCAAATTTACCCATCGGGGTATTGGTGACAATTTTGGTTCCGCGTGCAGAGTAGCCGCCTGTTTTTTCGTCCAGCACCAGAAAACGGTTCTGGTTGGTGATAAAGAAGCCCGGAGCGACAGAATTGACCCGGATACCCATTTTTGCAAGGTGGACAGCCAACCATTCGGTGAAATTGTTGACCGAAGCTTTCGCTGCAGAATAGGCAGGAATCTTGGTAAGCGGGTGATAAGAATTCATGGATGAGATGTTCAGCACTGAACCCTTCTTGCTAAGGAGCATGTCGCGGGTAAAAACCATGGTTGGCAGAATGGTCCCTTTAAAATTCAAGGCAAAGACCTTGTCGAAACCCTCCATTTGCAGACCGTAAAATGTCTTGTCGAGGTTCTCAAGATCACCTTCTTCCATCTGCTCGACCTGTGTGGTTGCCTGAGGTGAGTTACCGCCGGCACCATTGATCAACAGTTCGATAGGACCCAATTTTTCATTGATAATAACCTTGGCTGCTTCAAGAGACTCTTTATCAAGCACATTCGCCTTTACACCGATACAAATTGCCTTGAATTCTTTGCTGATGTCGGCGGCCACCTGCCGGGCAAGTTCCTCGTTGATATCGACGATGGCCACTTTGGTTCCAACAGAAACAAGCGCCTTCACCATCGAGATTCCGATCACTCCGGCGCCACCGGTAATGACACATACCTTTCCATTCAGATCGTCAAAAGAAATTTTCTTCATGTTAAAAAATCTATCTTGTTTATTAATGTTATAATGAATTGTAGAAATCAATATTTTCCTTGGTAATCAGGTCAATAGAGGTGTAGTTTTCTTTCCTGATCTTCTCTTTTTTGACAATCAGGTCAAATAGAAGCTGTATGGAATGAAATCCCTGCAGTTCGGGTTTCTGGCAGATCAGGAAATCAATCTTACCCTCTTTTAGCAGCATTATGTTTTGTGGGATAAGGTCGTATCCAATGATTTTCGGAGCCAGACACAGTGTTTTAAAACAGTCGGCCGCCAGGTGAACTTTTGAATTCGTAACAAAGACACCCTTCACTTCGCATGGATCGAGGCCCTTTTCGGATAAATGGGTGACTATTTCATCAGAACATCTGGAAATCTCCATTTTGATGATCTGATGATTGCTCTTTTTCTCTTCAAAATAGCGCATAAAGCCTCGTTCGCGCTGTAAAAGATGACTCGCATTATCAGATTCTCTGGCAACATGAATCAGTAAAATGATGCTGCTTTCCTTCACTCCCCAATCAATCAGCTTGGCAGCCAGGAAACCGCTGTCGAATGAGCTCTGAACCACAAAACCGGCTGGATGTGACTCCTGAAGGTTCGCGTCGATAAATATATATGGAATCTTCCGTTCGTCCAGCTTCCTGGTAAGCTGAATGGCCTCCCGTTTAGCCCACGGAGCAAGCATTACACCGTCCGGAAAAGTAAGTAGCAATTTTTCCGCTTCAGCCGAGAATGAAGTTGAATCATCCATTTCGAAATAAAATTGCTGGATTCTTACACCATAAGCCTTGAGCTGGTTCATGGCTTTTTCAACGCCGAGTTGTGGCTTAGACCAGTAGGAATCAGCATTGACGGCTTTTGGCATCAACGTAGTGAATAAAATGCTCTTCTTCGAGGCCAAACTACTCGCCAGCAAATTGGGACGGTAATCGAGCTCGTCGATGATCTGCTGGATTCTAGCCTTGGTCTCGTCCGAAACTTCACCCCTTTTGTGCAGGACCCGGTCGACCGTACCAATCGAAACGCCAGCTTTGAGCGCAATATCTTTTATCCGAATATTCTTTCTCATCAATGGCTTATATTGATACAAAATTAATCATTTTTTTCATATCGTGTACGAACACGGAAAAAATTTTGCCGCTCTCATAAGGAATTTAAAAATAATCTTTACTTTCGTGAACGAACACGGAACATTTTTTGATCCAAAAAAAAACACACTTTATACCATAATAATATGAGGTTAGGAAAATACAGTTTTGGTATTGGCGACAGGTTCGCACACCAGGGAGAAGCTCAGCTCAGGGCGCTCCTGAAGGCCCGGTCTGGCGGCATTGAAGTTACACCCGTCTGGAACAAGTCCAACCGCGAGCACGGTTATGTCCACACCCATCCAAAGGATACCCGGATTGAAGCAGATCAGGCAGTTGCGGCTTTAGGTTACAAGGGTAGTTATTGTGTCGATGCAGACCATATCAATCTGGAAAATGTGGAGAATTTCATTCACTCTTCCGACTTTTTTACCATCGACGTAGCCGGGAAAATTGGAATACCACCTTCCCGTCAGGAGATTAATGCTTTCATCGCTTCCTGCAAATCGTATTCCGGATCACTCTCCATCCCTAAAATTGCCCATCCGTTTGCTGTGGACAGGGAACTTCTCACTAAGATTGCCGATAAATTTCTTATTGCCATCAATGAGGCCAGTAATATCTACCGCTTCATTGCCGATCGCAAAGGAGCAGAGAATTTCGTAACCGAGATTTCTATGGATGAAGTGGAGTCGCCACAATCGCCGGTTGAACTCTTTTTTATCTTGAAAATGATCTCAGACCTTGGCATTCCTGCACAGACTATCGCCCCCAAATTCACCGGTAGGTTTAATAAGGGAGTTGATTATGTTGGCGATGTGGCCAAATTCGCCCAGGAATTTGAAGAGGATATATTGGTCATTGAATTTGCCATCCAGGAATTCAATCTGCCCGGCAACCTGAAACTCAGCGTACACTCAGGCTCCGATAAATTCTCTATCTATCCTGAAATTCAGCGAATTATTACCAAACATGACAAGGGTATCCATGTGAAAACCGCCGGTACAACCTGGCTGGAAGAAGTCATCGGACTGGCACTCTCCGGTGGAGAAGCCCTCGAAGCTGCTCAATCCATCTACACACAGGCACTTTCCCGGCAGGAGGAGCTTTGTGCACCTTATGCTGATGTGATCGACATCAAACAATCCATGCTTCCATCGGCAGCAGAGGTGAATTCGTGGAGCAGCGAAAAATTCGCCAATACCCTGCGTCACATACCCGGACATCCGGACTACAACCCAAACTTCAGGCAGCTGATTCATGTCGGTTACAAGATTGCCGCCGAAATGGGCGACCATTATACCAACCTGCTCGGGAAACACAGCACGCTCATCGGATCATGCGTCGAGGAAAATCTCTACGACCGCCATCTCAAACGCCTTTTTAAAATTTAGTGCCCTCTTTTTAACTCATATCTCATATCTCTACACATGAAGCCTTTTATGGACGAAGATTTCCTTCTGCATTCAGAGACTGCAAAGGAATTATACCACGATCATGCGGCCAAAATGCCGATCTTCGATTATCACTGCCATATCTCCCCCAAGGAGATTGCCGACGACAAAAGGTTTGAAAACATGACTCAAATCTGGCTGAATGGCGATCATTACAAATGGCGGGCCCTGCGCGCCAACGGAGTAGCTGAAAAGTATTGCACCGGTGACGCGTCAGACTGGGAAAAATTCGAAAAATGGGCAGGGACGGTTCCTTACACTTTGAGAAATCCTCTTTACCACTGGACCCATCTCGAATTAAGGAATCCTTTTGGAATCAAAGAGATACTCAACAGTAAGAGCGCTAAATCCATCTGGGACCGTTGCAATGAACAGCTGAATTCAGAAGGATTTTCCTGCCGGGGAATCATCGAAAAGGCCAATGTTCATACGATTTGCACCACGGACGATCCGGTAGATACCCTTGAATACCACAAGGCCATCAAAGCAAGCGGATTCAAAGTTCACGTCTTGCCAGCTTGGCGTCCGGATGCTGCAATGATGGTAGACGTTCCGGCAACTTTTAACGGTTGGGTCGATAAACTGGAGAAAACTGCCAATTGCAGTATTTCAAACTATTCCGGATTCATCGCTGCCATCGACAAGCGTCATCAGTTCTTCCATGAGAATGGTTGCCGCCTGTCCGACCACGGTTTGGACACTATTTATGCAGCAGATTATACGGAAGCAGAAATTACCGCCGCCTTCGCTATGATCAGAGGTGGTAAACCCCTTCAGCAGGAGGAGATTCTGAAATTCAAGTCCGCCATGCTTTTTGTGTTTGGCATGATGGATCACAGCCGGGGCTGGACCCAGCAATTCCACCTTGGAGCTTTAAGGAATAACAACTCCAGACTCTTCAATCTGCTCGGTCCTGATAAGGGATTTGACTCCATCGGAGACCTCGAAATCGCCCGTCCGCTGTCAAAATTCCTCAACCGGCTGGACAGCGAAGACAGGCTGGCCAAAACCATTTTGTACAACATCAATCCACGAGATAACGACATGATAGCCGCCATGATCGGCAATTTTCAGGATGGTACCATACCTGGAAAGCTTCAATACGGCTCCAGCTGGTGGTTCCTGGATCAGAAGGACGGCATAGAAACTCAGATGAAATCGCTCTCCAACCTTGGACTTCTAAGCAGATTTGTCGGAATGCTTACAGATTCCAGGAGTTTCCTCTCCTACCCAAGACACGAATATTTCAGACGAATCCTCTGCAACCTTATCGGTAACGATATGGAGAAAGGCGAAATACCCAACGACATGGAGCTTCTTGGCAAAATGGTGGAAGATATTTCATTTAACAATGCGAAAAATTATTTTAATTTTGGCTAAGCAATCAGACCAAATTCTACAAACCATAAACTGCAGAAATAAATGGATAATCTTTCGGAAAAGATCGGAAAATACAGATGGACGATCTGTGCGCTGGTCTTTTTTGCAACAACTGTAAACTATCTTGATCGTCAGGTTCTCAGCCTTTTAAAGGACCGCCTTGAGGTCCAGTTCAACTGGAGCGATTCTGATTATGCCAACATCGTTTCAGCTTTCCAGTTTGTTTATGCCATTTCCATGCTTTTCGCCGGAAGATTTATCGACTGGTTGGGCACCAAACTCGGGTATGCCTGGTCGCTGGTCATCTGGTCGATCGGCGCCATGATTCATGCTTTAGCCAAAAGTACCGGGGGATTCATGTTTGCACGTGGGGTTTTGGGTTTTGGTGAATCCGGCAACTTTCCCGCAGCAATCAAGACGGTCGCGGAGTGGTTTCCGAAGAAAGAAAGAGCGCTTGCAACCGGTCTATTCAACTCAGGAACCAATGTCGGAGCTATTCTTGCACCGCTTACAGTGCCCTGGATTGCCGACCGATTTGGCTGGCAAGTCGCTTTCCTGATTATTGGAGGTATCGGATTCTTCTGGCTGATTTTTTGGTTCTGGCTGTACGAAATTCCGTCCAGAAGCAAAAGAATCGGCGCTGCTGAGTTCGCTTATATTAATGTGGACAATGTACCCGAAGAGACCAATGCCGATGGTTCGGCCAAAGAAAAAATTTCCTGGTTTAAACTGCTTCAATTCAAACAAACCTGGGCATTTAGTTTCGGAAAATTCATGACAGACGGTGTCTGGTGGTTTTTCCTCTTTTGGCTTCCTGCCTATATGAAGGCCCAGTACGGCATGACCGGCATGCAGATTGCCTTTCCACTGGCCGTTCTCTACATGATGTCATCCATTGGCAGTATTGGAGGAGGCTGGTTTCCAATGTACTATATCAAAAAAGGCTACGAGCCCTATGCGGCAAGGATGAAAGCCATGCTTACCATTGCAATATTTCCGCTGATTGTGTTAAGCGCCCAGTATCTCGGAGCTTACAGTTATTGGTTCCCTATTCTGATTATCGGTGTCGGAACAGCCGCGCACCAGGCATGGTCGGCCAATATTTTTACCACCGTTTCCGATATGTTTCCGACAAAGGCTGTAGGCAGCGTAACCGGGATCGGAGGAATGGCAGGGGCTATGGGCGGAATTGTGGTGAATAAATCCGGCGGATGGATCTTTGATGCCTACCGGGCTTCCGGAATCGCCAAATCATGGGTGGCTGCTCAAGCCAATAATCTGGGAGATTATGTGGAGAAAATCAGATCCCTGCATTTGGTAAATAAACATGGCGACGTCCTGAATCTCAATACTGTTGAAATTGGAAATCTTCCCAAAGAAGTTGCGACCCAGCTACAGGCTATCGATCCGGGAATGTTTGATCAGCTAAAGAATCTCCAGACTCCTATCGTTCAGGGACATATGACCACGGCCTATACACTGGTGTTCGCCTTCTGTGCAACTGCTTACCTGATGGCCTGGTTCGTTATGCACGCACTCGTTCCAAAATTCAAGAAAATAGATCTGTAAATATCAGATCGTCCTACCGGGATAAATCTTTAAGGCCTCTTTCAGACAAATGATGGAGGCCATTAGGTCCTCCTTGTTCAGGACATAAGCAACCCTGACCTCATTCTTGCCGGCGCCTTCCGTAAAGTAAAACCCTGATGCAGGGGCCATCATCACGGTAGTTCCCTCATATTCAAACTCTTCCAGCATCCACTGACAAAAACGGTCGCTGTCGTCGATGGGCAGGCGAACCATCGAATAGAACGCACCCATCGGCATGGGCGAAAATACTCCCTCAATTTCGTTCAGGGCATTAATGAAATAGTCTCTCCGCTCCAGATATTTCTTGTAAACACCTTCCATGTATTCGGGGGGCGAATCGACAGCTGATTCTGCCACTACCTGGCCCAGCATTGGCGGACAAAGCCTGGCCATTGCCAGCTTCGAAATCGTTTTGAGGACACGCTTGTTTTTGGAGACCAGTGATCCAATACGAATTCCGCATGCGCTGTAACGCTTGGAAACAGAATCCACCATGACCACATGCTCATTGATTTTTTCCAGTTCCAAAACAGAATAATGCGCTTTTCCATCGTAAACAAACTCACTGTAAACCTCATCCGCGATCAGGTAAAGGTCATATTTCAGCACAAGTTCCTGCAGCTGAAGAAGTTCTTCATGAGTATAAACGTAACCTGTTGGATTATTGGGATTGCAGATAAAAATACCCTTAGTTTTGGGCCCGATAACCTTCTCAAATTCCGCTATGGACGGAAGCTGAAAATCTGTTTCAATAGTTGATGTGATAGGCTTGATTACCACGCCACTGGCGATGGCGAACGAATGGTAATTGGCATAAAAAGGCTCTGGAATAATGACTTCATCCCCCGGATTAAAGCAGACAATGAAGGCAAAAGAGATAGCCTCCGATCCACCGGTTGTAATAAGAATCTGAGAGGCATCCACTTCGAGATTTCTATCGCGGTAATATTGGGCAAGCTTATTCCGGTAGGATTCATTACCAAATGAATGACCATAAGGTATCAGATCGAAATTGAAATTCCGGATACGCTCAATGGCATGCTGAGGAGTCTGGATATCAGGCTGACCAATATTAAGATGGTAGACTTTACGACCCATGGCTTTGGCCTTTTCAGCAAATGGCACAAGTTTTCTGATGGCCGATTCAGGTAACTCCTCTCCTCTGAAAGATATTGCAGGCATTCGGTATTTTTGAAATTTATCCGGGTCAAAGATACGATTATAATTATTTCATATTTCGACCTATCTGCTTTCTTTTTGTTAACAAATCATCCGTTTTTTGTAAATTTTCATAGCAAATCAACACTGCCTTCGATCAACTGTAAATTTTTGGATCTCTCTAAATACATGGGATTTAGTCATGGTTAGAAGCCTGTTTCTTTGCTTAATTTTGTACAAAATAAAAACTGATACCATGATAATCGGATTACCAAAAGAGATTAAAAATAATGAAAACCGTGTCGCGTTGACTCCTGCAGGGGTGGCCGAACTGGTTAAGAGAGGAAATGTTGTTTATGTTCAGACAACGGCTGGAAACGGCAGTGGATTTGCTGATGCAGAATATGTTACAGCCGGCGGAAAGATTCTCCCCACCATCGGGGAAGTGTACAACATCGCCGACATGATCGTAAAAGTCAAAGAACCAATCCAATCTGAATATTCCTTGATTAAGGAAGGTCAGCTGATATATACCTATTTTCACTTTGCTTCTTCCGAGCAGCTGACCCTTGCCATGATCAACCGCAAGTCTGTGTGTCTGGCTTACGAGACAGTTGAGCTGGAAGATCGTTCCCTTCCCTTGCTGATCCCGATGTCGGAGGTTGCCGGAAGGATGTCTATTCATGAAGGTGCCAAATACCTGGAAAAAACTTTTGGCGGTCGCGGGATGCTGTTAGGCGGTGTTCCCGGAGTTTTACCTGCCAAAGTACTGATTCTTGGCGGCGGGATCGTCGGGACCGAAGCAGCCAAGATGGCCGCGGGTTTGGGTGCGGATGTTACCATCATGGATATCAGCCTGAAACGCCTGCGTTACCTGAACGATATCATGCCAGCCAATGTCAAGACCCAGATGTCCAACGATTACAACATCCGGGAGCAGGTGCGTGTGAGTGATCTGATCATCGGTGCAGTTCTGATTCCGGGTACCAAGGCGCCTTTCCTGGTAACGAAAGACATGCTGAAGACGATGAATCCGGGTACGGTAATGGTAGACGTCGCGGTCGACCAGGGCGGATGCATCGAAACCACGGTTCCTTCCACGCACGACCATCCGACGTATGTCGTGGATGAAGTAATCCACTATACTGTGGCCAATATGCCGGGTGCCGTGCCACGCACATCAACCATCGCGCTGACCAACGCCACACTTCCTTATGCCATCAGTCTGGCCGCACACGGCTGGAAGAAGGCCTGCACCGAGGACAAGGCTCTGCGCAAGGGACTCAATGTTGTCAATGGAAAAATCGTTTATAAAGGAGTTGCCGAAGCCTGGGGACTACCATATTTCCAGGTGGAGGAAGTCCTGAAATAATTTCAAATTATCTTTTTACTGCTAATAGATCTTTGCCAAGTTGATGTTGATTTTACAGCGTGGCAATGAGTTGCTTCAACTTGATTTCGGCAATTTTCAGGTTATACTCAAAATTTATAAGCCTCGTACTCGACTGGACATAACCGTCCTGCGCCTGGTGTAGCTCCAGTGAAGTTGATTGTCCAAGCCGTAGCCGTTGCAGGCAGATTTCTATATATTCCTTATTCAATTCATTATTCTCTTTTTCAATCAGCATTAATTTTTGCTGGTTTTTAAAACCAGTAAGCGCATTCAACAGATCGGTATTCACCTGCAGTTTCACGTTCTGAAGATCATACTCTGCAGATTGCAGCTGTAGCCTGGCTGTTGAAACCTTTCTTTTATTTTCACCGGCGCTGAACAAGGGAATCACTACATTACCGCCAATCTGCGGGCCAACAGTACGGTTGAGCAAGGTGGAACCTGTTGAATTATTGGAATGAGAAAAATAATAACCTGCGTTGAAATTGACTGTTGGCAAATAAGAAGCGTTGAATTCCCTGAGACTTAACTTTGCCACATCAATCTGCTTCTGAAAGGTTAAAACGCTGGTGTTCGACGAATAGATTTTTTGCTTTAACTCATTCTCGTCCGGCTCATATTTGAGCGGAATCGAATCGGAAACTTCAATGGCCTGCTCCGCATTCTGACTCAGCAATTTATTCAATGCCTTTTTTGCGACATCAATAATAAATTGCTGGTTAATAGCACTTTCCATGGTCACATTCAGATCAATTTTTGCCTGAAGCAGGTCTGTTCTGATGAGAGATCCTGCAGTGTAACCTGCCTGGGCAATGGTCACCCTTTCACGATTATAATTGATGACTTCATTAATGGAAGTTAATTCCTGTTTCTGCCTGACAACATCGTAATAGGCTGCTATCACATTATACATGGTCGCTAAAACACGGTCTTTATACTGAATCACTCCCAGTGCTTCTATCTCGTTCAGCTTATTCTTTGTGACAAACATTTTTCCACCATCGTACAACGTCCAGGAAAGCTGGGTTCCAGCAGTAAATGTGGTGGTGGAAAGTGGGGAATAATTGTTCTCCGTTCCGCTGGAAAGTTTCTGATGAACATTGTTTAATTCGTAAATTCCTGAACCATTCAACTGAATGTCAGGCAACATTCCGGCATTGCCTGGAGTATTGTTTACTTTTGCAATGTCGGCGTCGTTACGGGCCACCAGAATATCAAAATTGTTTTTTAATGCTAATTGAACAGCTTCATCAACCGTCATTATTTGTTGACCTTCAGCCGCTGAAAATACCGTGAAAAATAAAAGTATGACTATAATTTTCTTAACCATTTTTTCTCTGCTAAATAGTTTAATCCTTTTTTAAATCTTTTTTCCCGGACATGACAATATAGGTAACCGGAATAACGAACAGCGTAAGTAACAACGAAAACAATAAGCCGCCAACTACAACAATACCGAGAGGAGTGCGACTATGCGCACCTGCACCCAGCGCAAGGGCAATCGGGAAAGCTCCGAATATGGTAGCAAGCGAGGTCATTAATATCGGGCGAAAACGCGCAGATGCTGCTTCAAATACAGCCACACTCTTTATCATTCCTGCCTTTTGCTTTTGATTGGCAAATTCTACGATCAGGATTCCGTTTTTGGTCACAATTCCGATTAAAAGAATCATGCCGATTTCTGAAAAAATATTCAGAGTCTGTCCGAAAACCCATAATGACAGCATAGCACCTGCAATAGCCATCGGAACGGTAAGCATAATAATAAAGGGGTCGCGGAAACTTTCGAACTGTGCCGCCAGAATCAGATAAATCAAAAGAAGCGCCAAAATCAGTGCAAAGGAGATGTTCGAACTGCTTTCAGCAAAATCTCTCGATGTACCCGACAATGCCGTGGTAAAGGAACTATCAAGTAATTTATCGGCTATCCGTTGCATTTCCGCAATGCCTTCGCCAAGGGTCTTTTCGTTGGCAGGATTGGCAGAAATCGTGACAGATTTATACCGGTTGTAATGATACAAGGTGGGCGGGCTGCTGTTTTCTTCAATTTTTACCAGATTGTCAAGCTGTATCATGTTTCCTGAATTGTTCCTGACATACAGTGACGAAATGTCGGCAGGAATGTTTCTGTCTTTTTGGGCCACCTGGGCAATGACATAATACTGCTTGTTGTTACGAAGGAAATATCCTGTCCGGCCGCCGCTGAAAGCATAATTTAATGCGTCGGAAACATCCCTTTCGTTTACTCCAAGACTGGTGGCTTTTAACCGATCGACCTTGATATTTAATTCAGGCTTATTAAATTTCAGGTCCACATCCACATTGCTAAAAACCGGACTATTCTGTGCTTCTTCAAGAAATTGTGGCAGCACCTTTTTAATTTTTTCAAAATCAAGGTTTTGCAGCACAAACTGAACGGGAAGTCCACGTGAAAATGAGGTGGAAATGGTAGGTTCCTGGCTGACAATTATCCGGGCATCAGGAATCGTTTTGTAAATCTTCGAAAGCCTGTCGTAGATTTGTTGCTGCGTAGCTTTTCGCTCAGTTGGGTCTGACAGGGAACTGATCACAAACCCAGTATTAACACTTGAACTCGATCCTCCTCCATATCGTGCAAGAACATATTTTGCTTCAGGAACAGAATCCAAATTAATCTGAGCAACTTTATCGAGAATAGCCTGGGTGGTGGAAAATTCTGTACCTTCAGGAGCAGTTAATGATGTTCGCAAATAACTGTGATCTTCCAACGGTGCCAGTTCTGACTTTAGGCTTTGCGACAAGGTTAAGATCAGAAGCACACAGATTCCCAATATGGTAAATGATATCCATTTGTGCTGAATAAAGAAACCAAGTAACCGACGGTACCCATCTTCCAGGCCCTGAAAAAATGGTTCTGTAGATTTATAAAATTTGGAATGATGGCCTGCCGTTCCTCCAAGTTTGACATTCAATACTGGTGTAAGTGTAAGCGATACAAAAGCTGAAATTAAAACTGCACTGGCAACTACAATACCAAACTCACGGAACAACCTGCCGGTGAACCCCTGCAAAAAGATAACAGGAATAAAAACAATAGCCAGGGTTAAGGAGGTGGAGACCACTGCAAAAAATATTTCGCGTGTTCCTTCAAAAGCCGCCTGCCATTTATCCATTCCACGCTCGATACGTTTGAAAATATTTTCGGTGACCACAATTCCATCATCCACCACCAGACCGGTGGCCAGGACAATGCCCAGAAGTGTAAGAACGTTTACGGAATATCCAAAAATGTACATGATGAAAAAAGTCCCGATGAGTGAGACCGGAATATCTATCAACGGACGTAAGGCAATAATCCAGTTTCGGAAAAAGAGAAAAATGATCAGAACTACCAAACTGATTGCGATCAATAAAGTTTCGACAACATCGCTGACTGATTGCCTGACGAAGATGGATTTATCGCGCTCGATATTTAATTCCATCCCTTTAGGGGCATTCTCCTTAATCTGAGCTAACCGTTTATAAAACTCGTCAGCAATTTGTATATCGTTTGCTCCCGGAAGTGGAATTAATACCAGAACTACTCCGTTAATCCCATTTATCCGGGCACCCGATTCTTCATCCTGAGGGCCAAGTACCGCTTCACCGATATCCCGGAGTCGAACTATCTGATTATTTACTTGCTTGATAATAAGATTATTAAAATCATCCTCAGATTCTAACCTTCCAAAAGTCTTTACTGTGAGTTCTGTGGCATTTCCACGAATCTTTCCACCTGGCATCTCCACATTTTCTTTTACCAGCGCAGCGTTTACATCTGATGCAGTCAGGTTGTACGCCACCATTTTATTGGGATCCAGCCATAATCGCATGGCAGGTTTCTGCTGTCCGTAAATACCAACAGCACTCACCCCCGGTATCGTCTGGAGTTTTTCCTGTAACACATTTTCTGCATAATCGCTCAGCTCAACATCATTCATGTTGCTGCTTTCAGCAAATAACATGATAATTGGGTCCCCATTGGCATCCGCTTTGGTAACTGTCGGAGGGGCATCCATATCCTTCGGCAGGGCCCTCATTGCTTGTGAGACCTTGTCGCGAACATCATTCGCTGCCTTTTCCAGATCAGCGCCAAGATCAAACTCAACCGTGATCCGGCTGCTTCCAATAGCCGATTGTGAGGAGATGGATTTGACACCTTCAATCCCGTTAATTGATTTTTCGAGGGGTTCGGTAATTTGTGATTCAATAATTTCAGCATTGGCACCGGTGTATGATGCCGAAACGGTAATCACAGGGGGATCAATGGCAGGATATAGGCGAACTCCCAGAAAATTGAAACCTACCAGACCCATCAAAATAATGATCAGGCTCATTACAGTTGAACCTACAGGCCGTTTCAGTGCAATATCGGAGATCATCATATTGAATCGTTCTTTATGGTTGAAAAGGATAATTTAGAACCTTCCCTCAAAAATAGGATGCCAGTGGTAATGATGGTATCACCCGGCTGAATACCGTCAGTTATTTCAATATTGGAAGCCCTGCGTACTCCTGTTCTTACAACGGTAAAATGAGCTTTTCCGTTTTTTGCTAAAATAACACTCTTGATCTTTGCCGATGGAATAATTGCCTGCGTTGGGATCAGGAGGGCATTCTGCTTTTCACTCAATTTTAGATTGACGTCGGTAAAGGCCCCCGGGAGGAGATGTTCCGACTTGTTATCCACCACAGCCCTCACTTTCAGGTTTCGGGTCGAAACGTCGATCCCCTGTTCTGTTGCCATCACCGTAGCTTCGTAAGGTTTTTCATCGTTCGACATGGTGAATATAATTTTCATGCCGGGCTGTATTTCCGTACTGTATTTTTCAGGAACACTGAAATCAAGTTTCAGTTTATCTTCACTCCGGATGGTGGCCAGCAGTGTTGAAGGGGTGACTTCCGCACCAACGCTAATGCTCCGTAATCCAATTACACCATCAAAAGGTGCCAGAACCTCTGTTTTGCGAATGAGTACTTTCTGCACCTCAATATCCGCTCTCAGCGAGTTCAACGCCAGTCCGGTCTGATCAAAATCATTCTGACTAATCCCAGTTACTTTCAAGAGTTCCGCTTGTCTTTCGTAGATTTTTTCCTGAATAGCAAGTTGTATTTGGAGTTTATTTAAACCTGCTTGCAAATCATCATCAAAAAGCTTTACAAGCAGAGTGCCCTTTTTTATCTGCTTTCCTTCCGGAAGATTAATAAAAACAATTCTTCCAGGAACTTCATTCTTTAGTTCAACCTCTTCGTATGCGAGTAATGAACCTGAAACTGAAATTTCATCGATCAACAGCGAAGGCTTTACCACAAAGGCATCAACTTTTGCTTGTTGCTTTTGCTTAACTTCAGGAGTATTCGATTTTGGAGATTGATTATCTTTTCCTTTAGATTTCAATAAATAAAATACTAAAAATATAATGACTACCAATGCAATAGACATGTAAAGCCAGTTTGATTTCCTATTCATTTAATTGATTGTTTAGTTAAAACGCATTTCTCTTAGACTTTCTTATAAAAGAATAGTTTAATCCGGAATCAACTATTTAAAAGCCGAGATCCGATCTTCCAGAATCTTGATCTTCTCCTTTGCGTCGGCTTGTTTTTTGCGTTCGATTTCGACGACTTTGGCGGGTGCACTGGCAACAAATTTTTCGTTGCCCAGTTTTTTCAGGACCGTATCCAGGAATCTACGGAAATAAGCCAGTTCCTCGTTGATTTTGGCGACCTCTGCCTCCACGTCAACGTCACCCGCAAATGGGATGTAATAAGCTGTGGACCAGACCATGAAGGTAGCTGCACCTGCCATCTCCTCTGTTCTCAATTCGAGTCTGGAAACATTTCCCAGCTTGGTGACTATCTCATTAAATTCTGGTACGTAGCCTTTTTCTCCCGGAATAATATAGAGTTCAATAGCATCCCTCGAAGCGATGTTCTTGTCCTTGCGGATGGTGCGGATGCCGGAAACAACCTCTTTTGCCAACTCGAATCTTTCGCACAGAGCTTCGTTCCTGCCGGTAGACTTTGGCCATTCAGCCATCATAATAGACTCGCCTGCTTTGCGTTCGCCTATTAACTGCCAGATCTCCTCGCTAATAAATGGCATAAAAGGATGCAACAAACGTAGCAGCTCATCAAACAACACAATAACCGCATCATAGGTCTTCCGGTCGATTGGTTGCTGGTAAGCTGGTTTGATGATCTCCAGCAGCCAGCCCGAGAATTCGTCCCGGATGGCAGCGTGGATGGTAAGTAACGCGTCATTCAATCTGTATTTTTCAAAATGGTCGTCCATCAGGAGAATTGTCTCATTCAGCTTGGCACTAAACCATTCAATCCCTAACCGGGAATGTTCCGGTTGAGGTATCTGCTCATCAATCTCCCATCCATTAATAAGACGGAAAGAGTTCCAGACTTTGGTCAAAAATCCCCTGCCCTGCTCGGTGAGCGATTCATCAAAAAGAATATCACTTCCGGCAGGTGAACATAACAACATTCCGACGCGTACACCATCAGCGCCGTATTTAGCGATCAGATCCAGGGGATCGGGCGAATTGCCCAGTGATTTCGACATCTTCCTACGAAGTTTATCCCGCACCATCCCGGTAAAATAAACATTCTTAAACGGAATAGTTCCTTTATATTCGTATCCGGCAATCACCATCCTGGCCACCCAGAAAAAGATAATATCGGGGGCGGTTATCAAATCGCTGGTAGGATAGTAGTAATCCACATCACGGGTGTCGGAAGGATCCTCTTTCTCAAAGACCGAAATTGGCCATAGCCATGAGGAGGCCCAGGTATCCAACACATCCTCGTCCTGACGAAGATCGCCGAATCCCAAAGCAGCATTCCCTGACTGCTTTCTGGCAAACTCCAATGCCTCTTTTTCCGTTTCTGCTACCACGAAAGTCCCGTCCGGCAAATAATATACCGGGATTCGATGTCCCCACCACAGCTGACGGGAAATACACCAGTCTTTGATGTTCTCCATCCAGTGACGGTAGAGGTTTTTAAATTTGGGCGGATAAAATCTGATGGTATCGCTTTCAACGGCATCGAGGGCCGGCTTGGCCAGATCGCTCATCTTCAGAAACCACTGGGCCGAAAGTTTCGGCTCAATCGGGACGTGAGTCCTCTCAGAATAACCGACTTTATTGGTGTAATCCTCGATTTTGACCAGGTTACCCGCGGCTTCCAGCATCGGGACAATTTGCTTGCGGGCTTCGAAACGATCCACGCCGACCAGCAACTGCGCTTTTTCACTCAGCGTTCCGTCATCGTTGAAGGTGTCGATCACCTCCAGACCGTGCCGGATACCTATTTCGTAGTCGTTGGTATCGTGAGCCGGAGTGATTTTCAGACAGCCTGTGCCGAAATCCATCTCCACATATTCATCCTGAATGACAGGTACACTGCGGTTGACCAATGGTACCAGCACTCGTTTACCAGCAAGATGTTTAAACCTTTCATCTGCAGGATTAACACAAACCGCAGTGTCGCCAAGAATCGTCTCGGGACGTGTCGTGGCAACAGTAACATACTGATCATCAGTTCCCTCAATCAGATACCTGACGTAATATAATTTGGATTGCTCTTCACGGTGAATGACCTCCTCGTCAGACAACGCAGTCCGCGCAGCCGGATCCCAGTTGACCATTCTAACTCCCCGATAGACGTACCCTTTCCGGTAAAGATCGACGAAAGTCCTTATAACCGAAGCAGAACGGATTTCATCCATGGTAAAAGCAGTCCGTTGCCAGTCGCAGGAGGCACCCAATTTTTTCAGCTGTTCGAGAATGATGCCGCCATGTTTGCGGGTCCACTCCCATGCGTGCTCCAAAAACTGCTCGCGTGTTATATTATCTTTTGTGATACCTTCCTTCAAAAGCTTGTCGACCACCTTGGCCTCCGTGGCAATCGAAGCATGATCCGTACCCGGAACCCAGCAGGCATTCTTTCCCAGCATCCGGGCACGACGTATCAGTACATCCTGGATGGTATTGTTCAGCATGTGCCCCATGTGAAGTACGCCCGTCACATTAGGCGGCGGGATAACTATTGTATATGGCTCACGGTCATCGGGTTCTGAATGAAAAAAATTCTGCTCCATCCAGAAGCGGTACCATTTATCCTCGACTGTTGTTGGGTCGTATTTACCCGGAATCTCTTTGATCATTGTACTATTTTTTATTTTTTATCGCTCGTTTGCAACGAGGGATTTCGTCATTTATCCCTCGTTGCAAACGAGGAATAGCTTGCCGGACGGTAGTTAATAAAACTTCTTCACCCCTATAATCTCCCTGACTTCCAGCAAAGTTTTAGAGGCTGAGGCACGGGCTTTCTCAGCTCCGAGTCTGGCAACTTTGGAAAGGTACACGTCATCGGCCAGAAGCGCCTCAATCTTCTCACGGATTGGACTGGTGAAACGGACAATATCTTCGGCTAATTGTTTCTTGAGATCCCCGTAACGGATGGAACAATCGTTGTAGGCATAATCAAAATGAGCCACTACCTCAGGCGTAGAAACGACATCCAACAGCGTAAAAAGATTCTGAATCACCTCGGGCTTCTGCTGATTCGGTTCTGTTGGTCCGCAGTCAGTCACCGCCTTCATTACCTTTTTCCTGATCACCTGTGGTGAATCTGCCAGGGAGATGGCATTGCCTTCAGACTTACCCATTTTACCGGATCCATCTAATCCAGGAATCTTCACCATATCCTGACCCTCAGATACATACGGTCGAGGTATCGGAAATAATTCGACATTGTACATCCTGTTGAAACGACGGGCGAAGGTGCGGCACATCTCGAGATTCTGTTCCTGGTCTTTCCCGACAGGCACCAGATGTGCCTTGTGAATGATGATATCCGCAGCCATTAGAACGGGATAAGTCAGCAAACCGGCATTCACATTATCAGGTTGCTGGCGGGCTTTATCCTTAAAAGAAGTAGTCCTTTCCAGCTCTCCCAGGTAAGCATTCATGTTCATCAGCAGGTAGAGCTCGGAGACTTCCGGAACATCACTCTGGATAAAAACAGTAGCTTTTTCGGGGTCGATCCCGCATGCCAGGTATTCGGCTAACACCTGCTTGACATTGCCATAGAGGTGATGAGGAACAGGATGCGTGGTGAGCGAATGGAGATCGGCAATAAAGAAATAGGTATCGAAATGATGCTGCATCTCAATAAAATTCTTCACCGCTCCGAAATAATTACCAAGATGAAGATTTCCTGTCGACCGTATACCGCTGACAACTGTAGGCATGATGGAATGATGTTAAAATATTTTGCCCCAAAAATAGCAAAACAGATCCAGAAGAGCGTAAGAGGAAAGAGGATTTATGGATTACCGATGATCATTGAGGTGTTTTTCGATGTATTGGGTGATGATATCGATGGCTACTTTATTGCTCCCGCCTTCAGGCACGATGATGTCGGCATATCTCTTGGTGGGTTCGATGAACTGCAGGTGACTGGGCCGAACCGTGTCCTCATATCTCTTTAGAACCGTTTGAACATCCCGTCCTCTTTCGTTCATGTCGCGCTGAATTACCCTGGAGAGCCTCACATCTGCCTCGCAGTCGACAAAAATTTTGATATCCATTAATTTAAGAAGTTCTTTGGGCCACAAACAAAGAATTCCCTCTACGATGATCGCTTTTCTTGGGCTGATGGTGGTAGTTTCCGCAGCGCGTGTGCAGGTTAGATAGGAATAAACAGGCTGCTCGACCGTTTCACCCCTGTTCAGTTTGCGAATATTTTCGCATAAAAGCTCAAATTCAATGGCATCCGGATGGTCGAAATTGATTTTTTGACGTTCTTCCAAAGGCAGATCACTGTTATCGCGGTAGTAAGCATCCTGCGAAAGTATGGTGATTTCCTTTTCCTTCAGCCGGGCTAATATTTTGTTAACTACGGTAGTCTTGCCGGAACCTGTTCCACCCGCGATTCCAATGACGAGCATGCTCATAAACAATAGAATTTAAGCTTTCACGCAAAGATAGATATTAAAAGTATAATGAGAGAATGGAGAATATCTGCTATTTTTGCAACTGTATAATAAAAGCCTCCTATCATGTTCAATCACCTTGTTCACTTCAAACTCAAAGAATTTCAGGATGACCTGTTGAAAGCCGAAATCCGCGATCAGATAAAAAATGCACTTCTCGATCTGAAAGGAAAGATCCCGGAGCTGAAAGTGATTGAAGTCGGAACTAATTTCGAGTTGAATGCATTTTTTATCTGATCGCGGATTTC
>Ga0209430_1000415_pt1 | contig 45030 bp, 40 predicted proteins | sample BarGraIncub1133A_FD_184504 | JGI IMG/M metagenome (GOLD analysis project Ga0209430, IMG submission 184504) | Arctic peat soil microbial communities from Barrow, Alaska - Barrow Graham LP Incubations 11-33A (SPAdes) (version 2) | ecosystem: Environmental > Terrestrial > Soil > Wetlands > Peat... | reverse complement strand
AGGAATAAGCGTCGAAGACGTGGCTGAAATGACAAACCAAAACGGCAGACGCTTTTTTGGAATTTATTAAAATAGAAGTGAATAGTATGAAGGCTGTTTCAAATATCGGACACGCACTATGGCGTGGAAATCTTGAAACAGCCCTATTAATTGTCAGTCCTCGTATTTCACGCCGAAAGCGCCGCTGGGAAGAACATCGGCAAGACCGGTCATTGTGGAAAAACTCCTTCATGACGGTAGGCGGTTTCGGGGCAATTGAACTTGGGAGCAGGTTCCTCATCGGTCGGAAGCATTATGCGGACGCGTTCCTCCGCCCTCGCGGCTTTCAATAAGGATTACCCCTTGTGGAGCTGAGCAATACCGAAAGAAATATAAAGACCGAGACCGTTGCCGGCTGAATTTAGCACCGCGCTGTTTGTATCATCGGGTAGGCAAAAAATGTTAGAAAGAGCCTCCGGCGGAATGACCTCACCATCGTCATCCAGAGAGATGATGAGCCTGTTTACGGAACGCGGAATGGATATACCGTAAATTATATTCTCAACCAGAATGTCGTTTTTGTCAATTGTTTTTGCCAACAATTTGCATTATTCGACTGAGAAGAAACGGTATAGTTTTTAGTTGAAAAATACAAATATCCTATTCAGCCTATATTGAATTAACAGTTGACGGTTAAGTGGAAACGACCCCACAAAACTTATGCCGCAGAGAAACGAGTTAGCGATTTTCCTTGATTTTTGCGTCTGTTTGGTGTACATTAATACGAATTAGTCGCTTGGAGCGATTTTGCTTGTTTTTTCAAAAATCAAGAATCGGCTTTTTGCCGCATATATAATACAAGGCTATGACAGATTACTTTATTCGGAGGTGCAATTTGGCAGCATCCAAAAAGCAAAACTATTTACATGGTGCAGCAATATTAGCTGTTTCCGTTGTTATTATCAAAATACTCGGCGCTATCTACAAGATTCCACTGGCAAACATTCTCGGGCCAGAGGGCTATGGGCATTTCAGTGTTGCATACAACATTTACAATGTTCTGCTTTCCCTATCTACTGCAGGACTTCCGATAGCCGTAGCAAAAATGATTTCGGAAGCGAATAATCTCGACAGACCTGTTCAGGTTAAAAAGATATTCAGAGTGGCTCTTTATTCGTTTGCCGTTTTTGGTGCGGTCGGCAGCCTCGTCTTAATATTCTTTCCGACTGATCTTGCAATCTTTCTGGGAGACCCCAAAGCCAGTCAGAGCGTAGCCGCAATTGCCCCTGCAGTTTTTATGGTCTGTATCCTGTCAGCTTTCAGAGGATATACTGAAGGGCTTCAGGACATGAGACCGACGGCAGTTTCTCAGGTAATAGAAGTTGCGGGAAAGATTGTTGTAGGGCTTGCAATTGCAATACTATTGCTGAATCAGGGCAAAAGCATGCCAATTTTGTCCGCAGGAGCAATTACAGGAACTGCGGCAGGCTCTTTGCTTGCCTGCGTTTATATGGGCTATGTTGTTGTCAATCGCAGAAAGTACGAAGACGGTGTTTTACGCCTGCGCCCGCGCGAAGAGCTTGATATGACCTGCGATAAGGGCAGAAGAATTTTTAAAACATTTTTGAAGATAGGCGTTCCTATTGCGCTGGGATCCTGTGTATCGAGTATTATTGCGCTTATCAATACGGGTCTTATTCTAAATAGACTACAGGATGCGGTCGGCTTTACCGCAACAAAGGCCTCAGAACTGTTCGGAGTGTATTCTATGGCGCTTACATTTCTCAATTTGCCGTATGCGCTTTTAACCCCTCTTACAATCAGTGTAATACCTGCAATTGCAGCCTTTAGGGCCAGAAAAAGAATCGATGAATCGAGAAATGTAGTAGAATCTTCAATCAGAATTGCAACTATTTTTGCACTGCCGATGGCGATCGGAATGAGCGTTCTGTCGTTACCGATAATGAGCGGTGCTTACGGAAGCACGGCAGAAGGAGCTACGCTTCTGGCAATAATGGGAATATCGTCATTTTTCGTATGTATTGTAGCAATGACCACGGCAATTTTGCAAGCCGGTGGCTTAGAGCGTATTCCAATGTATAATATGCTGCTAGGCAGCGGTCTTAATATTGCTATTAGCTGGATTCTCCTTGGAAACAAGCAGCTAAACATTTATGGATCGGCAATAGGAACTTTAATCAGTTATATATTTATGTTTGCAGTCAATTTTTGGTTCGTCGTATACAAAATGCCTGAGCGTCCCAAACTTGGTAAGGTGTTCTTGAAGCCGCTAATTAACTGCGCTCTTATGGGCGCCGCTGCTTGGCTCGTTTATCCGGCTGCACTTGAACTCCTTGGAGCTGGACCTGACCCAAGCAGAATGATAATCATTGTGGCCTTGGTTGCAGCCGTTGCCGTTGCTGTAGTGGTGTACGGAATAATGACCATAGTTACAAAGGCAATCACGATAGAGGATATGCTGCTTATTCCCAAGGGTGAAAAGATTGCAAAGCTGCTCCGAATCAAATGAAAACTTTTGGAGAAGCTTCAGAACAAAGATATATTTTTCCTACAGACAGGGTGAATTGCGAGAAAAAACCGCTTGATTTGGGCTGAGATTTGCAACATGTGTACAGATATATCAATTTGTTTTAATAAATATACACATAAGTGAAATTTCAACTTGCGGAAGGGTGAAAAGTGTGGTAAATTTTGAGTATAAATCTTCATACGATATGAACGATTTTCGCAGGATTATTGAAGTTCTTCGTTCCCATGGCGGATGTCCGTGGGATATCGAGCAAACGCACGAGAGCATTCGTCGCAATTTGCTTGAGGAAGCATATGAGGTTTGCGAGGCTATCGACCAAAAGAGTTCCGAGCATCTCTGCGAGGAGCTGGGCGACCTTCTCTTACAAATCATCTTCCATACGAGGATTGAAGAGGAGAAGGGAACTTTCAATCTGGACGATGTCGCTGATTCTTCTTGCAAAAAGCTTATTTTTCGCCACCCGCATGTCTTCGGAAGCGTAGATGTTTCGGGAAGCGACGAGGTCATAAGAAACTGGGACGAGCTTAAGCGGCAGGAAAAATCTCAGACCACAGTGGCAAAAACAATGACGGATGTTGCGGAGAGTCTGCCGGCGCTTTGGCGGGCCGAGAAGGTACAGAAAAAGGCTAAAAAGGTCGGATTCGACTGGCCAGAGGTCAGCGGTGCCATGGACAAGCTCCATGAAGAAATTGCGGAGTTGGTCGAGGCTCAGGCGCAGGAAGACAAGGCCCACATCGAGGAAGAACTGGGCGATCTTCTTTTTACGGCAGTAAACGTAGCAAGGTTTTCGGACATCGATCCGGAAACTGCTCTTCACAAGAGTTGCGAGAAGTTTATAAAACGTTTTGAATACGTCGAGACTGAAGCCGCAAAAAGTGGCAGGGAACTCAAGGACATGACCCTAGAGGAAATGGATATCCTATACAGAGCCTGCAAACAAATGAAGTAGATATTTTGCAGAAAAAAATATGCAAAACTCTATATATTAAGAGCTTACTCAATGAGAAATTATTTTTAGGAGGAAAATTATGAACAAAGCAGAGCTTATTGCCGCAGTGGCAGGAAAAACAGGCTTATCCAAGAAAGACAGCGAGAAAGCTGTAAACGCTACGTTTCAGGCCATTGAAGAAACAATTGAAACAGGCGAGAAAGTACAACTTGTCGGTTTTGGCGTTTTCGATGTCAAGTCGAGAGAGGCTCGTGTAGGACGTAACCCCAAAACAAAGGAAGAAATTAAGATTCCTGCGTCCCGCGTGCCGGTCTTCAAAGCCGGAAAAGCCCTCAAGGATGCAGTTGACAAATAGCAACAGTAAGGCGCGGAATAATTCCGCGCCTTTATACATTTATTCCAAGGAGGGGTATGCAGATGCGCCTAGACAAATATCTGAAGGTTTCAAGGCTTATAAAGCGCCGTACAATTGCAAATGAAGCCTGCGATGGGGAGAGAGTTTCTGTAAACGGCAAAGCCCAAAGAGCCTCATACGAGGTCAAGTTCGGCGATATTATCGAAATACGCTTCGGACAGAGAGCACTGAAGGTCGAAGTCCTTGCAATTTCGGAAAATGCCCAAAAGGCAGATGCCCCCGCAATGTACAAAGAAATCTCCTAACAGACTGCAGAAACATATGTATTTTAATAAGAAACGAAGGCTATCGATTAGCCTTCGTTTCTTATTGGTTAAACGATTTAGAGAACAGAAGATTTGAGTTTGTCAAGGTTTATTTTTGGCTAAAATCCGATGTAAATAATGAGCAAAAAAAATATTATGTAAACCGTATTTGAATATTTTGTCGAATGATACAATTACAAGTGTGTGGACAAACCTGTTGAAAGTGTGGAAAACCATTGATTATTCTACCTGAAAAAATTATTTTGAGCGAATAATTAGGTGATAATGTAATGAATATGCATAATTTAAGTAAACCACCAAAATTTTGACATTGCAAATAATGAAACCTCAAATAAATCGCTTGACAGGGCATGTCGGCGGAATATTGCCCACCAAGTTTCAATATAGTGTTAATAACTTAAGCTTGGACATTAGCGTTTTTGGAGGCGGACAATGAAGAGAATTTTGATTGTTGTTATAATTGCGGCTATGATTTCAACCAAAGCCCTTGCTATCGAATCGCTCGGTGCGGAAACACTGATAATATCTGCCCATCGGCTGTTCTGATGGAAAAGACGACAGGTAAAGTAATATATGAAAGAGATGCGCATAAGAAGATGGCGCCGGCCAGCGTTACGAAAATTATGACTCTTTTACTCGTCATGGAGGAAATCGTAGCAGGCCGCCTCTCCGCAGACGACATAGTTGTCTGCTCCTCTCACGCGGCATCCATGGGAGGCAGCCAGATATGGTTGGAGGAAGGGGAACAGATGAGCGTTCATGATATGCTCAAGGCCGTGTGTGGTTTCAGCAAACGACTGCGCCATGGCGCTCGCCGATCATATATAGGGCTCGGAAGAGAGCTTCGTCAACAAAATGAACACCCGCGCCGCAGAGCTTGGAATGGTTGACACGAATTTTTGCGACTGCACGGGGCATACGGACAATCCCAAACCGCTGCCGCCCGTATTAGTTTCACTTGGGGAAACTGACAGCGTTCAGCCAGTTTACGGTGGCGAGGAGGGATTGCTGCTGGAGAAAAGCAAGGTTGGGAAGCTTAATTACGAGTTTATCCTACCGGATAGCTGCGACGCTCCTGTTGCCGCGGGCGAAGCACTTGGGGAAATGGTTGTATATTCGGGAGACAGCGAGCTTGCTCGGGTTCCACTTATTACGGGAAACGAAGTGAAAAAATTGACTATATTCAAACTGTACGGGAAAATGCTTTCAAGGTTGTATGGAGGGTGATTGTTACCACTTAATATCCAAATATTGCCGAAATGGAGCAATTGTTTCCCACAAATACATAGAATTCATCAAAAGTTGCTTGTAATAAACAGCGGAATGTATTAAAATACAGAAACATAAAATCCCACAGATTCTAAAACTGTCGGGGAAAAGAGGATACAATTAATGGTCAAGGTTGATTTATCCGGCGCAAAAGATTTTTTTGGAACAGTCGGACCCGATTACTCAAAGATAGCCGATGCCCACAGAAAGCTTTTTGATCACAGTGGAGAGGGCTCGGAATATACGGGTTGGATGGAATTGCCGAGCCGTGTTCTTGCAACCGAGCTTAAGTCTATCCAGGCAAGTGCAGCGAGGATTCGCGCAAATTCAAAAGTGCTTGTTGTGATAGGCATAGGCGGTTCGTATCTGGGAGCAAGGGCGGCTATCGAACTTTTGCGTTCACCTAACTATAACCTTATTAAAAAGGATACACCCGACATTTTCTTTATGGGAAACGGGCTATCCACTGCTGCAATTAACGAAACTATAGAACTGATTGGTGATCGTGACTTCTCAATCAACGTAGTTTCAAAGTCCGGCGGAACGCTTGAGCCTGCGCTCTCATTCCGCGTATTTAAAAACCTTCTTGAAAAGAAATATGGTACGGGGGCAAAAAAACGCATCGTTGCCACAACTGACGAGAAAAAGGGCACTCTACATGATTTGGCGGTCAGTGAAGGCTGGGAGCGATTAGTAGTTCCGGAAGATGTCGGCGGAAGATTCTCAGTGCTTTCCGCGGTGGGACTTCTTCCAATGGCCGTCGCAGGCATTGACATTGAAAGAGTTTTGCAGAGTGCCGTATCCGAAATGCACGATCTTGATCTGCGCTCCGTTGAGAATCCGGCATGGCTCTATGCGGGAGTAAGACAGCACCTGTACGTTAACGGCAGAGCTGTCGAGATTTTGGCTTCGTATGAGCCCTCATTCCGCTTTATGGCCGAGTGGTGGAAACAGCTTTTCGGCGAGAGCGAAGGTAAAAACGGCATAGGTATTTTCCCGGCTTCTGTGGAATATTCGGCTGATTTGCACTCAATGGGGCAGTATATACAGGACGGACCGAGAAGACTAATGGAAACCGTAGTGTCCTTTGAAACTTCGGTGGAGAGCCTCAAGGTTCCTTTTGAACTTGGCGACAGAGATAAACTGAATTACCTTGCAGGTCGTGAATTCTGCGAGATTTCAAAGACAGTTGCAAAAGCTGTAGCAGGAGCGCACATAAAAGGCGAAGTGCCGAATATATCCATTAGCGTTCCGGCAAGGAACGAAGAGGGCTTTGCCGCGCTTGTGTGCTTTTTTGAAATGAGCTGTGCTCTATCCGCCTATGTTTCTGGCGTAAATCCTTTCAATCAGCCGGGCGTTGAAGCCTATAAGAGCAACATGTTCAAGCTTTTGGGGCAGGAGTAAACTTTTGGAATAAACCGAGTGAATTGTTCACAAACTTATCGTTGATGTTCTGCGAATTATATGTTAGGATAAGCTTAGAAGCAAGCACCACGCTTTTTTCGGTATAAAAATTAAGGAGTGTGATTATCATGGTTAAGCTTATCGCCGGCCCTAAGGGGAACGGCAAAACAAAATCATTAGTAGAGCTCATTAAGCATGCCGTTGAGGAAGAGAACGGCAGCGTCGTGTGTCTGGAAAAGGACAAGAATTTGAACTTTGACATTCCTCACACAGTACGTCTAATCCATGCCAGCGACTACAATTTTGAGTCGATGGAATTTTTCAAAGGGTTTATAAGCGGACTTCACGCCGCGGATTACGATATTTCACATGTTTTTATTGCGAATCTCTTAAAAATGTTTAACGAACCTGATATGGACAAGGTTGCGGCGCTTCTTGATGCGCTTGACACTTTCGGAAACAAGGAAAGCATCAAATTTACGATTACTGCAACAGCCGATCCCGAAACCTTCGGCGATAACATAAAAAAATATTGCTAACATAAAAACGGCGGCCACGATTTGTTTTCGCGGCCGCCGATTTTATTGACGGCATAGATACTATACTGTAATATGATTTTATGTATGAAACTGTGAAAAGGCGATTGGGGGATGTTCTGGTATGAAGAATTTCAAATGGAACAAGAAATATCTTTACTGGGGAGTAACTGCGTTCCTTGTTATAATCGCTTGTATTGCTTTTTTTTGGATTATACAGAGATGGTCAGGTCTAAGGGAATCTTTTTCGGTGCTTCTGAGTATACTTAGCCCGATAATCGGCGGCTTTGTTCTGGCGTATATTCTGACACCATTTGTAAAGTTTTTTGAAAGAAAAATGTTTATTCCGCTGGGAGCTAAAATGTTCCCAGTAAATGTAAAAAAAGCACGCAGCTTTAGCCGCGGTATGGCAATATTCCTTGCTACCATACTCCTTATTGCGCTGGTCACCGCGCTTTTCAGCCTTGTTGTTCCGCAGGTATACCAGAGCGTTCAGAGCATTGTAACGAATTTATTGTCAAGTATTTCTAAGGCTGAAAAATGGGCGGGAAAGTGGTTCCAAAATTATCCTGAGCTTGAGGCAACCTTTACATATATTGTCGGCGATGCTGGAACAAAACTGACGCAATGGGCAAAAGACATCCATTTACCGCAGATGAACGATGTTGTATCTTTCGTTTCGACAGGCGTTATTAATCTGTTGAAAGCACTTGCGAATCTGTTTATAGCAGCGGTGGTATCGGTTTATGTTATGTTCAGCCGTGAAAAATTTGCGGCGCACAGCAAAAAAATCCTCTACAGCATTTTTTCCGTTGAACATGTAAAAGGTATATTGTCAGCTCTTAATTTTACGGACAAGTCTTTCATGGGGTTTTTCGTCGGTAAGCTTGTCGATTCGCTGATTGTCGGGATATTGTGCTATGTTGGCTGCCTGCTGATTGGAATCAGAGATGCGGTTTTAATCAGTGTTATCATAGGAATCACGGATCTCATTCCGTTTTTCGGTCCGTTTATCGGAGCAATTCCGTCGGCACTCATAGTGCTCATGTATTCGCCTATACAATGCTTGATTTTCGTAATATTTATTATCGTCCTTCAGCAGTTCGACGGTAATATTCTTGCCCCGAAAATTCTCGGCAGCACTACGGGACTTAGCGGATTTTGGGTCCTTTTCGCCATCATTCTCGGCGGCGGCTTATTCGGCTTTGTCGGTATGCTTATCGGAGTTCCGGCCTTTGCCGTAATCTATGCAGGAATAAAAACTCTCATTAACCGAAAACTTGAAAAAAGCGGTCTCCCTTCGAAGACCGCAGCTTATGAAAATATGAGCTATTTTGATCCGGAAAGTCTGGCACCGATTCCGCAGGAACCGAAGCATCCCTCAAAGAAAACGGCTAAGACCAAAGACAACGAGGATTCGGAGGACGCCGCAGAAAATTAATATTGCAATCAGTGCAAAACGGTATAGAGCTTTTCTCTTGCCTGTTTAATTCCGTCGCAGAGTGCATTCACTTCGTCTTCGCTTGTAAACCTTGAAAAGCTGATACGCAGAGCGCCGTCAATTACGGCACGCTGCAGACCGATAGCCTCCAGAACGTAGCTTCTGCCGCCCTTTTTGCAGGCGGAGCTCTTTGAAACATAAACGCCGAGAGCATCAAGATAATTCATCACAACTTCGCTTTTGTAGCCGGGGAGAGAGATACTCAGGATATGAGGAGCTTCTCCCGAAAGCACTAAAAGACTGTCGTTTTCGGAACTAAGCCGCTTCACGGCGAGCTCTTTAAGCTTAGTAAAATTTTGGAGTGAGTCCTCGAAAAGATTGCTGCCTAGCTCCGCGGCTTCGGCAAATGCCGCAATCAGCGGCAACGCCTCTGTTCCTGCACGTTTTCCGAACTCCTGAGCTCCGCCGACAATAAAAGGAGCAAGACTCAGCGCCTTTGCGCCGCCCTTGACGTAGAGCGCTCCGATTCCTTTCGGCGCGTGTATTTTGTGACCGCTAATGGTAACCAAGTCGGCACCGAGCGTTTTTGCGGAAAACGGAACCTTTAAAAACCCCTGAACAGCGTCTGTGTGCAAAAGCGCGGCGCTGCCGCTTTTTTTCAGGGCGCGTGAGATTCCGCCTATGTCCGTAATGCCGCCTGTCTCATTGTTGACCAGCATCAATGAAACGAGAACAGTGTCTTCGCGCAGAGCCTCAATGACAGATTGGACTGATATGCTTCCATCGCTTTCGGGCTTAAGTCGTGTAACTTCAAAACCGCGCTTTTCAAGAACATCGAGCGATTTAAGTACGGCGCTGTGCTCAGCTTGCGAGCTTATAATATGGTTTCCGTGCCGTTTCATGAACTCCGCGCCGGAAAGAATTGCCCAATTGTCGCTTTCGGAGCCGGAAGACGTGAAAAAAACCTCATCAGGCTTTGCGCCGAGAGCTTTGGCAAGCTTTGCTCTTGCTTCGTCAAGCACTGATTTCGCTTCGCGCCCTATTTTATGGGTGGAGCTTGGGTTACCGTAACCCGCCGTCATTATATTATAAGCCGTCTGTGCCGACTCAATACAGACCTTTGTAGTTGCGGCGTTGTCAAGATATGCTGTCATGTGTGCCTCCGTGGATGTCACCGATGCATAACAAAATCATTGACTGTCAAAGCATCGGCATTTATAATAACCGAATAATATAGAATGTTCTATCATAGCCGCAGAGCGGCGGTATGATATAAATTTTTAAATCAAGCATGTGCCGACAGCGTCGGCGCATACACAGTATAATGCTCGCTTGCGGACATTATATCTTAATGAAACTCCGAAAACAAGGTGAACCTATGAAATATAAAATTGCGACCCTCGGGTGCAAGGTAAATCAATTTGAGACACAGGCGCTTGAAACGATGCTCATTAATCGTGGGTTTGAGCTAGCAGAAAAGGATGAAAAAGCGGATATTATTATCGTAAACACCTGCGCGGTAACGGCGGAAAGCGGAAGAAAATCCCGCCAGATGATTAGAAAGCTTATGGGTGAAAATCCGGAGGCAATATCAGCCGTATGCGGATGCTTTTCTCAGCTGAGCCCCGCCGAGATTGCGGAGCTGGGTGCGGATGTCGTACACGGAAGCGGAGACAAGGAGCACTTTGCGGATGACATTGAAAAGGCTATACATGAAAAACAGAAGATTGCATGGGCGGATGACCCGTTTTCGCGTAAAATCATGGAGGAGCTGCCATCAGGCGCTGTGGACGGACGTACCAGAGCCATGCTGAAGATTCAGGACGGTTGTACGAACTTTTGCACATATTGCATTATACCATATACGAGGGGCAGAGTTCGCAGTCTGCCGCCTGAGCGCTGTTCCGCCCAAACCGAAGAGCTGGCAGGAAGAGGCTTTCGCGAGCTTGTGATAACCGGTATTGAGATTGCTTCCTATGGCCGCGACCTTGAACCGAAGTGCTGTTTAGCCGATGCAATTGAAGCAATTGCCAAGAAATCGGGCGATATGCGGCTTCGGCTGGGTTCACTGGAGCCGACAGTGATAACAGAGGATTTCGTAAAAAGCCTCAAGGCTACGGGCAAAATCTGCGACCACTTTCATTTATCACTTCAGAGCGGCTGTGACGATACTTTGCTCCGCATGAACAGAAAGTACGACACAGAAAGGTTTTTTGAGGCTACACAGCTATTACGGGAATACTTTCCGGATTGCGGAATAACCGCGGACCTTATCGTCGGCTTTCCGGGCGAAACCGAAGGAAACCACGCGGAAACACTTTCATTTATCAAAAAGTGCGGTTTTTCGGCCATGCATATTTTCCCGTACTCAAGAAGACCGGGAACTAAAGCCGCCGAAATGGACGGGCAGATGTCCAACACTGTCAAAGCCAAAAGAGCAAGTGAAGCGCAGGAAACGGCTTTGGAAATGGAAAAAGAATATCTCCAGTCCTGCATCGGGGGGAAATTGTCCGTTTTATTTGAAACCGAAAAGGATGGTATGTCCATCGGTCACGCAGCTAATTATACTCAAGTGTGCGTGCACAATGGACAGCTCCGAAAAGTTGTCGAAAATGTCGAAATAACCGGCGTTTTAGACAAAATGCTTGTAGGTAAATTAGTTTGACTTTAGGGCGCTAAAGGATTTATAATGTCTTTGACATTATTCTAACAGATAGAATTAATGTGAAATTGCATGGAGGTATTTCGATGAAAAGAGAAGAAGTTTTCAATTTTTCCGCAGGCCCTTCCGTACTGCCCACAGAAGTTCTTGAAATCGCAGGGAATGAAATTCTGAATTATGGCGGCAGCGGAATGTCAGTCATGGAAATGAGTCACCGCAGCAAAGTGTATCTGGAGATATTTGAAAGAACAAAGTCAAAAATGAAGTCAGAACTTTCAGTTCCGGAATCACACGAGGTTTTATTTTTGCAAGGTGGAGCTTCATTGCAATTTTCAATGGTTCCGATGAACCTAATGAGCGAGCTTGGTAAGGGTAAGGCAGATTACGCCGTAACGGGTAATTTTGCCTCAATTGCAACCAAAGAAGCCAAAAAGTACGGCACTATCAATATTGCCGCTTCCTCTGAAGATAAAAACCACTCATATATTCCTACGCAGTCCGATTTAAAGTTTTCACCAGACGCGGACTATTTTTATTATTGCGCGAACAACACAATTTACGGCACCGAGTGGCAGTACGTTCCGGAAACGGGCAAGGTTCCCATCTGCTGCGACATGTCTTCAAACATTCTTTCAAAGCCTGTTGACGTTTCAAAGTACGGTATCATTTTTGCCGGTGCGCAGAAGAACATGGCTCCCGCAGGTTTGACAGTCGTTATTATCGACAAGAGCCTTGCCGGAAAAGAAATGGCCTGCACGCCGCTTATGATGAGCTATAAGACCATGATCGAAAACGACTCGATGTATAATACTCCTCCTTGCTGGAATATCTATATTCTTGGCTTGGTGCTTGATTGGCTTGAAAAGCAGGGAGGCGTCAAGGGCATGGAGAAGATTAAGGCAGAAAAAGCCGCGCTCCTCTACGATTTCCTCGATGGCAGCAGTCTTTTCAATGCTTGTGCCGAAAAGGGCTCACGCAGCGATATGAATGTCACCTTCCGCACCGGCGATGAAGCAAAGGACGAGGACTTCTGTAAGGGTGCAACCAAGCTTGGTCTTACAAACCTTAAGGGTCACCGTAAGGTCGGCGGTATGAGAGCTTCCATCTATAACGCGCAACCTATTGAGGGCGTAGCGAAGCTCGTAGAATACATGAAGGAATTTGAGGTGGCAAATCGTGTATAATATCAAATCTCTCAACAAAATTTCACCTTTCGGACTCGATATAATCAAGGAAAACGGCATTGCATTAGATGACAAAACAGAGACTCCTGACGCTATTATGGTTCGCAGCGCGGACATGAACGAAATGGAGTTCAACCAAAACCTCCTCTGCATCGCAAGAGCGGGGGCCGGAACAAATAATATTCCCGTCAGCCGCTGCGCTGCGCAGGGCATTGTGGTGTTTAACACTCCGGGCGCTAACGCAGAAGCTGTTAAGGAGCTTGTTATCTGCGCACTACTCATGGCTTCACGCGATGTAATCGGCGGCGTTGAGTGGGTTCACAGTATTGCCGACAAGGGCGACGAAGTTCCCGCAATGGTCGAAAAGGGCAAAGCCAGCTTCACAGGACCCGAAATTGCAGGGAAGACCCTCGGAGTTGTCGGACTTGGTGCTATCGGCGCAAAAATTGCTAATGCGGCACTTGAGCTCGGAATGAAGGTTTACGGTTATGATCCCTTTCTGTCGGTTGACGCGGCATGGAGACTTTCAAGTCAGGTCAAGCACGCAACCGATATCGACACAATTTACCGCAATTGCGACTATATAACTCTCCACGTTCCCTATAAGAAGGATGCTACGCACCACATGATTAACAAGGAAGCCTTTGCCAAGATGAAGGATGGCGTCCGCATCATTAACCTTGCCCGTGCGGAGCTTGTCTGTGACGAGGATATGCTTGAAGCTATCGACTCAACAAAGGTCGCGCGTTACGTAACAGACTTTCCGAATGCCATAACTGCCAAGGCACCCAACACCATTCCGATGCCTCACCTCGGCGCCTCCACTCCCGAAAGCGAAGAAAAGTGCGCAATCATGGCGGCACAGGAGGCGGTTGATTACCTGATTAACGGTAATATTAAGAACTCTGTAAACCTCCCAAATGTCGTTCTTAACCGCATGGGCGTAAACAGAATATGCATTATCCACCGCAATGTTCCACGTATGCTGAACCATTTTCTTGACCTCATCGGCGAGGCTAACATCAACGTAGCGCACATGATAAACGCACCAAAAGGTGAGTTCGCATATACGATTATCGACACAGATACACCTGTCGGTGAAGTAATACCTGTAACTATAGGGAAGTTGGAAGACGTTTTCAGAGTTCGCGTTCTGTAAAATTCATGCCTTACGAACTGTCGGTTTTTTTAAACCGGCAGTTTTTTTACCAAAATTTACATTACAAAAAGAAACAACAAATTACAGTAATCGCCTCCAAACTATTGAATTACCTGTCGAAACATGCTATACTTGGGCAAATTATGTAAACAAAAGGGGTTAACCTTTGGAGGGATAGTGAAAGTATTTCGCAAAACAATCAGTATATTAACGGCGGCAGTGATGTGCCTATACATTATGCCGACGCTTGCTTTTGCACGCGCAAATAGCTGGGAAGAGCCGGGAAACAGCAATCTCAACATATTAAACGGCGGTGTCATGCTGACTGTAGGCGATGACTTTTATTTCGTCGATGACGGAATATTTGTACAGAGCGGGGAAGACGTGCGAGCGCTCAGTGCCGACAAGGGCAAGAACCTCAACTTTTATAACGGGTACATATATTACACGCTTGGTTCACAGGTGAGAAGAGTGCCCACGGGCGGAGGCAAATCCGAAAATGTATTCAAAGCGGATGACGAAATAGAGCAGATGTATGTTGCTTCGGGTGCTTTGCTATATATTTCTGGGGGAATAGTCTACCAACTGCCAAAGCAGGAGACGACAAGCACAAAAATCAACACACTCTCCGAGGTTAAAGGGCTTATCCCCACACAGTACGGCAACATTTATCTCACAGGAGATGTTTTGGATTATACCCTTTGGGTAAACGATTCCGCAGTCTTATCGGGAGTGTCCTCCTGCTATACCGATAGTGGGTATCTGGCACTCCAGATAGACAATCAAAACTATATGGTTAAGCTCAATAGGCTTTTTAACGGCTTCCAAACTCCTGCCGATTTGCTCTCTTTTGCCATTCACGACGATGTTTCGCTGATGCAGCTTTTCGACGCCGACGATGATAACACAATCAGCGAAATTAACGACAACAACGAGCTCCAATGTGATTTTAGTGCGCTCCTTCGTGAAGCGGGGCTTGCTTCAAGGGATGTTTTGCTTATGGAAGACGACGCATCCAACGTAAGTATTATAGTAGCGCCTGCGGTATCGGAAGGACAAAAGAACATTGTCAAACGTGCCCGCCAGCTTACTGAAATCGAGTGGACTCCTCTTGAGGATATTACACAGTGGGGATACTATGGCGTTTTCAAGGCGGAAACCACCTACACAGGCATTCCATACGGTCAACCGATAAACTGCAACGGCTATATAGGCTATGGAGTTTCGCTTGCAACCTTCGCCTCGTCGGCTTTGGACAACACAAGCAAATTATATACTACATATTCATCATACAATAAAATAGCCCCTGCATTGTCAACTGACTGTAGCGGCTATGTTTCCTACGCATGGGGGCTTACAAGCAGAAAAACAACCTACTCGATTCCTCAAGTTGCGCAAAAGGTCGGTGACCAGAGTCTTTACAGTATTCAGGTTGGTGATTGTCTTGACAAAGAGAGCAGTCACGTTGTGCTTGTCTCGGGGCTTACATATGACGGAAACGGCAATATCATCGGAGTTCAAGTGATGGAACAGACGCCTGTCATTACTCGTGTTACGAACTATGGAGAGGGTGAAAGCAGGTCACTGAGCAGTTTCCAGTCTTATTATTTGAATAACGGTTTTTCCATTTACAGAAATCCTAACAGAGACAATGTTACCTATACGCCAAACGCAGTTGTCCCCCTTGACGGCGAAACGGTTAGCGGACAGAAAGAAAAAGCACCGAAAACCCAAACAAGCTACTTTGCCGGAGGCAAGAGCGTAACGCTGACAAGCGGTACAGCAGGTGCCGCAATCTATTACACACTCAACGGCGCTCAGCCGACGGTTAACAGCACGCCGTATACAGAAGCAATCACGGTTTATAACACGACGAAGCTGCGTGCAATAGCTGTTTCAAGCGCATTTGCAGACAGTACGATTTTGGAGTATACAATCAAGGTTCCGCAGCTAACGATACCAACGGCTGCAATATCAAGAGGACTTTCCTCAGGCAATCTTATTTCCTCCGGCTCTCAGATTAAGCTTACTTCTATAACAAGCGCAACGATTTACTATACTACGGATGGAAGCGTCCCGACAGCTTCGAGCAACATCTATTCCACTCCAATTACCTTAACTGCGGACACAACAATCAAAGCAATTGCTGAGGCCCCCGGTATGCGCCGTAGTGAGATAGCAAGCTTCACATACCGTATCGGAGAAGTTTACACAATATCGGCTTCCGCTGAAACAAACGGAAGAATCAGTCCTTCGGGCAGTACTTCGGTGTTGACAACCGGTGCAAAAACTTTCAGCGTCAGTGCTTCTGACGGCTACGCGATAAAAGATGTTTTAGTAGACGGAGCTTCCGTGGGTGCCGTTTCAAGCTATACATTTTCAAATGTAAACGCAAACCATTCAATAGCCGCTAGCTTTAAATCAACAACAGCACTTCCTTTTACGGACGTGGCTTTGGACCAATGGTATTTAGACGCTGTCAGATTTGTCTATGCAAAAGGACTGTTTAACGGAACGTCCGAAACTACGTTTGCTCCGCAATTGACCATGACGCGCGGAATGCTCGTTACTGTTTTAGGACGCAATGCAGGACTTACCTCGAACCTAACATCCGGGATCGGACTTGTTACCGCGGCCGGAGTCAATATTCGCACGGGACCGTCAACAGATTCAGGTGTTGCAGGTATAATATCCAATAAAAATACCGTTGTTCAGGTGACCTCCGTAAGCGGAGACTGGTACGGAATTAAATATGCCGAGGTTTCCGGATATATAAGACGCGACCTTATCAAGGTTTATAACGGAAACTACACAGACCTCACCGCCAACCTGTTTTATAGTCCCTACACCGAATGGGCCTGTCTTACCGGAATAGCCAATGGAGTGGCGGGAAGTACATTTTCCGCTGAAAGCGATATTACTCGCGAAAACATGTGTATGCTTATATACAACTACGCCGTTATTTATGGGAAGATACTGCCGGAAACCACAGAAAAGACAACATTCACTGACGACTCCTCGATAAGCGCAGGCGCTAAAACGGCAGTTTACGCTCTTCAGGAAGCAGGAATTATCAACGGCATTGGCGATGGCTCATTTTTGCCACAGGGTACGGCAACGAGAGCACAGGTCGCACAGATTTTCATGAAATTCTACAATGCCGTAAACAACTGAAACAGTGCAAAATCATAATAGGTATATTGTCGCCAAGTTCAGGGAACAATCCCTAAGTACGGCGGCGATATTCTTTGCTGTCATATGCGGTAAAATTTGGTCGGAAAATTTACAAAATATTCGCCATATCGATGATTTATGTGGTAAAATAATTTTATATTAGCATTTTTTGCTGCGAGGGGATAGAAGTTGATGGCTTTTCGCACATCCACAAAAGGGAAAAGTGAAGTTCTGCCTGCCAGACGTTCAATAACAGAGCTTTGTACATTGCCCGATATTGGGCTTACGGCTCGTCAGGCGGCGGAGCGTATAGAAAACGGGTATGGCAACATACCTGTCGAACCGCCGACAAAAACAGTGGGGCAGATTATTCGCTCCAACTTGTTTACCTACTTTAACATAGTGTTCTTTGCGCTTGCCATTTGTATTGTAGCTGTGGGCTCATGGGTCAATCTGACTTTTATGCCTGTCGTTTTAGCTAACATTTTAATCGGCATAATTCAGGAGCTTCGCGCAAAAGACACACTGGACAAGCTGAGTATCATAAATGCGCCAAAAGGCATTGTCGTGCGGGATGGGGCTTTTAAAACACTTAACATAGAGAACACGGTGCGTGACGATATTGTCGTTTTCGCGCAGGACAATCAGGTCTTTGCGGACGCGATTGTAGTTGACGGTGAGTGCCAGGTCAATGAAGCGCTTATGACCGGAGAAGCGGACGAAATCAAAAAGCGTGTCGGAGATGAACTTATGTCCGGCAGTTTTGTTGTCAGCGGTTCTGTCAGAGCAAGGCTTATTCGTGTGGGCAAGGATTCATACGTTTCGCGGCTCACGCTGGAGTCAAAAAAAAGCAACGGTCAGAAGCAGTCCGAAATGATGCGCTCACTTTCAAGTCTGGTTAAGTGGATTGGTATTGCACTGATTCCCATTGGTGCCGCTTTGGCGGTTAAAGAAATAGTGTGGCTTGACCGAAGCATCAAGGAAGGCGTCGTTTCAACGGTCGGAGCGCTGGTCGGGATGATTCCTGAGGGACTGTATCTGCTTACAAGTATCGCATTTGCTGCGGCAGTCGTCAGACTTGCGCAGAGAAAAACGCTTGTTCATGACATGAACTGCATTGAAACGCTTGCACGCGTCGATACATTGTGTGTCGATAAAACCGGAACAATCACCGAAAATAAGATGATTGTCGAGGATGTTTGCCTGCTTTGCGAAGATAGGTTTAATGTGGATGATATCCGTTTGATTATGTCCGACTATGTGTTTGCCATGCAGGACGATAACGACACCATGGCGGCGCTGCGCAGATACTTTAATGGTGAACACAATCAGAGAGCTTTAGATACGCTGCCTTTTACCTCAGTTAAAAAGTATGGAGGGGTTTCTTTCCACGACGACGAAACCTATATTCTCGGCGCTCCGGATATGATTATGGGAGAAAACTATTCCGAGATTAGTGAAAAAGTCGATTACTATTCCAAAAAAGGCTGCCGCGTGCTGCTGCTTGCCATATATGACGGCAATCTATCCGATGAAGCGCTTACGGGTGAAGTCATGCCGCTTGCGCTCATTCTTCTTGCCAATAAAATCAGAAAGAATGCGCCTGAAACCTTTGAATACTTTGAAAAGCAGGGAGTAACCATTAAGGTAATCTCTGGTGACAACGCGCTGTCTGTTTCTGAAGTGGCAAAGCGTGCGGGAATCGCCAATGCCGAGAAATATGTCGATGCACGAACACTCGACGATGAGCGAAAGCTCCGTGCGGCGGCAGAGGAATACACTGTATTCGGCAGAGTAAGTCCGGATCAGAAACGAAAGCTCATAATGGCGCTCAAGGCGGCGGGACACACCGTTGCTATGACTGGTGACGGCGTTAACGACGTGCTTGCGCTTAAAGAAGCGGATTGTAGTATTGCGATGGCTTCCGGCAGCGAGGTCGCGTGTCAGGTGTCGCACATTGTTTTGCTCAACTCAAACTTCGCTTCAATGCCGTCGGTCGTTATGGAAGGCCGACGCGTAATTAACAATATCGAGCGAAGCGCCGTTCTGTTTTTGGTTAAAAACATATTTTCATTTGTTGTGGCAATCATATCGTTGCTGTTTACGCTTCCTTATCCTCTTACGCCTGCGCAGCTCAGCCTCGTAAGCTCGCTGTCAATCGGAATTCCGTCCTTTGTTTTGGCTATGGAGCCGAACAAGAATCTGGTTCGCGGAAAGTTCCTGCGGAATGTGATTTACCGTGCTCTGCCGGGCGGATTTACGGATATTATCCTAATAATCGGCGTTATTCTGTTTTACCTCGCGTTTGATTTCCCGACGGAAGAGATGTCAACCATATGCGCAATTCTTATGGGCGTTGTCGGGTTTCTCGTTCTTCACAGAATGTGCGTTCCCTATACCAGAACCAGAAAAATTCTGCTTGGCTCAACAGTCGCAGCTTTTGTGCTTATGCTGATTTTCTTTAGAGATTGGTTTACACTTACTGATCTGTCCTACAAATCGATACTTGTTCTGGTTGTGTTCTCGCTGCTTGCATATCCGCTTATGAAAACGCTCACTAAGGGCTTTGAGAGTATTGAAAAGAGACTTGCCGCAAGGCAGATTCCACCGAAATTACGCGGAGGAAGACATGCGGCACCGACAAAGAAAAGATGAAAATTCTATATATATGCCGGAGAGAAAAATTCTCCGGCATATGTTGTTATTGACAATAGTTCGACAAACTTTACAAAAATTTCACACAATATTTGTATAAATGTTCTTGCTATTTTACACTTTAGGGAGTATTATAAGACCATCACTAGGAAAGGAGATGATATAGTGAACAGAAAGTTCAGAAACAGCGATGTAGATGATATGATTTATGGAAGTACCGTCACAGTACCCAGCGACAGATAACTGTCAATTAGAATTATTCCGCGTTTAGCGGTTCAAATATATTTCTATTGCTGCGTTCCGACGGCCTTGAAGCCGCCAGAGCGCGTTTATTTTTATAGTGGGACACAGAGCGCACTCATGATTGACAGACGGTCAATTTCAAAACAAATATCAAATGCATTAAGATGCCCCCTCAATAAAATGAGGGGGCATCTTAATATCCTTTTTAATTATCAGATCCGATTGCCTTTGCCGGCTTTTTTGCATTTTCGACCGCAGGATATATTGAAATGTTGTCGATAATATATTCGCTGGCGATTTTACACAAGTAGCTTTCCACAGCCAGACGCATAGCAATTTCAGGCAGATTACTGTCGGAGTTAAGCGCCTTGTCGCTGAGCTCCTTCGCACAGACATCAACCATATTTCTAAAGCCCTCGTAGAACTCCTCATCGGTTCTTTTCTGCTTGTCCGCCTTGATAAGGTAGCCGGTGTCTTTAACAGAAAGGACCTGTTTCAGCCGCAGTATGATGGAAAGGTAAACAAGATGTTCTCTCGAATACTTCTTTCCTCGCGCTCGCGGAAGAACGTCGGCCTTTATGTAGTTGTTGACCATTGCGGAGCTGAGCCTGTCATCGTCGCGCAGACTTGTTTTGCTGCGAGAAAGAAAATCAAGCACTTGATCCATATATAGTTCTATATCGGGAAACCCGTTATAATCAGGAAATTTGAGTTGATCCGCGAGTTCCCGAAGCTTTTCGACTTTACTCATTCTTCAGACACCTCAGAATATAATTGTATATATTATAACGCGGACTTGATAATAATGCAAGTAACTTATACATTTGGTTGACATATAGATAATGAGGTAATATAATATTGATAACCACAAGACACGTTTATCTGGAGGCGAAAATTATGAGCAAAATTTGTCTTTTTGGCGATTCAATTTCAAAGGGCGTAATCGTCGACGAGATTCGCGACAGATACGCTATGACAAAGAATTGCTTTGCCAATATTTTATCGACAGGGGAGTCTGCCCTGGATTTATCCAATTTTTCAATGTTAGGTTGCACAATCATGAAAGGTCGGAGCATGATAGACCGACATATAAAGGACGTTCAAAACTGTGAAGTGATAGTTTTGGAGTACGGCGGAAACGACAGTGACCATAATTGGAAAGAAATTTCCGAAAATCCGACTGGGGAGCATCTGCCCAAAACTCCAATCGATGAATTTGTACGTTTTTACCGCGGCATTATTGACGAGTTGAACGGGATGGGAAAGAAAATCGTAATGCTGAACCTCCCCCCCATTGACGAGCACAAGTATTTCGATTGGGTTAGCAGGGGACTCGACAGAGATGTGATTTTGAAGTGGCTTGGCGGATCCGATGAGTTTATTTACAGATGGCACGAGAATTATAATGTCAAGGTCTGCAATATAGCCTCGGAATACAAAATACCGATTATTGATATTCGGTCGGCGTTTTTGGAAAGACGCGATTTTACCGATTTGCTTTGCAACGACGGAATCCATCCAAATGAAAAGGGACACGAGATTATAGCTGAGGTTATTGCCCGCGCAATCCCGGGTCTGGAGCAAGCGGCAGCCAGTAAGGCGATTTTGGAAATGGGCGCCTGATAGGGCTGATTCTGGTTGACAATGAAGTGAATTTGTTGTATTCTTAAGTGCGGCTGTACTTCTGGCCGCACTTTTCTACGTTAGATTTGGAAGAGTATCGAAGTGGTCATAACGGCCCTGACTCGAAATCAGGTAGACGGCAACGTCTCGTGGGTTCGAATCCCACCTCTTCCGCCATCAACTAGTAGATGGTTCTTTTTGGTGAGAACCGTCTACTTATTCACCAAAAAGAACCTTGTAGTTTCAAAGGCTACAAGGTTCTTCTCCTCATTATTTTAGCGGCCTCAATTCATTTCACGGTAATTGAGGCATAACTGTCTGGACGGCGATCACGAAAGAAGCCCCAGTTGAGTCTGTTTTCAGCAATAGCGTCCAAATCAAAAGTTGCGCAAATTACAGTCTCTTCCTCTCTCCCCGCAGTGGAAATAAGCTCTCCGGTATCGTCAGCGATAAATGAAGATCCGTAGAAACGCAGGGCAGATGATTGCGCTGCGTTTTCCTTGCAGGGTGTTACAGTTTCAAGGCCTATGCGGTTGGCAGCGGCCAAAGGAATGATGTTTGCTGCGGCATGGCCCTGCATGCAACGCCGCCAATGCGGCATGCTGTCGCAGGTGAGAATAGGCTCACTGCCTATGGCAGTTGGGAATAGCAGCATCTCTGCTCCGCCCAGAGCTAAAGCACGGGCGGTTTCCGGAAACCATTGATCCCAACAGATGCCTACGCCAATCCGACCAAAGGCGGTCTGCCATACTCGAAAGCCAGTGTCGCCGGGGGTAAAATAGAACTTCTCCTGATAGAAGTGGTCGTCAGGAATATGGGTTTTACGATATACGCCCAATAGGCTTCCGTCGGCATCAAGCATTGCAACAGAGTTAAAAAGGCGATTGCCATCCTTTTCATAGAAGCTTATGGGAAGTACAACGCCCAACTCTTTGGCAATAGCGGCAAATCGGAGCACAGCAGGACTATTTTCTGTCGGAATGGCATATGAATAGTAGCTATACCGTCTTTCCTGACAAAAATAAGGGAACTCGAACAGTTCAGGTAACAGTATTACATTTGCGCCGTTTGCGGCAGCTTGCCGTACCAGAGCCTCCGCTTTATTCAGATTTGCATCCGGGTTAGGAGAGCATTGCATTTGAATAGCTCCGATGGTTACATTACGCATAGTTTCAGTCTCCCTTTGGTAGAAGAGTGTTTCGCTTTTTATGAAAGTCGGGTTTTGAAATCCTCATAGCCAAAGCTTTTGACGATGCGGCAGTCGCCGCCCTCTTCCATGACGGCTATTGTGGGCAATTGTATGCCGTTGAAAGTGTTGTTCTTGACCATAGAATAAATAGCCATGTTATTAAAGCAAAGCCTGTCACCGACTCCGAGGGGATTATCAAAGGAGTAGTCTCCGAAAATATCGCCGGCAAGACAGGTGCAGGAGGCAAGACGGTAGGTGTAGGCTTTTTCTGCCGGCTTACCAGAGCCTTCGAGCAGAGGACGAAGCGGCATTTCGAGCACATCAGGATTGTGGCAGGCTGCAGAGCTGTCGAGAATCAGGTTTGTGACACCGCTGTTCTCAACAATATCCAGTACCTCTGTAATAAGATAACCTGCGTTGAGTGCAACGGCTTCCCCCGGTTCAAGATAAACCTCCAGACCGTATTTTTTCTGCATATGGCGGATACACCCTTCAAGAAGCGCAATGTCATAACCCGGGCGGGTGATATGGTGACCGCCGCCAAAATTTAGCCACTTCATCTGAAACAGCCATTTTCCGAATTTTTCTTCCACTGCCATCAGCGTGATGGCTAGGTCATCGGAACCCTGCTCACAAAGCGTATGAAAGTGAAGCCCCTCCACGCCGTCAAGCAACTCCGAACTGAAATCGGATGCAATTATCCCTAGACGGCTGCCCGAGGTACAGGGGTCATATATACCGTGATCCTGCGTCGAACATTCAGGGTTTATTCTTAGACCTATGCTTGAGCCTTTGCAGCGCCCTTTGTATTTTTCAAGTTGCGCAAATGAGTTAAATACGATATGCCTGCAAAGCGAGGCAATTTCGTCAAAATTCGAGTCTTTGAAAGCAGGGGAGAAGATATGTGTTTCGCCGCCCATTTCCTCCGCACCAAGTCTTGCCTCGAAAAGACTGCTGGCGGTTGTACCAGATAAATAATTGCGCATCAGAGGATACTCGGCGAACATGGAGAAAGCCTTTTGTGCAAGTAAAATCTTACAGCCGGTGTCATCCTGCACCTGTTTGAGAACAGTAAGATTATTAATGAGTTTTCCTTCGTCAACTACATAGCAGGGGCTTGGAAGATGATTAAATTCCATCAGCCCACCATGGTCGGGTTCTCTTCGATAACCCAAGGAAGCCCCCACTTGCCCATGGCCTCCATGAAAGGATCGGGGTCGAACTGCTCGGCGTTATACACGCCGGGTCGTTTCCAGCGCCCGTCGGCAACAAGCATTGAGAATATCATGGCAGGGACGCCTGTGGTATAGGAAATAGCCTGACTGCCCACCTCACGATAACTTTCCTGATGGTCGCATATATTGTATATTCTGAGTGTCTTTTCCTCGCCGTCCTTTTTTCCCTTGAAAATACAGGAAATATTGGTCTTGCCGACTGTGCGGGGGCCGAGGGAGGCCGGGTCGGGCAGAAGTTCCTTCAGAAACTGGATAGGCACAATCTTCTGACCCTGATACTCTGTTGGGACAGTTGAAAGCAAACCTACGTTTTCAAGACACTTCAGGTGAGTGAGATAACTCTGACCGAAGGTCATGTAGAAACGGACGCGTCTGATTCCAGGGATATTGATGATGAGAGATTCAATCTCATTGTGGTGCATTAGATACATATCCTTTTTGCCGACCTGCTCGAAATCGTATTCCGCCTTCACGGACATTGCGGGGATTTCCACCCAATGACCGTCCTCCCAATACGAGCAGGGGGACGATACCTCACGCAAATTGATTTCTGGATTGAAATTTGTGGCAAAGGGATAGCCGTGGTCGCCGCCGTTGCAGTCGAGAATGTCGATTGTATTGATCTCATCGAAATAGTGCTTGAGGGCATAGGAACAAAAAACATTTGTTGCTCCGGGGTCAAAGCCGCAGCCGAGGACTGCCGTTAGTCCGGCTTCCCTGAACTTCTCCTGATATGCCCATTGCCATGAATAATCAAAATAGGCGGAAAAGCCAAGCTCCTCACAGCGCTTTTCGTAAATTGGACGCCATTCGGGGTCGTTAATGTCCTCCGGCTCATAGGTTGCCGTATCAATATAGTTTGCACCGCCTGCAAGGCAAGCCTCCATAATTGCGACATTCTGATAAGGAAGCGCCACGTTAAGTACGGCATCAGGGGAGTATGCCTTAATCAGTGCAGTAAGAGCAGACACATCCATCGCGTCTATTTGAGCTGTTGTAATGTGGGTGTCGGTTTTGCCCTCCAACTTTGTTTTCAGCACATCGCATTTGGATTTGGTGCGGCTTGCTATGCAAATATCAGTGAACACATCGCTGTTCTGGCAGCATTTGTGGATTGCAACGGAACCAACGCCGCCGCAGCCAATAACGAGTAATCTAGCCATTAGTAAAATTCCTCCTGAAAGTAAAATTATGCTTATGGTTGTCAGTTGGCTTTGCCGCCTGCATCCTCTGCGTTTATAAGTAAATCCTCCACATACTTCGGGAGCATAAAGGCTCCCAAATGCAGATTCGATGTGTAATATTGGGTTTTGATTTCGCGCTTTTTCCACCTCAGTGGGTCAAAATCGCTGATGGGATGATATCTTTTTGAAGCAAAGCCAAACATCCAATAGCCTGAGGGACAAGTGGGGATGTGGGCTTGATAAACTCGGCTAATTGGGAAACTCTGAAATACTTTTCGATGCATAGAGCAAAATGCCGCTTCGTCCTCGTCAAAAAAGGGGCTTCCGTGCTGGTAGACCATAATGCCGTCGTCCTTTAGAGCCCGATAACAACTTCCATAGAATTCCTTGGTAAACAGTCCTTCTGTGTGACCAAACGGATCGGTTGAGTCCACGATTATAATGTCATAATCTGCTTTACGGCCTCGAAGAAAACGCAGACCGTCCCTGTGGATGATATTTACTCTGGAATCCTCAAAGCCTTTTGCGGCATCGGGGAAGAACTCGCGGCAAGCCTGTACGAAAATTTCATCCGGCTCAACCACATCGATTTCCTCGATTTCGGAGTAGGCAGTGAATTCACGGGCTACTCCGCCATCACCGCCACCGATTATGAGTACCTTTTTCACAGCGGGATGGACGGACATAGGCACATGAGTTACCATCTCGTTATATATAAACTCATCAGCCTCGGAGAAAATTACATTCCCATCCAAAGTTAGGAAGCGCCCAAACTCAGGACTTTCAAACACGTCAATACGCTGATACTCGCTTTCTGCGGAGAACAGCTGCCGACTGACACGTATACTCATTTTCACATTCTCGGTATGCAATTCCGAAAACCACAAATTCATGTGCAATCACTCCTTTATTACCTGAAGATAGTCCGCTATGGGATCGGCTGCACCCAAAAGGGAGCAGCCTTTTTCGCGGGAGAACAGGATGTAGTCGATAATTTCCTTTGTCACACGTTCCCCGGGGGAAATAATTGGAATTCCCGGCGGATAGAACATTACAGACTCACCGCTGACTCGACCTGCCGCAAGACGGATGGGTAAGGCCTCTTTTTCCGAGTAGAACGACCTTTGGGGAGAGTAGACGACCTCCGGCTGAATGAAATGACCGAAATACGGGTCGGAGGGCTCCTTCTCGTACAGCCGTTTTATGTCTTCAAGAGCGCCGACCAGTCGTTCTATATCCTGAATACGGTCTCCGATAGAGATATAAGCAAGAATATTTCCAATGTCCCCGAACTCAATCTGTATGTCGTATTCGTCTCTAAGCAGGTCATATATCTCGATGCCGGTGAGACCGATGCCCTGAGTATAAACCGACAGCTTGGTTACATCGTAATCGCAGACGTTGCAGCCGTCTATTAGCTCCCGACTATAGGCGTAGTAACCGCCGATACCGTTGATTTCGCCGCGGGCATATTCCGCCATTTGTACTACCCTTGAAAACGATTCCCGACCACGCAGAGCAAGGTTGCGGCGTGAGATGTCCAGACTTGCGAGCAAAAGGTAGGAAGCACTGGTTGTCTGAGTAAGGTTGATAATCTGGCGAACATGACTGTGACTCACGTCGTTTCCTGTCAGAAGGACGGAGCTTTGTGTAAGACTCCCACCGGATTTGTGCATTGAAACAGCGGCTATATCCGCCCCTACGGCCATCGCAGAGGGTGGGAGGCTTTCTCCAAAATAAAAATGTGTGCCATGGGCTTCATCAACCAAAAGCTTCATGCCATGGTCATGGGTCAGCTTGCATATTTCCTTTAAGTCAGAGCAGATGCCGTAGTAAGTAGGGTTGTTGACAAACACTGCCACAGCGTCCGGATTTTCCCGAATAGCAGTCTCAATATCAGACAGTTTCATGCCCAGAGCGACGCCAATCTTTGGATGGATTGAGGGGTTCACGTAAACGGGGATTCCACCGCAAAGAATTAAAGCATTAATCACGCTTTTGTGGACGTTGCGAGGAAGGATTATCTTGTTTCCCGATTTGCACACCGACAATATCATACTCTGAACGGCGCCGGTGGTGCCATTTACCATTAAAAAAGCATGCTGAGCGCCAAAGGTTTCGGCGGTCAATTCCTCTGCTTCGTGAATGACAGAAACAGGGTTGCTGAGGTTATCCAGTGGCTTCATGGAGTTGACATCAAGTCCAACGCAGCGCTCACCGAGCAGTTTTACAAGTTCCGGATTTCCACGGCCTCGTTTATGTCCGGGTACATCGAAGGGGACTACCCTTCGACGCTGGAATTGTTCAAGCGCCTCACAGATGGGCGCAGACTTTTGACGTTCAAAATTCATAGCGATATCCCTTTCCAGCCCACTGCGTGCAGAGCAGGTCAACAACAAAAAACGCAGATGATACAATCATCTGCGTTTTAATAAACAATACAATAAATCCATACTATTTCCGCAAAAAATACACAAAAAAGGTATGGAAATACCCGTTTCATGGCGGAAGATATGGGAAAGAGTGGTTCAGCAAATTCGGTTGCTGCTCTTATTGACCGTTTCACAAGATGAGATTATAAAGTAATCAACTTATAAAATTTGAGCTTCTAACTCAATCAATAATGCGGATTCTACCGCACGGCAACCGACCCGCCTGTCCGTATGGGCTTATCTTTGGATTGCCCAAAGATTGGTCTTGGTCTTTTTGAAGAAAAACTGACCTCAAAAAGGTGTTAAGGATAATTTAGCATGCAAAAAGTAACATGTCAAGAAAAACTTTATAATATTGTCGTGTTGTAAAACTTTACATAGTGACTGCATGAGACAATATAAGAACATATAATGAGAAAATCAGAAACCACTGAATTTGCATGGGTTACATGTCTGGAGATATAAGATGATATAAGCGAATATAAGGAAAAACACCCCTTTCGATGACCCTCGAAATCAGGTAGACGGCAACGTCTCGTGGATTCGAATCCTTTCTCTTCCGCCACGAATCCCTTGGGAATGCTGAATTTTCTAGGGATTCGTGGCTTGTTAAAACGTTTTCGTTATAAAGCACAGGTTTTTTCCTTTCTGGTTGTAATTTTGACGAATATAATAATAATTGCTTTTCGGAACACTGCAAGTGTTGACATATTATACATAATGCTGTTTAATTTTAACATATAACATAGTTTGACCAATGGGCGTTTTCTGCGCCTTTTAATAACTTAACATAGGTGTTTTGTTCGATCTGTTTTTTCTAAAGGAAACCATGAAAACTCAGGCTATAGGGTAAAGCCGGAAACAGCTTTGCCTCCCATTGCGGAAAGAATGAACCAAAATCGCGCAGGGACACCTGGGCTTTTACGGTCAGCTTTTCGCTGACTGTTTTTTTATTGCTATATATGTTTTTCGGAGGCAAACCATGAAAAAAAGGCTCCTATTCCTTCTGCTCCTCGTATCGGTATTTGCGCTTTTTGCAGCTTGTACAGGGAACGTAAATATCGATTTCTCCGATGTGGATTATTCCACCAGCATCTACAAGCACATTAATAATGGGGGAGTTACTGATAATTCCGTTCTGCCCTACGATGTTGATGCCATCACAAGCGCTACGCTGACTGTGGAGGGTCCGGGCGTTGTTGCCAGCATACCGCTGTCTATGCGCGAGCTGGAAAACAGAACAGAAGGACTTTCCCGAGGCGTCTATTCGGACAAATCGGGCAAAAACATGTATGAGGGTATCGACCTTGCCTACATGCTGAAGGATATGATTGATGGCGACAACGGCATAATCCTCACAGATAAGTCGTACTATGTGGACTTGAAGGACTGCAACCGTGAGACAATCGCCACCTTTACACTTGAGGATGTAAACAAAGGCACCGCCGACGGAAGACCCATACTCCTTGCCTATGGTAAAGGGACATTAGACGGCGAGTTGGCAGCACCCTTCGTGTTTGACGCAGTCAACGAGAAGGAACACTCACTTGGCTATATAGCTAAACTTAAAAACGATGACGGCTGTCTGAGACTTGTATACGACCTGAAATCTTATGGCGATAACAAGGATTATAAAAGCTTTGGCAATGTAGCATACGTGTATGTTCGCGAAGCCACCGAGCCGGGCTTCAAACACACACTGGCAAGCGGCGAGGCTTACAGCTCATCCAAACTTTCTGACTACATAATTTCTTTCCGAGGCGACGCGCTTGGGCATGAGATGGACTTTACTGTGGCTCAATTGGAAGCGCTCGCGGCATACGGGAAGGACGGCAAGCTTATAGAGGGCGGTATCGGGTATTCCGATTTTTACAGTCTTGCCAACACTTCTTACTGGTATGTAAACGAATATGAGGGGCTTGACCTTTATAAACTGATTACCTATCTTGGAATGGAAAGTGCCGAAGATATGGGCACAGCCGCGGCGAGAACCACGCTAGTCAGCTTTTTGGCGGCAGACGGAGTTCCCGCAGCCGAAAGTTTTTCGGTTGACACGCTTTCTTATCCCGACGCCTTCGGATTTTATAAGAAAAATGCCGCGGATATGGGCGACGGAAGCTACAAGCCCACCAACGCTGACCTTGTAAAAACTGGCTACTCAGTTCTTCTTGCCTATGGTGTTAACAACTATCCCTACACCATTGGCAAAACGGATGACGGCTACCTTTCGGGGCTTGCCAACAACGGAGGACCCATGCGCGTTGTCTTTGGCAAAACGCAGTATAACCACGCTAACGGCTCCTATCAGGTGCAGTATCTGAGTGATGTTATAGTTGGAAACAACGTGTATTATAACACTCACAAATACACGAACGATACAGCGCAGAATTCGCTCGCGGACGATAAGCTGTCCATACTTGTCTACGATGAGGACGGAAACACCCTGAAAGACACCTCAATGACAGTTGGCGATATTGAGGATATTATCTACGCTGAGAATGTTGAGGGCAACAAAGCCAAGGAAGCCCGCGTCAAGGACACATACGAAGTTGGCGAAAACGGCGAGACCGTTTCCTCAATCTACGAGGGCGTAGGACTGGAATACCTTTTGATGAATGTAATCGGTCTGCCCGGCACCAACGGCACAGTCACCTTTTCTGATGGCACTAAGGAGATTACCGTTGAGATGACAGATTTGTTCGCTAAAGGGTACAACACGACACTTAATCGCGAGGGGCTTTCGTCGCTGCTGGCGTTTGCAAAAAACGGCACGCCTATGGTTCAAACAACAAAAAGTAAAGGCTATGTGTCAGATTATGAGCTGAAACCGTTTCTGGATACGGACTCTGCTAAGTACACCGTTGACAACGACGGCGGTCCGTTTGCCGTTGTTGTACCAAGCTCGGATGCTGACGTTTGCAAAGCCTTGTCTCTTATGAACGTTACAAGTATCACAGTCAATCTTGAGCCCGATACCTATGCGCACACCTCCGTGCCATATTCCGATTTGGCAGGCAAGTCCGTTCGCTTTTACGGCGAAGGGCTGAACGCTGAGAAGATTTACACCGTATCCGACCTTGAGAGTATGCAGACACGCGCTGCTACGAGAGATTACAGCATTTTGGGTAGCGACGGCAAGCTCACAGAGGCTCGTTACCGCGGCGTGTCGGTCTACGAGCTGTTTAGCGACATAGGCTTAAAAAACAACGCAGGCGATGTCACTGTTTATTCCGACGATGGCACCAGCGTTAAGTTTTCACTTTCACAGCTCAAAAAGCAAAACTTCCAAAATTATGTCTCACCGAGTCAGACCTCACTTGGCGCCATCCTTGCCTACGGTTCCGGAAAAGTAGGCGGAACCATTATGGATGGAAAACCGCTGGTGAAAGATAAAAGCGCCTCCGGCTATGACCAAGCCCATGAAAACTTCGGAGGTCCGCTGAAGCTTATTATGCCTCAGGAGTCACAGGACGCTGTAAACTCCAAGTTGTGCGTAAAAAACGTCGTAGCGATTGAAGTTACCGCCAACGACATCGACACATGGGGGCACGCTATGAGTGACGTGTACTCCGAGTTTTTAGACTATAAGTTTACCTTAACAATCAAAAACGACGACAGCGAGTGGACGCAGGACTTTACTGTTAAGCAACTGGAGTCTCTTTCGGGCATTAGAGTCCGTGACAAATATTCCATTCTCGATCTCGGCGAATGCGAGGGTATTAATATTTGGCAATTCGTTAAGCTTATCGCCGGAGACGTACAGGGCATTGACGACCCTGTGTCCATTACCGTACACGCTACCGACGGCTATAAAAGTGACCTTTTAAGCGTGTTCTATAAGGACGGCTTGGAAAATGGCGTGGAGGACGAGAACGGCGACCGCAAAGCTCTCATCCTTGCCTACGCTGTGAACGGTTATCCGCTCGTGGACTCCGAAAGTCACGAGGGCTACACGGGACTTGCCAAAAATGCCGACGGCCCTTTGCGCGTTGTGGCGGAGACCAATCAGGGCGCGTCAGTTAAATATGCAAACAAGCTTGTCGTCACAATTCAGGGCTCTGGCAAGATAAACATTACAGTGGATAACAACATCTTCGATAAAGACAAATAGGGGGAGACACCATGAAAAAAATCGTTTCTCTCTTACTCGCACTTTCTCTGGCACTATCCCTCTGCGCCTGCGGAGCCGGAACGGACACCGCTGTTTCGACAGGGGAAACCGTTACTGACGGTTCCGGCACAGTGCATGCCATTCCCGAAAACAACACTGAAACTACCATTGCTTCTGTCTATGCCGTAGCAGTGCACTTCATCGTGGCATTGGGACTATCCGATAGAGTAGTGGCGATTAATGTCAAATCCAAGTTCTGGACAGATAACAATGCGGCGCTTGCCAGAGCAGGCACAGTCGGGCGCGGAGTTGTCGACCTCGAAGCTCTGGCGGAATTCAAGCCGGACGTCCTTATACATCGCTCAAACGACGCTAAGACCGTTGAGGCGGTTTCTGCGCTGAATATAAACGTGCTGTGCATCACCGTGGAGAACCTGGACGACATTAAAAACACCCTTACTATGATGGGGAAATACTTCGGAGTGGAGAGCAGAGCAAACGATGTTTGCACATGGATGAACGCTAAGTTTGCTTACATAGACTCCATTGTCGCAAAAATTCCCGAAAATGAACGGGTGACCGCTCTTGTCATGGGCGGTGAACTGGGGCGCGTTGCGGGCGGTGATATGCTTCAGTCGTGGATGATAGAAAAGGCCGGAGGCAAGTGCGTTGCGGATAGCATTGAGGCGGACCACAACTGGACGGATGTCGGCGTGGAGACTGTTTTTGGCTGGAATCCCGACTTTCTGTTTTGTACCGGCTCTTCCTCGCTTAATTACAGCGTGGATGGTATATATGAGGACTCGTCGTGGAGTGCTGTGAATGCAGTGAAAAACGGCCATGTCTACCGAATCCCTGCTACCTACGACGCGTGGGATATGCCCGGCATCAGCTGCGTTCTCGGCACTATGTACATGCTTATGCAGATGTACCCCGACTATTTCTCCGCCGAGGAGCTTCAGCTGCAAATTGATGATTATTATACATTTATGTTTGGCAAGACCTTTGACGCCGATTACCTCGGATATGATTTGGAGAACTGATATTGGAACAGAATACCCCCAAGAAGAGAAAACTTAATATCATTTTCATCGACCTAGTTTTTCTGGGTCTGCTCATGTGTGGCTTAGTTCTGGCGGTATGCGTGGGCAAATACTCGGTTTCACCGGGGGAGAGCATCAGCATACTTTGGAACCGTCTGTTCGGTTTGCCGAGCGATTTGCCGATGATGACGCAGAATGTCGTCTTGGGTTTGCGAGTTCCGCGTATCCTAGCCTCTGTCGTGGTTGGCGCGGCACTTTCAATGTCCGGCGCCGCGTATCAGGGGGTCTTTAAAAATCCGCTGGTGTCTCCAGAATTTCTCGGCGTCTCCAGCGGAGCGTGTATCGGGGCGGCGATAGCGATACTGCTATCCCTTACCACGCTATATATCTCCCTGTTTGCATTTATAGGCGGTATCGTTGCCGTGCTTTTGACTCTTACTATACCGATGTTTATTAGGAATCGCTCCAATATTGTGCTTGTGCTGTCGGGTATAATTGTCGGTTCGGCATTGTCCTCGGTATTCGGCTTTATCAAATACGTAGCGGATCCCGATACTCAGCTTGCCTCCATAACCTATTGGACCATGGGCAACTTTTCATATATCAAGCTGTCGGAATTGTTTGTCGTTCTGGCGGTTATTATCGTACCAACCTTAATTCTCGTTCTAACGTCTTGGTGGATAGATGTGCTTTCGCTCGGTGAAGACGAGGCGCATTCCCTTGGCGCGAACGTAAAGCTAATACGCGGCATGGTTATAGTCTGCGCCACGCTTCTAACTGCGGGCTCGGTCTGTATAGCCGGCACTATCGGCTGGGTGGGGCTAATTATTCCGCACTTTGGCAGAATGCTTGTCGGTCCTTCTAACCGCCGCCTTATTCCGCTCTGCGGACTTCTCGGAGGACTGTTTATGCTACTTGTGGATACGCTCACGCGTACCATCGGCGTTGAGGAAATGCCCGTCAGCATACTGACCGGAATCATCGGCGCGCCCTTCTACTGTTGGCTTCTCTTCCGTCAAAGGAGGACATTGTCATGAGTACAATTTACGACATCAAAGACATCTCGTTTGCTTACCCTACTCTCGCGCGGAAGGTGCTGGACGGTGTAAGTCTTGAGATTTCGGAGGGAGACGTGCTCTCCATTCTTGGGCGCAACGGTGCAGGAAAATCGACACTTCTCGGCTGCATGCTGGGACTTTTAAAGCCGCAGGAAGGGGAGACAGTGCTCTCCGGAAGAAATTTGCGTGATATGACTGAACGCGAGGTTGCCACCATTGCCGGATATGTGCCGCAAAATCACATTCCGGCTTTTGGACACTCGGTTTTCGATTTTGTTCAGATGGGCTGTGCCTCACGCATAGGTATCTTTTCACACCCGGGCAAGAGAGAGCGGGAAGACACCGCCTCGGCTCTTTTGGAAATGGGGATTGAGCAACTTGCCGACCGCCCATATACAGAGATTTCCGGCGGCGAGCGTCAGCTTGCCACCATTGCCCGTGCCATTGTCACGCGTCCGCGTATCGTGCTTTTTGACGAGCCGACAGCGCATTTGGATTTTGGCAATCAAATTCGGGTGCTTAGAATAATTAAGCAACTTGCTGACAAGGGCTTTGCCGTCGTTATCACCACCCACAATCCCGACCATGCAATGCTCCTCGGCGGACATGCCGCCATTCTTGATAGGCAGGGGCACCTAGTTTCCGGCAAAACCGAAGAAATTATAACCGAGGACTCTCTAAAGCGTGTTTACGGTTCCGACCTAAGTCTTAAATACATTGAGGAATTCGGTCGAAAGGTCTGCGTGTACCCCAATTTATAGGTAAAAATTCTTCTAAAGAAGAATTTTTAATATCATTAATGACTGGAAAGGAAATCAAAATGAAAAAGACTCTCTCTCTTGTTCTTGTGCTCATGCTTGTACTTAGCCTCGTCGCCTGCGGAAAACAAGCTGCTACACCTTCTGCCGCTGCAGGACCCGTTGCAACAGAGGTCAAAGGCGTGACTATCCCTATATTCTCCGTCACAGTTAACGGTGTCACAGTCGATCAAACCTCCATGGCAGCCTATCCCATGTATTCAGTGCAGGCCACCAGCACCAACAGCGCCGGTACTGAGTCCACAACTACCTATGTGGGTTTCGCAATGAAAGATGTTATTGCCGCTGCCGGACTTAAAGAGGCTTACATCTGGCTTGAAGCAACCGCAGAGGACGGCTATGCCGTCACCGTCACGGGCGATAAGGTTCTTGCAGACACAACTCTGCTGGCTATGACTCAGGATGGCGAGCCGTTCAGTTCTTCACCGTGGCTGGCTCCCTGCTCCTCTGCCACCACCGGAGATTACCTCAAGGGCTGTGTTTCAATCCTTGTAAATACCACCGAGAGCGCTCCTGAAATCAGCGCCGCCCCCGCCGAGAGCGCAGGCACTGAACTTGCCCTCACCGGCGAGCTGCCCGAAATTCAGGACAAAACCTCCAAGGTTGAGTTCGCGGCCTTTTCTTTCCTCGTCAACGGCACAGCAGTTACCAATGACTCACTTAAGGGTCTCTCCATTTACAAAATCACCGTGACCGTGCAAGACAAGTCCGGCGCATTGTCCGAATCCACCTACACTGGCTACAAACTTGCCGATGTGCTGACCGCCTGCGGCGTTAAGTCTCCCACCTCCGTCACCGTCAAAGCGAATGACGGCTATGAGACCGAGCTTGCAGCAGAGCTTATCACCAGCGAGTATACTCTTGTAGCAATCGAAAAGGACAAGGCAGTAGGCGAGGACGGCACCATTTGGGTAGCTCCCTGCAGCGAAACGGCTTCCAAGAACTATTGCAAGTTGGTTACTGAAATCACAGCTAAATAGAGTGCCGCGAAAGTCCCGCACCGCAAAAAGCGGATTTAATATGATCGCTTGAGATAGTTATCGATTGTAAATTGTTCTGCAAAAAGTAGCGTCTAAAGCCGCTGAGCAGAAACGCTTTTTGCTTTTTTCGTCAGCGCCGCCTTACCGTATCTTTATACGCCTACAGGCGGCGCTTCCTCGTCTGCGTGACGTTCTCGACCTCTATTATATTCACATTCCCTTTAAGGAGTGACCTAAATGAAAAAGCTCTCTTTCTTTCTTGCCCTCATATTGATGCTATCCCTTCTGACCGCCTGCGGCACAACGGCTCGAAAGCCTCTGCCGGCGGCTGAGCCCGATTTGAATAGCCAGTTCGGCGTAGACAAGAACATCAACATTGATACCATTGATAACTGGCTTGACAGAGATGACGTGGCCTATCGGGACGTGCGCATGCTCTTTGATCCGGCGGACTACGCTGCCATCGGCGGCGAGGCGGATTTGACCCGAACCATCGAGGGGTTCAAAGTCGTGCCATATCCCTATATCGCCACGCTGACGGAGCTGCCAGTTTCCGGCGCATATGGGGGCGACTGCTTGTTCACGGTAAAATGGAACGCTGACGGCGCAATCGTCTCCGGCGAGCCTAATTACGATGAATCCATGATGATAATTGAGGAGCTTTTCCCGAAGGACAAGGCTATCTTCCTCATGTGCGGAGGCGGTGGGTATTCCGGCATGATGAAGTCTCTGCTAATTTTCCTTGGTTGGGACGCATCGAAGTTATACAATCTAGGGGGCAACTGGAGCTACACCGGTAAGCGCTCACTGGAGCTTGTCGTCTACCCGGAGGATGCCAATGGTAACAAAACCTATGCCACGTGGCGCGCTGACTATGCCTATATCGACTTCTCACGTCTGCACCGTATCGGTGAATGACCATGAAAGGCATGAGAATACTCTCGCTGTTTGTTGCGTTTTTGCTCCTTATGGGCTGCTCATCAAAGACCACGAAAAATCCGTACACCGAGTTTACCTACATTCATTATTCCTCAGGCGGTACGCCTGAGGAATATACCGCCATTATTCTGTTTGAGCAGTCTTGTTCGACATTTACGGCGTATCAGGTGGCCTACTCATCATGTACCTGCAGGGATCCTTTGGTAGCTTATTATTCGGTCTGCTATGTGGAGCTTTTGAACACCAAGAAGTCCGCGGAGGAGGCCGCCATTCGCACAATCTCCTTCGGAGACAATATGGGGCTTTACGGGGACAGCAATCCAAACTATTATATCTCGGAGTATACAGAGGAATACATGGACGAAAACTTCATCCAGCGCCTTGTCGGAGCTACCAAGAGCGACTTTGATAGCTGGGGAGGCTACCGTACTCAGCTTCCCTGTGTGGATGCTGACGCCGTGTCAGGTGCCTCCGTCACGACCGGAAACATTACCTCCATGCTCAAAAGCCTTTTTGCGTATCATGCGGCAAAGTATTATAAGGAGGAAAGCTGATGAAAAACATTTTCCTCACAGGTGAAGTAGGTACTGGAAAATCGACTGTCATTCGCAAGGTGCTCGAACTACTGCAGCCAATTGTTTGCGGCGGATTCCTGACGGTAAGCGTGGCTATCGAGGAATGTGATTTTATGGAAGTGTATATTGAGAAGGCTTGGGAGAAAACGCCCCACGACGCAGACCATTTGGTTGGCACTCGTTTGGGGCACGGACGCTTTACGCCTTACCCGCAAACCTTCGATTCAGTGGGAGCGCAAATTGTCACGTCTCCGCCTGCCAACGCGTCGATTATCCTCATGGATGAACTTGGAAAGATGGAAAATGACGCGCCGCTCTTTCGCCAAGCCGTTATGGACGCGCTTAATGGACCGATACCCATATTGGGTGTTATTAAGCCGAAACATACTGATTTTCTCGACGCAATACGTTCGCACGAGCGAAGCGAGGTGTTCGAGATTACAGGGAACAACCGCGAAACTCTACCAATCCGTCTTGCGGAGCTGCTGTTTAAAGGCATTTCATCCGGTAAAAGGGCTGAAAACGAATTTTCTGTAAAGTGAAATTCCTTGGAATCCGGCGATTCCCAGTGGCGAGCTCGGTCGAATTTCACCTCGTTTGAAAAAGCCTCGCATAAGCATTATGTTTATGTGGGGCTTTTTTATTCCCATTGCTCATTAATATAAGGATTATTTCAGTAACTCAAACAATATTTTAGAAAGCAACAAATATAATTAAGGCGTTGTCATTAGAGTATGAACATGCTATTATATTTTATAATAATAGCTCTATTGGAAGACGTTTTATTAAATATGGGGGTTGCAAAATGATTGACTTAAGTATTAATCGCGAAAGCTTAAAAAACAACATCCGTAAGGCGAAAGAGAATAACGTAATTATTCCTACGTACAAGCAGATGAAAGACCCATCGAAAATACCCGAGGGCATTTCCGAAAAGCTTAAAAATGTAGGCTTATGGGAAGTTAACCCGCTTAACCTTTTCCGCATTACGTGGAAAAATGAGCAAAAGGAAAAAGGGGGGCTTTATAATACTGTACCTAACTATATTGAGCTGCCGCCCGAGCTAACCGGAGTTCCCGCGCGAATCGTATGCATGCCCGGGAAGTGGTTCCCTACAGGCTGCCACAAGGTCGGTGCCTCCTTTGGATGCCTCATGCCGAGACTTGTCACAGGACAGTTTGACGCGACAACACACAAAGCCGTCTGGCCGTCCACAGGCAACTACTGCCGCGGCGGAGCTTTTAACTCGAAGCTCTTAGCCTGCGACTCTATTGCTATCCTTCCTGCCGAAATGAGCCGCGAAAGATTTGAGTGGCTTTCCGAGATTGCCGGTGAGGTTATTGCAACACCCGGCTGCGAATCGAACGTCAAAGAGATATTCGACAAGACTTGGGAGCTGAAAAATACACGCAGCGACGTAATGATTTTTAATCAGTTTGAGGAAATGGGCAACTATCTGTGGCATTATCAGGTCACGGGAGGTGCTTTTGAGGAAGTATTTGAACATATCAAGCGTCCGGGCGACCATTTTGCCGGAGCTTGCTTCACCTCCGGTTCCGCCGGAACGCTCGCCAGCGGCGATTACCTTAAAGAAAAGTATCCGACTCTGAAACTTGCCGTCGGCGAGGCGCTTCAATGCCCGACTATTTTGAATAACGGCTTCGGCGGGCATAGGATTGAGGGAATCGGAGACAAACATATTCCGTGGATTCACAATGTTAAGAATACGGATATGGCAATTGCTATCGATGATGAGGACAGTCAGAGACTTTTAAGGCTGTTCAATGACCCCGAAGGAAAAAAATACCTTGAAAAGGAACTTGGGCTTTCTAAAGAACTTATCGAGCAACTTACATGGCTCGGAATTTCGGGAATCGCCAACGTCCTCTGCTGCATCAAGATGGCTAAGTATTACGAGCTGACAGAGCATGATGTAGTCGCAACCGTTTTGACCGATTCGGCGGTTTTGTACGGTTCGAGAATCAACGAACTGCGCGAGGAGTACGGCGATTACAGCGCAAAAAGCGCTGCAGTCGACCATAGCCTTCATATGCTCGGAGTACGTACTGATAATTTACTTGAGCTCACATATACAGAGCGTAAGAGGATACATAACCTCAAATACTTCACATGGGTCGAGCAGCAGGGAAGAACCTATGAGGAACTGAATGCCCTCTGGTACGACTACGATAATACGTGGGTTGCGGTTCACGAGTTGGACAAGAAGCTCGACGAGCTTATTAACGAGTTCAACGAAGAAACGGGTCTGCTCAAGAAAATTTAACGGCGTTCACGGAGGAGTTTATGAAAAACGTAATATGCGCGCGCTGCGTTAAATGCGGCAAAGAATACGAGGCGGTTCCAAACCTTGAAAACTGCTCCTGCGGCGGAATTCTCGATGTTATTTACGATTACGACTATATAAAAACCAAGCTTACAAAACAGACGCTTAGCAAGAAAACCGATTATTCGATGTGGCGTTACCGAGAGGTTCTTCCCATAGAAGAAGATACGGAAAACACTCCGCTTCGAGTCGGCTGGTCGCCTCTTTACGACGCGCAGAGACTTGCGGATTTGCTTGGAATCAAAAAGCTGTACATTAAGGACGATGGGCTAAACCCCACGTCATCGCTTAAGGACAGGGCTTCCGCCATGGCGGTTGCAAAGGCGCTTGAGGCAGGGGCAAAGGTGATAGGCTGTTCCTCAACAGGAAACGCGGCGTCAAGCCTTGCCGGAAACGCCGCGGCAGCGGGACTCAAAACCTACATTTTCGTGCCGTCCCGCGCTCCAAAGGGCAAAATCGCACAGCTTATTATTTTCGGCGCAAACGTAATTTCGGTTGACGGTAGTTATGAAGACACCTTCAAAATATCTGCCGAGGCAATCAAAAAGTGGGGTTGGTATAACCGAAACGCGGCTATCAATCCTTATCTTTCGGAGGGTAAAAAGACGGTTTCACTTGAAATCGGCGAACAGCTTAGCTGGAAATGCCCTGACTATGTCGCGGTGTCCGTCGGTGACGGCTGCACAATTGCGGGGGTTTGGAAGGGCTTTAAGGATTTATATGCGCTTAACCTTATCGATAGGCTCCCGAGACTTATTTCCGTTCAGGCGTTGGGTTGCTGCCCGATAAACCGTGCGGTTGCCGAAAAGAAGCCGTGGTATCCGATGGAGGAAAACACGCTGGCAGATTCGATTGCTGTCGGGGTTCCGCGCAATCCGGATAAAGCCATCAATGCCATTGAGGAATCAAACGGAATCGTTATAAATGTTACGGACGAGGAAATAATGGCGGCACAAAAGCTTCTCGGCATGACCTGCGGAGTTTTTGGTGAGCCTGCAGGTGTTACGGGTACTGCCGGACTTAAGAAAGCCTGCGAGATGGGGCTTATCCCCAAAGATGCAGTCGTTGTTTCGATAGTTACTGGGAACGGGCTTAAGGACGTTGATAACGCAATCAAGGCGACAAAACCGCCGATTATGATAAAGCCCGACATGGAGGCACTTCTAAGCGCTTTCAAAGCAAGCGGAATCATGCCCGAAGATTAAGGTTCAGCTAAGAAAACAAGATCAATGATGGGGTTGCGCAGCGCGCGGCTGTAATTTGATTCATCGAATTGCGCAAAAAGGAGAAGCCGATGGAACAGCACTCAATACCGCCGATATATAACGAGAAGTCGAAGGTGCTCATTCTAGGCTCGTTTCCGTCTGTCAAATCGCGAGAAGTACAGTTTTACTACGGACACTCACAGAATCGCTTTTGGCGCGTTTTGGCTGAAGTAATTGGCTGTGACATACCTAGCACAATTGCGGAAAAAGAAGCTATGCTGCTCAAAAACAATATAGCCCTTTGGAATGTTATCGCGTCCTGCGACATTGACGGTTCAGACGATTCCTCCATCCGCAACGTCGCTCCAAATGACCTCCGTATTATTTTTGAGACCGCTGAAATAAAACAGATTTTTACAAATGGCGGTACGGCGGATAAACTCTACAGAAAACACTGCCTGCCGCAGATTGGTATTCCGGCGACACGGCTTCCCTCGACAAGTCCTGCGAATGCAGGTAGCAATCTTGACAGGCTTATCAAAGCATGGCAAATAATAGGTGAAAGCTTGAAATAGTCAGTGATTATAACGCAAAACGGCGATAGGGAACTGTCGCCGTTTTGCGTTGACATATTTAGCCAACAGATGTACTATACTCGATGAACAGGTGCTATTTCAATATTACATACGTTAAAGCCAAAGGAGGAAGCTTCTGTGATTGAGAGACTTAAATTCGGCTACGCAAACTGCTATTTGCTATCAGGAGAGGGCGGCTCGATTTTGATAGATACCTGCAATTACAAGGACGGCCCGGGTATTATGAAACGTATTGAGGGCAAGAATGTCAAGCTGATTTTGCTTACGCACGGTCATTTCGACCATGTAAGCTCGGCGAAATATCTTGCAAAAAGGTTAAATGTGCCGATTGCAATGAGCAAAAAAGATGTGTATCTGATTGGAAGCGGAACGGCAAGCGTACTGCAAGGGGATACGCTTATCGGGAAGATAATATCCTATTTCTCTCAAGGGGTTTTGAAGAAAGCCACATACTCCACTTTCAAGCCTGAAATTTTGCTTAAAGACGGGCAGGATCTTTCCGAATATGGAGTTAAAGCCCATGTTATAACCCTACCGGGGCACACAAAAGGCTCAGTTGGAGTGTTAACAGACGACGGGGAAATTGTTGTCGGCGATGCGATGTTCAACATAATACGCCCCACGGGTTCGAGGATTTTCGAAGACAAAAAAACCATGAAAAAAAGCGTTGAACGGATTAAAAAAAGCGGCGCGAAGACCATTTATGTCGGTCACGGCAAGCCCATTAAAAACCATTAAGCAACGGAGAAAAGCCTATGGAAAAGTATAGCTGGCTCGATGAATATCTTTTAAGCAAGCCCGGTGCCGTTAAGGACTACAAGCCTGAATGGGAGTGGTTTCGTTATCAGGTTGGCGGAAAAATGTTTGCCGCCACATGCAGACCGGGACCACAGTATAAAGGCTACGACAACCGAGAACTGTTGCAGCTAAAATGCGAGCCGTTGTTCGCGGAGATTCTTCGCAACGAATACGTGGACATTGTTCCGGGGTTTTACATGGACAAGAATAACTGGAACTCGGTTTTTCTTGACGGAAGCGTTCCGGACGACGTTCTGCGCGATCTTTGCGACAGGTCTTATTCACTGGTGTTTGCCAAGCTGACAAAAAAGGGCAGGGAAGAGATAGCCGGCAAAGCTTAAACAAAAGCTAAACGATGTTTAACATTTACGTTACGATATAGCTTGAGGGTTGAACTTCTGCGGTGCATAATGTATAATCATGATAAAATCAATATTGCAAAGATAAAAACACGGTCCGGCTGGTAGTCCGGACGCAGAATTTCTGTCAGTAACCTGCCTCCTTGGCTGTCCGTTCTTTGCATGACATAACAAGGAGGCTTTTGTCATGCAAAAAACAGAGAGTAAATTGACCGTATTTTTCGAGGACCCGTTTTGGGTGGGAGTTTATGAGCGTATTTCGGATGGCGAGCTTGGGGTATGCAAAATTACCTTCGGCGCAGAACCGAAGGACTGCGAAATTTACGAGTTTTTTCTAAGCAGCTTTAATAAGCTCGTTTTCAGCCCGCCAATAAAGACCGAAGAGAAGCTTGGAATTAGAATCAGCCCGAAGAGAATGCAGCGAGAAATCAGCAAGCAGCTTGACTTGCAGGGCATAGGAACAAAATCGCAGCAAGCGCTTAAGCTTCAGCAAGAGCAGGGGAAAACAGAACGCAAGGAAAAATCTAAGGCACAGGCAGAAGAGGAAAAACAGTATAAATTTGAGTTGCGACAGCAGAAGCTGAAAAAAAAGCACAGGGGGCGGTAATGCGCCGCCTGTGCTTTTGTATCAAAAATCATTAAATTGCAGATAATAGCTCTGAAGAGAGAAACAAGGAAAACTGATATTGCTAATTATTATAAAACTGAAAAAGGTGTTACAAAATGAAAGATGACAAAAGACCAATACTACAAAAAAACAGATCTGTTGAGCAGTATTATGAAACAACGTCGGTTGAATCCTCAACGGAAATGACTGGAATTTTGCCGACCCCTCCCTTATCTGAGGCGGAATAGGAATCATATTCCGAAATTAACGGAATGCCGATTACAAGCGACATACCAAAGGATCTAAAAAGAAGAATAAGTAAAGTTATGTAAACCAGAAGCACGTCGAAATAATCCGGCGTGCTTCTTTATAAAATGCTTATAATTTCTTTGTAATCGGCAGCCACACTTCGCATTTGAGCACTCGGAGTTCATATCGCCCTCGGGGTAGACCTCAATATCAGGCGCATCTACATATTCGTAACCGGATGCGGGCAGCCACTCGGAGACAATACGAGTCTGAAGCTCCTGAATCGCTTTCGGCATCGCGCCGACACATTCAAATATTGCCCAAGTGGTAGCTGGGACCACGTATTCCGCCATTCCTTCGGGTAGCGGTTTGTCGGACGCGACAGAAATGTAATAATCGAAATCCTTGCCGTCCATGCAGGTGCAGACCCCAAGTACTCCATAAGGCGGAGTATTCATTAGCTGGCAGAGCGTTGGAACTATACCGGCCTGATGCATTTCCTGCCAGAATAGTGGAACTTCAGCAAAATTTCCTTCAACATTCATAGCATAGTGCCTTTTTGCTCCGACAATTCGGAACGCTTCTTTTGTTTCAATTTTGTAGTTCATCTCGGCATCTCCTCTGATTGATATTTTGAAGCTGATGCGCGGATATGCCTTCAGAGAAACTCCCTCGGAACGCGCAAGGGCAGGGGAAACCCCATGCACGCTCTGGAAAGCTCGGTTAAACGATGTGGACGATTCGTAGCCGTATTTGAGTGACGCGTCGATAACCTTCAAGCCGTTTTTCTGCAAATCGAATGCCGCCTCCGTCATCCTCCTTCGGCGGAGGTATTCACCTAGCGGTATGCCTGCTATGTATGAAAACATACGTTGAAAGTGAAAAGTCGAACAGCACGCAATCTGCGCGGCATGGTCGAAGCTTATTTCTCCACTCAAATTGTCTTCCATGTAGTTAATCGCCTGATTTAGTCTGTCAAGCCAATCCATTGCATCACCTTCTATAATCAGAGTTTACCAGAAACAAAATTAATGTCCTCTCAATCTCTGCACAAATTAGCGAGATTCAAGCTAGTCGAAAAGTGATAATTGCTCATGCTCCGTTTGCTTGAGCTTTTCTTTTATAATTGCATTGTAGTTGGCTGATAGCTTATATTTGATTTTTAGCTCATTTACAAGCGAATAGAGTTTGTATTTATACTCCTTATCGACACCTCCGGCTTTGTATAAGTCCTGAAGCGGTTTACATAACTCTGGATATTCAGTTCGTATAAAATCAAAAAATGCCCAACGCGTTCTCCCACGGAGGTTCAGAATAGCGGAAATGAAATATTTTACGCCATTGTCCGTTGCGTAGGAAAAAAGTGAATCAATGTTTTCGCGCGTGTCGGTAATAAAGGGGATTATCGGCATGAGGTGCAGACCGATGCTGGCATCGGTTTTTGAAAATTCCTTGAGCATGGCAAAACGCTTGAGGGAAGGGGCACCGTTTGGCTCGATTTTTCTGCGGATGCTTTCGTCCATACAGGTAATGGTTGCCGCAACATTGACATAGGTGAGCTTGGAAAGCTCTGCAATCAGGTCATAGTCGCGCAGAATCAAGTCCGATTTTGTGGATATGACGCACGGATTTTTATACTTAATCATGAGGCGCAAAATGTCCGGCATTAGCTTGTAATGCGCTTCAATCGGCTGATAGCTGTCCGTTACACCGCCTAAGTTGATGACTTCGCCTTTCCATGAGGGGCTGGAAAGTTGCTTTTCAAGCCGTTCCACGACGTTTGTCTTGATAAAAGATC
>Ga0209430_1000413_pt1 | contig 45142 bp, 33 predicted proteins | sample BarGraIncub1133A_FD_184504 | JGI IMG/M metagenome (GOLD analysis project Ga0209430, IMG submission 184504) | Arctic peat soil microbial communities from Barrow, Alaska - Barrow Graham LP Incubations 11-33A (SPAdes) (version 2) | ecosystem: Environmental > Terrestrial > Soil > Wetlands > Peat... | reverse complement strand
CACACCGTTTCGTACCGAGTGGACCAGACGGCGCCGGTCACCACGTGTGACGTGAGCACCAACACCACGATCGTCGTGGAGCCCACAAGCGTCACGACGACGATCACCACGGGGAGCGACGGCTCCCAGAACTTCTCCACGGACGGGACGTTCCGGGTGCCTGACGGCGTGACCGCCCTGACGGTCGATGTCCGGGGAGCAGGCGGTGCCGGAGGCAACGCCGACAGTTATGGTCCGGGTACGCCCGCTTCACCAGGGGCCTACGGAGACACGGTCAAAAACGTCCTCGCGGTCACTCCGGGCCAAACTCTCACGGTCGTCGTGGGTCGCGGCGGCAATCGCGCGAGCTACAGCGTCACAACGGGTGGCTCAGGCGGCTCCGGCTACACCAACGGTAGCCAGGGCGGGAACGGATACGACGCAAACAACAACTATGACGACTGGGCCTACGGCGGCGGTGGTGGTGGTGGGTCTTCAGGCATCAAGCTGGGAACGACCAAGCTTGCGGAAGCGCGCGGTGGTTCGGGCGGGAGAGGCTCCGACTACGACGGCGATTCCGAATTCTGCACCGGTGGCCAGGGCGGGCTCGGCGGCGGCAGCAACTATCCTTCAATCACCGCTTCGGGTGGAGGCGGGGCCGGTTCCGGCACCGGCAGCGGAGTCGGCGGCGACGGCTGGGTGACCATAACCTGGGGAACAGCGACCTTCGGCTTCACTGGCGGTGACCAGACCGTAGTCGTCCCTGCCGGTGTGACGGCGATGAACGTCGATCTCTACGGCGCTGCGGGTGCCGGTGACAATGACACCTACGGCGGTTCCGGCGGCGGTGTCCACGCGACGGTGCCGGTAACACCGAACCAGGTCTTGACCGTTCGGGTCGGCGGCACGGGAACTGAGGGCGGCTCTGGGCCTGGGGGCTGGCCGAACGGTGGCTCGAGCGGCGACGGTGGCGACGGTGGTGGCTCGACCTCGATCCTTTCGGGCACTTCCGTGTGGCTGGAGGCTGGCGGCGGCGGCGGCGGGGAATGCGGCGGTGTCGATGGCGGGAGCGGCGGTTGGCAGGGCAGCGGCGCAGGCGGCAACCAGCGCGGCGTTGATTGGGGAGCCGGCGGCGGCGGCGGCTGGAACGGCGGAGCCGGGGCCGATGTGCATGACGGTTCCGGCCAGGGTGGTTCGAGCTACATCGCCGTAGGCACCGGCTCGCTCGAGGAGGGCGTCAACGGCGGCTACGGTTCGGCCAAGATCACGTGGGCGGGCTCTGCGGTCACCTCGACCACGGTGGTTCCCGGATCCGCCGTCCTGCACCTGATCCCGACGGACAACCATCCTGGTAGCTCCGGGGTGGAGGCGACCTACTGGACGCTCGACGACACGAGCCAGACTGCGGGGACCACCATCACGGTCCCCGGTACCCTCACGGGGTCCGCGGTCCACCACATCGACTACTGGTCACGCGACCGCGCGCAGAACACCGAGACTCCCACGAAGACCACCACCTTCACCGTCATGGCGAAGCCGGCCGACATCACCTTCGGCAATAGGACGCCGGCGAGCCTCACCACGACACTTACTCGGAGTCCGGTCGTTTCGGTGAACGGGACGTCAACCACCAACAACATCATCAGCGCCAGCGGAACGCTCGACGGCGCTCAGATGAGCACGTCACTGAACCCGGCCAGCAACTCGAAGACTGGGAAGGCGCAGTTCTCGACGGCTGGGCTACAAGACGGTACGCACACCGTGTCCTTCACCTTCATCGACACGGGCGGATTCCAGAACACCGACACGTGGTCGTTCACCGTGCTTGGTCCTGACATCAAGCCGCCGACAACGACGTCCGATGCCTCGTCATCGTACGAGGGCACCGTAACGATCCATCTCACCGCGGTCGATCCCGTCAGCGGAGCAGGGTGGGGCGTCAAGGCGACGCGCTATGCGATCGACAGTCTCACGACGTTCGCGACCAGCACACTCAACCCGACCACCATCTCGATACCGGCGCCGCTGTTCGGCCCGGCGGTATCCCACTACATCCAGTTCTACTCGGTCGACAACAACGGCAACGTGGAGACCTCCACGAAGTCGGCGACGTTCACGGTTGCCCCGAACACCGACAGCACTGCGCCGACCACCTCGTGCGACGCCACAGCCAGCTACGTGGGACCTGCGACCATCCATCTGTCCGTCGTCGACAACCCCGGCGGGCAGGGAGTGGCACCCGGCTCCACGTTCTACATTCTCGATCACGGATCTGTGGTGGCCGGCACGTCAATCTTCGTGACGCCACCTCCGACGGGTTCCACGACGCACACGCTCGAGTTCTACTCGATCGACCGCGCCACCAACCGTGAGCTGACGAAGTCCGTGGACTTCAGAGTCGATGCCAGCAACGACAGCATCCCGCCGACGACCACGCCAACGTACCAGCGGTACTACCAGTCGGAGTCGACGATAACGCTGTCGGTTGCGGACAACTTGTACGGCTCCGGACCCGACTACACGATGTATCGAAAGACGAGGAACGGTATCGCCGGGCTGCTCACCACGGGCACCCCGACCCCGACCACCACGCTTGTCCCGACCGGCGACCAGGCGCACTATCTCTTGAACTTCTGGTCGAGGGACCACGTTGGCAATCCGGAGACCCCCAAGACGATCGAGTACTGGGTCGACTGGACGGCTCCGATCACATCGTGCGATGCGACCCCGACCCACATGGGTCCTGCGGTCGTCACTCTGAGCGCAATTGAGACCGACACGGTCGGCGGGTCCGGCGTGCTCTGGACCAAGTACAACCTCGACAACGCCGGTTGGACGACCGGGACCGTGGTCAACATCTCCGACCCGACCACCGGGACCGTGCTGCACACGCTCCAGTATCTGTCGCAGGACCGGGCGGGCAACCTCGAGCAGGCGCACACCTCGACGATCACCATCCAGTCGATCCCGGCGGACATCACCTATAGCGCTTGGACCCCGGCCAGGGACTCGACAGTCACCGTCTCCCGCAGTTTCCCCGTCTCAGTGCGCGGCATCGCCTCGGGGACAAATATCACCAACGTCACGGCGAAGCTCGACGGTGTCGCCCGGAGCACCTACTGGAGCTACAACGGCGGTCTCTTGAACGACGTGAGCGCGCACTTCGACGTGACCAACCTGCCTGACGGCGTGTACACCGCGGAGTTCACCTACACGGTGACCAGCGGAAGGCAGTCCATCGAGTCCTGGACGTTCAAGATAGGGGACTGCTTCGCTCCGACCACCGACAACAATCATTCCGACTACTACAGGGCCGAGTCGACGATCACGCTCAATCCGTACGATGAAGTCAACGGGTCCGGAGTGGATTACACGAAGTTCCAGAAGGTCAGGAATGGTATAGCCGGCGCGATCTCCACCGGCACTTCCGCCCCGACCGGCGACCAGGGCCACTACTTCCTCAACTTCTGGTCTGCTGACAAGCACGGGAACAAGGAAGGTACAAAGACGGTCGAGTACTGGGTCGACTGGACGCCTCCTGTGAGTTCGAGTAACGCGTCATCGACCTACGACGGTGCTGCCTCGATCACTCTGAGCGCTATCGAAACCGACACGCTCTACGGGTCGGGCGTCGCCAGGATCGAGTACAAGCTCGATACGGGCAACTGGCTGTTCGGCGGCAGCACGACTGTGGTCAATGTTCCCGATCCGGCCGTCGGATCCGCTTCGCACACCCTCCTGTACCGTGCCGTTGACTACGCCGGCAACGTGGAGACGCCGACGAAGTCGGCCACATTCACGATCAACGCGGTCGACGCGGACGTCAGGTTCAGCGAGAAGGCTCCTTCCCCGACGGCCGCCGTGCGCAACCCCATGGTGACGGTGCGCGGTAAGGCATCGTCCAATATCACGCGCGTGACCGCAAAGCTGGATGACACCACCGTGACCGTTGGCGGCTGGTACAACACCAACCAGACCGACTACACCGCATACTTCTATCCTGCGAACCTGCAGGACGGCACTCACACGGTCTCGTTCACCTACACGGTCGCGAACGGCAATCAGGCCACCACGTCCTGGTCGTTCATCGAGTCCGGACCCGACAACATCTCTCCTGAGACCACGTCGGACGTTCAGCCGTCGTATGTCGGCACGGCGACGATCCACTTCTATCCCACCGACCCGCATGTCGGGAACTGGACCGGGATCAAGGGCACCTTCTACTCGCTCAACGGGTCGACTCAGCCCAGCGCCACCGTGTTCAGCGTGACACCGCCGGTGTATGGGACGAGCTCGCCGTACACCATGTATTACTGGTCGGTAGACAACGCCGGCAACGAGGAAGTCCACCACCCCTACACATTCACCGTCACCGCGGCGACCGACACGGTCGCGCCGACCACGACCTGTACGGTCCTGCCCGTCTACACGGGCTCCACCGGCACGGGCATCTCTCTGACCGCATCGGACAACGCGGGCGGCTGGGGTCTGGACCACACCGAGTACAGGCTGGACTCGAATCCCACTGTCCTATCCCTGACGCGCTACCGGTCTATCAACGTTTTGCCTTCTATCCAGGGCCCGACGTACGGCTTCGAATCGCACACCCTGTACTTCAGGTCGGTCGACCGCGTGACGCCGACCTCCAACACCGAGGCTTGGAAGAGCGTCGACTTCACGATCAAGGCGGCGACGGACACCGTCGCGCCGGTGACCGGGATCTCGGGCAACCTTTCGGTCTACGGAACGCCTTCCAACATCGCACTCAACCCGACCGATGTCGGGCAGGGCGTGGCATACACACACTGGCTCCGTAGTAGCTACTCCGACGCCGCCAGGACTGTGTTGCTGGGTACGGCGCAAGAGGGCTCCGGCACATCTGTCCCGACGGGATCCGAGGGGTACTACAAGCTCGCCTACGGATCGGTCGACCGGGCAGGCAACTCCGAGACGACCAAGACGTGGACGTACGTCGTGGACGAGACCGCGCCGACGACCAGTGACAACAGCGCGTCGACGACGACCTTCACGGTCAACGCGAGCGTCCAGCTGCACGCGACTGACAGTCGCGTCGGCGCCTCGGGCGTCCGCAACACCTACTACAAGATCGACGGCAAGGTGCCGCAGCAGACCAGGGCCAACATCAGCAACCTCGAGCCGTGGAACTGCACGGTCGTCATCCCCCGCACACTGGTCTCCGGCCCGCCGGAGCAGCACACGTTGACGTACTGGTCCGATGACGTGGCCGGGCATCCCGAGGCCTCCAAGACCGTCACGGTCACCATCCAGGCCAACGCGGACAACACGCCGCCGACGACGGTCGTCACGGACCGGCAGCCCTTCTATGGCGGTCCGGCGCTGATGCACCTGAGTGCGTCCGATTCCGGTTGGGGCATCCAGTCCACCAACTGGAGGGTCGACAACGGCACGACTCAGACCGCCAGCACTCTCGTTGCGATCAACGGCAACGGCCCGCATACCATCTACTACTGGTCCGTGGACTGGGCGAACAACATCGAGTCGGCCAACTCGGTGACCTGCACCATCGATACGACCCCGCCCGTCACCAGCAGTGATGCTTCTTCAACGTACAACGGACCGGCGACGATCCACTTGACGCCCGACGCCGGCGTCAACGGTTCGCCGATCGCCAGCACGTGGTGGTACCTGGACAACGCCGGACCCTACCAGGGCACTACGATCAGTGTCGCGGCTTCGCTCACGGCCAATGTGGTCCACCACATCGACTTCTACTCGAAGGATGCGATGGGCAACAGCGAACTGGCGCAGATGAAGGTCGCGACCTTCACCGTCAACGCCGTCGCGGACACCACGGCTCCGGAACTCTCCTCCACAGGTGTCAGCTCCTATTCCAAGCCGGCGACGATCACGATCACCGCTGTCGACCGCGGCTGGGGCATGCGCAACATCAAGTGGCGGCTCGGGGCGACAGGTATCGTCAACACGCCGGTCACGACGACGACGCCGGGAGTCACTACCCAGACCTGCCAGGTCCGGCTCGACCAGGGCGGATCTCAGGTGCTGACGTACTGGGCGTCCGACCAGAACGGCAATGTCACCACGAATACGCTCAACTTCACGGTTGCGCCCGATACCACGCCTCCTGAAACGACCTCCAACGTCGTAGCGTCGCGCGCGTACACGGGTTTGGCGCAGATCAGCCTTACCGCGACCGACACCGGGTGGGGCGTTCAGTACACGAAGTGGAGCGACAACGGGGCCGAGACGACGGGCACCTACATCACCCTTCCGGATACCCTCACGGGTTCGGTCCAGCACGTGGTGAAGTACTGGTCCGTGGACTGGGCGAACAACCCCGAGACGCCGCACACCGAGACGATCACGGTCAACGCTATCCCCGCGCCGATGCGCTTCAAGATCATCGCGCCGCTCGAGGGCTCGAGCCTCGGCACGATAACGACACCGGTCTCCATTTCCGCCACGTCGTCTAGCCAGGCGTTCACGGCTGCCACGATCTCGGTCTGGAAGGGCACCACGAAGCTTGCGACCTCGGCCGTGACCCTGGCTAAGGGCACCATCGCCGGCGGATACGCCGCCACGGCCACCGCGACCTACACCGGCCTTGCGAACGGCCAGTACACGGTCACCGCAGCGTTCACCGGAACGGACGGCCGCCAGGACTCCAAGACGTGGAGCTTCACCTGCGCGCCGCAGACCGACTACACTCCGCCGTTCACAACCTCGAACATGCAGTCCTCGTACTGGGGTACGGCGACCATCTCGCTGGTGGCGAGCGATCCCATCCATGAGACGGGTCACGAGGCCGTCAGCACGTTCTACAACCTCGATGCCAAGGGGTGGGTCGCCGGGACGCAGATCGTTGTGTCGGCTCCGACGACGGGTGCACCGATCCAGCACACCCTCGTCTACTACTCCGTGGACTCCGCCTCGCCGCTGCCCAACAAGGAAGTGACGAGTACGCCGAAGTACTTCACGGTCGGACTGAACGACGTCACACCGCCGGTCACATCCTCGAACGCTGCGCAGTACTACAAGACGCTGACGGCGAGCATCATCCTGTACCCGTTGGATGTGAACGGCTCCGGCGTCGCACACACGTACTACAAGTTGGATGAAGGGCAGTGGACCGAAGGGAAGGCGCTCGGCGCCGGTGCTGCCGGACAGCACCACCTCCAGTACTACTCGGTCGACTCGGCGAACAACACCGAGACACCGCCGGGAGAGGCGTACTACACCGTCGATATCGCCAAGCCGCAGACCAGCAACGATGCCAAGACGGACAACCCGGGTCTCACGACCATCCACCTGAGCGTGCAGGACCCCGCTCCGAGTTCGGGCATCAGGTCCACGTTCTACAGCCTCGATGACGCCGAGCCGGTTCCGGGCGATGTGATCGTGGTCCAGCCGCCGACATTCGGCTTCGTCGTGCACCACATCGACGTCTGGTCGATCGACAACGCGGGCAACTCCGAGGACACGAAGACCACGTCTTTCAACGTTCTGCCTAATCCGGATATCACGCCTCCCGTGACCTCGATCATTGCTGCACGCAAGGCATATGACGTTCCGAGCCTCATCACCCTGAGTGCGGACGACTTGGGCGGCTGGGGCGTCCGCGAGACATGGTGGAGCCTCGACTTGAGTGAGCCGACGCAGGGCTTGGTGGTTCGCACGGGCGCACCTACCGCCTCAGGCGAGGTGCACACACTGACCTACTGGTCAGCGGACAAGGCCGATAACTGGGAGTCCCCGCACAGGGTGACGACCTACACCGTCACCGCGGCCGACAGCACGCCTCCGTTCACATCGACGGACGCGACCGCCACGTATCCTGGCGCGGCTACGATCAAGCTCACGGCCACGGACACGCAGACAGCAAGCGCACAGTGTGTGACCTACTACAAGCTCGACGAGGGTGCTTGGACTCCCGGGACCGTCGTCAACGTGCTGAGCCCGCCCTCTGGGACGGCTACCCACACCCTCTATTACTATTCCGTCGACATGAACGGTGTGTCGGAGCAGAGCATGCACCGCAGCGTGACCTTCAGCTGCTCGGTGCTGGATGGCGGCATGACGTTCGATGGCATCAATCCGGCGGACAAGTCGGAGATCGTGGTCCACGATCCTGTGATCACCGTTTCCGCGCACGGTTCGTACAACGTCACCACCGCCACCCTCACGCTCGACGGCAGCACGGTGCCCGCGAAGGTCACCGTCCTGGGGACGAGCGCAACGCTGACGTACGCCGCCTCGTACCTGAAGAGCGACCCGACCTACGGCGTCGTGCACAGGATGTCCGCTTCGTTCACGGACGTCCGCGGCGGAACCTCGACCACGTCGACGATCTTCACAGTCAAGGCGCCGAAGGACGAGAAGCAGCCGGTGACCACCACGGATCTCAAGTCGTTCTATCGCGACATCGCGGTCATCACGTTGACCGCGCACGATGAGACCAGCGGATCGGGTGTCGCTGTCACGCGGTACCGTCTCGACAGTGATCCCGAAGTCGTGGGCACGCCGCCCGTCACCACGCTCACCGTCTCCGACCCTGGTCCGCACTCCATCACGTGGTGGTCTGTGGACGCGGACAACAACGTCGAGGATCCGATCACGCGCGGGTTTAACGTCGACCTGACGAAGCCGCACACCGATTCCGACGTGCCGGAATCCCATGCATACGACGGGGATGCGGTCATCAACCTGACCCCGGACGATTTCAGAAGGGGATCCGGCATCGCGGGCACCCACTACATCGTGGACGTCGCCGGCGAGCAGTCAGGCACGGTCATCACCGTGCCCGCGCCGACCGTTCCCGGAACATCGCAGTGGCACACCGCCTACTTCTGGTCGGTTGACCAGGCGGGCAACGTGGAGGACACGGAGACGGTGACGTTCAACGTCTGGGCCACCGAGGGTGCGGCGCCGGCGTTCACGATCGCTTCGATGCTCGGTGCGGAAGGCTCAGCTCCTGTTGAGGCCGTCGCCACGGACACCGTCGCTCCTGTCACGTCTTCGGACGCACTCACCGCATATCTCGGCACAGGTGAGATCCACCTCACCGGGACTGACAATGCCGGCGGCTCGGGCGTCGTCCACACGTACTATCAGTGGGACGACGGGCCGAAGACCGAGAGCACGATGATCGGTGTGTCCGGCGTCGGAACGCACCACGTCGACTTCTGGTCGGTGGACGCGGCCGGCAACGTCGAAGCGCCGAAGAACGCCATCTTCGAGGTCACCGCCCCCGACATAACGGCACCGGTGACCAAGACGGACGCGCTGGCCTCCTACGCGGGGACCGCGACCGTCACGCTCACGGCGGCCGACATCAGCGGAGTCCGCGCAACGTTCTATCGCGTCGACTCCGGTCCCGCGCAGCCGGGGACGAAGGTGGAGATCGCTCCGCCGGCCTCGGGCTCGGCGCCGCACGACATAGTGTTCTGGTCGGTCGACAACGAGGGCAACACCGAGGTGGAGCAGACCGTTGCCTTCACCGTGCTGCCGGCACCCGACACTCTCGCCCCGGTGACGAGTTCGGACGCGACATCGACCTACTTCGGGCCGGCCGGGATCAGCCTGACCGCCACCGACGGCGTCGGCTCTGGCGTGAACCACACGTACTACCGGATCGATGATCAGGTGATGCAGGAGGGCACGTGGGTCGAAGTGGCCGCTCCGGCCTCCGGTACGGCTTCGCACCACATCGACTTCTGGTCGACCGACGCTGCAGGCAACATCGAGGACGCGGAGAAGAGCCGTGTCGACTTCACGGTGAGCCCGTCGCTGACCGGCACCGCGTACCTCTCCTTCATCTGGAGCGGTACCGGCAACGCGGCGCTCCACGTCGAGGACCTCGCAGGTACCGTGATCAACCGCAGGAACCTCTCGGGTTCCGGTTCATCCGTGACCTGGAAGGTCCCGGTGCCGGCAGGCCAGGGCTATCGGATGGTGTGTGACTACCTGTGGAACTCCGTCACCTCGACATCGGGTTCCGGGTCCACGACCACGACCGTGCTCACGCCCGACCAGGTCTTCTCCTGGGACTTCTAGGATCGTTCGGCCGAGCTTGAGGGCCGGTTCGGAAGGCCCGCCTCCCATCAGAGAGGCGGGCCTTCCGGTTCTCTTCCGCTCCAGCGTGCTGCACGGTAGACTGTGAAATTCCGAGGCGGGCGCTGCATCGCTCGCCGGTACCCGAAGGGGGTTTGTTTACGTGGAGCACGTTGTGCCGCTCGCAATGCCGTTCGACAGTCAGCTCGGCATGCACCAGGTCAAGATCGACGACACCACATTGCGCGACGGTGAGCAGACCGCCGGCGTCGTGTTCGCCAACAAAGAGAAGATCCGTATAGCGAAGCTGCTCGACGAGATCGGCATCGACCAGATCGAGGCCGGCATCCCCGCCATGGGCGGCGACGAGCGCGACGTGATCGAGGAGATCGCCCATCTCGGCCTGCGCGCCTCGGTGCTCGGCTGGAGCCGCGCGAACGTCAACGACATCAAGACGACGCTGGAGACGGGCGTGGACGCGATCGCCATCTCGCTGGCGACGTCCGACATCCACATCGAAACCAAGCTGCAAAAGGACCGCCCGTGGGTCCTGTCCACCATTCGTGAGGCCGTCGCTTCCGCCAAGGCGCTGCGTCCCGACGCTTACGTGTCGGTCAATGCCGAGGACGCGTCGCGCACCGAGCTCGGCTTCCTGGTCGAGTACGCCAAGGCCGCCAAGGCCGAAGGCGCCGACCGCCTCCGCTTCTGCGATACGATCGGGCTGATGGAGCCGTTCAGGACCTATCAGGTCATCAAGGCCCTTCGCGAGGAGTCCGGCCTTGAGATCGAGATGCACACGCACAACGACTTCGGCATGGCCGTTGCCAACGCGATCGCGGGTATCCACGCCGGCGCTACCTGGGTCAACGTGACCGTGGGCGGGCTCGGAGAGCGCGCGGGCAACGCGGCGCTCGAAGAAGTCGTCATGGCGCTCAAGTACGTCGAGGGCTTCGAGCAGATCCAGTTCGACACCAAGCGTTTCCGCGAGCTCGGCGAGTACGTCGCCCAGGCCGCCGGCCGCACCATCCCGGTGTGGAAGTCGATCATCGGCACGAACATGTTCGCTCACGAGAGCGGCATCCACGCCGACGGCGTCATCAAGAACCCCAAGACCTATGAGGTCTTTGCACCCGAAGAGGTGGGCCTGTCCCGCCAGATCGTGATCGGCAAGCACTCCGGCAGCAAGGCGATCCTGCTCAAGTTCGATGAGTACGGGATCGACCTGACGCCCGCGCAGGCCACGGCGATGTTGCCGCTGGTCCGCACGATGTCGATCGAGCTCAAGCGTTCCCTGTACGACAAGGAACTCATCTACGTCTACAAGGACTACATGCAGTCGATCGGCGTGGGCAACGGCTCGTAAGCGCCACCGCGGCCGATGTGGCCGCACGGGATACGATGACCATGTGGGCCTGCCACGATTCCCGTGGGCGGGCCCGCAGTCTAGCGAAATGAAGGGATGTGGGTCCGATAGCCGGAAAGACGATCGCCGAGAAGATCCTCTCGGCACACTCAGGGACCGATTCGTACGCTGGTGACATCGTCGTCGCCGATGTGGACTTCGTGATGGGGCAGGACGGCACCTCGCCGCTCGCCATCAAGGCGCTCGAGCGCATGGGTGTCGACAAGGTCTTCGATCCGAAGAAGGTCGCCGTGGTCATGGACCACAGCTCTCCGTCGCCGGTCGAGGGCGTCTCCGCGCTGCACACGATCATGCGCGAGTTCGGCAAGCGCACCGGCGCCAAGGTCTACGACGTCGGCTGCGGTGTGTGCCACCAGCTGATCCCCGAGAACGGCCACGTGGTGCCCGGGGACCTCATGGTGGGCTGCGACAGCCATACGTGCACCTACGGTGCCCTCAACGTGTTCTCGACGGGTGTGGGCTCCACCGATGGCGCCGCGGCGATGGCCGCCGGCAAGTTGTGGTTCAAGGTGCCCGAGACGATGAAGGTCACCTACAACGGTGAACTCCGGCCGGGCGTGTTCTCCAAGGACCTCGTGCTCTACCTCGCCGGCAAGATCGGCGCGGACGGAGCGACCTACAAGGCGCTGCAGATCGACGGACCCGTCATCGACGCGCTGAGCGTGGACGCGCGCATGACGATCTCGAACATGGCCATCGAGGTCGGAGCCAAGGCCGGTCTCATGGACGCCGACGCCAAGACGCTGGCCTGGTTCGAGGGCCGTGGCGAGAAGGTCCCTGCGCCGGTTTCCGCCGACGCCGACGCCGTCTACTCCGACGCGCTCGTGTTCGACGCCGACGAGATCGGCCCGCAGGTCGCCAAGCCCCACAGCGTGGACAACGTCTCGCCGATCGAGGACGTGGCCGGCACGCCGATCCAGCAGGGGTTCCTCGGTACCTGCACGAACGGGCGTCTCGAGGACTTCGGCATCGCAGCCGGCATCCTGAAGGGACGCAAGGTGCATCCCGACGTGCGCTTCATCGTCGCGCCCGCGAGCAAGCAGATCCTGCTCGACGCCATCGCGGCCGGTTACATCCAGACGCTCGTCGAGGCCGGCGCCGCGCTCGTGACGCCCGGCTGCGGCCCGTGCGTCGGAACGCACAACGGCGTGCCCTCTGACGGCGAGAACGTCATCTCCACCGCGAATCGCAACTTCAAGGGGCGCATGGGCAACGGGAACGCATTCATCTATCTGGGAAGCCCCGCGACCGTGGCCGCCAGCGTGATCGAGGGCGTCATCACCGACCCGCGGAAGTACTTCACCGGAGAGGGGCTGTAGAGATGATCATCGACGCCCGCGCCATCAAGTTCGGCGACGACATCAACACCGACTACATCATCTCCGGCAAGCACAAGTTCAAGAGTAACGACATGGAGACCATGGCCGTCCACGCCATGGAGGACGTCGACCCGCACTACTACGAGAAGGCGAAGCCCGCAGGCGCGTTCCTGGTGGCCGGCGGCAACTTCGGCATGGGCTCGAGCCGGGAACAGGCGCCGCTGGTGCTGATCCACTCCAACACCAAGGCGGTGCTCGCGAAGAGCTTCGCGCGCATCTTCTACCGCAACGCTATCAACACCGGGCTGCCGGTGGTGGAGTGTGACACCGACCTCATCGACGACGACGACGAGTTGTCGCTGGACCTCGAGGGTGGTCTTCTGCGCAACGTCACCAAGGGGATCGAGATCCCGTTCGCGCCCCTGCCGCCGGTCATGGCGCAGTTGCTGGCCGATGGCGGGCTCGTGGAGCACTTCAAGAAGCACGGCGGGTTCGCGCTGAAATAGGGGAGAGGCAGAGGCCTTCCTCGCCTCCAAAAGCGACACAGTCGGCGTGGAAGGCCTCTGCCTCTCCCGCCATCGATCAGAACCGCTTCCGGAAGTCTCGGGAGCGGTTCTTGCGTGTGCGCGGATCGCCGACCGCCCCCCGGGGGGCTCGATGCCTGCGGACAGCGGAAGCGGTACGCTGGCATCACGGGCGTACGACGTCTCGGAAGGCGGGGACGCAGGGCTCGGCGTAGTTCCCCCTTGGTCAGCCGATACCCACCGACCTGATCCGCCGGATCGTCGAGTTCCGGGTCAGGGAGAATCTCGACAAGGTCCCGGGCAAGACGCGCGTGACCGACGACAGCGTCTGGTCCGCGCCTCCCAGCGTGGTCGCAGTCGCGACATCATGGTCTACTGTCGGATCAGTCAGCAGCCGGTCTCGGGCCGGAGAGCAGCACATAGGAGGCACCATGTTGGAGATCGAGGATGAGATCGTCGGTACGGGACCGGAGGCCAAGAAGGGCGACCGTGTGAGCGTTCACTACACGGGCTGGCTCACCGACGGGACGAAGTTCGATTCGTCCAAGGACCGCAACGAGCCGTTCATGTTCGCGCTCGGCGCCGGTCAGGTCATCTCCGGATGGGACCAGGGCGTGGCCGGGATGATGGTGGGCGGGAAGCGCAAGCTGACGATCCCGTCCGAGATGGGCTATGGAGCCCGCGGAGCCGGAGGCATCATCCCCCCGAACGCCACGCTCGTGTTCGAGGTGGAGTTGCTGAAGATCGGTTAGCGGGCCTGAGTCGCCTGCCGGGAACCGTCGGGCGAGGGGCCCCGTACGACGATCTCCGTGAGTTCGGCACGTTCGCCAAGCCGGAATCGCACCCAGGAGGGCAGGCCGTATCCCATCTTGCTGCTGCCCAGGCCTGGAGAGATATACGACTCCGTGAGCCCGTCGCGGAACGCTCCTTCGACCCGTACGCCTCTGAGCTCCGGGAGCAGCAGGAACTTGCCTTCTGTCTGATCGGTCGGCGGGCAGATGATGCCACCCAAGAGCGGTAGCCTGAGCTGCCCGCCGTGGGTGTGACCACTCAGGACGAGCGTCGGAGGAGAGCCCTCATGCGTCATCTTGGCGAGCGCATCAGGGGAGGGTGGATCGTGCGCGGCGATGATCAGCAGCGCGGCATTGTCGGTGGTCGTAGCCGGCAGCGCCGGTGACTCGAGCAGGAGGCCGTCCGCCCGGACCGGACCCGTTGTGTCGAGGTATGCGACGCCCAGCTCCGCCAGGCCCTGCCCGACGGTGCTGTCGTCGTGGTTGCCCTTCGTGAATGCGAGCACGGCGCTGGTCCGCGTGAGCGCCCGGGCCAGCTCGCGGGCCGGTTCGGCCGTTTCGCCATGGGCGAGGACCAGGTCGCCGGTCATCACCACCGCATCGAACCGCCGTCCGGCAACGAGTGCTGCAACGGCCGCCTGCCCGGCGCCGAACATGCCACCATGCAGGTCGGTGACCTGGAGGATGCGGTACTCGCGTCGGAGCCCCGGCACCTCAACGTAGACGGTGTGAAGTATCGGCTGCGTCGTGTCGCGCCAGCCCATCCATCCCACCGAGATCGAGACCCCCAGCAAGAGCAGGATCGCGGCTGCGCGTCGTGTGCGTTTCTTCATGTCGTCCACTGTAGGCAGATACCGCAGTGGCCGCCGATTCCATTACCGTCGCGTTGCGAACTGACCAATCGGGCAGGCGCCCGGTCGCCGCCGTATCATTGGAGCGTGATCGGTCTCGCAGCGGAAGGATCGGCATGAGACGTACAGACACCAAGGCCATCACGCTGCTGGTCGCGATGGCGTTCGCGCTCGCACTGGCGTTGGCGTTGGCCGGATGCGCACAGGTATCGCCTGCCGAGGAGCAGAAGGCGAAATGTTTTGCGAACGAGACGCTCGTCGGCGCCGAGATGAAGCTCCTCAAAGCGGACAGCGGGATGGATGCGCCGTTCCAGATCGTGCTCGACAAGACGCACGTGGTCTGTCCGAGCGGCGGCACGTACAGCTACGACACCACCTCGGGCGTCGTGACGTGCAGCATCCACGGTCACCGGTAGGAGGCTCTGACGCCTGAGATCGTCTACTACGTCGCGGTGAGCCTCGACGGGTTCATCGCCACGCCTGACGGTGGCGTCGGCTGGCTGGCGCCTTTCGAGGGCTCGGGAGAGGATTACGGCTACTCGGTCTTTTCGCGTCCGTCGATGCGCTGCTGCTCGGTAGCAGGACCTACGAACAGTCCCTGACTCCCGCGGACGTGGCGGCGGAGATCGCCGCCCGGGGCCTGCGCCGGGCCTGGCTCGTGGGAGGGCCCACCCTGGCCGCCTCGTTCAGGTCGGAGGGACTCATCACCGAATACATCGTTTCGGTCCTAGCGTTCTCCGTAGCGCTCGGAGTAGATCCAGCCCGGCTCGAAGCGGTCGACCGCAGCGGGTTCTTTTTCGGGCACTCCGACTGCGAACATCGCAACGGGAACGGCTTCCTCGGGCGCTCCCAAGGCGGTCCTGATCGTCGCGATGAACTCCGCGAACGGCCACACCGCGAGCCAGACCGTCCCGAGTCCCAGCGCGTGCGCGGCGAGCATGAGGTTCTGCCCCGCCAGTGCGCCGTCGAGCATCTCGATGTCGGGGTTCGACTTGCGGACGGTAGTGTCCGCGAACAGGACGATCCCGAGTGGCGCGCGGCCGATCGGTCCGGCGAACGGCGTCGCAGCGGCAAGGCGGGCGAGCGTGTCGTGGTCGCGCACGACGACGAAGCGCCACGGGCGTTCGTTGTTGGCGGACGGGGCCGCCATGGCGGCGCGGAGCATCGTTTCGACGCTTAGGTCGGAGACCGGCTCGTCGGTGAAGTTGCGCGTGCTTCGGCGAGTGTGGATCGCATCCATGATGTCCATCGGGATTACCTCCAACAGGGATCGGGTCGAGGGTCCGTATCGCATCGACAATAGTGAGCCGCGGGCGGAGGTGCCACGGGCGATCTCCGGCTCCCGCGGTCAGGCTGACAGGAACGGCAGGAGTCTCCTCGCGGCGTCCTGAGCGAGTCGGAATTCGAACACCCGTCCTCGTTTTGTCTGTTCGAGGTAGCCCGCGCTCACCAGCTGCAGGAAGTCCTGCCGGGCGGTCTCGTACGCGAGTCCCCTGGACCGCGCATGGTGTCTGATGGTGAATACCTTCGTCGGAGTGCCGAGTGCCTTGTCCAGGATCCGGGCCTGCCGCTGGTTGATATCCAGGCCCCTGAACCGGGCGCACAGGGAGCGGTAGCGACGCGTCGTGGTGTTGATCTCGCGCTCGGCCTCGATGTACGCGTTCAGGAACAGGTGCAGCCGCTTGATGATGAAGGCCGTGACGTCGAAGTTCGACTCAGCCATGTCGCTCGGCGGAACCGCCCATTCGAAGCTTTGCGTACGAGTCAGAGGCGTACACGGAAGGCAGCGGTACCCCTGCTGGTACTCGTAGATGTGAGCGACGAGACGGGCGAAGAGCCCATTGGCCACCGAGAACGGTTGGACACGCCGGATCCAGTAGTAGTACACGATCGCCTTGATGAGCGGGTGGATGAACGGCTTCTGGTTGTCCATCCCATAGGCGGCGATGGCGTTCATCTCGCTTGCGATCCTCTGGGGTGCCGCGCCCTGTCCATCGGCGCCCGGGTTCCTGACGTGCTCGGTCGCGCGGTAGATCCCGCCGAGCGCCTCATCAAGCGAGAGCTGGGCGTGCAGTTCGCGCAGCCGTTCGACCGTGAGAGGGGGAGCCGCGAGCTCGGGGAGGCGCTGCATCATGTCGAAGAACCGCAGCACCCAGCGTTCGTACTCCGTGATGGGGTCGGTTCCTTCCTGCAACATCCGCCGCGCGGCGTCCATGACCTGAGAGCGATCGATCTCATTGGCGGGGATGAGCTCCCCGCTCGTGAGGCCGAGTGGCAGTACCTCTTCGATGAGGATCTGGTTCTTCAGGTGCCTGATCTCGTCCTCGGGGAGGTCGGGGGAGGACCCGAAGTCGAAACCGGCCCTGATGTCGATCCAGTGCAGCAGTTCGACGAGTTCCGCGGACAGTGTGATCCAGCCGGAGTAGTCGCCCCATGCGCCTGCGAGGATCGTGAGCCCTTGTGCCCGTCTCACGGTGGTGAGCAGGTGGGTCACCGCGTCACGCGGAAGGCCCAGCGTGAGACTGGTGCCGGAATAACCTTCGCGCTCGCCATAGTCGACGTGAGCAGCCTGGAACAGGTAGTCCAGGCGGCCGTCCTCCAAGGCTTCGAGAAGCCTGAGGGCGGTGCTCTCATCGATCGAATCGTTCATGACAGCGCTCCATCTCGAAGAGCCGCTCACCACGAGGGCTGAATCCAGTAGCGGACACAGTAGAACGATAGCACGGCCTCCGATATCTCCGCTGCCTGAGAACGGTCTCCGGGACCGCGATGTGTTCGCGGATTATTACCAGCGTGACCAAAATCAGAATAAGAAGTACCTCATTTCGCTTGAACGAGTGTCTTTCAGCCGAATCCGCAGCAATCAAACGAATCATGACGCAAGTGGTACACGAATATTTGCGCATCTAGCAGGCGCGATACCTCCCCAGCGGCAGCCCGGTGTGGTCTTGGCGTACTAGTTGCTGCCTTATCGGTATGAAAGCGCCGAGACGCGCGCTTGTGTGCGGTGTTTCATCGCACCAGTGGACCCGGCAGTCCAGTTGGTGAGTACCAGTGCAACGCCACATCCTCCGGGAGGTCGATGGGGCAGCTGGTTCTCCGAGAAGAAAGGGGGTAAGGCGTGCCAGTGAAACTTCTGTTCGATTCGGCAACGTGGCTCGTGTGGCTCGCGCCATTCGCGGGGATCCTCGCGGCGGGAGTCACCAAGCGCCAGGATCCACGGATCGAGGGCGATCGAGTACTGCGTCACGACACTGCGGCCATCGTCGAACATTGGACGCATGGGATCGCTACGGCGGTGCTTCTCGTGTCCGGTATCACGCTCGGCGTGCTGTTCGTTCCCGCGCTCGTGGGCGGGGGGCAACCCGTGTGGGTCGCCATGAACATCCATTTTGTCGCGGTAGTGGTGTTCCTGTTCGGGACCTTCTACTACGGCGCGAACACGGTGCTCGCGCTCAAGCGCCTGAGGGAGCACCTTCCCACAAGCGACGCGCTCACCTACACGAAACGCCACTACGGACTGCTCCTCGGCTTCAAGAAGTTCACGATGCCGCCGGAGCGCAAGTACTTCGAGTCCGAGAAGATGGCGTTCATCCTCGCAGCCGTAGCGACCATCACCATCATCGTCACCGGCCTCCTGAAGGTGGCCGCGCATGGGATCAACGTCCCCGCCGGGCTGATGACCGTCGTCACGCCGGTACACGACGTGGCCACTCTGGTCATGTTGGCGTTCATCCTCCCGCACATCCTGTTCGCGGCGGTCCTTCCTGGTAGCGGACCGATCCTGCGCTCGATGTTCACGGGACACGTGAGTCTCGAATACGCGAAGCACGAACATGCCGGATGGGTCGCCGAGCTCGAGCAGGTCGACGCTTCCGCCGACCGCTCCACTGGTGACTCCGACGACGATCAGGCCGTTGCTACCAACAAGAATGCCGCCTGATATCCGGATCGACTCGAACCCCGAAAGGATCACTACGATGACGGGTAAAGCAAAGACCGACAGCCCCGGATCGTCCGGCCCCACAGTGGGCGGGACACTATCCAGGCGCGAGTTCGTGACCGGTTTGGGCGGTGTGGGTATCGGTGCGGTCCTTGGCGGGATGTTCCTCGGGACAGTGCTCCTCCCGGACAAGGTGTTCGCGATCCAGGCCTCAAGTGGCTACCTGCTGGTCGACACGAAGAAGTGCGCGGGCTGCCAGAGCTGCATGATGGCCTGCTCGCTCACGCATCACGGTGAGACGAATCAGTCGCTGTCGAGGATCCAGATCACTCAGGATCCGTTCGCGAAGTTCCCCGACGACATCGAGATCGCCCAGTGCCGTCAGTGCGCGTACCCGAGCTGCGTCGCCGCATGCCCGACCGGCGCGATGCACGCGGACCCGAAGACCGGCGTCCGTACCGTCGACGAGTCCAAGTGCATCGGCTGCGAACGCTGCGTCAACGCATGTCCCTTCACGCCTTCCCGCGCCCTCTGGAACTTCGAAGAGAAGCACGCGCAGAAGTGCGACCTGTGTGAGGGCGCGAAGTTCTGGGACGAGGTCGGCGGTCCCGAGGGCAAGCGCGCATGCGAAGAGGTGTGCCCGATGGGGGCCATCAAGTTCACCAAGGACCTTCCGCAGCAGAGCGCGACCGGGTACGAGACCGACCTGCGTACCGGCACGGCATGGGACACCTTGGGCTTCGGCGGTGCGCTCAAGTCGGGCGGTCATCTCGGTTAGTCCCAGGCGCGCGACGCACCCAATGACGACATTCATGGAGGCTTACGATGGCTAGTAGCAAGGGATACTCGGGGAAGATCCTCAAAGTGGATCTGACCACCGGGAAGTTTGAAACGATACTCACGGAGAAGTACGAGTCGTGGGGCGGCGGACATGGGATCGGCTCCGCGCTCTTCTTCGAGCTGTGCAAGGACAAGACGATCAAGGGGACCGACCCCGGCAACGTCATCACGATCATGACGTCACCGCTCTCCGGTACCTTGGCGCCGTCGGTCGCCGGCCGCACCGAGGTCCAGGGCATCGGCATCCAGGCCTACCCGATCGGGTGGTTCACCCGCTCCAACTTCGGCGGTCGCTTCTCGACGCAACTGAAGTTCGCGGGATGGGACGGCATCGTGCTGATGGGCCGGTCCGAGAAGCCCGTGTGGCTCGACATCCAGAACGGCGACGTCAAGTTGCAGGACGCCACCGACCTGTGGGGCTTGAACACCCGGGAGGCCCAAGAGGAAGTCTGGGCGACGGTGGCTGCGTCCACCGGCAAGGCCGAGGGCGGATGGACCAACATGGGCAACTCGCGCGATGCGGGCCGTACGACCCAGCGTCCTGCCGTGCTTACCTCAGGCCCCAACGCTGAGAAGTTCGGGCCCATGGCCGCACTCGTCCACGACGCCGGCAACGGCGCCGGCCAGGGTGGGTTCGGCGGGGTGTTCGCCTCGAAGAACCTCAAGTGCGTCAGCGTGCGTGGTACCGGCGGCGTGCAGATCGCTGATCCGAACGCGCTCATGGCAGCTCGCCTGTGGGCCAACGGCTACTCGTTCGGCGGACACCACGACGATCCCGCTGAGTACGTCGGTCTGGCATCCTTCCCCTCGACGCCGGGCAGGCCGCTCTCGACGATCCAGGACAACCCCGAAGGCACCAAGTCCCGCCCGCAGGGCTGCGTCGGTTGCATCCGCAACTGCCGAGGAAGAACAGACACAGGCAAGGGCAACGAGTCCCAGTGCGTCGACTTCTTCTGGTACGACCATCACGACGTCCTTGCGCACGGGTTTGTCACCGATGCGACCCCTCGGGCCGCCGACGCGATCCAGCTTGCCGGCGTCAACGCCTTCGCCGTAGAAGCAGCCACGCTGTGGATCGAGCAGCTGCACCTCAAGGGCATCATGGGCAAGGGCAAGAAGATCGACTCCAACCTGCCGTTCGACAAGTTCGGCTCCGGCGAATGGGCCGAGGCGTTCATCAACTCCATCGTCACCCAGACGGACATCGGCAAGGAGCTTTGCAAGGGCGTAGCCCAGGCAGCGCTTGCGTGGGGCCGGCTCGAGGAGGACACCAAGAGCGGCATTCTGCCGCTTCAGGAGTGGGGTCTCCCGCACCACTACGACGCTCGCACCGAGGTCGAGTGGGGCTACGGATCGCTGATCGGCGAGCGCGACATCAACGAGCACGACTTCAACTGGGTCGTCTACTGGACGCCTACCATCAACGGTCTCTTCGGTCTGGAGCCCAAGGTGAGCGCGAAGCGTCTCTCCGAGATCATCGCCAAGAAGACCGCGCCGTATAACGATCCGATGATGATCAACTACAGCGACGAGGGCATCTACTCCGAGGCCATGGCCAAGACCGTCGCGTGGCACCGCCACTACACGAGGTTCTTCAAGCAGTCGATGCTGTTCTGCGACTGGGCATGGGCCGACTTCGTGAACCCCTACGGTCCTGACAACGAGGGCATGACCAGCATCGGAGAGAACAAGTTCATGAACGCCGTCACCGGCGGAGACATGACCTTCGAGCAGGGCATCGAAGTCGGGCGCAGGATCTGGAACCTCGACCGCGCAGTGTGGGCCCTTCAAGGTCGCCATCGCGACATCGAGAAGTTCGCCGAGTACATCTACACCACCGGTGCTCAGCCCGGTACGACCACCTATGAAGCCCCCTACACCATGCCGGTGTTCGAGAACAACGTGTGGGCCTTCAAGAGCGTGGCCGGACGCGTGCTCGACCGCCAGAAGGTCGAAGACTGGAAGACCCTGTACTTCAAGCTGGAAGGCTGGGACGTCAAGTCCGGCTGGCCGACGCGCGACACGCTCGAGAAGCTCGATCTGGCGAACGTGGCCGACGAACTCGAAAAAGCCGGAAAGCTGGGTGTATAGCCGTGACTGAGACTCTGCTTGTGGCACTCGACATTGAAAGCGCCGGCAAGCTCCTGCGCCACGTCGTGTCGACGGAAGCTCTGGAAGCCGGGATCTTGACCCCTATGGCGGGGACGCGGCCGGTCCGCCTCTTCGGCATCGAGGAAGCGGAACGTTTCCTGGTCCTACACGACGGGAAGACCGTCGCGCTCGGCGGGGCATGGGCGACGGTCAACTACGTCGACCCGACCCAGCTGGCCACGTGGATCGGCGAGGTACTGGGCGACCGGGGACTTTCCGCGGCCGTGCTCGAGATAGCTGCTACCCGCAAGCCGTACGGGTTCCTCGTGCCTGAGATGAAGAACTTGATCGCGTCCCGGATCGAGCAGGCCAAGCAGGTACTGGGCATCACGGAAGCAGTGACTGAGTAGCCGCTTCCTCCATTCGCAGTGTGGAAGGCGCCGGTCCCGCATCGGCGGGGTCCGGCGCCTTCCGTCTCCAAGTCCCCACGAGCGGAGGTGTGTGAGCATGAGTGTGCTGCTGTTCCAGGCGCCGGTCTCCATCAGGAGCCCGCATGCCCAGTTGTCACCGCCGCTCGGGCTGGCGTACGTCGCGCAGTACCTGCTCGATCGGGGACACGAGGTCCAACTCGTGGACCTCAACCTCACCGGTCTCAACTCCGCGCGCGTCACGGCGACGCTCAACCGCGTCCGTCCCGATCTCGTGGGCATCTCATCGCACACCGAGACCTATCCCAACGCCATCGCGCTGGCCCACCTGGTCAAGCAGCACGACCCCTCGATCAAGGTGATCCTGGGCGGTCCGCACGCCAGCATCTTGCCGCTCGACGCGCTCTCCGAGCCCGACGTCGACTACGTCGCGGTGGGCGAGGGAGAGCAGACCGCCGCTGAGCTCGTCACGGCGCTGGAAGCGGGCGCCGAGCCGGGAGCGATGGCCGCCATTGCCGGCCTGGGCCACAAGGTCCTGGGCGTTCCGACGCTCAACGCGCCCCGCGAACCGCTCGACGCCGCGGACATCGGCAGGCCGGCGCGCCAGCTCCTCTCGCTCGAGTTCTACGAGGATGCGCACAACGTGCTCGCGGCCCGCGGCGGCTGCCCCTACCGCTGTCCGTTCTGTTCCGCGTCCTACATCTGGGGCGGGCACAGGCGCATGAGGCCGGTCGCAGAGATCCTCGACGAGGTCGAGGAGGTCATACGCGAGTACGGCGCTCAACACGTGTTCTTCGTCGACGACATCCTCACCATGGACCGTCGCTGGCTGGACGAGCTGATGGACGCGATCGAGGCGCGCGGCGGCGGCTTCACGTGGGGCTGCGCGACGCGGGTCGATCGCGTCGACGACGAGATGCTGCGGCGGATGGCCGCCACCGGATGCACCGGCATCCAGTTCGGTATCGAGTCAGGCGCCCAGGAGATCCTCGATTCAGTGAAGGGGATCCGCAAGGAAGACGCGCTGGAGGCGGTCCGGTGTGCCGTCGCCGCCGGCATCAGCATCTCGTGCTCGTTCATGGTCCCGTTCCCGGACGACACCGAGGAGACGCTCACGCAGACGGCCGCGTTCATGGCCGAGATCCGCGAGGCTGGCGGCAGGCTGCTGGTCTCCTACACCACGCCGTTCCCCGGGACGATGTTCTACGAGCGTGCCGAGGAGCTCGGTCTCAAGATACTCACCCGCGACTGGAGCCTCTACGACTGCAAGCACATGGTCATGGAGACCAAGAACTTCTCGGCAAAGCGGATCGAGGAGCTGGCCGCAGGCATCGCGTCGGGCCTCGGACTCTCTCAGACCGCCTGAAAGAGCACGGCGGTCACGGCCGACGGCTCCGTCGAGACACTGACAAAGGTCCACCTCTACAAAGGAGCACTCATGCCGAAATACGTGATCGAACGTGACATCCCGGGCGCAGGCAGCCTGTCCGCGGCCGACATCCAGGGCATCGCACAGAAATCCTGTGGCGTGCTCAGTGACATGGGCCCGAAGGTCCAGTGGCTCGAGAGTTTCGTCACTGCCGACAAGATCTACTGCGTCTACATCGCACCGAGCGAGGATCTCGTTCGCGAGCACGCGAGCCGTGGCGGGTTCCCCGCCGACCGGGTGTCCGAGGTAGCGCGCACCATCGACCCGACCACCGCCGAGTAGGGGAGTCACACACATGAACACCAAACGATGGATCACCGCACTCCTGACCGGGGCGCTCGCGCTCGGGATGGTGGCTCTTCCCGGGATCGCCGCGGCGAAGCCGGTCGCACAGCGGTTCGACGCTCGCGCGGGCATGATCACGGCCGCGAACCGGTACTTCAAGAACGCGCCCAGCCCCGTCATCATGGCCGGCGACCTTTTCGCGGCCGTCCAGGCCAAGGACGCCGACTACCAGATCGTCGACGTGCGTTCAGCTGAGCACTATGCCCTCGGTCATATCGACGGCGCGATCAACATCCCGTTCGCGACCATCGCGGACGATGCGAGCCTCGCGAAGCTTGATGCCACGAAGACGATCGTGGTCGTCTGCTACACCGGCGAGACCGCGTCGATGACGACGCAGGTGTGGTGCATGCTCGGCTACAAGGCCACCGCGCTGATGTACGGCATGAGCGGCTGGGTCGCCGACAAGTCGATCGTCGGCATCGACATATGGAGTGGCATCGGCGCCGGATACCCGACCGTGACCACGGTGCCCCGGGCAACCCGCACGTTCCACGCCGCCAAGATCGAACCGCAGTACGCGAGCACCAAGGAGGCCATCAAGGGCCAGGCCAGAGCCTACTTCGCCCGGGGCCTCGCGCCGATCATCACGGCCGCCGATGTCCGCACGATCGTGCAGACGAGGGACAGCAGGTACCAGGTCGTCTCCGTGCGCCAGTCCGCGGCCTATGCCACGGGTCACATAAATGGCGCTTCGAACATCGTGTGGACCGACATCGCCGATCAGGTGACAAAGCTCGATCCCCACAAGACGACCATTGTCTACTGCTACACCGGCCAGACCGGCGCGCAGGCCGCGATGTTCCTGAACCTGATGGGATACCGGGCCTACAACGTCATGGGTGGCATGGCCAGCTGGAACAACGACGCGGCAGTCGGCGGCGTCGCCGGCTACGACCCCGCGACGGTTCCCAACCTCCCGACGGTGAAGTAGCGCTGAGAGCGGCGCGGCGCAGGTACCCGGCTCACGGTCCCTGCCCCGCGCCGCTCTCCGGTTCGTGCGAGATCCGATGCACCGTGTCGTGGCGGTACCGGTCGCGAAGAGGGCAGGGTGTGCCCGATCCTTGCTGTGCCGGCAGAGAGCCGGGCCTGACATCCCATACCCTCCCTGCCTTCTTCACGACCGAAAGAGCGCGACCCACGGGTCGCGCTCTTTGGCTGTCTTGTGCGGAAGCGTTTTCAGTACGGCGCAAGGGCTTGTCGCATACTTGTGGCGAGTGGCAGGCCACCCCCGAGACAAGAGAAGTGAGCGCCATGGTCAAGCACATCGTCCTGTGGACTTTAGAGGAGTCCGCCGAGGGCAGATCGGCACATGAGAACGCACTCGAGATGAAGGCGCAGCTCGAGGCCCTCAGGGGCATCGTCCCCGGCCTGCTCAGGCTCGAGGTCGGCATCGATTTCTCTCGCACCGAGTCCTCCGCCGACGTGGCGCTCTATTCGGAGTTCACGGATCGGCAGGCGCTCGCTGCGTATCAGGTCCACCCTGCGCACGTCGCGGCCGCCGGGTTCGCCAACAGCGTCCGCATCCAGCGCATCATCGCGGACTACGAGGTCTAGATGAGCGACGAGACCGCGGCGAACCTGCACCTGTGGGAGAGCTGGGCCGACCTGCACATGGCGGGCTCGCACTACGACGTCGAGGGCTTCATCGCCGATCCGGGCGCTCGCCCGTTCGATCGGATCACCCGTGGGGTCATCGGTGACGTCACGGGGAAGCGCCTGCTGCACCTGCAGTGCCATATCGGCATCGACACGCTGCGGATGGCTCTGTCCGGCGCCGTCGATGTCACCGGCGTCGACTTCTCACCGCGTGCGATCGCCGCCGCCCGCTCGATCGCGCAGCGTATGGACGTGCCTGCGACGTTCGTGCAGGCGGACGTCGGGGCCCTGCCGGAAACGGTTCCCCGCGATGCGTTCGACGTCGTGTTCACGTCGTATGGGACGATCATGTGGCTTTCCGATCTGGAGTCGTGGGCGGAGTCGATCGCCAGCCGCCTCGCCCCAGGCGGCGTCTTCCATATCATCGACGCGCATCCGTTCATGACGGTCTTCGACGATGAGGCCGCCGAGGGCCCCCTGAGCGTCCGGTATCCGTACTTCGGCCGGGAGCCGCTCTACTACGAGGAGCATGGAAGCTACGCTGACCGCAGTGCCGATCTCGTGGCCGACTCCTACGTGTGGCAGCATCCCATCGGCGAGATCGTGGGGGTCCTCGCCAAGAGGGGACTCGTCGTCGAGTCGTTGCGGGAGTACCCGGTCGTGGCGTGGAAGGCCTTCGAGTTCATGGTCGAGGACGAGGACGGGTTGTGGCGGCTTCCGCCGGAGGCCGGCGACATCCCGCTCATGTTCGCGCTCTCGGCCCGGCGACCCGGTTAGCGTGCGCGGGATGCCGACCGTGGTCATCCGGACGCTCGATCACCGCGTGCCGGCCGTCGCCGAGGCCATCCTCGAGGTGCAGCTATCGGCCTACGTACTCGAGGCCCGGCTCATCGGCGCGACGCGGTTCCCTCCGCTCGAGCGGATCGTGATCGATATCCTGCACTCCAACGAGGTGTTCGTCGGCGCCGAGGTGGACGGGGAGCTGGCAGGAGTCCTCAGTCATGAGGCGGGTCCGGAGGCGGGGTGCCGCGACATCACGTCGCTCGCGGTGGCGCCCCGGTGGCACCGTTCGGGCATCGCTACGAAGCTGCTCGCCGAGGTGCTGGGTGAGTCTGCCGAGCGAGTGATCGAGGTCTCGACGGCGACCGCGAACGCTCCGGCACTCGGGCTGTACGCGCGATTCGGGTTCGTCGAGGAAAGTCGCTGCGTGAAGGGGCCGGAACCGGTCGAGATCGTGCATCTGCGTCTGGTCCGCGAGTAGGTCCGGGTCGGGTACATTCCTCCCACCGGACGAGGAGGGTGACCATGTCGGCACGGCGACTCAAGACGGACCCTGAGATCGTGGAGATGCCGGCGCGCACGATGGCCGTGGTGCGCACGGTCGGAGACCCCACCGATCTGGGCGAGGACGTTTTCAAGGCGCTCTATGGTGCCGCCTACGCGCTCAAGTTCGATCTCAAGAAGCGCGGCGTCGAATTCAAGATGGAGGCCCCGCGTGCCCGCTGGTTCGCCGGCGAGGGCTGGAAGACCGTGCCCCGGGAACAGTGGGAGGCCGCGTGGGCGCTCCCGCTTCCGGACGGGACGACCGAGGTCACTCAGAAGGTGCCGAAGCCACCGGTCGGCGTCGAGAACTGGGAGTACGGCACCGTCGCGCAGATCCTCCACCTGGGGGAGTATGCGGAGGAGGAGCCGACCATCGCCCGACTCCACGCGTTCATCGCCGAGCAGGGCTACGAGATCGTCGGTCCCCACGAGGAGGAGTATCTGTCGCGTCCAGGGGCGAAGGAACCCAAGACAGTCATCCGCTATCAGGTGCGTCATACTGACGCGGCCGGGGTACGGTGAGGTTTCCGCTCTGCGCACCGGTGGGTTGTACATTCCTGTGAAGGGTGCTATTCTGCTCCAAGGCGAGCCAAAGGGGCTCGTCGGACTGCGACGTGACACACCGCAATCTAGCGGTTAATGTCACGTCTTATTATTGCGCCCCACGGGGCGAGAGGATGGATTAGAAATGGCAGAAGGCAAGGTCAAGTGGTTCAACGCTGATAAGGGTTACGGCTTCATCGAGCGCGAGGGTGGCGAGGATCTCTTCGTTCACTTCTCCGAGATCCAGTCCGAGGGCTTCAAGTCCCTCGACGAGGGTCAGGCCGTGACGTTCACGGAAGCCACTGGCCAGAATGGCAAGCAGCAGGCGACGCAGGTGCGCGCGGTCTAGTTCGCACTTGCACGACCGCTGGTGAATCGGGCAGTCCTTCGGGGCTGCCCGATTCTTTTTGTCCCAAGGCACTCTGAGACCGGTGAGACCGGGGGTAGGCTGGAGGAGTCCGTGCGATCGCGCGCATCGTGTCCGCCGTGGCGCCGGCCCGAGATGGGGGACTCGATGGTTCAGCACCGCCGGTTCATGGGTCTCGCCTTGGACGACGAAGGACTTCACACGCCGGAAGGCGTGTTCCGGTTGTCCGACATGACGAAGGCGCAGGTCTTACGCCATCGTCAGCGTGACGCAGGCGGATACGACTCTGGGCCGTCCATCGAGGGCGCTGTCGGGGGAGCACTTGTCGGCGGAGCGATCGCCGGGCCACTCGGGTTCATCGGCGGCGGGCTTCTCGGATCGAGGGCTTACGGTGAGCACCCGGATCCGACCGGTGTCCCCCGGACCGTGTCGGCTAGCCTCATGTTCGAATCGCCGGACTTGGCGTATGTGCTGAGGGTCGGCCGCGACCAGGTAGAGGAGGCGGAGGCGTTCGTCGCCGCCGTGAAGGCGGCCGCGGGCCTGCCCTGACGATCTGGCGCATACGGCACGGCTGTCTCGCGCCGTGCCAGGGAGCAGCCTTTCCGCGTGGCGGGTATCATCGGATGTGGCGGATGGTCGTGGCAGCGATGTCTCCTGAGTCGCGCGCGGTGCGCCGATCGATGAACCCGAGGAGGAGCATGCCGAAGCTCATCATCGTTTCCAACCGGCTTCCCGTCTCCGTCGAGAGACGCGCGGGTGCGGTTGCGGTCAAGGGCAGTGTCGGTGGCGTGGCGACCGGGCTCGGCTCGTTCCACGACACACATGCGAGCACTTGGGTCGGTTGGGCCGAGGTGTCCGAATCGCGCCTCTCTTCCGAAGAGCGCGAACGCATCCGGGCCGAGCTCGCCGAGAAGCACCGCTGCGTGCCGGTCTTCCTCACCACCGCTGACGTTCGCGGCTTCTACGCCGGGTTCTCGAACCAGACCCTGTGGCCGCTGTTCCATCAGTTCACGCAGTACGCCCGGTTCGATCCCGATAACTGGGCCGCGTACGAACGCGTCAACCGCAAGTATTGCGACGCGGTCCTCGAGGTCGCCAAGCCGGGCGATACCATCTGGGTGCAGGACTACCAGTTGATGCTGCTGCCCAAGATGCTGAGAGACAAGATGCCGGACGCCAAGATCGGCTTCTTCCTGCACATACCGTTCCCGAGCTTCCAGGTATTCCGTATGCTGCCGTGGCGCCGTGAGATCCTCGAAGGCCTCCTTGGAAGCGACCTGATCGGGTTCCACACCTCCGACTACGTCAGCGGCTTCCTCAGCAGTGCTCGTCGCATCCTGGCCGTCGAGGAGCAGCATGGGCGGGTCGCGGTCGACGGACGTCTCGTCATGGTGGACGCGTTCCCCATGGGCATCGACTATGAGCACTACGCCAAGGGGGCGGCCACCCGCCTGGCGCGCAAGAAGGCGGCGGCGATCACGGCGGGCGATGCGGGCCACAAGGTCGTCCTATCGATCGATCGGCTCGACTATACGAAGGGGATCCCCGAGCGGTTGCACGCATTCGACGTGTTCCTCGATCGGCATCCTGAGTGGCGGAACAAGGTGACCCTGATCTGCGTGGCGGTGCCTTCCCGCACGCGGGTCGAGGAGTACGCGAACCTGAAGGAGGATGTCGAGCGGCTGGTGGGATCCATCAACGGCAAGCACGGGACGATCGACTGGTTCCCCGTGCGCTACCTGTACCGCTCCTTGTCGTTCCCCACCCTGTCGAGCATGTACGCCGCGTCCGACGTCGCATACGTGACCCCGCTGCGCGACGGCATGAATCTGATCGCCAAGGAGTACGTGGCGGCGCGCGGAGACACGGGCGGCGTGCTCGTGCTCTCCGAGATGGCGGGTGCCGCGCAGGAGCTCGGTGAGGCGATCCAGGTGAACCCCTACGACCTTGACGGCATGGTCGAGGCGCTGCAGACGGCGCTCACGATGCCGCTCGCGGAGCAGCTCGAGCGAATGGCATCCATGCAGCACCGGGTGAGCCGCTACACCGTTGCGCGGTGGGCCGAGGATTTCCTGCAATCGGTCGAGCGGGTGAAGCTCATCCAGCTCGGCTACGACGCGCATCTGCTCCACGGTCAGGCGCGCGATCGGCTCGTGCGCACGTACCGGGACGCGAAGCGCCGACTCCTGCTTCTCGATCTCGATGGGACCCTCGTGTCCTTCGCGGCGACCCCACTGCAGGCGCGCCCGTCGGCGAAAGTGCGCGGGTTGCTGAGCCGGCTGGCCTCGAATCCTCGGAACGAGGTCGTCGTCATCTCCGGCCGGGACCGGACATCGCTCGAGGAGTGGCTCGGCGATCTGCCGATCGACATGGTGGCGGAACATGGAGTGTGGCTGCGCGGTAAGGACGGTCAGTGGGTCACCGTCGAGCCGATGACCGATGAATGGAAACCCCGGATCCGGTCTGTTCTCGATCTGTTCGTGGATCGCACGCCGGGCTCGTTCGTCGAGGAGAAGGATTTCTCCCTGGCATGGCACTACCGCTCGGTCGATGCGAGGCTGGCCGAGACGCGCGTGGCGGATCTGAGGGAGGCCCTGGTCGGGATCGCCGCCGATCTCGACCTGGCGATCATGGAGGGCAGCAAGGTCGTCGAGATCAAGTCGGCCAGCGCCAACAAGGGCACTGCGGCGCATCGCTGGATGTGCCGCGAGGACTTCGGTTTCATGCTCGCCATCGGTGATGACCGGACCGATGAGGACATGTTCGAGATGGCGCCCGACTCGGTGTGGACGATCAAGGTGGGCCGTGGATCCACCCGTGCCCGCTTCTCCGTACAGGGAGTCTCGGAGGTGCACGAACTACTTGCGCGCGTCGCGGACGCCGACACGGAGTGAGTCGCTGCGCTGGCTAGCGTGACAGCGCCCACGCCGCGTTGATGAGTCCGATGTGGGAGAACGCCTGCGGCGTATTGCCGAGAAGGTCGCCCGTCGACAACTCCACCATCTCGGCCATCAGCCCCAGATCGTTGGCGTGAGCGGTCACCGTCTCGAAGTACTCCATCGCGCGTTCGCGCTCTCCCGCGAGCGCGAGGCACTGTATCAACCAGAAGCTGCACAGGAGGAAGGCGTTCGGTTCTTCGGCCCAACGGCGCACGAGCCCGCCCTCGCCGAGGCGCTCGTCGATGGTGTGGATGGTCGCGAGCATCCGCTTGTCGTTCGCGGGCAGGAATCCCATCAGGGGCAGGAGCAGCACCGACGCGTCGAGCAGGTTCGAGCCGAACGCGCCGGTGAATGCCCCGGCCTTCGCGTTCCACCCTTCCCGCAGCACAGCCGAGCGGACGGCGTCGCGTTCCGCCTCCCACTTCCCGACCCTGTCCGATGCGCCGAGGAGATCGGCCATCTTGACGGCGCGATCGAGCGCCACCCAGTTCATCACCTTGGTCGCGACGTAGTGGCGCGGTGTTTCGCGGAACTCCCACATGCCGGCGTCGGGTTCGTGCCATCTCGTGGCCGCTTCGTCGGCCATTCGGACGAGCATGGTGCGTGTCGCTTCGGGAAGATCGGTCAATTGGTCGCGCAGCAGGTACGCGGCGTCGAGGATCTCTCCGTTCACGTCGAGTTGCGATTGCACCCATGCGTCGTTCCCGACGCGCACCGGGCGACTGTCTCGGAAGCCGCGCAGGTGGCTGAGCGTGTGTTCGGTGAGGTCGGCGCGTCCCTCGACGTCGTACATGATCTGGAGCGGGCTGCCGTGGGCGCGCACCCCCACGTTCTCGATCCACTCGAAGAACCGCCAGGGCTCGCGAGGGCCTGTGGCCACACGATACGCGGTCATGGTGAGGCTGGTGTCGCGCAGCCACGTGTAGCGATAGTCCCAATTCCAGCCGCCACCCACACGCTCGGGGAGCGAGGTCGTCGCCGCCGCGACCATCGAGCCCGCCGGTTGGTACGTCAATCCCTGCAGCACCAGAGCGCTGCGCAGCACCTGTTGCGCGAAAGGACCTTCGTAGCGGCAGTGCACATCGACCCAAGACCGCCATGCCGCCGTGGTGTTTTCGAGGGCAAGGCCGCTGTCGAAGACTTCGAAGCTCCCGGCGTCGTAAGGGTCCCTGAACGACAGCCGAAAGGCGACCTCCTGGCCAGCCGTCACAGTGAAGCGGGCCGACCCGCCGTGTGGGGAGCACTCGATCGCGACATCGGCAACGAGCTGGAGCTCGACCGGGCCTCCGCGGGCGAGAAAGCCGGACTCCGTGGGCGTCACGAGCGGCTTGGTGAGGCCGTACTCGAGTCGCGGCGTGATAGTGGTCGCCATCTCCACCTCGCCGGACAGGCCGCGGACGAGGCGCACCAGAGAGTGGGGCACCCTCATGCCGATGTAGCTGCCGCGGGCGCCCTGCTCGAAGACGAGCGCGTCGAGGACCTCGACGGATCCGGTGGAAGTCTCGTGCTCGGTCCGGAGCACGAGCGAATCAGGCAGGTAGTCTCGAGACGAACGGACCGTGCCGATCGGTGACAGCGTCCATGACCCCGCGTCGGGATCCAGTAGTCGGGCGAAGACGGAGGGCGAATCGAAGCGGGGGAAGCACAGCCAATCGACCGATCCGTCGATGCTGACGAGCGCAGCAGACTGGCAGTCCGAGAGGAACCCGTAGTCTTCGATTCTCATACTCTTGAAGGTACTCCTTTGTGAGCCGTAGGGTGGAGCGGGAGAGGCGCGGTCAGCGGTATCCTCTCTCATAGGACCCTCGGAGGGAGGTCGCGTGAGCGAGCTCGTGATCGCGTTCGATGTCGGAGGCACAAACACCCGCGCGCGCGTCGCCGTCGTGGCGGGCGTGGGGGAGCCGCTGCTCGCGGTCCCCGACATCACGAGGTGCGTGGCGTCCGCCCGGGAGCTGCGCGAGTTCGTCTCGCAGGTCGCTGCGACGGCTGGACGCCTTGGCACGGTCACGGCGGCCGTGGTCGCTGTCGCCGGTCCGGTCGTCGGTGAGCGGATCCGTCTCACGAACTGGCCGTCCGACACCGCCATCACGCTCGACGAACTCGAGGCTGCCGGACTTCCGTCGGGTCGCACGCAGCTGATCAATGACGCCGTGGCCGGCGCTTGGGGCGCGGGCGCGCGACTGAGTTCCGCCGGACCGGCCGGGGGCACGCACCCCCTGAACACGGTTCCGGGTGGCGCTGCCGCGCTGCGAGAAGGCAACATCGTCTACGTGGCGCCGGGTACCGGTCTTGGCGAGGCGGTCCTCGTCCGGCACGGGCTGGGGCCGCACGATGCCACGGTCGTGGCCGGCGAGTTCCAGCACACGCAGATCCCGTGTTTCGAGGGCGAGACGGGCCGCGTCGTTGATGCCCTTGCCGTCGCCTTGGGCCGCGCGCCGGACTGGGAAGACCTCGTGTCCGGCCGGGGCCTCGTCCGCACCTACTACGCGCTGTGTGCGATCGCGGCGGCGGAGCCGCTCGTCATCACGGGCGACGACGCCAAGAGAGCGGGCGGGATCGCGGACGCGGCACGAGCGGGGACGGACGCGCAGGCGCTGGCGGCCTCGAACGTCTTCTATCGCGTCCTCGGCCGCTTCGCGCAGACGCTCGCGCTGGCGTTCCTCCCGTGCGCCGCCGTCGTCATCGGGGGCGCATCGACCGAGCGTAACCTCGAGCTGCTGCGCCGCGGCAGGCTGACGCAGAGGTTCACCGAGCACCACCGGTTCGGCGATCTGCTCGGCGAGGTCCCGCTCCATGCCGTCGGCGGAGAGGTGAACCTCGAGGGAGGGGTCTGGCTGGCTGCTCGCCGCTAGCTGTACTGCGCGGACGAAGGTCGTTGGACCGCATCGTTCGCATCGCGGTATTCAGTTGCCTCGCGAAGCAGCCAAGGTCGTGCCGTGAAGGGCCGCGCCGAGGGCGCCCACGGTCTGGGCCTCGAATGGCACGAGCACGTCTCCCGCGAACCCGTCGCTGATCAGGCGGACCATCGCGTGGTTCTTGGCGACTCCGCCGGCGAACACGAGCGGGCCTTTGGCGCCGATCCGCCGCAGAGAGCCGAGCGTCCTGGTGGCGATCGACTGATGCAGCCCCAGTGCGATGCGGGTGCGGTCCTCGCCGCGATGCACGAGCCCGGTGACCTCGCTCTCGGCGAAGACGGTGCACATCGACGAGATCTTGATCCCGTCCTCGGCTTCCAGCGCGGCTGCGCCCAGCTCCTCGAGCGAGTAGCCGAGCGCGCGGGCCATGATCTCGAGGAATTTGCCGGTGCCGGCCGCGCACTTGTCGTTCATCTCGAAGTCGGACACCGCGCCCGCGGCGTTGAGAGCGATGACCTTGGTGTCCTGGCCCCCGATGTCGAGTACGGCGGCGGCCTGCGGGAAGAGCGCGCCCACTCCGAGCGCATACGCCTTGATCTCCGTGATGACCTCCGCGGAGAACGCCTCGCGCGCAACGTGACGGCCGTAGCCCGTGGCGACCACGATGTCGTGATCGCCACGGGCTACGAGTCGTTCGCATACCGACTGGGGGTCGTACCCGGTATCGAGCACGACCGAATCGATGAGCGTGCCCCCGTCGAGCCACACGGCGTCGATGCTGCGCGAGCCGATGTCTATGCCGAGGACGCGGGCCATCGTGTGCCTACTTGACCATCTCGAGGAAGGCCTCGACACGCGTGGACAGCTGGCCGACATCCTCGGCCGAGTAGTCCGTCTCGATGCGCAGCACCGGGATGCCCGCTTCTTGGACCGTCTTGGCGACGCCCGCGGACTCGATCTGGTAGGTGCCGCAGAAGCTCAGCGCGTAGTCGATGACGCCGTCGGCCTTGAGGTCCTTGGCCATGCGGATGACGTCGTCGATGCGACCCGTGTTGGGAGTGAAACACGCGCAGTTGATGTCGAGGTACTTGGCGGCGATGTCGTCGAGCATCTCGTCGAGCGTCGCTGAGTCCTCGTTCACGAGCTTCTCGTAGTAGCGGGAGCCGGTGCACATCTCCTCGCCGACGACGACCCCGCCGGCGTTCTCCACGATCTGGTGCAGCTTCCAGTTCGGGAGCGCCATCGGGGTGCCGGTGATCAGGATGCGCGGGGCGCCCGCAGGCGCCACGCCGACACCGTCAGCGACGCGCTTCTCGAGTTCGTCGGCCAGCGCGTTCATGCTCTGGGTGAAACGGGGCACATCGTCGTAGAAGGCGACCTGCACGGCGAGCAGGGAGTCGAGGCCCGAGATCGGCGTGGGATCGGCCGCACGGGCGGCGTTGACGCGCTGCAGGGCGCGGCGCTTGTCGTTGACTTCCTTGATCGAGGCGGCGAGCGACTCGGCAGTGATCTTGTTGCCGGTCAGTTCTTCGAGCTTGGCGATGAGATCGACGAGCTCACTGCGCCAGAATGCGACGTCCTTCGGGCGCTTCATCTGCGGCAGTTCCATGGTGTAGAGGTTCTGCATCTTGCCCAGCTCCTCGTACGCCTTCTTCTTGCCGTCGCACGTGGTCTCGCCGATGAGCAGGTCGGACTCCTCGAGGTACGGGCACACCTTCCCGAGCTTGAAGCCGACCATCGACTTGATCAGCGCGCAGGTGTTGCGCGGCAGGATCTGCTCGACCTCGTCGTAGGCCCACTCGGCGCCGGCGCAGATGCCGACGGACCAGGCACCGGCGGCACGGATGAGCTCCTCGGGGACGTAGAGGCAGTACGTGCCGACGACCTTGCCACCGCTCTTGCGGAAGTCGTGGAGCTCCTTGATGCGAAGGCCGTGCACCTCGCTCATGACGAAGTCGAGGTAGCCCATGCCCTCGGGGCGGTTCTTCTGCGTCATGAAGGTCCCGCCGTACATCCCGCCGACAGCCTCGAGAAGCGCGTCGTGCATGGGCAGGTCGAGGCCGAGCTCGGCCCACATCTCGTGGTAGTCGGGTGCTGCGGTGTCGGTCATCGGTTTCCCCTCCAAGTGCACGCTGTCGCGTGCTGATGACAGTATCGATTCGAATAATAGCGCACATTCGTAAAGATAATAGATATGCGCCGCGGTCCGAAGGGAGGCCCGCCCGGCCGGGCGCCGAAGTATCATCGGCGCATGCAAACGACGCAGATCGACATACGCTCCCTGCTCGCCTCGGGCAACGTCGTGCTGGGGCCGATGGCCGGGATCACCGAGGCGCCGTTCCGCGCGATCTGCAAGCGCATGGGCGCGGGCCTGACCTTCACCGAGATGGTCAGCGCCAAGGGGCTGCACTACAACCCGGACGCCGAGATCTCCAAGGCGCTGTTGACCCTCGCGCCCGAGGAGGTGCCGTGCGCGGTACAGATCTTCGGCGCCGAGCCCGAGTTGATGGCCGCGCAGGCCCGCCGCATCGTGGAGTTGCACGGAGCGAACGTCGCGCTCATCGACATCAACATGGGGTGCCCGGTCACCAAGGTGGTCTCGAAGGGAGAGGGGAGTGCGCTCATGCGCACACCGGGTCTCGCCGCCAAGATCGTGCGACGCGTCGCCGAGGCCTCCGGAGTCCCTGTATCCGCGAAGTTCAGATCGGGCTGGTGCGCCGACGACGTCAATGCCGTTGAGTTCGCGCGCGCCATGGAGGCGGCCGGTGCGTCCGCGGTCACGGTCCACGGGCGTACGCGCGACCAGTTCTACCGCGGCCGGGCCGATTGGGACGTGATCGCGGCGGTCAGGGAAGCGGTGGACATCCCGGTGATCGGCAGCGGCGATGTGTTCTGCGCCGCCGATGCCAAGGCCATGTTCGAGCAGTGTGGGGTCGACGCCGTGATGGTGGCCCGCGGCGCGCAAGGGAACCCTTGGATCTTCACGCAGGTCCGCGCGTTGCTTGATACCGGTGTGGAGATCGAGCCGCCTTCGGCGTTCGAGCGGATCGATGTCGCCCGCGAGCACGCGGCGGCTCTTGTCGCGTTCGGGGGAGAGCACGCGTTCACCCGCATGCGCAAGCACGTGGCCTGGTACATCACCGGCATGCCGGACGCGGCGCTGGTCCGGCGTCGCGCCAACGAGGTCGCCAGCTACCGTGAGCTCGACGACCTGCTCGCTCGCTTCCGCGCATACCTTGAGGAGTTCGACGGCCAGGACATCCAGAACACCGAGCACAGGGTCCCGTTCACCGGCTGAGTCCTGCACGTCCGCTGCGCGCCCACCCGCTTGTGCTCTACACTGTTCCGCACGCGCCTCTCAAGGGCGCGTCGATGCAGACAACGATACGAGGAGACTCGAAGCACATGGCCAAGCACACCGTGACCCTCATCCCCGGCGACGGTATCGGACCCGAACTCACGAGCGCGATGTGCCGCGTGGTCGAGGCCGCCGGTGTCGACATCGCATGGGAGACCGTCGATGCCGGTGCGGGTGTGGTCGAGGAGTACGGCACCCCTCTTCCCGCGCACGTGCTCGAGTCGATCCGACGCAACAAGGTCGCGATCAAGGGTCCGATCACCACGCCGATCGGCGGGGGGTTCCGCTCGGTCAACGTCGCGATCCGCAAGGAGCTCGACCTCTACACGTGCCTGCGGCCGGCCTTCTCGATCGCGGGCAGCGGAGCGCGCTACGACAACATCGACATCGTGATCGTGCGCGAGAACACCGAGGACCTCTACGCGGGCATCGAGTTCGCGGAGGGCAGCGACGCGGCTCTCGAGCTGATCAAGTTCGCGGCCGACTCGGGCGCAGGCATCATCAAGCCGGACTCGGGCATCTCGCTGAAGCCGATCTCGATCTCGGGCACGCAGCGCATCGTGCGCTACGCCTTCGACTACGCCATCGCCAACGGGCGCAAGAAGGTCACCGCGGTGCACAAGGCCAACATCCTCAAGATGTCGGACGGGCTGTTCCTGAAGGTGGCACGCGAGGTCGCCGCCGAGTACGCCGACAGCGGCATCGAGTTCGAGGACTACATCGTCGACGCCACCTGCATGCAGCTCGTGCTGCATCCCGAGTGGTGGGACGTGCTCGTGCTGCCGAACCTGTACGGCGACATCATCTCGGACCTTGCGGCCGGCCTGATCGGCGGCCTCGGCATCGCTCCGGGCGCCAACATCGGCGCCGACTGCGCGGTGTTCGAGCCCACGCACGGCTCCGCGCCGAAGTACGCGGGCAAGGACATGGCCAACCCCACAGCCGAGATCCTGTCGGCCACGTTGATGTTGCGCCATCTGGGTGAGACCGAGGCCGCCGACCGCATCCTGGCGGCCGTGCGCACGGTCATCGGTCGTGGCGAGAAGGTCACCTACGACATCAGGCGTTCGGTCACGGGCAGCACCGAGGGATCGGTCGGGACGCAGGCTTACGCGGACGCGCTGATCGCCGAACTCTAGACCGCGTCGAGGTTCGGCGTGCGCGAGATCGTCAGGGACTCGACTCTGTCGCCGCCGGCGTTCTTGGCCTGATACATCGCCACGTCCGCGAGCTGGAGCATCTCCTCGACGGAGCTCGGCGGCGAGACGAACGTCACCGCGCCGATCGACGCCTTGACTGCGGGGCCGTACCCGTCCGTGAGCGTCTCCAGCGCCTCTCGCACGTGGGAGAGCGCCACCGTGGCCGCGGCCTCGTTGGTCTCCGGCAGCAGCACGACGAACTCATCGCCGCCGATGCGGGCCACGATGTCGACGCGACGCAGGCGTCGCCGGACCGCTTGGCCGACGTCGTGGATGAGCCGGTCGCCGGCCGCGTGGCCCATCGTGTCGTTGACGTTCTTGAAGTTGTCGAGGTCGAGCGACGCGAGAGTGAACGTGCGTCCGTACCGGCGCGAGCGCTCGAGCTCGATCGTGGCGAGCTCTTTGAAGTGGCGGGTGTTGGCAACGCCTGTGAGCGCATCGGTACGGGCCAGGTCGCGCTCCATGTCCAGCGAATGACGCAGGCGCGTCAGCACCTCGACGACGATCAGCGAGAGCATGAGGACGGCGACGGTGTTCCACGCGAGGATCTGTGGGTCGACTGTTGCGCCCGTGGCGGTGATCTCTGCGAGCAGGCTCGCGACCGAGACCAGGAGCGCCCATCCGCGTCCGGCGTTGCGCCCCAGGAACCAGGCGATCACGGCGACGGGCCCCAGATACAGCGCCGCCAGTGAGAGTTCGGGACCGCTCGCGCGGTCGATAAAGGCCGCTCCGACCGTCGTGAGCGCCGCGGCGAGGAGGACCCACCGGCGGTGCCCGGACAACAGCTTCATGAGCGGCCCGATGACCGCGTCGATGTCTGTGCTTGCGTTGAAGCCCGACTTCATCGCGTCCTGCTTCAGCCGCGGCGGCGCCGGGGATTCCCGGCCTTGTCGCAGTGTAGGTCACCCGAGTCCGTCGCGGAACGACCTCACGATGTTCATGTTGTGTCCGGGGGTGTGCCTCGTCTATAATCTCGCCCAATCGAAGAGTGCATCAGGCTTTGACGGGGAGTAGTAGAGGTCAATCCCAGCAGCAGAGAGCCGGGGATAGTGGGAACCCGGTGCGGGACGCTTCGAATCTGGCCCCTGAGCCATCCGGAATAACGGACCTGACCCGACTTGGCGGACAACCTCCGCCCGGGGCAGCGACAAGTACGCCGGATCGGTGTGGCACCGTTACCAGCCGCACGAGTGGGCGCGCAGCCCGCTTTCGACGCCTTCGCCGGCGCCGGAGGTGTGACAGCGCGTCAATCGGGGTGGTACCGCGGAAGGCTTCTTCCGTCCCTGGCCGGGGGCGGAGCACGCCCTTACCGCGGTCTTCTTGTTTTCCGGACCTGCTGCGGATCACCGGCCGAACCCCCGATACTCATATGAGCTCTTTCCCACGCTCTCGTGCGGTGGCGACGTACCTGTCACACCCTGACGCCAATGGCGAAGGGTTGTGGGATGGAACTGCGCAGCGACCGTATGAAGACCGGGCCCTCGAAGGCCCCTCACCGCAGCCTGCTCAAAGCTGACGGCCTCACCGACGAGGAGATCTCGCGGCCGCTCATCGCGGTCGTCAACTCCGCCAACGAGGTCATCCCTGGGCACCTCGGCCTGCGCAACATCGCCGACGCGGTCAAAGCCGGGATCCGCATGGCCGGCGGTACGCCTCTCGAGTTCTCCACGATCGGCGTCTGCGACGGCATCGCGATGAACCACGCCGGCATGCGTTACTCGCTCGCGAGTCGCGAGGTCATCGCCGACTCCGTCGAGCTGGTGGTGCAGGCACACGCCTTCGATGCGATGGTGTTGATCCCGAACTGCGACAAGGTCGTCCCCGGCATGCTTATGGCCGCGGCGCGTCTCGACATACCCGCCATCGTCGTATCCGGCGGGCCGATGCTGGCCGGACGCCACGGCGGCAAGGATGTCGACCTCGACACGGTGTTCACCGCCGTGGGCAAGCACGCCGCCGGTACGATCAGCGACGAAGAGTTGTGCCAGCTCGAGAACGACGCGTGCCCGACCTGCGGGTCGTGCGCGGGACTGTTCACCGCCAACTCGATGAACTGCCTCACCGAGGCGATCGGAATGGGGCTCCCCGGCAACGGGACGATCCCCGCCGTGTACTCCGAGCGCCTGCGGCTCGCCAAGCACGCTGGCATGAAGATCATGGAACTGCTCGAGCGCGGCATCACCGCCAGGCAGATCATGACGCCCGCTGCGGTGCGCAACGCGATGGCGCTCGACATGGCCTTCGGCGGCTCGTCGAACACCGTGCTGCACCTCACTGCGATCGCTCACGAGGCGGGCGCGGACATCACGCTCGACGACTGGGCGGCGGTGAGCGCCAAGACGCCGAACCTCGTGCGGATATCTCCCGCGAGCGATTTCCACATGCAGGACCTGCATGCCGCCGGCGGCATCCCGGCGATCATGGCCGAGCTTGCGTCGGCCGGTCTCGTGGACACTGACGCGCTCACCGTGACCGGCGATACGCTGTCGGTCACGCTCGCCCGGGCCGTCAATCGCGACACCGCCGTGATCCACGGCATCGCGTCGCCGTACGCGGCGGTCGGTGGCCTGCGCGTCATGCGCGGCAACCTCGCCCCCGACGGCGCCGTCGTCAAACAGTCGGCGGTCGGGCCTGAGATGCGCCGGCACTCCGGTCCCGCGCGAGTCTTCGACTCGGAGGAGGACGCGGTCTCTGCGATCCTCGGCGCGCGGATCGTCGCCGGTGACGTCGTCGTCATCCGCTACGAAGGACCGCGCGGCGGTCCCGGCATGCGCGAGATGCTGACTCCCACGAGCGCGATCTCGGGTATGGGCCTCTCCACCAGCGTGGCGCTCATCACCGACGGGCGCTTCTCCGGCGCCACCAAGGGCCCCGCGATCGGGCACGTCTCGCCCGAGGCCGCTGTCGGGGGGACGATCGGGCTCGTCGCCGAGGGCGACACCATCGAGATCGACATCGACGCGGGCACGATCACGCTCGCGGTCGGCGAAGAGGCGCTGGCCGCACGCCGGGCCGCGTGGGTCGCGCCGGCTCCGAACGTGACGATCGGCTACCTGGCGCGCTACGCCGCGCAGGTCTCCAGCGCCGACAAGGGGGCGATCCTGTCGTGATCCATGCGGACGCCCGAAGGCACGCACGACCAGCTGACGACCACCGGGAGGTGAAGGCATGAAGATGATCGGCGGATACGCGCTGGTCCAGGCGTTGAAGGACGCGGGGGTCGAGGTGGTGTTCGGCTACCCCGGCGGCGTCGCGCTCCCCATCTTCGACGCGCTCTACGAGGACAAGGACCTGCGCTGCGTGCTGCCGCGGCACGAGCAGGCCGCGGTACACATGGCGGACGGGTACGCCCGTGTCACGGGTAAGCCGGCGGCGGTGATCGTCACGAGCGGGCCCGGGGCGACCAACACCGTCACCGGCATCGCCAACGCGTATATGGACTCGATCCCGATGGTGGTGTTCACCGCCCAGGTGGCCACGCCGGTCATCGGTACCGATGCGTTCCAGGAGTCCGACATGTTCGGGATCACACTCCCGATCACGAAGCACAACTACCTGGTCAAGGACGCCTCCGAGCTCCCCGAGATCATCGCCGAGGCCTTCCACATCGCCACCACCGGCCGACCCGGACCGGTGCTCATCGATGTTCCTGCCGACGTGAGCAAGCGCGAGATCGACTACAAGTGGCCGGAGACGGTGAACCTTCCCGGCTACAAGCCGACCTATCGCGGGCACGCCCGGCAGATCAAGCAGGCCGTGCAGTTGATCACCAAGGCGCGCAAGCCGCTGCTGTACGCCGGAGGGGGAGTGCTCACCTCCGAGGCCTGGGTCGAGCTCAAGCAACTCGCCGAGCTCATGCAGATCCCCGTCGTGGCGACTTTGATGGGCAAGGGCTCCTTCCCTGAGGACCACCACCTCGCACTCGGGATGCCCGGCATGCACGGCGCGAAGTACGCCAACTACGCCATCACCGAGACGGACCTGCTGATCGCGGTGGGCGTGCGCTTCGACGACCGCGTCACGGGCAAGCTCGCGGCGTTCGCCTCCAAGGCCAAGGTCATCCATATCGACATCGACCCGGCGGAGATCGGCAAGAACAAGCCCGTCGACGTGCCGATCGTCGGTGACGCCAAGAGCGTGCTCACCGAGATGGTCGCGGAACTCCGCAAAGCCAACGCCGAGCCGCGCACCGACGCATGGATGCGGGTCGTCGACGACTGGCGTGCGCGCTTCCCGTTCCACTACCACTCGCATGAAGGTGTCGTGATGCCGCAGTACGTGGTTGAGCGCGTGCGCGAACTCACGAAGAGTCGCCCCACCGTGATCTGTACGGAGGTCGGCCAGAACCAGATGTGGTCCTGCCAGTACACGCACATCCGCGAGCCGCGCACCTGGGTGAGCTCGGGGGGGTTGGGCACCATGGGCTTCGGGCTTCCTGCGGCGATCGGTGCGCAGATCGGACGCCCCGGGCACCTCGTGATCGACATCGCCGGCGACGGCTCGATCCAGATGAACAGCCAGGAGATGGCGACCGCGGCGATCGAGAAGCTGCCGGTCAAGGTCGTGCTGCTCAACAACGGGTATCTCGGGATGGTCCGGCAGTGGCAGGAGCTGTTCTACGACCACCGCTATTCCTCATCGACGCTCGCGCAGGACTGCCCCGACTACGTGAAGCTCGCCGACGCCTACGGCTGGCTCGGCATCCGGGTCACCGACCCGGTCGACGTCGACGCGGCGCTGCAGGCGGCGTTCGACCACGACGGTCCCGCGTTCATCGACTTCCGTGTGGCTCGCGAAGAGTGCGTCTACCCGATGGTCGCCCCCGGCGGTTCCATCGACGAGATGCTCGGCGGGATCGCGGGCGGACCGGTGTCCGAGATGCTCGACGGCGAACTGCTCGAGGAGGTGTGGGAGTAGCCATGCAGAACAAGCACACGCTCTCGGTGCTCGTCGAGAACAAGCCCGGCGTCCTGACGCGCGTCACGTCGCTGTTCGCGCGGCGCGGCTTCAACATCGATTCGCTCGCCGTGGGTGTCACCGAGGACCCGCGCCTGTCGCGCATCACGATCGTCGTGGGCGGGGAGGACACCTCGCTCGAGCAGGTGGCCAAGCAGCTCCACAAGCTCATCAACGTGATCAAGATCCAGGACCTCGACCCTCGCGAGATGGTCGATCGCGAACTCGTCCTCTACAAGGTCAACGCGCCTGCAGACCGGCGTCACGAGATCATCGAGATCGCCAACGTGTTCCGGGCGAAGATCGTCGACGTGGGCAAGAGCACGCTCACCATCGAGGCGACCGGCGCCGGCGACAAGCTGTCGGCGATGGAGGACCTGCTGCGTGCCTACGGAATCAAGGAGCTGGCACGCACCGGCAAGATCGCACTATCCCGCGGCTCGCGCGAACGCGAGTCATAGCTTTCATGCAAGCGCACGATCCGTTCTGTCGGTACACCAAGTAAGGGAGCGATCAGAGATGGCACAGATCTACTACGAGAAGGACTGCGACCTCGAACTTCTGAAGGGCCGCAAGATCGCGGTCATCGGCTTCGGCAGCCAGGGGCACGCGCACGCGCTCAACCTGCACGACTCGGGCTGCGACGTCCGCGTCGGCCTACGCACCGGTTCCAAGAGCTGGGACAAGGTCAAGGAGGCCGGCCTGCGCGTCATGACCCCGCGCGAGGCGGCACAGGAAGCCGATATCGTGATGATGCTCGTGCCGGACGAGACCGCCGCGCACATCTACTACTCCGAGATCCATGAGTCGATGACCGCCGGCAAGGCGTTGGCCTGGGCGCACGGCTTCAACATCCACTTCGATCAGGTCGTCCCCCCGGCCGATGTCGACGTGTTCATGGTCGCCCCGAAGGGCCCGGGCCACATGGTCCGTCGCGTGTTCACCGAGGGCTCGGGCGTGCCGAACGTCGTCGCCGTGCACCAAGACGCGACCGGTCAGGCCATGGCCCTCGCGCTGGCGTGGGCCGCGGGCATCGGCGGCGCGCGCGCCGGCGTCATCGAGACCACCTTCCAGGAGGAGACCGAGACCGACCTGTTCGGCGAGCAGGTCGTGCTCTGTGGCGGCGTGACGCACCTCGTCGAAGCCGCGTTCGACACACTGGTCGAGGCCGGCTACCAGCCCGAGATCGCCTACTTCGAGACGTTCCACGAGCTCAAGCTCATCGTCGACCTGATGTACGAGGGCGGTCTGGCCAAGATGCGCGACTCGATCTCCAACACCGCCGAGTACGGCGACTACGTGACCGGTCCGAAGATCATCACGGACGATGTGAAGGACGCCATGGCCGAGCGCCTCTGGAACATCCAGTCGGGCCAGTTCGCCCGTGACTGGATCTTGGAGAACAAGGCCGGTCAGCCCCACTTCAAGGCCATGCGGCGCATCCATGCCGAGTCCTATATCGAAGAGGTCGGCGGCGAGCTGCGCAGCATGTTCAGCTGGCTTCGCAAGGAGTAGGGCAACCACGGTTCCGACGCCGCGCCGGCGTCCAGGATGTGTCGGCGCGGCGAGCACGGCCCCGTACGAAACGATCGCCAATGCCGGTAAGCGACCTCACTGGAACGGGATGAAACACATGCAGAAGAAGTACCTGATGACACCGGGACCCACACCGGTACCCGCGGAGGTCCTGCTCGCGCAGGCGCGGCCGATGATCCACCATCGCACGCCGGACTTTTCGGCGATGCTGATGGAGTGTGTGGATGGCCTCAAGTACGTGTTCCAGACCGCCAACGACGTGCTCATCTTCGCGTGCTCGGGCACTGGGGCGATGGAGTCGGCGTTCGCGAACTGCTTCTGCGCCGGCGATACGGTCATCGTGGCCCGCAACGGGAAGTTCGGCGACCGGATGGTCGGCATCGCGAAGACCTATGGGCTCGAGGTCGTGGACCTCTCCTATGAGTGGACGCAGGTCGTCCCGCCCGCCGTGGAC
>Ga0209430_1000412_pt1 | contig 45287 bp, 45 predicted proteins | sample BarGraIncub1133A_FD_184504 | JGI IMG/M metagenome (GOLD analysis project Ga0209430, IMG submission 184504) | Arctic peat soil microbial communities from Barrow, Alaska - Barrow Graham LP Incubations 11-33A (SPAdes) (version 2) | ecosystem: Environmental > Terrestrial > Soil > Wetlands > Peat... | reverse complement strand
TCCCGGTGCGGCACGTCTTGCGGTGACGACAGACAGTTTTGTCGTGACACCGCTCTTTTTTGCCGGCGGGGATATCGGAAAGCTTGCCGTATGCGGTACTGTAAACGATCTTGCAATGAGCGGGGCGACGCCTATGTATCTGACCTGCGGATTTATCCTCGAAGAAGGCGTTGAAGTCGCCGATCTGGAAAGAATTGTGTTTTCCATGGCCGAGACGGCCAAAGTTGCAGGTGTGCTGATTGTGGCAGGCGACACCAAAGTCATCGAGGGAAAAGGCGGGCTCTATATCAACACCGCCGGTGTCGGATTCCTGCCGGAGGGTGATTTTGAGGTAAGTTCCTCGTTTTGCGGGGACGGCGATGTGATCCTTCTGTCCGGAACCCTTGGAGATCACCATGCAACGGTCTTAAGCGCCCGGATGGGGATAGAAAACACAATAAAAAGTGACTGTGCACCGCTTCACGGGATGGTGTCTGCCCTTCTTAAGGAAAATATCCGGGTCAGGGCGATGCGTGATGTTACACGCGGCGGCCTTGCAACCGTACTGCACGAATTTGCCGTAGCTTCCGGGAAATGTCTTCAAATCCAGGAAGACCAGATCCCCGTAACTGCCCAGGTACAGGGCCTCTGCGGAATCCTCGGCCTGGACCCTCTTTATATGGCCAATGAAGGCAAAATGGTTGCCGTTGTCGCCAAAGAAGATGCGCCCAGGGCATTGGAATGTATCAGGAACAGTCCCTATGGTCAGGACGCCGCGATCATCGGAGAAGTAGTTTCCGGAGATGAGGGGACACTTCTGCTTCACACCCGGACCGGCGGCATAAGAATGCTGACTGAGCTTTACGGTGAAGGGCTTCCGCGGATTTGCTGAAAAGCCAGAAAAGATCACAGGTAAGCCATCCTTTCCCAAGGGATAATAATCTGAAATTATGCAATTACTGCAAACACAACGGCTGTATGAATGGTTATTGTGCACTATTAATGCTTGAAAATACAAATAAAAATGTGAAAATACTACAAAAAAACAGCGTTTAGTTCATATTTCGAGATAATTCTGTCAAAATCTAGGTTTTTTGTTAAATTCTAATACCATATGCTTATTGTACAAATCGAAAATTCCATTTCACATAACACAAGGAGGATTGGAAATGAGAAAAATTTTATCTATTTGTCTGGCAATGTGTATGGTAATAGGACTTACTGCCTGTGCATCCACTTCAGCAGTAACTGTCGCATCCACAGCGGCGGCAACAACAAAAGCAGCAGCGGACACAACCGCAGCAGCAGATACAACAACCGCAGCAGCAAAACTTACGGGAAATCTAGTCATTTATTGTCCGCATCCACTGGAATTCATTGAGCCGCTGGTCAGCGAATTTGAATCAGTATCCGGCATTAAAGTTGAGGTAATCGCGGCAGGCACGGGCGAACTTCTGAAAAGAGTTGAGTCAGAACAGGCAAATCCTCTCGGGGATATTTTCTGGGGCGGTTCACTTTCAACAATGACACCTGAAATGGCTCTTTTCGAAAATTATCAATCTGTTAACGAAGAATTCGTTCAAGAGGGAATGAAGAATGTCGAGGGACCTCTCACGAGATTCACAGATATTCCGAGCGTCCTTATGGTCAATACCGACCTTATCGGAGATATTGAAATTAAAGGGTATGAAGATTTGCTCAATCCTGCACTTAAAGGAAAAATCGCAATGTGCGATCCTTCCAAATCCTCCTCTTCTTATGAGCATCTGATCAATATGCTTTATGCAATGGGTAACGGAGACCCGGAAGCGGGATGGGCTTATGTAGAAAAGTTCTGCGAAAACCTTGACGGCAAATTATTGAGCGGTTCATCTGCAGTATATAAGGGCGTTGCAGACGGCGAGTACGTAGTAGGCCTGACCTTTGAAGAAGGCGGAGCAACGTATGTTGCTGACGGAGCACCTGTAAAATTAGTCTACATGGAAGAAGGCGTAATTTCCAAGCCTGACGGCGTTTATATCATCAAGAATGCAAAGAATATGGATAACGCCAAAGCATTCATCAATTTTGTTACAAGTAAGGAAGCGCAGACGATCATTGTTGAACAGCTGAACCGTCGTTCGGTAAGAACAGATGTTGCTGCACCCAACTATTTGATTCCCAAAGAAGACATTAACATTATTTATGATGATCCGGCACTGGTCGTTGCCAGTAAAGACGCATGGATAGAGAAGTTTACTGATATTTTTACAAGTTTCTAAGAATAACGTTACAAATTATCAGATCACTGAACCTCCCATAGTTTAAGCAGGTAAGAATAAGCCCGCAATTCTATTGCGGGCTTATTCTTACTAATCAAAATCCAGACATAAGTAAAAGGAGACAATGGTCATGAGTGATTCTATCAGTATAGAAAATGTAGTAAAAAAATATGGTGATCTGACGATTATTCCCGGGTTATCAGTAGAGATAATAGACGGTGAGTTTTTTACACTTCTGGGACCTTCCGGCTGCGGTAAGACAACGCTGCTTCGCATGATTGCAGGGTTCAACAGTATTGAAGGCGGTCAAATCAAATTTGATGATCACGTCATTAATAACATTCCTGCACATAAGAGAAATATCGGCATGGTTTTTCAGAATTATGCTATTTTTCCGCATTTGACAGTCAGGCAGAATGTTGAATATGGCTTGAAAATAAGAAAAATCAAAAAGGCAGTGATAAAGCAAAAGGTGGATGAGATATTAGCCGCCGTTCAAATCGAAGATTATCAGGATCGTCTTCCGGAAAAACTGTCCGGAGGACAGCAGCAAAGAGTCGCTCTTGCCAGGGCAATTGTCATACACCCTGATGTGCTACTAATGGACGAACCACTTTCCAATCTTGATGCCAAACTCCGAATTGAGATGAGAAGCGCCATTCGGGATGTTCAAAAAAAAGTGGGTATTACCACTGTTTATGTTACGCATGATCAGGAGGAAGCCCTTGCGATATCAGACAGGATTGCTGTTATGAATGCAGGTATCATACAGCAAATCGGCGCACCGGAAGACATTTACACCCGTCCGATTAATGTCTTTGTTTCCACGTTTATAGGGCACTCCAATTTGTTCTTCGGAATTATCGGGAAAGATAATCAAGGCAGTTATGTAGCTTTTAGTGACGGATATAAATCCTATATGACAAATCTTTCGGATACCTGTATAGAAGGAATGAAAGTTATTATATCCATCCGTCCCGAAGAGTTCTCCCTGAACGATGAAGGCTTACAAGCAACAGTCAAAAACTGCACATTCCTCGGTAAATATACTAACTATGAATTAGAACTTCCTGGCCCGATGATTTTAAAAAATCAAGCGGCCATTCAATATTCGCAGGATGTAGGGCAGGCGAATAAAATATACAAAATCGGCGACATACTGACATTGAAACCCAATATTTTTAAGATTAACATTTTTTCTGAAGACGGAAAAAAGAGTCTGATTAAGGATGTGAGTAAAAATGATTAGGAAGCCGCATTTCAAATTTGATTTTTGGACAATTGTAACGATCGTCCTAGTGATTGTTTTTGCCCTGTTTCTGGCTTATCCGCTGTTTTCACTCTTTACAAGTGGATTTAAGGATCCTGAAACACAACAGTTCACCATGGCGAATTTTGCCAAGTTTTTTACGAAAAAGTATTACCTTAGAACCCTGGGACACAGCTTTCTGGTAACGACCTGCACGACAATTCTGGCCGTTGCGATTGGAGCACCTCTGGCATACGCAACCACTGTATTTAAAATCAAGGGGAAAGGGCTGGTTGACGTGCTTGTAATCATATCCATGCTGTCACCTCCCTTTATTGGAGCTTACTCATGGATTATTCTTGGCGGCCGAAGTGGTGTTATCACTACTTTTTTCAGATCAGTATTTGGTGTTGAAACACCCTCAATATATGGATTCGGAGGGATTTTACTCGTATTGACCCTGAAGTTATACCCGTTCATTTACCTGTATACAAAGGGCGCTTTGAAGAAAGTGGATGTTTCACTGAGTGAAGCTGCCGAAAGCCTTGGATGCAACGGTTTTAAAAAGGTTACTACAGTAATCATTCCACTCATCGCCCCAACCATTCTGGCGGGATCGCTGCTTGTATTTATGAATGCCCTGGCTGACTTCGGGACACCCATGTTAATTGGCGAAGGATATACAGTCATGCCGGTACTCATTTACAGTGAGTTCATCAGCGAAATGGGAGGGAAGGCTAATTTTGCCGCCGCTTTAGCTGTAATACTGGTAATTATTACAGGCATAATGTTTTTGGTACAGAAATATATTGTTAATAAAAAATCATTTACAATGAGTTCGCTTCGCCCGATTCAGGCAAAGCAAATTTCTGGAGTAAAAAATGCTTTGCTGCATTTTTCTGTATACGCACTTGTATTTCTTTCCATAGTTCCTCAGATTACCGTGATTTATACTTCATTTAAGGCGACAAAGGGAGCTATGTTTGCGGATGGATTCTCGCTCAACAGTTACAAGTCCATTTTCAAGAACCTCGCAACGCCGATTATCAATACGTATAAGTTCGGTTTGATTGCACTCATTATCATAATCGTAATGGCAATGTTTATAGCGTATATAACAACGAGAAGAAAAACCTGGCTTACGAATGCGATTGATTCAATGACGATGTTCCCATACATAATTCCGGGATCCGTCCTTGGTATTACATTACTCCTTGCATTTAATGATAAACCTATGCTGCTAAGCGGTACGGCTACTATTATTATTGTTGCATTTGTTGTCCGGCGCCTGCCCTATACACTGCGTTCGAGTGCGGCGATTTTGTACCAGATCAGTCCAAGTATGGAAGAGGCCGCAATCAGCCTGGGTGATTCCCCACTTAAGACTTTCTTCAAAGTCACGGCTGTTATGATGCTGCCGGGAGTTATGTCAGGTGCCATTTTAAGCTGGATTACCATTATCAATGAATTGAGCGCTTCCGTAATTCTTTATACCGGAAAAACCAGAACCATGTCGGTGGCGATCTATACGGAAGTTATTCGTGCAAGTTACGGGACCGCGGCTGCCCTGGCCAGCATACTGACGCTGACAACGATATTATCCCTTTTGCTGTTCTTCAAATTATCGGGCAGTAAAGAGGTGAGTTTGTGACCGTGTCCTCGCAATTGTATGTGCAGGACTTATAATGGAAGGATCAGCAGACGAGACGGAGGAAACCGCCGTTTTTCTGCGGGAAAAAAAACAATGCGGTTTGGGGATCCGGAGTGTGAACCGTGAGGAATAAGAAGCACAGTTACTACAAAGATGATATGCGCCGGATACTTTTGCTTTATGCAATTGTTCCTGTTGCGCTATTGACCCTGGTCTGCCTGTTTCTTTTCTGGGGAACCTGGCGATATTCACTGGAAAAAAACAACAGGAATGATAATACACGCATTGCCGCTGATGTGGAAACAACCGTTGCCGCTTATATCAAGCTGGCAGAAGAATTTGCACAACAGAGCAACATTCTGTCAAGCGATCTTGATGTCGGTAAGCGAGTCGAAATATTTGAAAAGATTTATAAAATCTCAAATGAGTTGGACAGGAAAGCCTATTTATATGTATTTGACCGGAACTTTTTGCCGGTGATCTCCAGCACCAAAACGGTTCCGGAGTATCTCGACGGGAACTATTATGCCAATTGGGGGATTTTCAGGATCATGAATCAGGCTCCGCAGGACGCTGCTTTGAAGCTCGTTGCGGATGATACCACGGATTCCGAAGAACTCGTTATTGGCAAAGCGATCGTGAACGGGGGCGAAATAGAGGGCTATGTCATATTTGCTCTGGATAGCAGACAGTATCAGAAACAGATTGCGGATCAGGAATCCCAGACGGTCATAACAGATGAAAACGGTGGAGTCTTCCTGAATAATAACTACAGTTTTCTGAATAATCTGAACCGGTTTGTATTAAGCGGTCAAACAACAACCGGAAATATTGAAAATGATTACGGTAAATACTATGTAACCTCAACCTCCCTATTCAATAATCGCATCTATATCTATTCACTTTCACCGCTAAGCAGTCAGACGACGGTTTTTCTGTCCATATTCCTTATTTTGTTTTTCGTTTTTTTTATGATGATTTTGGCAGTGTTTATCAGTACCAAAAAAATGGCTGCAAAAAAGACCAGGGATCTCTATACGATTATAGAAGCTTTTGAAAAAGTAAAAAAAGGCAATTTGGATACATATGTAGATATTTCCAGTAACGATGAATTGGCGGTCATCGGTGAATCCTACAATGTAATGATCAGCAGTTTGAACGAACAAAAAGACAGGAATAAGGAAATGGGCCTATTGGTTACTGATTCCCAGACCAAACAGCTGGAATCGCAGTTTGATCCTCATTTCCTGTTCAACACGCTGGAAAACATCCGGTTTATGTGTAAGTTGGACCCGCAGTCTGCCAGCAAAATGATATTCAACCTGGCAACACTGCTTCGATACAGTATTAGCAATACACAGGAGGAAGTCTCCGTTAAGGACGATATTTTTTACACAAAAAATTATATGAGTATACTTAAGTACCGCTTCAACGATCACTTTCATTATAAGATTGATTTGCCGGAGGAATTGCAAAAGTGCATTATTCCCAAACTTATTGTTCAGCCTATGATTGAGAACTCGATAAAATACGGGTTTGTCGGGAAAGAAAATTTGTCGATTAGAATCAGCGGGTATATAGAAGACGGCAAACTGGTGCTTATCTGTACTGATGACGGGGCAGGAATAAAGGCCGAAGATTTGACGGAAATAAGACAAATTATGATGCAGAATACTAATATGAGCAGTCATTCTGGATTATATAATATCCATAGAAGAGTTCAGCTTAGATATGGCGGGGAATATGGTATTCATATAGATAGCGTGCAGGGTCATGGGACATCTATTAAAGTTGTACTGCCTGCAAAATACGTGGAAAGCATGGGTGGGTGCTGATGCTGAAAATCATCATTGTGGAAGATGAAGAATTCATTCGCAAAGGGCTTGTATATACCATTGACTGGCTGAGTATGGGTTGTGTTGTCGTTGCTGATGCGGGAGACGGACAGGACGGTCTGGAAAAAATAATTTCATTTCAACCGGATGTTGTTATAACGGATATCAGAATGCCCGGAATGGATGGAATAGAGATGATTCGTCAGGCTTCGGAGCATGCTGATTTTGTCTGCATTATTCTAACGAGTTATGCGGAATTCGAATATGCTAAAAAGGCCATACAATTGAAGGTGTTTGAATATCTGGTAAAACCGGTAGATGAAGACAAAATCAAAAAGACCATGGCAGTCCTTCAAAATGAATTGGGACATAAGAAACAAATAGAATATATGCTCGAAAACTCCCGGAATCTATCGAATAAAATTGATCTGAATAGTTTTATACAATATGCCAGTACAGATTGTGAATGTGTGACCAGAGCCATTCACAAAATACAGGCAAACTATGCTGACAGGATTAGTGTTGAACAAATTTCTGAGGAGTTCGGCGTTAGTGCCCGGTATTTGAGCCGCAAGTTTAAGGAAGTAACAAACCACTCGTTTTTGGATCTGCTTAATTGGTATCGAGTTCAACAGGCTGTCAAATTATTAAAAACCGGGAAATATAGAGTATATGAAATATCAGAAATTACCGGGTTCACTGACTATAAACACTTTTGCGCGGTCTTTAAGCGATATACCATGATGTCGCCCACAGCATTTGCAAACAAAAAGATATAAATTGGATTAAATAGGGGGAAGGCAACTGATGACGAAATACGAAAATATTATCCTGCTAAGTGATATGGATGGTACGCTGCTCGATTCAAACAGCAAAGTATCCATAGAAAATAAACAGGCAATTAGTGAGTTCATTGCGCAGGGAGGACACTTTGGCATTGCAACAGGAAGAAGCCAGCTGAACGCTGTGGCGTTTTTGGAGAATGTAGAGATAAATACACCAAGTATTTTGTATAACGGATGTGCACTCTATGATTTTGCGGCAAAGAAATTCCTGGCACTGTACAAGCTGCCTAACAAAGAGCTGGAAAAGTACTTGAGATACTGCCTGAAAAATTTTGAAAATGTGGTGATACAGGCATATTGCCCGGATATGAATTATATTATTACTCCCGAAAAATCAGCAGATCCCAGGATCGTGTCCGATCACCAGCCGTGTGTTTTTTGCCGGATAGAAGATATTATAGAAGAACCGTGGATTAAGATATTATTCAGTGGGAAACCGGAAGACTTGAAGGCGCTGGAAAACAAAATAATGGACTTCGAAATCGAAGAGAAAATAAGCCGTGTATTTTCTTCTGAAATATATCTGGAGTTTCTGCCCCCTCTGGTATCAAAAGGAAGTATGGTCACTGAACTTCGGGAATACATGGGGGCAGGGTATAAGATTTACGCCGTGGGAGATTATAACAATGACAGGGAAATGCTGCTGGCTGCCGATATCGGCATAGCGACGCGAAACGCACTCCAGTGCATTAAGGATATCGCGGATATGATAACTGTTAGTAATGACGAGAGTGCCATTGCCGATATTATTTATCACATGATTTGATTGTGAGACTGAAAATGGTCCGGGGAATAGGATCTCCGAAGGAACACCACGTTGATGAAACAGTTTTTATATCCACATAGAGATAATTCAAGAATTGCTCGTTGCTTAATAAATTATTTTATCAGTGCGAACCTTGAACATCTTTTGCAATGGGTATAGAATAACCTATTTAAGGAACGCAAGTGGTAACGGAGTTAATAATATGGAAATTAATGAAACAACTGTTAGCAAGACTGATATAGAAAAAATTTATAAGCTTCCTATGGAAGATGCCTGCAAAGCAATGAACTCCAGATTGGGAGGCCTGACATCTTCTGAAGCCAGGGATATTCAGGAAAAATACGGGAAGAATGTTATCAGCGGGATAAAGGGGAAATCAGTATTTTTAGTTTTTCTCGGTAATTTTATCAGCCTGATGGCAATTCTTCTTTGGGTAGGCGGCATTGTCGCTTTTTTTGCCGGTATGCCTGAATTGGGCATTGCAATCTGGCTTGTAAATGTTATTAACGGTGTCTTCAGTTTCTGGCAGGAATTCCGTGCAAGCAAGGCAACCGAAGCCCTGAAAAAAATGCTGTCTTCATATGCGAGGGTCATCCGGGATAATGAAGAACTGCAGGTATTGACCGAAGACCTTGTGCCGGGGGACATCATTATCCTGGCTGAAGGCGATAAAATAAGTGCTGATGCAAGGCTTCTCGAAAGCTCTGACCTCCAGGTAGATCAATCGACACTTACAGGCGAATCCAACTCGGTACGTAAAACACATGACCCTATTTTGCGGGATGGATTATCCCAGTCTGAGATTCCGAACCTCATTTTTGCCGGTACCAGCGTGTCCAGCGGTACTGCAAAAGCTGTCGTTGTATCTATTGGAATGGATACGATGTTCGGCAAGATTGCTAATTTGACACAAACCATGAAAGAAGTACAAAGCCCCCTGCAGAAGGAGCTTGATAAGCTTACGAAGCAGATTTCCATTATGGCAATCAGCTTCGGCGTATTGTTCTTTGTTGCCGCGGTCTTTTTTGTGCATGACTCCGTTGCAAAATCATTTGTGTTTGCGCTGGGAATGATCGTCGCCTTTATTCCGGAAGGCTTGCTGCCGACGGTTACACTTTCTCTGGCAATGGCCGTTCAGCGAATGGTCAAGGAACATGCCCTGGTAAAACGATTGTCAGCTGTTGAGACGCTCGGTTGCACATCTGTTATATGTTCAGATAAGACGGGAACGCTTACGCAGAATGAAATGACTGTCTGTAATTTATGGCTGCCGGGGCAGGAACTCGAAGTGACAGGCCTTGGCTATGTACCTGTAGGTAAAATAACAAACAAAGGGAAAGAAATAACTGCTGCCGGTGATCCGGCGTTAAACATGCTTCTTACTGCAGCAAGCCTGTGCAGTAATGCGAGGATTATTCCGCCGAATGAAGATAATGACCGGTATACAGTCCTCGGTGATCCGACGGAAGCCTGCCTGGGGGTTGTTGCCCGGAAAGCGGGAATTGATCTGGAAGCACAGGCACTTAAGACACCACGTATCAGGGAACTGCCCTTTGATTCCAGACGAAAAAGAATGAGCACGATTCATGTGCTCGAGACTCCCGTCAATGGAAGCAGCCGTATTGCATATATTAAAGGTGCACCCAAGGAAGTTCTGGATTTGTGTACCGGAATATATAAACAAGGCGCAAAAGTAGAAATATCGGATGAAGACCGCACCGAAATCATGCAGGCAAACGACATGTACGCCAGGAACGGACTGCGCGTACTGGCTATTTCGTGCCGTTATCTAACCCGTGAAGATGGATTGCCGGTAGCACTCAGTGCATATACGCCTGAATTGATCGAACAGAAGATGATTTTCATCGGATTGGTTGTCATGGCGGATCCTCCGAGGCCGGAAGTTGCTGAGGCGGTCGCATTATGCCATAAAGCAAAAATCCGGATCATTATGATTACCGGGGATTATGGACTGACAGCAGAAAGTATCGCCAGACGTATCGGTATTGTAACAGGGGACCACCCGAGAATCATATCCGGCGTGGAACTTGAAAACCTTCCTGATGAAGACTTGAAGACCGCGCTTAAAGGCGAAGTCATTTTTGCCAGGGTCGCACCGGAGCAAAAATACAGGGTCGTCTGCAGTCTGCAGGAAATGGGGGAAATTGTTGCAGTAACAGGAGACGGGGTCAATGATGCGCCTGCCCTCAAAAAGGCGGATATCGGCGTAGCGATGGGTATATCAGGAACGGATGTCGCTAAAGAGGCGGCCGACATGATTTTGACGGACGATAACTTTGCTTCCATTGTCAGGGCCATTGAAGAAGGCCGTGCCGTGTACAGCAATATCAGGAAATTTATTCTCTACATTCTGAACAGCAACGTACCGGAGGCTGTGCCTTCTGCCGCGTTCCTGTTTTCAAGGGGCGGTATACCTCTTCCCCTGACTATCATGCAGATACTTACTATTGACCTCGGTACGGATATGATGCCGGCGCTTGGACTCGGTACGGAATTACCTGAAGAAGGCATCATGGACCGCCCCCCGCGTCCGAGAAAAGAGAACCTGCTCCACAAAAATCTTGTTATCAAAGCATTCCTGTGGTACGGAATGCTCGAAGCCGCAATCTCCATGGGGGCATACTTCTTTGTTAACTTTCTTCATGGATGGCCCAATGTCCCGCTTGCAGCATCCGGACCGGTTTATATGCAGGCGACAACTATGACTCTGGCCTCGATTGTTTTCTGCCAGATAGGTGCCGTTATGAACTGCCGTACCGAGACACAATCCATATTTAAAGTCGGACTTTTCAAAAACAGAAGGGTTCTGCTTGGTATTGTTGTTGAAGTACTGCTCCTGAGCGCGATCATTTATGTGCCGTTCCTGCAGGGTGTTTTCCAGACTGCGCCAATCGGCCTTAAGGAATGGGGCGTGCTGTGTCTTCTGCCGATACCGGTGATTCTTGTTGAAGAAGTAAGGAAATATTTTTCCCGCCATTATGGTATGATGAAAAAAAGCAGGAGGGTAAAAACATGAAAGCTATTATTGTAGGCTGTGGTAAGTTAGGTTCCGGATTGGCGCTTAGCCTGATCCGCAAAGGGCATACTGTAACCGTCATTGACATCGACCCGGCAGCTTTTCAATTGCTGGGCCAGAACTTTACCGGCAAAACAATTTTAGGCATCGGTTTTGACCGTGAAATTCTCGAAAAGGCCCAGATTCATATTGCAGATGCGGTAATTGCATGCAGTAAAAGCGACGATGCAAATGCACTGATCGGAAGAATTGCGAGAAATATATACAAGGTTCCTCATGTAATATCCCGCCTTTACGATCCAAGGAGAGCGGAAATTTACCGTACCCTTGGCATCCAGACAATATCCACTACAACCTGGGGCGTCCTGCGCGCAATCGAAATGCTCAGCTACAGCGGTCTTGACAGTGTCCTTACGATCGGTGACAGCAATGTTGAAGTAATAAGGATTGACGTACCGCCGCTTCTGATTGGCAGGACGGTCAATGAATTGACTGCTGTCGGTGAAATACAAGTCGTAGCTGTAAGCCGGGGCAACAAATCGTTTTTACCGACGCTGGGAACTGTTCTTCAGCAAAACGACATCGTTTATATCTCCGTATTAGCTTCATCTGCAAAAAGACTGCAAGCCCTGTTGGGAAGGTCTTAAAAATGGAGGGAAAATCAATGAATGTAATAATAGTCGGCGGCGGTCAGGTTGGGGCATACATAGCCAATATACTTCTTAAAAATAACTGCTCTGTCAAGGTTATAGAGAGCAGGGACAATGTTATTGATAAACTGAAGTCAGATATCCCCCTCGAAAATATTGTCTTTGGCAACGGATCCGACCCGAGCGTCCTGGAAGCTGCCGGAATTGCAAAAGCGGATGTTGTCGCAGCGGTTACCGGAGCAGATGAAACCAACCTCGTTGTTGCGACAATTGCAAAATTTGAATTTGATGTTCCCCGTGTCATCGGTCGTGTAAACAACCCGAAGAACGCCTGGCTTTTCAATGCCGGAATGGGCATTGATGTCGGCCTGAACCAGGCTGACCTGATGGCGCATCTGGTTGTTGAAGAAATTGACCTTAAAAATGTTCTGACACTTATGAAATTAAAACGCAGCAATTACTCAATCGTGCAGGTTAAAATTGACAGCCAGTCAGCAATGGTAAATAAGACGATAAAAGAACTGGTTCTGCCTTCCAATGCAGTTTTGATTGCTGTCTACCGGGGGAGTGACGTTATCATGCCTCATGGTGATACCGTTATTACTGCGGAGGATACAATTCTTGCTTTTGCCGATGATGATGCGCAGGCTGTGATAAACGGACTTTTCTGTGATCCTGCATGCAATACCCGGAAAGGCTGAACGTAAAGGATTCTATCTCCAGGAGGACGACAAATGGCAAAAGTTCTAAGGGCTGCAGAGATGAATAAATGCATAGGATGTTTTACGTGCATGAATATCTGCTCAATCGTTAACCGGCAGAATCATTCCTTAACCAAAAGCGCAATTAAGGTACGTACAAGCGGCGGTATGACCGGCCATTTTGTTGCAATTGTCTGTATCGCCTGCCAGGATCCGGCCTGTATGGAGGCCTGTCCGAGCGGGGCGCTGACTAAGCGGCCCGGCGGCGGAGTCCTTCTCCAGACAGATAAATGCATCGGCTGCCACAAATGCGAGAAGGCCTGTATCATGCAGTCCGTCTTCTTCGATGACGAAACACAGAAGCCGATAATCTGCAGGCACTGCGGATCGTGTGCGCGTTTTTGCCCGCATCAGTGCCTGGTGATGGAGGAGGTTGAAGAGATATGATATACGAAAAATATATGAGGATTCTCTATGTTGACCTCTCAACCGGCAAAATCCGAATCGAAAAAAGAGAAGACCTGATGCCCTATCTGGGCGGCGTCGGTATCGCAGCCAAACTATTGGAAGAAACGATGCATGCGGACCTTGACGCACTTGATCCGTCCCAGCCCATTGTTTTTGCGATCGGTGCCGGAACCTGGATGTTCCCCGTACTTACCAAAACAGTAGCTATGTTCCGTTCGCCGCTGACCAACGAACTCGGTGAGAGTTATGCCGGCGGACGTCTGGCCATGACCTTGTTTATGGCCGGATATGATGCTGTTGTTTTAACAGGCAAATCAATAAAACCGGTTTATCTTCAGGTTTCCAGCAATGACGTCCAGCTCAAGGATGCCCGTGCGATGTGGGGACTGCAAAGTGAAGCTACAGGACAGGCTATCCGCGACCGTCAGACCGGGGGCGGCAAACGCAGCATCATCCGTATCGGCCCTGCCGGTGAGAATAAAGTTGCTTTTGCCAGTGTATGTGTGGATTCATACCGGCATTTCGGACGACTGGGACTGGGTGCCGTCATGGGCAGCAAAAATTTGAAGGCAATGACGGTTATTGGCGACCGCTCCATCCATATTCAGAACACACAGAAATATTTTAAGGTATATCAGCAGATTTTTAAAAAATGCACCAGCACCGATATGATGGCTAAATATCATGACGCGGGAACCCCGATCAACATTGCCTCGCTTAATGCTGCAGGAGCCCTGCCGACGCTCAATCTGCAGACGGCCACTTTCGAACAGGGAGACCAGATATCGGGCGAGGCTTTTGCCAAAAAGAACCTGGTCCGTAAACTGGCATGCACAGGATGCCCTGTCGGCTGTATCCATATCGGTATGTACCGGCGTGAATTCGACAAGGGACATGAATATGAAGCAATCAGTGTCAGTTACGATTATGAATTGATTTTTGCATTGGGCAGTTTTCTGGGTATCCAAAGCAGCGATGAAATCATAGCACTGATTGATGAAGTGGAAGAAGCCGGGATGGATGCGATGAGCTGCGGCGTATGCCTCGGCTGGGCAACGGAAGCTTTCAGCAACGGCCTGATCACAGAAGAACAGACTCTGGTTAAGCTGACGTTCGGGGACGCAAATAGTTACCTTCAGGCTATCCGGTATCTGGCTCACGGCAAAAATAAATTCTATCGTGATTTGGGATGCGGAAGCCAGCATGCTTCGCTGATATACGGTGGTTCTGAATATGCCATGCAGATAGCCGGCAATGAAATGCCAGGTTATCATTCCGGGTACGGCGCCCTGGTTGGGGCGGCTGTCGGTGCCCGTCATTCCCATCTGTGCAACGGCGGATACTCGATTGATCAAAGCATGAAGGAATTTGACGAGACAGCCATGGTGGATAAGATACTTAGTGAAGAAGTCGAGCGATGCATGACCAATTCGCTGATTATGTGTCTCTTTGCCCGCAAAGTCTATGACCGACAGACAATTCTTGATTCCTTGAACAGTGTTGGATGGGATCTGACCGACCAGGATTTAACCGATATAGCCAAGCGTATTTACCGGACTAAGCTTCGCATCAAGAACGCCTATGGTTTCCGTCAGAAGGCGGTCAAACTGCCGAAGCGCTTCTTCGAGACACCAAGTATGCACGGCACACTTGATGAAAAGACAGCTCAGCGGATGATCAAGGATTATGTAGCGAAAACAGAGGCCCTTGTGCTTGAGCCGGATCCTGTTCTGACACAGACTGAAAAACCTGCAGAAGCGGCGGAAACCAGGAAATGATGACGGGCATATATGATTCAAAAAGATAAAAATGATTTATTTATAGACGATACACGATACAGCCGGCAGATCAGCCTGCCCGGGATAGGGCGGGCCGGTCAGTTTTTATTGTCTCAAAAAAGGGTGCTGGTGATTGGAGCGGGCGGTCTTGGATCACCGCTTTTATTTGCCCTTGCCGGTGCAGGAATCGGACATATTACCATTGTTGACTCTGATACAGTCAGTGAATCCAACTTAAACCGCCAGTTCCTTTACCGGGCTGCGGATATTGGACAACAAAAGGCAAGGCTTGCATCGGAGCGGCTTCTGGAATATCATCCCGATTTGTCCGTTGATCCGGTTTGCGAATTACTAAGCGACGTCAATGCGCCCGGTTTGATCCAAACCCATGATCTGGTCATAGCCGCGGTCGACAACCGCCAAACCAGAATATTAATAAATAAATATTGCTGTATCTTTCGGAAAGTATTGGTCGACGGAGGTGTACGTGCATTCAGCGGATATGCAGCGGTCATTGAACCGGGGAGGACGCCTTGTTATCATTGCCTTTTTGGAATAGATGAAAAATCCCGGATCAAGGATCCCCCGGGTGTGCTGGGTTCAATCGCCGGCACAATCGGTTCTTTGGAAGCGACACTGGCTGTCATTATGCTGCTGGGTCTTAAGAACCCGCTTGACGGAGAGATTATGTACTTTCATGCCGGCAACATGTCATTTGACCGCCTGAAAATTGAAAGGGATCCAAAATGCCCTCACTGTTCGGCACTCTGGAAGCAACCTTCGGGAGCAGCGGGCGCACGGGAAAAAGAACCGGAGAGTGTAAAATGACCATCAAATATTATGCCCAGCTGATTGACTGGACCGGCTGCACACAAGAGGAACTGCCCGTTACGGCAGAGGAAGACTCCGGTATTTCACCTGTATCGGTGAGTTCCGGCAAAGTATCTGTCCGGATGGTTTTGTCAGCACTCGAGTCGCGCCACAAAGAGCCCTTCAAAGTGAATATCTACGATTCTGCAACAGATACCCTGCAGGATGATTTTTTTATACTGCTGAACGGCCGTCATCTGGCACGCCTGCAGGGTCTCGATACCCTGGTCTCAGATACGGACATTTTATCTGTAATCCCGGTCACGGAAGCAGGCTGAGTATTCAGGAAATCACTCTACAGCGGCACGTCCCTTTTTATATTTTCACTGTCATGGCCTGTGATGATTTCCCCGGGAGTAATCAGGCGATATCCGCCCATGATTTCGAGCCGCCGGCGAAATTCCGCAGACTTCAGGAGCGCCAGAAATCTTCTGGCCAAGGGTGTTTCCAAAATGTCTTTTCGTACGGCGAAATCATAACATTCTTCTGCAACGGGGATAAACTCCAGTCCGAACAGCCTTGCGGCCGCCATAATGGCCAGGCCTGTATCAGCGCTTCCGGCTGCTATCTGTGCGGCAACACCGCTGTGTGTTATTTCTTCACGGGTGTATCCCGAAATCCGGTCGGGTGCAATATGCAGCTGATCCAATTGAAAATCCAGGAGAATACGGGTTCCGGAACCGCTTTGACGGTTGACATACCGGATGCCCGGCCGATCCAGACAGGACAAACCGGTAATCTTCTTAGGATTTCCGGCCGAAGTGAGAAGTCCCTGCATCCGTCTTACACCCTCAACCAGGACAACGGAATTGTCCGGGAAATAACGGGTCAGAAGCGGAAGGTTATATACCCCCGATCCGGCATCCATCAGATGTATACCGGCCAGCTGGGCTTCTCCCCGCATGATCGCCATCAGGCCGCCCATGCTTCCTGCATGGGCAGACAACAGGTGCATGGCGGACTGGCGTGAAGTGTCCTGAGCAGACTTGCCGATATCACTGTGAAACAGGTCGGAGAGTTCATCAAGAAGAGGGTCGTGGCTTCCGATCACACATAATGTCTGCCGGATGTCGTCAATATCACGCAGTAAGCGGACTGTTACCGGCTGGCCGGTCTCAATACCCTCACTGTTCTGAGGAATAACAACTATACCGTCAGCCCGTGCAAAACTGTTCAGAAGACCTGCACCGCGTTCCATCGGAATGGCTGTCAGCCTGCCGTTTACCTGATTCAGGCGCACACGTATATATTCCTGGTATTTCAGGGAGGAAAGTACCCTTCTGCTTATGGTAGCCTCCACTTCGATGCGCCGGGGGATACCAAGCCGGGCGAATTCGCGCAGCAGAGGGAAGAGGATTTCTTCAACTACAACAAGGCCGGATACAGGGTATCCGGGAATGCCGATTACCGGCTTTGAACCGCATAAACCCAGGACTGCCGGTTTTCCGGGCCGGATTGCCAGTCCGTGGACAATGACTTCCCCTTCTGTATTTATGGTTGCCGAGGTGAAATCTCCCCTGCCGGCTGATGAGCCCGCCAGAATCAGTACCCAGTCACTTTCCTGCAGTGAGCGGTTAAGGGCAGATGCTAAAAGAGCCGGTTCATCCGGCACAATAGGCTGTACTTCAACAATTGCGCCGAACTGCTGCAGGCTGGATGCAAAAACAGATGAATTGAATTCCGGTATATCACCGGGCTTTAAGTCATCTGCTGCCGGCACGATTTCATCGCCTGTCGGAATTATATGAATTACCGGCCTTCGCAGCACCTTGATCCGGGTGATTCCGCCAGCCAGCAAAATGCCGACTACTGCGGGGGTTATGCGTGATGCGCCGGGCAGCAGCATGTCTCCCGCGCAGAAATCTTCGCCGATCTGGCGTATATGCTGCCAGGGGACCGCTGCATGGATCAAAACGGCGTCTTCTGACTGCCAGATTACATCTTCTATCATGATGACCGCATCGCAGCCGGCCGACAGGGCGTCCCCCGTATCGACCACGGTATAATTGCCTGAGGCAAGTGTGACCGGTGTCGTTTCCGTTGCACCGAAAGTATCCGCTGCCCTGACTGCAATTCCATCCATGGCGCTGGCCAGATAATGGGGTACACTGCGCAGGGCGTATACGGCGTCGGTATTGGACCGTCCGTTTGCCGCCCGGGCATCAATTGTCTCAACAGGCAGGGAAATACCTGCCTGCAGTAGTTTTTCCCTGTATTTTGACAGGGCCTGGTCGATCGGTGTATTGGTCAGATATTCCATACAATTACTCAACCCCTTCCCGGCTTTTGTACCTATGCGTTTTCAAGATTCATCTGCGCATCAGAATCCAATAATATCACGGTGACCTGGCTTCCCTCGTCAAGACCTTCGCAGTCCCTTGGTATTTGTATGTAGCCCTGACTGCGGCATAAAAGCGTGATCAGGCCGGATTTCCCGAAAACAGGTGTTGCAGAGACAGGGCCCGGCCGATCATCCGTGCAGCTGGACGGGCTGTCGAAACAGCTGCCGGATAACTGCACCAGGATGAATTCCTCACGTCCGTGATTGGAGGGAATACGCCGGGTGAGAGTGGCGGAAATGGTTTTCGCCTTTGGTTCAGGGCGTTTCTGCATCCGGTATATCACTGGAAGGAGAAGGCTGCCTGCCATAAACCACGCAGCAACCGGATGCCCGGGCAGGCCGATTACCGGCTTCCCGCCGCACATTCCGATCAGGGTAGGCTTGCCGGGTTTGACAGCTATTCCGTGCTGCACGACGCCGGGAAGACCTGTTGCTTCGATCGCTGCCGCCACGTGATCCCGCGCACCGACGGAACTCCCGCCGGATATTACGATCACATCGCAGGCCGACTGAGCTTGCTTCATAACATTTTTCAGCGTGATGAATTCATCGGGGATAATGCCGTAGGAACAGGGTTTTGCCCCGGCCTGCCTGATCATTGCCGTCAGCATGACCTGGTTGACATCGTGAATCCGACCTTCCGTAAGCGGCTCCCCGGGTGGGGTCAATTCGTCGCCGGTTGAAAGGACGGCGACCCGCAGCTGACGCCTGACATTCATTTTTCCGAATCCTGCTGCTGCAGCGGCAGCCAGGTGCCGGGTCTCGAGCCGTATGCCGGAAGAAAGCAAAAGCTTGCCCTGACGGGCATCATCCCCCCTGAAAATGATATAACTGCCGGGAGAGACAGACCGGTTCATATATCGATATCCATCCCCCGCATCATCAGCATCTTCCATCATTATCACGGCATCCGCCCCGTCCGGTATTTGACCGCCGGTTGGAACAGCCTGGCAGGTCTTTGCTTTAAGTGCGTGGTCGGCAGGGCAGCCCATTTTCACATCGCCGTCCAACAGCAGGATTGCAGGCAGCGATTCGGACGCACCAAATGTATCCGAGGCAAGGACAGCATATCCATCCACCAGGGAGCGGTTGAACGACGGTACATCAGCCGGTGCATAGACCTCTTCCGCAAGGGTGCGCCCCAGAGCATCGGCCAGGTCGACTGATTCCATCTCAATTACTTCCGGGATTTCATCGAGCATGTCAAAAAGCATTTGCCGGGTGGCAGTAAGGTCTTTAACGGTCAGCATAGTGCAGATACCTCATTCCATTGAATTCATGCCGTGCTCATAACGCAGAAAAAGGCTGAGCCGGCTGTCCCGGGGAGGATTCATCAGACCGGATATCGACCCGTCTGCAAGGATGTGTCCCTGATCCAGGAAAATCATTTCATCGCACAGCCTCCTGGCAACACTGAGCTGGTGAGTTGCCAGGACCATCAGGCTGTTGTTCTGCGACAGATAAGATGTAAGTGCCGTTTCAGCCTGGGCCAGACCGTTCAAATCCAGCGAGCTGGTTGGTTCATCCAGAAAAAGGATTTTGCGTGGAATGACCAGAAGCCGTGCCAGTGCCATCCGCTGTGCTTCACCACCCGAAAGCCTGCTGCCGCGTGCGGCGGATAATTCGGCAAGATGCAGGCTTTCAAGCTGATCCTGTAACAAAGATTGTTTTTGGGATTCAGGCAGGCCGAGACCGGCAGGAATTCCAAGCCGGATATTGTTGCTGACGCTCAGGGCAAATGTATAGGGTTTTTGCGGAAGATAACCGATCTGGCCGTTGTCTGCCGACAGGCGTTCAGCAAGAAGTCTCATCAATGTGCTTTTTCCGGAACCGTTTGCACCCAGAAGTGCGTAGCGGCATCCGGGAAGAAGTGTCAGCTGCGGAATGTCCAGGACGATACGGCCGCGCCAGACCTGCTTAAGTCCCGTCAGGGTGACAGGGTTTTTGAAGTCAGTCACGTATGTCCGGGAAGACTCAACATCAGTCATGATCTGCCTCCTGGAAATGATTGGCAATCGCATTAATAAGGAAGGCCAAAAGAAGTAAAACCAGCCCGAGGGCAATTGCTGCGCTGAAGTTGCCTTTGTTGGTTTCCAGCATGATTGCGGTGGTCATGACACGGGTCTTGCCCTGGATATTGCCGCCGACCATCATAACGGCACCGACTTCAGACAACGACCGGCCGAATCCGGTCAGCATGACCGTCAGAAGGTTGCGCCGGCACTCCCAGAGCATAAGCAGGTAGGTTTTGTACCGGGGGAGTCCCAATGTAAAAATGGTTTGGTTGATTGCCTTCTGCCTGCTTTCTATTGCGGAAAGGGTCAGGCTTACAACAATGGGAAAGATCAGTAAAAACTGTGCAATGACCATTGCAGGAAGCGAAAACAAAAGCTGCATGCTTCCGAGGGGACCTCGCCTGGACAGCAGTAAAAATACAAGAAGGCCTGCCACCACCGGCGGCAGGCTCATACAGGTCTGTATGATGCGGCGAAGCAATTTTTTGCCGGGGAAAGAACAAGATGCCATAAAAGCACCGGTGGGAAAACCGGCCAGCAGGGAAAATCCGGTACTTAACAGTGTCATGCATACCGTCAAACCAAGTATCCGGTAGAGTTCCCCGTCCCCTGAAATAAAAGCCGCAAAAACAGACTCAAAAGTTGTCATGTCGTCCATTCCTCATCAGGATGGCGATCCGTCATAAAAGAAGAGCGGTTCGCCGTATTCCTTAATACCGTAATCTGAAATCATTGCGCGGGCCTGATCGCTGAGCATGAAATCGATCCAGGCCTGGGCGCCTTTTACATTTACGCCCGGGTTTTTATCCGGATTGACTGCAATCAGGGAATACGTATTTTTCATGTCTTCGGATTCCCCCAGGCAAATGGCAAGTCCTGTCTGTGCTTTTGTAGACAGATAGGTGGCTTTATCCGTCAGGATATACGCCTGCATTTCGCCTGCCATTGTCAGGCAGGGACCCATGCCTTTTCCGGCGGAAATATACCAGTCGCCGGACGGTGTGATGCCTGCATTTTTCCAGATGGCGAGCTCGGCCTTGTTGGTGCCGGAATCATCGCCGCGGGAAACGAAGTCAGCTTTCGCAGCAGCAATTGCCTTGAAAGCGGAAACGGCATCCGTACATGCAGTGACTTTGGCTTTGTCTTCCGGGGCGCCGGCTATGACGAAATAATTATGCATGAATGGAATCCTTTCCACGCCGAATCCGGCTGTAACAAAGGCTTCTTCCGATGCTTTGGCATGGACCAGAAGTACATCGGCATCACCGGATTCACCTAGTTTGATCGCCGCACCGGTACCGTTGGCGATAATTTCCAAATCATAGCCTGTGCTGTTTTCAAATGCTTTCTCCAACTCGGGTAAAAGACCTGAGTCATTGACACTGGTGGTGGTCGAAAGCCGGACAATTGGATTTTCCGGCTTGGCAGGAACAGTTTTTGTCTCGACAACAGCAGACGTCGTTGCTGCCGCTGATGTCGAAACTGCTGCCGGTGCGGCGGAGGAAGTGGTCACTTTTGCAGCCTGTTGACAGGCCGGCAAAACGGCGAGCAGAAAGATTACGGTCAGGGCAGCTGATTTGCGGGCATGGTAAAGTAAGCTTTTCTTCATCTTTTTGGAATCCTCTCCTTTTCACAGTGGAAGGCGATGGAGTTTCCTCCAGCACCCCGGTCTGTCCGCATGTCATTATTGATTTAGCAAGGCAGACTCGAAGATGGTATTTATTTCTTTTATTAAAACACATATGAGGTCATCATGAAAGTCGAACCGCCTGTATTCGTTCGCCTAATAAGAAGGATTTACTGGGCGGATGAATCCTGTGGTACGATATTGACAGACAGGATGTCAGCATACTGATCTTAAATTGCAGTATATGTAGAGTTAAAATATTAAATATTCATAGTAATAAGGGAGAGGACCGGTCATGAAGTATGAATGATGTGCAAAAAGGATATCGAATTGGAATTGTTACCGTCAGCGACAAAGGAGCGGCCGGATTAAGGGAAGACCTGAGCGGTCCCGCAATCATAGAGTGCGTGTCGGGTCTGGGAACAATTGAAGCAGTTGAAATCGTGCCGGACGAATCAGACAGGATCGCAGCAGTACTCTGCGATCTCGCGGACAGGCAGAAAATGGACCTGATCCTGACAACAGGCGGAACAGGTTTTTCACCGCGCGATGTAACGCCGGAGGCCACGCTGTCTGTAATAGACCGTCAGGTTCCGGGAATTCCGGAAGCCATGCGCGCCGCAAGCCTTGCCATGACTAACCGGGCTATGCTTTCCCGTGCAGCGGCCGGCATCAGGGGGAGTACCCTGATTATTAATTTGCCGGGAAGTCCCAAAGCAGTAAGGGAATGCCTGGCTGTGGCATTGCCGGTACTGCCGCATGCCCTTGCCATTCTGACCGGCAGGGACGGGGAGTGTGCGCGAGATAATAGTAAGAACAGTAATTGACTAATTCTTTCGTTGCGGTATACTTCCGATATATAAGATATTAGATGACTGCCTTTGTTTTGTGTGAAGGAGATTGCTATGCTTGTTATTGAACATTTAACTAAGACTTATCCCGGCGGCAAAGTTGCCGTCCGAGATCTTTCCATTACGGTGGAAAGCGGCGACCTGTTCGGGTTTATCGGACAAAACGGCGCCGGAAAGACAACCACGATTAAGTCGGCAGTCGGTATCCTTCCTTTTGAATCGGGCGAAATTTTTGTCGACGGCAATTCTGTTAAGAAAGACCCGGTATCCTGCAAAAAACTGATTGCTTATCTGCCTGACAACCCGGATTTGTATGAGGCGCTTACAGGGATCCAATATTTGAATTTCATTGCAGATATTTTCCGTGTGTCAAAAGAGAACCGTACATCCGGAATCAGCAAATATGCAGGACTTCTGGAGATGTCCACAAGCCTGAATACACCGATTTCGTCGTATTCACACGGCATGAAGCAGAAGCTGGCACTTATTTCCGCTTTTATACATCAACCGAAACTTCTTGTACTTGACGAGCCTTTTGTAGGACTTGACCCTAAGGCTGCATTTACACTGAAGACGATCATGAAGGAATTCTGCGAGCAGGGGAATGCCATATTCTTCTCCACACATGTCCTTGAAGTGGCGGAGAAAATATGCAATAAGATTGCGATCATTAAGAACGGCGAGCTGATTGCCTGTGGTGAGACCGATCAGGTCAGAGGCACACAGTCTCTGGAAGAAGTGTTTTTGGAGCTTACGGAACATGAGTAATTTTTTGATTCTTGTTAAAAACAACTGTCTTGTATTCTGGGGTTCCCTGAAGAACCGTAAAAAAGGAAGATATGCCGTATCCGGCGTACTTATGGTGATCCTGCTTCTTTTTTTCGGGTTCTCCATGGCATCCCAATCTGTTTTTACGACCATGGCCCTTACTGAGCAGGGAATTCCACAGCTGGCCGTCTTTATGAGCCTTATGTCGGCCCTGACGATCGGGATACTTTTCGGTCTGATGCGTGCGGCGAATGCTCCCGGCAGCAAAGATGCCGAACTTCTGCTGTCGCTGCCGGTCCGTCGTGTGACGGCTGTCTGCAGCAAAGTCATTACACAGTACATTTTTGATGCACCCCTGATGATCATGATTCTTGCACCTACTGTGATTTCCTATTATGTGATTGGCGGCGGGAGCCCCGGTTCACTTGTCCGCGGGATTATCCTGGCGCTTCTGCTGCCGCTGATTCCCATTGCGCTTTCCTACCTGCTGGGTGCTGTACTGGCTTACCTGCAGGAAAAATTCAGACTTACCGGCATCATCACGACGGGCATCCTGATGGCTATTCTCGTCGGGTATATGTTTGTCAATTTTCAGTCATCCAGCATACTTGCGAAAGTCACCGGCAGCGGGAATGTAGGTGCTCTTGCCATGATTGAGAAAATTGCACCGCTGTCCTGGCTGACGCATTTTGTGATTGACGGCGGCATTTTGCCGGTGATTTTCTCCCTGATTATTATTATACTTCCCTTTTGCCTGGGTATATGGCTTTTTGCATCCGCATTTGGCAAACCGAAGAACGGGTATCGTTCCAACAGCAAAATACTTGCTTTTTCCACGCGTTCCCCCCGTATGGCGCTTTTCGACAAGGAAGTGAAGCGTTACATGGCATGCTCCATCTATGTTTTTAACACAGCTTTCGGGCCGCTGATCCTGATCGTTTTCGCAATCATCATTGCGGTAGTCGGTCCGGATAAAATCATATCCGGAATTGGAATACCGTCCGGGGAACTGGGTGTGATGACCAAAGATATTACCTATGTGATTTTTGCCGGCATCTTTTGCCTCTTCCCGTCGATGACATCAACAACGGCCTCTTCCATATCCCTCGAGGGGAAGCAGCTGTGGATTCTGAAAGCACACCCGGTCCGGACGGATGACATTTTCTGGTCTAAATATATGCTGAATATTATCCTGCAGGTACCGGCAGCTGTTTTAGCGGCGATTATAATCGGCATCCGCGTAGGGATGCCGCCCCTGGAGATGATTGGCCTTGCTGCTGTAATCGGACTTCTGGGCGTTCTCGTGTCCCTTTTGGGCCTGGTGGTCAATCTGCTGTTCCCGCGATTCGACTGGGACAACGAGACACAGGTTGTCAAACAAAGCATGAGTGTCATGATGGCGATGCTTTTCGGATTTGGAACAGCATGCCTCCCGTTTGTGCTGTATTTCATTTTGCTGCAGCCGTTTGGATTTTTAGGTTTCTGTGCCATTAGCACGGCAGTTTATGGCGTACTTTCGGCCGGGACGTACTTTTTCCTCAAGACAAAGGGCAGAAAACTTTTCGAAGCACTATAGGATTCCGGCCAGCCCGAGAATCCGTTCGGTCACAAAAACAACAGCACATGCACTTACAGCGACCGTCAGGAGGCCTTTCCTGCGGTATGCAAGAAAAAGGGCAATGGCAGTTCCTGTGATTCCGGAGAGGACAGACGCCGTCGAGCTGAAAATATCAGGGAAAACCATCGCGGCCAGAATGCCGTAAGGCAGATAACACAGCAATGACGAGACATATTGATTTTTAATTTTTTGCCGGAAAAGGGCAAGCGGCAGCACGCGCGGTATATATGTGCAGAGAGCCATAACTAAAATCACAAGTAGAGTTTTCTGTATGCTCATTTGACTGTCCCCTGTCCTTCCTGATTATTGCCGTCATGCCCGTCATCGCTTTTCGGGTCTTCCTCTTTCGTTGTAAGGGGGAACAGGTATGCCCCAATACCTGCGGAAATGACACCGCATATAATGATGACCCATCCGCTTCCGAGGCCTGATATCCCCGGGACAATACGCAGCACACAGCTTAACAGTACGGATAAGGCAATCACTTTGAGGATCGCCCCGGACTCCCTTGCAGGCGGGATTATGATGGCAATGAACATTGCATATAAAGCGATGCCGAGCGCGGTTCTTACCATGTCGGGGAGGGCGGAACTTACCAGTACACCAAGTACGGTACCGGCGTTCCATCCGGAATAGGTACTCAAAATAATGCCCGTCATATACCGCATGGTAAGGGGCTCTTTTTGCTGCATGCATACACCGAATACTTCATCCGTATTGCCGAAGGCGATTACCATGCGCTGCCAGACAGGCATATCCCTGACCAGCCGCTGCGACAGCGAAAGAGACATCAGAATATATCGGATATTTATAACGAGAATCGTGAAAATGACTTCCCACAGGCCTGCGCCGGAAGAGATCAGATCAATACCGGCAAATTGCCCGGTGCCTGTGAAGTTTGATATGGATAAAAGAACCGGCGACCACAGCGGCAGACCTTTTTCGACAGCCAGCATTCCAAAAGCAAAAGCAACGGAAAGGTAGCCGAGTGCGGACGGGCGGCCGGCTGACTCGGCAAGCCCTGCACATGCAGGATAAATGTCAGGATAAATCGTTTCTTACTTCCGGTAAGCGTCTTTTTGCGATACAATGAAACTATTCATTTTGCATAACCGGACTTGCACAATCAACCGTGTCCCAGCATCTTTTCGTACTGGTAAATTCCGGTTTGCTGCGCCGTGAAAAGCGGGAGTTGCGGAGCTGTTATTTTCTTAATACCAATGTGCTTGCAGAATTTCTGCTGCAAATGAATAAAGACTTACAGCCAGGAATAAATATATAATTGCCCGGAGGTAACCAGATGGACCTTTTTAAGAATATGTTTGGATTTTTATTAGGAAATACGAATGAAATCGATAAGCCTGTTTATACAAGGCCATTTACCGACAAGACGTATGACATGCTTGAACTGGCCCGCCGCCTTGATCAGGCACCGGAAGAATCCAAGGCGCTTTTTCGCGGGGCACTGGAATCGATGGCTGCGAAGGTTAAAGCACATCAGCAGGTGAACGATATGCTGTCAAAGAGCACGCTGCCTGTATTGATCCTGTATGACCTGCATCTTCTCTGTTCCGCCGGTTCTGCAAATATTGATTTTGTGATCCTGTCAAACCGGTTTATAGCGACGATATCCTGTCCTTTCCAGGCGGATGTCCTTACCGCATCAGAATCCCGCGCCATGTCGGCTCCGGGGGAGCAGCGGGTTCAGCCATCCAGTGAGCATTCAGCATACATTCTGACGGAGATTCTTAAAAAAGAGCAGCTGATCGCCAAAAAAAACCTGCAGATGATATGGCCCCTTACCGTACTGCCGGATACACTCGGTGATGCATCCTTTTCAGACCCGCTCGAGAGCTTTCCTACATCCTATAGCCAGATGTACCCGGAGATTCACAGGAATCTTACTGTGAAAACGGAGGAATTTATCATGCAGCTTAAACAACTTTTTCAGGTTGACGATGCATTCTGCTGGCTGACCAACAAAGAACTGTTTGATATTTCCGATACGCTTTTAAAGTATCAAAAACAGTCCGAGTGCTCTGCCGACGAGCAGAAGGGATGATAACATGAGAAATGAGACATTACAGGATATAAATCAGAGCATTAACAGCCTGCCTGCACTTGAACAGAGAAGGATGCGGCTGCTTGAGAGAATTGGTACATCGAGGGAAAATCTCAGGAACCTGAAAGCCAACTATGATGCAAGTTCCGGTGCCGTTGAAAAAACACAGCGCCGCAGTTTGCCCACAACATTTCAGAAGATTATCGGAAGCCACGGCAAGAAGCTTGATAATGAAATGATGGAAGTGCTGACTGCAAAATCCAACTACGAAAAAGAACGGGAACACATCAAAGACCTTGAGGAAGAGAATGAGGATCTTTTGCGCCGTATTACTAACCTGAATCAAAGGAAGATGGTTCTTCAGGATGAGATCAACCGGCGCGAAGAGAATATTTCAAACAATTCAAATCACGATCTCTACGACAGTTACCAGATAATCATTAAAGAGAGTTCTGCGGCAGCGACACAGCTTGTAGAGAATGAAGAGGCGCTGAAAGCGGCTCAAAAAGTGCTGGGTTCGGCAACGGCCTCACTAATTGAGCTGGGAAACGCCGAAAGCTGGACAACATCTGATATGTGGGGCGGATCCGGACTGGTCAGCCGTACGACAAAATTCAGCAAAATAGATCATGCACAATCTACCTTCAACCGGCTCTCCTCACAAATGCAGGAGCTGGAACGGGAGCTTGCGGATGTTCATCTTGCGGAGACAACGATTCTTGCGACCATTTCAACCGCAAACCACATGGTGGAATCCTGGTTTGACAATATTCTTTCGGGGCAGGATGTTGCGGCTTTACTGATGCGGAACAAGGTCCAGATCCGGGTATTGTTCACGCAGGTAACTGCCCTTGTCGAGCGCCTCGAAAAAAACGAAGAGGAATTGAAGATTCGTTTCACTTCTTTGGAACAGCAAAAGGCCGACCTGCTGGTCACCTGCCAGAGCTGCCAAAGTGAAGATGGCGAAAATGCGGTCTGCGGAATTAAATAATGGCAGCAAGGGCGTTCTTTTCAAAGAAAGGCTGGAATTATGAGAAAGTCATGTGATGACATCTCCCATTTAATTGTTCCCGGGAAAACATATCCCCGGTCGCTTCCGGATTCACTTCATAAATGGCACGTTTACATTCTGGACAAGGGGCACTGCATTCTTTGCGTGCGCCGCGAAGATTTATCCACGGCACGTAAAGAAGGTATGGATAATTATGAAATACCTGTTCCTGTGAAAACAGTACTTCGGCTTGGTTATCGTATACAGGATAATTATGTAATCGTTTCCGGAACTCAATTCAATCAGGAAGGACTTATCATACCGGAAGAGGAAGAAGAATTTTAGAGCAGAATAAATAGAAACGCATATTTTATCCTATCATGGGGCGATATATTGATCAGAGGTATTTATGCCATATCTTTGGATGGATGAGTATTTTTTAGGAAAGCCCGGTACGAGCAGTGATTACCAGCCGGACTGGCAGGCGACCCGTTATTTTCTGGCGGATAAAATGTATGCCATGTCATGCAAGGATAAATACGGGAAGCCGATTGTGACTCTCAAGTGTGATCCGTTTTTTGCAGAGATTCTGCGGAATCAATACAAGGACATTGTCCCGGGTTATTACATGAATAAACAGCATTGGAATTCAATGTATCTTGAGGGAGACGTACCGGATGCTGTTCTTAAGGATATGATTGATATGGCACACCGGCTGGTATTCGGGAAACTTTCCAAAAAGGCACGTGAGAATCTTCCTGTGCGAAATCCGGCAGGAGAAATTCTTTTGGAGGACGATGAGGAGAAGATATGACGGATGTTAAGAGACTGCTGATTGTTGAGGATAATCCGCGGATTCGTATGGAGCTGTCTGTGTTTTTAGAGAGTAATGGCTTCCTGTGCACGGCACCGCAGAGCTTCGAAAACCTTGCCGGGGAGACCGACTTTACGTCACTGCATCTTGTTCTTCTGGATATAAATCTGCCGGGCATCGACGGTTTTTTCCTTTGCAGGAAGATACGCGCTTTGTCGGAAGTTCCGATCATCGTTGTGACAAGCCGGGACACGGAACTTGATGAGCTGATGGCTATGAATCTTGGTGCGGATGATTTTATCACAAAGCCTTATCACCCGCAGATACTTCTGGCCCGGATTACATCGGTTTTAAAAAGGGTGTACCGGGAAACATCATCTGACCGCGACCGGGTGAACTGCGGATCGTTTGATTTAATTCTGTCAAGAAGTGTGATCCTGTACAAGGGCCGGGAAACGGAGCTCACAAAAAATGAACTGCGGATACTTTCGGCCCTGCAGGAACAACTCGGGAAAATTGTATCCCGGGAAGACCTGATGACGCAGCTATGGAACAGTGATTTGTTTGTAGATGATAATACCCTTACCGTGAATGTCAACCGACTACGGGCGAAACTTACAGAGATCGGACTTTCGGATGTCATTGAAACGCGCCGTGGAATGGGATATCTGCTCAAAGGTGTCCGGGAAAAGGAACCGGCAGGTACGGATCGGAGGCACCTGTGAGTTTTTGGCACTTTTTGCGTGATCGTCTGATCTATGTTTTAGCACAAATTGCGGTCCTGGTGTTTCTCCTGCTTTTCATGTATGCCTTCGACAGTTTCTCGGCGCCGGCAGCGGCTTTATTTGGCATCCTTTATTTTTTCGGGGCTGCAGTACCGCTTTTGTATGAATTCCGCAAAAAGAACCGTTTCTACAGGAACCTTCTTGCGGCCTTCGATCAGCTCGACAAGAAAAATCTTGTCGGTGAACTGATAGAACCGCCCGATTTTGCAGAAGGGGAAATCCTGTATGACCTTCTGACGGGCACGAACAAGGCATATCTTGACGAGATCAGCCGCTACAGGAGGGCACAGGAGGAATACCGTACCTATATTGAGTTGTGGATTCACGAAATCAAGACGCCGATTGCATCGGCAATGCTGACGATCGAGAATCATGGGGGGGAGGCACAGCCGCTCCTTCTTGAAGACCTGCTGCATATTGAAGAATATGCAATGCAGGCACTTTTCTACGCACGGAGCAATTCAGTTGAGAAAGATTACCTGATCCAGGAAATTCCTGTCCAGGATGTGTGTTTTCGTGCACTTCGCAAAAACGCCAAACTTCTTATAGACAACGGTATTTCTGTTGAGGCCTCCGATATATCGGGAAATGTATTCTGTGATTCCAAATGGATGGTCTATATTTTGGATCAGCTCATTTCGAATGCGGTAAAATACAGCGCACCGGATCATGCACGGATTGTGTTTGGCACAATGGACAAGCCCAATGAGATCGTGCTTTATCTGATGGATAACGGCATGGGCATCAGCAGTGAGGAACTTCCCCGCGTGTTTGATAAGGGTTATACAGGATCGCTTGGCCGTACGCATGAGAGATCAACCGGCATGGGTCTATTTCTAAGTAATAAGCTATGTAACAAGCTTGGCCTGTCCCTTGAAATAGCATCTGAAGGTAAGGGAAAAGGCACGACGGCCGCAATCCATTTTCCCAAAGGATCCATGATAAATGATGTGATGTGAATGCCGGAGGAGGTATTCTTACATAACTGTAAGCCTTCCGTAAGCTGATTCTAAGGCAGTGTATCCCGGCTTTTGATTAAATGGAGTCAGATAATTATGAGGAGGATACAAAAATGAGTAATATGCTCACCGTTACACAAGTTGAAAAATATTATGGGAATAAAGGGAATCTGACCAAAGCGCTCGACGGCGTAAGTTTTTCTGTGCAGGAAGGCGAATTCGTCGGAATAATGGGGGCCTCGGGAAGCGGGAAGACGACTCTTCTGAACTGTATTTCCACAATAGATAAAGTGACCAGCGGCCAAATCGTAATAGGCGGCAGGGATATCACGGAAATGAAGAGCCGGCAGCTGTCTGAATTCAGAAGAAAGAAGCTCGGCTTCATTTTCCAGGACTTCAATCTGCTCGACACGCTTACCGCACAGGAGAATATCATTCTTCCCCTTACGATCTCTGCGGTCAATCACCGCGAGGCACTGTCCAGAACCTCAGAGGTAGCACAGACACTCGGTATTACCGATGTGCTTCTTAAGTACCCATACCAGATGTCCGGAGGACAGCGGCAGCGCGTCGCGGCAGCCCGTGCAATCGTGTCAAAGCCTGCGATGGTACTGGCGGACGAACCGACCGGCGCCCTCGATTCCAAATCATCACGCATCCTTCTGGAGAGCATGGAAAAACTAAATACCGAGCTGTCCGCAACGATTCTTATGGTCACGCACGATGCCTTCGCTGCAAGCTACTGTAAAAGGATTCTATTTATCAAGGACGGGCAGCTCTTCAACGAACTTATCCGCGGACAGCAGACCCGGCGTGAATTCTACGCTAAAATTATAGAAGTTATCTCACTTTTGGGAGGTGACGTCAGTCATGTACTATAAATTAGCCTTCCGTAATGTCAGGAAGAGTCTGAGGGACTACCTTCTGTACTTTCTGACACTCACTTTTGCCGTATGTATTTTTTATGTGTTCAACTCCATCGAAGCCCAGGAGGTTATGCTCAAAATCTCTACTTCCGAGAAGGAGATCCTTAAGACCCTCACGCAGTTCATTGACTATATCTCAATATTTGTTTCTGTCATCCTGGGTTTCCTGATCGTAAGCGCGAACCATTTCCTGATTCGCCGCCGCAAAAAAGAACTTGGCATCTATCTCCTCCTTGGTATGAAAAAGAGCCGTGTTTCCCGCATCCTTGTCATTGAGACGCTCTTTATCGGTGCCATTTCATTGGGCGCCGGACTTTTGACAGGTATTTTCCTGTCGCAGTGGATGTCTATCTTCACCGCGAAAATATTCGAAGCGGACATGACGGCATACCAGTTTGTTTTTTCAGTGAGTGCCTTCCTGAAGACCCTGATCTATTTTGGATTAATCTTCGTCGTTGTCATCCTGGCAAGCACGTTTGCGGTCTCCAGAAACAAACTGATCGACCTGTTCTCGGCACAGAATAAAAATGAGAAGCCTGCTGTCAGGCATCCGGTCTTTACTGTGATTTTATTTATTCTGTCGATTGCCTGCCTGGGTGTCGCCTATCAGCAGGTCCTGAAATATGGAATCATGGATTTTGATTACAAACTTCTGCGCGAAATCATTCTCGGTGCCGTAGGGACATTCCTCTTTTTCGCATCACTTTCCGGGTTTTTCCTGAAACTCCTCCAGAGATTCAAGGGAATCTATTATAAGGACCTGAATTTTTTTATACTGCGTCAGATCAACAGCCGTATTAATTCAGCGCATATCTCGATTTCGTTCGTCTGCCTGATGCTTTTTTGTACCATAGGCATCCTGTCGACCGGGCTGGGAATGAACAGGGCTATGGAGAACAGTCTCACAGCTGCAACGGCTTTTGATGTGGAGGTGGAGATGAATACTCCCGGCGGCAGCACCATGTCGATTTCGGATGATCTTGCTTCGAAAGGTATTGCCCTTTCCGATTATACGAAAAAATCATATGAATATGCCGACTACACCAACCCGTCCATCCTTGGAACTGAAATTCTGACATCTGATGTGTACGATAAACTGAAAAAGGAATATTTCATGGGCGGACGTGAATACCCCGTCCCCTTTATCCGCTTGTCAGATTACAATACGCTGCTGGGAATGAAGGGCAAACCGTCCCTCGTTTTGAATGAAGGGCAAATCGCGTTCTCCTATTCAGCAGCCGCTCAGGGTTTCAGGGATGTTGTCCAGGAGAAGTGGAACCGGACAGGCAGGATATCCCTTCTGGGAAAGGAATATGCAGTTTACCCGAAAATGCTGTCAGAATCGGTTGTATCAATTGGTGCAGACAGCAGCCTGGCAATTATTGTCCCGGATTCATTTCTTGTTGACAGTACCGGAAAAGTAACGGATGGATTTGCAGCTTCCGGAAGTTACCTGCAGTTCAACTGCACGGGAGACAGCAAGACTGTCCAGGATGAATTCGAAAAGAGGGTGGAAAGCTTCTATGGTGAGGATGCATCATCCGTAGAATATTTTATAGTTACCCGTAACATAATTACGGCAAGTTATGCCGGAACAAAAGCAATTATTGCCTATGTCGGAATCTATATTGGACTGGTGTTCCTCCTTACAAGTGCGGCGGTTCTTTCGCTGCAGCAGCTATCCGAAATTTCCGATAACCGTCAGCGCTATCTTGTTCTTAAAAAGATCGGTGCTGACGACCATCTTATTGACAGAACCATTCTCCGTCAGACGGCAATCTATTTTCTACTGCCGCTTCTGCTTGCCGTTGTCCACTCTATAGTAGGGTTAAGGGTCGCCAACGACGCGATCCGAAGTCTCGGAGGAATCAATGCAGCACAGAATATACTGATTACGGCCGCCCTGATCCTTGTCATATACGGCGCATATTTCCTGGCGACTTTCATAGGAAGCAGGCAGATGATCGTGCGTGAGGAAAGAAACGAATAGGGAATCATTTGATTTTACTTACAATTCACCATAAGAATTTCCAAATATGTAACCATTTCCACCCATATTCAGCGCATAATCCAAATGGAGGGATGAATGGCTGAAATGCCATTTTATAGAGGGGGAGAAACGGATACTTCCTATGGATACTTTATATCTTATAACGGGTGCGACCGGTCACTTGGGCAATACAATCATCCGCATGCTGCTGGAGCAGGGGCGGCGTGTGCGCGGGCTGGTTCTTCCTTCAGATATCACACAGGCAATAGAAGGACTGCCCATCGAAGTTTTTCATGGGGATGTGTGCGACAAACGCTCACTCGAACTGTTTTTCAAGGTAGATGAACCATGTGAAATAATCGTCATTCATACAGCCGGTATCGTTTCGATCTCCTCCCGGATAAATCCGCTGATCTATCAGGTTAATGTTCAAGGCACCAAAAATGTGACAGACATGTGCGTGGAAAAGGAAGTTAAAAAGTTTATATATATCAGCTCCGTCCATGCTATCCCGGAAAGGGCACACGGCGAAACGGTCAGGGAGACAGACCATTTTGCAGCGGATGATGTCGTAGGGGCATATGCAAAGACGAAGGCGGAGGCGACCCAATACGTACTGGACCAGGTAAGGGATCATGATCTTGATGCAGTGATTGTCCAACCGTCCGGGATTGTAGGACCGCAGGATTACGGAAATGCACACATGACACAGATGGTAAAGGATTACATCAGCGGAAAACTTACAGCCGGTGTCCGCGGCGGTTATGATTTCGTTGATGTGCGCGATGTGGCGCAGGGAGTCCTTTCTGCGGTGGAGAGGGGCCATAAGGGTCAGTGCTACATTCTGTCCAATCGTTATGTCAGTGTTAAGCAGCTTCTTGATATGCTTCACAAGATAAGCGGGCAGCGCAAAATCCGTACCATTCTGCCGCTCTGGTTTGCAAAAATGACAGCCCCGCTAGCTGAAATCTATTATCGACTCAGGAAGATGCCGCCGCTTTTTACCAGCTATTCCCTATATACGCTCGTTTCCAACTCGAAAATGAGCCATACGCGTGCAGACAAGGATCTTGCCTACACCACCCGTGACATGTACAAAACCCTGTCCGATACGGTTGACTGGCAGAGTGCCCATAAAAAGACTGCGCCTCCGAGAGTCCGGAACACTTTGAAGAAGGCATGATTCCTGTCCGGAAAATGCATGACAGTTCTTCGGCACCCCGCCAGACAGCAGCCTATTTGTGCGTTGTCCCTTTTTTTCTGAGGCCCAGTAAACTTGCAGACAATCCTATAGCGGAAGCAGCAATGAGGATTAAGTAGAATATCCATGTATTCAAGGTGTTATCACTGCCGGGCAACCTGACGGCTCCCTTTACTCCGGACGCCGGTGAAGGACTGGGACTTGCTTTGCCGTCCGATGATATTGCGGCAGCAGGTGCCGGGGTGAAGATTACAGCAGGAGCTCGTTTCACTGGTATTACCGATGCAACCGTCGATGAGAGAGGGGCGCTTGCGTCAATTGTGCTTGTGCCGGTTATCTCTCCTTTGGCAAAAACAATATCCCGTGCCTGTGGAATCATCAATATTACCAACGCAGCAGCCAATAAGCACGACAAAGCTTTCCTCATGATTTTCCGCACAATATTACCCCCCCGGATATGCACAATGAGATAAAAGTAACATATTAAAAATGATGCTATATGATAAATGTTTTCTCTACACAATAATAATTTAAAATTGCGATAATGTATATATAAATGTCAGACAAACTGCATTTGGACAGCGAAAAAAAAGACGGGAAAACATTTATATAATACAATATATCCATGGATAGAATCCGTATAATGATGCTTTTATGAAAGATGCATTTCATATTTCATTGGAATGAACCGGATACCGTTTATCTCGGTTTCCTTGCCGGTATCGATAAACCCGAGACTATGGTATGCACCGGCAGCAAAGGGAGAAGAATTAACGGTAATCGTGTCCATTCCTGCACTTTTGCAGTTCTCTTCCACCACGGCAAATAGAGCCCTTGCAATCCCCCTTCTGTGGTATTCCCTGCGCACAAAAAGAAGGGAAATATGGCCTTGTCCCCGGACGGCAATTACTCCTGTCAGGAACTCACCGTTATAACTGACCCATAAGCGAAGTGTTCCCTGCTCCAGCATTTTAATAATGGAATCAAAAGAAATGAATTCCCGGAATACTGATATGCCCTCCGGTACATATTCCGGAGCCTCAAACTCACTGAACACCGCCCATACGAGACTAAGTGCTTCTTTAAGTTCAGCTTCGTTCCTTGCACTGAGTTCCCGTATCTGCATTCCAATCCATTCCTTTCACGAAAAGCATTATATTTTCACGCCGTGCGCAGTATTCTCAGATGATTGACACCACAATTTACTAATTAGTATTTTTTAGGGACTATACACATTCTATAAAGCTCTGCCTTATTAGTCAATTAGGGAAAAAAGTATTGCACTATAATTTCATTTGTGATAATTTATTACCACCGGTAATTACCGGTGGTAATAAAGGAGAAATGAATGAATCCGACAAAGAGAAATGTGAACAGGGAAACAATCATCGATACAGCAGTCCTGATGATTGATGAAAATGATGGTATCAAAGACGTCACGCTGCGTGCGATCGGACAAAGAATGGGTTGTGCGCACACAAATCTCTATAATTATTTCGGAAGCCTTGAAGAAATATACTGGGAGTGCCTTGGCCGAGCCATGCTGATCATGCTCGATGAAATGGGAAGGGAAGATTTACCCGTTCCGGATCAGGAAGAGAAGCTGTTTCTGTCGCTGTCCCGTATGATGGATTTTTTCTTTGCCCACCCGGGCTGGCATCGATTGATCTGGTTTGAACCCCTCCGCGGAAAACCTCCGCAGAATGTTGAAGCCGTCATTTCCCTGGCATCCGGGAGTTTCGCACGCCAGGTCGTCAAGGCAAGCGGGGCTGTTCTTTCGGATGCCAGGGTGAATCAATTGTGCCACATCATGTATTGCTACCTGTACGGAGAAATCAACACGTGGATGACTCACAGGCATGAAATGGGCACCTGTGAAAAAGTGAAGGAAAGTACACAGGATAATCTTCGATTTCTCTTCAGGCTTGCCCTTGAGGACAACAGGAAAAATATAGAAATCAAAGAATAAGAAGGAGAAAATTTATGAAGAAGTTTTTTATCGGATTCGGGATTGTCATCGGCATACTTTTTTTGCTCGTTGTCATTATGGTGGGAGTTATGGCCTTTATTGTTTCCTCAAACAACAAAGATAAAGGCGAATATTCCAAAGTGCTGGCGGGTCCGGACTCTTTGGCACCCAAAGCCCTCGTTGTCTATCAGCCTACCATCCGGAGCACAGGAAAAACGATCGCCGAAAAAATTGCAGCAGGCCTGAACGACAAAGGTTATGATGTAACGATTTCATATCCGGGGAACAAACTTTCAGAAGATATTTCGGCCTATTCAATTATTGCCTTTGGATCTTCGGTTTACGCCGGTCAGCCTTCCTCAGCACTGATTGGATATATGAGAAGAATCACAGATTACTCAGGTAAAAAAGTGCTGATCTACTCGATCGGAAGCGCGGATAACACTCCGGAACTGGATTTGCTTGAAGACGCCATAAAAGGAAATACTGAAATCACAAAAACAAAGTTCAAAGCAGCAGCAAAGGACAACGGGGATATAGCCTATAAGCTTGGTACAGATCTGGCGGCGCAATAAATCCATGAAAAAGCAGATTGTCAATTTATTGACGCTACTTCGCATTATATGCAGCGTGCTGTTCGGGTATCTCGTGTTGTTTTTTACTGATCAGACAAAAGGACAGCTCCTGATTCTGCTGATCATCTTTGCATCTGACATAATGGACGGAAGACTTGCCCGAAAATGGAATGTAACAAGCCGGGGCGGTGCAGTTTTCGATGTGACAGCCGATATGTTTTTCGTAACGGTCTCTTTTGCGGCCCTGATTTTCCGCGGGATCATCCCATTGTGGATAATGGGTGTCGCTGCAGGGAAATTCATTGAATTTGGAGTCACATCATCTATACTGGGCGGGGCAGCGGACAACCGGTTTCCGCAGCTTACACTTGTTTTTGATACATTCGGTAAACTATCCGCAATTCTGCTTATGTCGCTCCCTCTTCCGGCACTGATCATACACCAGTACATACCTTCAGCCGCAGGCGATATTCCAATCATTGGCTACATGTGCCTGATAACACTCATGGCCGGTGTGTCATCCTTTTACCGCATGGGGAAACTGAGGAAACAGTCCGTGCTTTCCTCGAGGACCGGAGGAAAAGTACTCTTCAAGCAGAACCCGCAGTAATAATCTTCCATAGCGCCGATCAGGCGCTTTGCAGAACAGGGGGAGTGTGTTTTGAGTAGATTCCGCATTCACCGATCTTCCTCAGCGCCTGCAAGGCGCTTCGCAGAAAAATTCACTTGCTTCTGAGTAGATTCCGCAGGATTGCATAGCAATCCGAGGATTGACCGAACGAAGAAGCAAGTGAATTTTTCCCTATCTGCCGAATACATTCATCACACCATGCATTAGTATTGCGGCGTATGTGTTTTTGGTCCTGAAGCGGACAAATCCGACAACAACACCAAAGAACAAACCGACCCCGACCTTCATCAGCATTATGAAGAGCAGATTGCTGTCGATAACGCTTCCCGGCAAAGTGCTTTTCAGCCAAATGACATCAGAGTAACCAAGATGCCAGACGGCAAACAGGATTGTGCTGATCAAATAGGTTTGTATTTCGCTTTTCCCGCTGCCTCTAAATGCATTCCAGACATATCCCCTGAAAATTATTTCTTCAAATACAGGAGTAATAATTACGGAGTAAAGTATGGGAAGAATCATCCCCGGTGAATAATCCTGAGTGAATACCGGCATCGATACAGCAAGGATAAGTACGACAGCAGTCGCACAGGCATACAGTACTTTTTGTGTCCGTGTCTTCATATCGGGGAAAAAGGACAAGGGGATATCAAGCTTCCTGGCGGCGATAAGGATGATAATAGTAAGAATAATCATTGTGACCATTGTTACAATGTCAATCGTAAAAGCAGTCTTTTCAACATACTTCAAGAGTGTCTGCGAGAAAAGTATGCGGACAACCTGGATGACAACCAGGACGGCACAAATTCTTATTGTTGAAGAAACTGCTTTGTTTTCCATCCTGATTATCCCTTCTGCTTTTATGGTGTTTGGTTACGACTCAGGCATTTGATTGGCAGAGCTGGTCTGCGCCGATAAAAGCTTTTCCTGATTGTCAAGAATCATGTCCATTTTATTGTGAAGATCCTGCATGATAATCTCGGATTTGAGATTAACCTTATAGTCATTTTCAGCACGCAGACGATCTTTTTCTTCCTGCCGGTTCTGACTCATCATTATAAGCGGAGCCTGAATTGCAGCGACACATGAAAGAACCAGATTCAGCAGAATAAACGGAAACGGGTCGAATGCGCGGGTCACCAGAATAATATTCGTCGCAATCCAGATAACAAGGACAGTAAGAAACCCGCAGATGAAGACCCAGCTTCCGACGAATTTTGCAAAGGAGTCGGCTGCCCGCTGGCCAAAAGTACTGCTTTTTCCGCCTAACCCGCCTGCCGGCTGCGACACTCTTTTATCCAGAACTAAATGCATGATTTCTTCGTCGAGAAGCTCCGTGTCAACATCTTCAATGATGACATTTATAATTTCAGTTTTTGTATGAGAATCCATAAAATCAATCTCTCCATTCCTGCCTGCGGACTTGCCCACTGGATGACGTTAACTTAAAGAATAATAAGTATATTATACAGCAAAAATCAGAAACGTCCCGCAGATGAATCTGCAGGACGTCCTTAAGTTATATGAATACAAAACGCACGAAGCGGTCAATATCTGTTGTCGTATATCCTTGTTGATTTTTTCTCACTCCGAGGCAAATCCCCGATTCCTACCGGCTTCACGATGACTGTAATACCAATCCGGGTTTTGAAAAGATGTTCGATGATGATCGCGAGCTGCTCCGAATCGGCGTCTGCTTCCTTTTCAACAAAAAGGGTTACGATATCTTTGCCGTTCATGTGGTCGATCATCACCTGGTATTCACTCGATGCACCGTCAATACCCTTGAGGAGTTCATCTATCTGGCTCGGGAAAATATTGACGCCTTTTACTTTTACCATGTCATCGGTGCGTCCGAGGATCGTCCCGATACGCGGATACGACGAACCGCACGGACATTCCCCGGGAACCATCCGGGTCAGATCATGGGTACGGTAACGGATAAGGGGAGCACCTTCTTTTTTAAGGGTTGTGATTACAAGCTCGCCGACTTCCCCGTCGGGTAGGACTCTTCCGGTGTGCGGGTCAATTATCTCGAAATAGAGATAATCATCCCAGAAGTGAATTCCGGTCTCGAAGTCACAGCTGATTCCGATACCCGGCCCGTAAATCTCGGTCAGGCCGTAAATGTCATAGAGCATCACACCGAGTTCGGAAGCGATGCGCCGGCGCATTTTCTCCCCCCAGCGCTCGGAACCGATGATTCCCTTTTTGAGAAAAATCTGATCCTTGAGCCCGCGTTTTGTAATTTCCTCCGTGAGAAGAAGGGCGTAGGAGGAGGTTGCACAAAGTACGGTGCTCTTTAAGTCCTGCATCATACGCAGCTGCTTGTCCGTGTTTCCCGGACCCATCGGTATAACCATTGCACCGAGGCGTTCCGCACCGGCCTGGAAGCCGATGCCCGCCGTCCAGAGCCCGTAGCCGGGGGTAATCTGTACACGGTCAAGATTGGTAAGTCCTGCCGTATCATAGCAGCGGGCGAACATGATTGCCCAGTCTTCCACATCCTGCCGGGTGTAGGGGATAATGACCGGGGTTCCCGTAGTACCGGAAGACGAATGGATCCTTACAATGGCTTCATCGGGCACCGCCTGCAGACCGAGCGGATAAGCCTCGCGTAAATCGCCCTTCCAGGTAAAAGGAAGATTTTCGAAATCTTCCTGCGACATCATCGCATCAATATCAATCCCTTCCAGTTTTTTGCTGTAAAAACCATCGGATGATTTCAGGGATTTGAGCTGGGCCTTTATCAGGTTGAATTGTTCCTGCTTCATTTTCATAGGAAATTTCTCCCATTCCCGGATGCTTGTGCCTCTGCTGCACGGGCCCCGGCGGCCAAAGCCTTTTGATTCATTTCTATGTAGGCAGCCGATACCCGTTCGCGGATAGCCGCACCGATTTCGTCGATCGAGAGTCCCAGGTCCCCGGAGGCAAAAGCCGCACCAAGCAGGGCGACATTCAGAACCTTGGGGGAACCGCAGTCTGAGCAGATTTTGTCGCCGTCAATGACGATCAGTTTACCGGAATTTGTTTCAAGGAAGGAAATCATGGCGGCAGCTTCATACGAAGAATCTCCGAGGGATGAAGTGACAGGACGGATTGCCTTGCTGCATACAACGACAACGCCGCCTTTTTTGAGAAAAGGGAGGCATCGTACGGCTTCGGCCGGTTCGAATCCGATGATCAGGCCGGCACTGTGTTTCGGGACCATGGGCGAATGAACGTTTTCGCCGATCCGGACATGGCTTACGACACATCCGCCCCGCTGGGCCATACCGATTGTCTCAGCGGTGCGGACACGCAGGCCTTTGGCCATGGCGGCCTGTGCAAGAAGCTTCGATGCAAGGATCGTGCCCTGACCGCCGACACCGGCCAATATAAAGTTCATATCCATACTACCTGCCTCCTTTGATTGCTTTGCACGGGCAAACCTGCGCGCAGATGGAGCACCCGTAGCAGAGGGAGGGGTCAATGTATGCTTTCATGTCATTCATGGAAATGGCCGGGCATCCAAGCTCACTGATGCAGATTTTGCATCCGGTACAGTCATCCCTGTTTATTTTAAAAGCAGGCAGGGGTTTTGTGACGGCAATGCAGGGGTATTTAAAAATAATAGCCGAGACACCTTTTGCAGCTGCCGCTTTTTCAACGGCTTCGGTGGCTATGGCAAGATTCATCGGGTTGATTGCAGGAACATCTTTGACGCCGATCGCTTCAAGGATTGCGGGAATGCTGATTTTATCTGAAATGTTCCCCATCATGGTTTTTCCGGTGCCGGGATGCGGCTGGTGCCCGGTCATAGCCGTTGTAGAATTATCAAGAATGATGATCGTAATATCAGCCTGATTATATACGGCATTTACGACTCCGGTGATGCCGGAGGCAAAAAATGTTGAATCGCCGATAAAGGCGAAATGCTTCACATCGGGTTCAACATGTCCCAGACCCTGGGCGATCGTGATTCCTGCACCCATGCACAGGCACGTGTCGACCATATCGAGAGGCTTCGCATTGCCCAGCGTATAACATCCGATATCACCCGAAAAGACTGCTTTTCGGCCTTTCATTGCCTGCTTCACTGCATAGAAGGACGCCCTGTGCGGGCAGCCCGCACAAAGGACCGGAGGACGGACCGGAAGCTTGGGAAGTTCTTCATCCCTGTCAGGGGCGGGAAGGCCCAGATATTTATGAAGGACCGTTTGTACGGATTCCACGCTGTTTTCGCCTGCATTCTGTACATCGCCCGTAAGCTTGCCCCTGATTGTGACCGTCAGATGGAATTTCCCGCATAGGATCAGAAGTTCGCGTTCAATCACAGGATCAAGCTCTTCTATAACCATTACTTCCGTGAGGCCATCGAGGAATTCCAGGGCGAGTTTTTCGGGGAAAGGGTGGGGCGTGGCGATTTTCATGACCTTAACACGGGTGCCGGAGGCATCGCTTCGGCCAAGCGTTTCGCGCGTGTATTCATAACTTACTCCGCCGGCTGCGATTCCTTTGGTGACTTTTTCAGGGTGGTCACCGCACGATATATGGTTAAATGGATAAGATGAGAATTCGCTGCCGATAACCGGGGTTCTCGCTTCTATCTGCTTGTGATTCTGATAGGACAGTCCCGGGAAAATCGTCCATTTCGGGTCTTTCTCAAAGCCCTCTATTTTATGCGGGGTTTTCCTGTCGGCAATCTCCATTGAAGCGCATCCGTGGCAGATACGCGTCGTCGGACGCAGAAAGACGGGGATACCGTATTTTTCCGATAGGGCAAAGGCGTCTGCCATCATTGCATAAGCTTCCTCGGGGGAGGAAGGATCGAAGACCGGAATCTTTGCAAACTGTGCAAAATGACGGGTATCCTGTTCCGTCTGCGAAGAAATCGGACCCGGATCATCTGCGGTTACCACGACCATTCCGCCATTGATGCCGACGTAAGCCAGACTCATTAACGGATCGGACGCGACATTGAGGCCGACCTGCTTCATCGTGACCAGGGTTCTCGCACCCGCGTAAGACGCGCCTGCAGCAACTTCGAGTGCAGCCTTTTCATTCACGGACCATTCAACATATATACTTCCGTCATTATTTTTGGCAACGGTCTCAAGAATTTCTGTCGAAGGAGTGCCCGGATAACCGCATACCAGATTGACTCCGGCATGTATGGCCCCCCAGGCGATCGCCTCATTACCCATCAGGAATTTCTGCATCACAATACCTTCTCTCAAAACGAATATGGATTCTGATTGCCCGTAAAGCAAAAAAATCTGTCCCTTTATAATAAAAAGGACAGATCCCAATACCTGTATTACTACCTTTTTATGCTAGCAAAGGAAAATATAATTGTCAAGAAAGGACAGAGGGGGATACAGTAATCACCAGGGTGATGTACTCGGTGCTTTCTGCGCTTCCTTATCTGCCGCCTCTATTTTATCGTATGCCTTTTTATATTCGGAAAATAGTTGTTCGGGAGAGAGTTCTCCGGCATCGATATTCGCATTTATCCACATCAGAGCCAGATCATGGAACGTCTGAATCGTTTCCGGGGATACATCACTTAGACTGTTTTCAGATAAAGCATTCATAATTCCACCTCCACTCTTGATAAGTCGATTATATCACCGAAAAGTGGTGTTCGTTATAATGTAAAACAAAATATTCGAAAATCGATCAATTCAAATGTACGAGGAAATATATGGCTCAACCGGAAGGAAAAAAACAAGAACCGGGGGAGTCCCCACATTGCTTCGTCCCGGTCATTTGGCAGTGTATGTTATACTTAACAAAATATATGGCTGATTTAACCTGAGAGGAGTACCTCTTTCCATGACCAAAAAAGACGTTCTCATAGTTGAGGATGAAACAACCATTGTAAGGATATTGGAATTAGAATTTGCGCATGAAGGGTACTCTTTTGATTCTGCTGTTGATGGGGCAGATGCGCTCGCCAAGTTTGAAGAAAATTCCTATTCCCTTGTTCTCCTGGATTTGATGCTGCCGGAAATCAGCGGTCTTGAGGTATGCCGGAACATCAGGAAAGTATCGGATGTACCCATCATTATGCTCACAGCCCGACGTGACCTGACCGACAAAGTGGCGGGTCTTGATTTAGGCGCGGATGATTACATTACCAAGCCCTTTGACATGGAAGAACTTCTCGCAAGGGTTCGGGCCGGCCTTCGGCGAAGTAGGGGAAAAGAAGAAGAGATGAGCATCCTTTCGATTGCGGACTTAAGCATCAATACAATGACCCGGGAAGTTATGAAGGATGATACGCTGATCGACTTGACTAAAACGGAATTTTCCCTGCTGGTATATCTGCTCTCCAATAAAGGGATTGTCTTAACAAGGGAACAGATTATTGAGCACATATGGGGTTACGATATCATTGAAAATACAAATATACTCGATGTATATATCCGGTATCTGCGTCAGAAAATCGACTACCCGCAGCAATCGAATTTGATTCATACGGTAAGGGGCGTCGGCTATACAATAACTGAACCACAGGCTGCAATGAAGAGTCAGGACGAAGGATAATGCCCGGGATGCATTTTTTCAAAAACATTTCTTTCCGGATAACAACAATTTATGCCGCACTGTTTTTTGTCGGACTGGTTGCTGTCACTACCTCTACGATGGTATTTGTCGGGTATTACATTGATCAGCGGGAAGCGATCCAGCTCGTTAAAAATGCCGCCGGTGATGATGCATTTTTAACAGCGCTGTTCTGGATGATGCTTCTGATCGACAGTATATCCCTGGTACTATCATTTTTAATTGGATACATCCTCAGCAAAAGGGCGTTGACACCCATTGACAACATTATTATGCAGGCCAATAATTTCAGCGCCAGCAATTTAAAGGACCGGATCATTATTGACGGTCCTGATGATGAGATAAAAAAACTTGCCAATACATTTAATGAACTGATTGAAAGAATTGAGCATTCCTATGAAAAGCAGAATCGATTTGCCCTGGATGCGTCCCATGAACTGTCGACGCCGCTTGCCGTAATCAAGGGCTATGTGGACTTGATTGACCGCTGGGGGAAAGATGACAGGGCTGTCCTTGACGAGGGTATTC
>Ga0209430_1000410_pt1 | contig 45420 bp, 39 predicted proteins | sample BarGraIncub1133A_FD_184504 | JGI IMG/M metagenome (GOLD analysis project Ga0209430, IMG submission 184504) | Arctic peat soil microbial communities from Barrow, Alaska - Barrow Graham LP Incubations 11-33A (SPAdes) (version 2) | ecosystem: Environmental > Terrestrial > Soil > Wetlands > Peat... | reverse complement strand
CCCTGCGTGTAGCTTCCTACGTTAGCGGTAAGTGTAAGTGCGACAATGAGCATCAACCTACGAATATCAATTTTTAAAATAAACATAGATGAAAGACACAACATTTTACATTGAGAAGGCAGACGAGCTGATTAAAAAAGTAACTGAATACCAAGAACTAGATTTTGAATCGAAAATGCACACATCCTTAGAGGACACGTTCAATGAAATAGAACTTTTATTTTATGGATATTCAGAAAATTACCCTACGCTTTTAGACATGAAGATGATAAAAGAAAGAGGAAATATCTGGGTTGACCCCGATGGACGGTTAACAGATAAATTAATTGTATTTCTTTCTCAATTCAAGTCGTTTATTCAAGATTATCGTTCTTGACTTTTTTAAAAGTTTCGCCGTCTTTTTCGACACGATAATAAAGTCTTAAAGCAGATTGGAATTGTTCCCAGACTAATGTTTCAATCTGTTTTCCGACTAAATCCCGGTTATTGATAGGGAGTGACTTAATTGTAATGTTTGCGACAGATTCTTGCTCACTGCAATTATCTGCAAGTTTGATTGACACTGATATTTTCATAATATTAGAAACGGTTGACCTATTACCGAAAGGTTTAAATTATTGATTTTTAATTTTATAAGCTATTGACAAACAAACACCTAACCGCTAACATCAGCTACCCGTCAAGTGCGGCAGCAATGGTTTTTGGGGTGTATCTTTCCGCTCAGGCTGCTTTTCGGCTTGACAGGAAATCGCCCGCAATCCGCCCCTGCGTGTAGCTTCCTACGTTAAGCCTTATCAGCAAACGGCGATGAATACTAAAATAATAATAATAATAATAATAATGAAGTTTACACAAAATTAATTAATTTAAAAATTATGAGAAAAAATGTGACATTACTAATTGCAATTATTCTAATTGCATTTTCAAGTTGTAAAACCAGTTATTTGATGATTGCCGAAGGTGAAAGTTTTGACGCACTTACAAAGATAACTGATGATAAAAAAATTTGTATGCTTCCAAACGGTGGTGATAATGGTAAAAATCTTGTTTTTTGTGGATTAGAAGATGACGGTTCATTCAATATTTATTTGAAAGATAATGTTTTATCAAGTGCGCTTATACAGAAAACAAGTGGTGCTAATTTTAATATTTTTCCTGCCTATTGTGCTGCAAACGAAAAAATTGTTTTTCAATACATGAGCAGAACTAATTTTGATATTTATTATATAAATGCAAAATCAGGTAAAGCAATCACTCAAATTACAAGCACTGATGAAAACGAATATAATCCTGGGTGGTCAAGGGACGGTAAAAAAATTGTATTCGAAAAAGGTTCTACCCCTAAATCATATGTAAATTACAAATCAAACGGTTATGTTGGAGGAGTTAAAGTAACTGAAAATCAAATTTGGATTAAAAATTTAGAAACTGGTGAGTTGAAAATGGTTGGACAAGGCAGTTTTCCAAAATTTTCTCCCGACGATAAAGAATTAGTTTATGTAAAATACGATTTAAATAAATCCAAAACATCTGAAACAGGAACTATTTGGACAATGTCGGTTGAAGGAGAAAATCAAAAACAAATAACAGGCACAGATTTAGGATATGCAACTTGTCCATGTTGGAGTCCAGACGGAAAAAGTATTGCCTTTCAATTAACAAAAAAAGATAAATCCGACTCTGATATTTACACCATAAATTCGGAAGGTGATAATTTAAAACAACATACGATTAATAAAAGTCAAGATTTTGCACCATATTGGTCTTCTGATAACTATTTATATTTTTCATCTGACAGAGGAAGTAAAAGTGGAAAATATCTCATTTGGCGATTTAAGATTAATGTACAATAATGCAATCAAAAAAGTAAATAGAATATTCGTTATGGCCAATTGTAATAGCGCTTTGAAAGTTCGTGCAAGTTTGACAAAAAAGTGGTTTGTAGTTGCTTGAAAGTGCCACGGTTTCCGACAGACCGGAGTTATTTGAGATATTTTTCAAAAGTGGTTTTTAGGTTTTCTGGGGTTGACATGGTTCCGCTTTTTGAGAAAATTTTGCAGTCTGACACAGAATTCACTCAGACTTTGGGCGGTGACTCATTTTCACCATTTGACACGGAATCGTTTTTGAGAGAAAACCATTAGCGACAGAGACAGTTTTAAGAATTTTTAAAATATAGACGGAGATGGAAAGTAGGGAAAATAAACAATATTCGAAACGACACTTTTGTGCCTTGACAGAACGGACTTGACCGTTTGATTGGGAGTGAAGTGGCGAAGCGTCTCCGACAGCAGACAGTAAAAGAATAATTTGTGTGTTCATTCAACTATTAACCAAAAATTATGAAAAAGATTACAAAGCGTGATGTGTCTTTCTTTTTTATCGGGATTTTCACAATGTTGATCATTGAGTCGGTATGGGATTGGGACAATTCTGTGAAAGCTTTCAAAAAAGGATGGAATAGTGTTGGGTCAAAAGCGGAAAAAGAACAAGTGAAATAAAACAAACAACTCGGCTACAATAAATAGGACTTCATGTGGTCGGCACGACCCAGCATGAAGTCTGGGTTGCACGTAATCCGCATGCAGCGCCTTCCTTATTCTATGGATTTATCAAGGTTTTTTGTGACATGCACTGAGCGAATCCGAAGTGTATACTGATTGGCTGAGTCAGCCATTATTGTTTGAATGAGAGTAGGTATTTCTTTATTTTTCTGCAAACTGAAATTTTGAAAAGCAGTATCCGCCAGTAAACGGATTTATCGGGAATTGGAAAGAAAGGTGGAGTATTTTATTTTTAATATTGACTGCTCCGATAACTCCAAGTCATCGGAGCAGTTAATAATCAGCCTTATCTCATCAAATCTTCCACTTGGTCAGGAGTAATTGGGATTCGGTCGCCAATAATTTCGCTGCCGGTTTCAGTAACCAGTATATCATCTTCCAATCGGATTCCTCCAAAATAGAGATAACTTTCCAAACGGTCGAAATTGATAAAATCGGTATTGATCTTTTCGGCTTTCCACTTTTCGATCAAAGCCGGAATAAAGTAAATGCCAGGCTCGTTGGTGATCACAAAACCAGGCTGAAGTTTGCGTCCCATGCGTACATAAGCGGTTCCAAACTGGTCAATGGGGCGGGTTTCATCATCATAACCCACATAAATCTGGCCAAGGTCTTCCATGTCATGAACATCCAATCCGAGCATGTGTCCCAACCCGTGAGGCATAAACAATGCATGAGCGCCATTTTTAACAGCTTCTTTTACGTCGCCTTTCATGAGTCCGATTTCCTTTAATCCTGAAGCAATTACTTCCGCAGCGGCCAGATGAACCGACAAATAGGTCGATCCCGGTTTGGTCAATTCACGGCCACGGTTGTTTGCGGCCAGAACAATGTCGTATATTTCGCGCTGTTTTTGGGTGAATTTACCTCCAACAGGCATTGTTCTGGTGAAATCGGAGGCATAATGCGAACCCAATTCGGCACCGGCATCAACCAATAATAACCTTCCGTTCTGAAGGGTTTTCGAATGATCGTGGTTGTGCAGCGTTTCACCGTTTTGCGAAAGGATTACCGGGAAAGAAACCATTCCACCACCCGCATTGGCAATTCCTTCGATGGTTCCGGCAATCGTCTGTTCCCAAACGCCCACTTTGGCCATTTTCATTGCCGTTACATGCATTTGATAGCCAACAGCGCATGCTTTCCTGATTTCATCAATCTCCTGAATTTCCTTTACCGAACGCAAATCAACAATGGCCTTGATCAATTCCAGCGAAGAATAAGCTTTCAGTTTCGAAACCGAAATTCCAAGCAATTCGTTCAACAATAGTTTATTGTCAGCACGGTAAGGTGGTAGGAAATGAACCTTCCGACCTGACGAAATTGCCTTCTCAATCACCGTTTGAAGGTTTTTATAAGGTTCAATTCTGGTTATTCCTATTTTTTCAGCCTTCTCTTTCAGGGCAATTTGAGGTCCCATCCAGATGATATCTTCAATGTCAACATCGTCGCCAAAAATTATCTCTTCTCCGGAATCAACGTCAATTACTCCGGCTAGCTTCTGAAAATCAAGTCCGAAGAAATACAAAAACGAACTATCCTGCCTGAAATAATAGGTGTTATCGGCATAATTCATTGGTGAGTCAATATTGCCAGGGAGCAGAATGATGCCATTGGAAATTTTTTGTTTCAGCTTTTGACGACGGGTAATATAGGTTTCGCGATTGAACATCAGTGTAAAGTTTTAATTTTTAAATTATGCTGTGAAAGATAGATAAAAAGGCTCTATGACGTTTAGTATAGGTGATAAAAAACGATCTGATTTTATTTTTTTTATTAACTCACCCCAGCCAATCGTTCCGATCGGCTTTCCCCTCTCTTCACGAAGCTACTCTTTGTACACAAGTCAGGATCAGTATATTTTTCCGGTCTGAAAGGCCAAAATAATCTAGCCCAGGGCAAAATTTCGGGAGGAACGATCCGAAATGTCGCCCTGGGTAAAGGGAATATAAAGAAAACCGTCCGTGTGAACATGATTTTTATAAAAGAAAAACTCCTTCGGACGGAATAGCAGAATTTTATTTGTCGGTAATCAGAGACTTTACCTTTCGTCCGAAATAGAAAATGCTCTTTTTTGACCATTATCACGCGGACGATTTGCTTACCCATTCGCCAACCCAGGGCGACACTCCTTCGTCGTTTGCCCTGGGCTAGATTATACTGTCCCTTCAGGACGATTATTTGCCAATGTTTTTGAACCTCATTAAATAACTGAAAATCATTGGCAAAAATGTCCAACCAGCAACTGAAAAAAACGTAAATCAACATGACCAAAAATCCTTACTGCCATGAAAAATACATTAATGTTTTACTTGGATAAAAGGCTGCATCAACAGGATGTCAGGTATCATTCAGCCAATACACAACCAGGACCGGTAATTTGCATCTCGAGAGAGGTGGGGTGTGGAGGTGTTAATATTGCCCGATTACTGGCCACTGAACTTGATAAACATACCAATTACCAAAAATGGAGGGTGCTAAGCAAGGAAATTCTGAGGGAAAGTGCCCGCGAATTAGATATGGAGCCAAACAAACTTAGAAATTATCTGAGAGAAGGAGAACGAGGCCTCTTTGATGATATTTTGTCTGCATTTAGCGAAAAGAGGTACAAGAGCGACCGAAAGATCAGCAAAACACTTATTGATCTCATCAATAGTTTTGCACAAGACGGTCATTGTATTATAGTTGGTCGGGCAGGTCACATTATAGCCCGTGATATTGAAAAATCGTTGTTTATAAAACTGGTAGCACCGCTCGATTGGCGGGTGAAGCAAATCATGGAGAAAAACAACCTTCAAATCAGAGAAGCAATCGAATTTATTGAAAGAACTGAAAAAGAACGGCAGAATTTCATAAAGCATATTTCCGGCGGAAATAGTAAAGAACCTGAATTTGATCTTTCAATCAATTTATCACGGATGAATAGCACCGAAGTGGTTAACTTTATTCGGTTTGCTGCTCAAACCAAGGGATTGCTCGAAACCAATAAAAGTAAAGTGGAAGTTTACTGAGCATCAAATTCCAAATTCAGTGATGAACCTGGAATTTGTCCGCCAACTCTGATGGAACTATTTCAGCCATTTATCAAGCCATTGCTTGAATACCCGTTGCCACAGAATTCCGTTCTGAGGCTGCAAAACCCAATGATTTTCTTCAGGAAAAATCAATAACTGAGCAGGAACTCCGCGCAATTTGGCCGCATTGAAAGCTGCCATTCCCTGTGAAGCAAGAATACGATAATCTTTTTCTCCATGGATGACCAAAATGGGGGTGTCCCATTTGTCAACAAACAAATGCGGTGAATTGGAGTATGACCGTTGTGCAATTGCATTCTTTTTATCCCAGTATGGACCGCCTAAATCCCAGTTTGCAAACCACATTTCTTCGGTTTCAAGATATTGTTGTTCAAGGTTAAACATTCCATCGTGTGCAATAAAAGCCTTGAACCGTTTTTCATGATGACCTGCCAGCCAATAAACTGAGAAACCGCCATAACTGGCACCTACACAGCCCAGTTTATCTTTGTCAACAAACGGCTCTTTGGCAACCGCATCAATCGCCGACAGGTAATCTTTCATATTTTGTCCGCCGTAGTCACCGCTGATCTGTTCAAGCCATTCGGTCCCAAAACCCGGTAATCCTCGACGGTTTGGAGCAACAACAATGTATCCGTTGGCAACCATCTGCTGGAAATTCCAGCGGTACGACCAAAATTGGCTAACAGTTGATTGCGGGCCACCTTCACAATACAAAATGGTAGGATATTTCTTTTTAGGATCAAAATGTGGCGGATAAATTACCCACGTCAACATCTCTTTATTATCGGTGGTTTTTATCCAGCGTTCTTCAACTTTACCCATTGTGAGCTGATCAAGAATCGGCTTATTCTGGAAAGAAAGCTCTGTTTCGGCTCCGGTTGAAGGATCAATTGCATAAATTTCGTCGGGTTTACTCATCGAGTGTTTCATGCCAATAAGCTTACCTTTTGCTTCGGCAACAAAAGCATAATCCTGAATGCCTTTGGTGATCTGGGTGATCTTTTTGTCGGCCAGATTCAGGTGATAAAGTTGGGTTAGCGCCTGCCAGCAACTCACAAAATAAATCGATTTGCTGTCGGAACTCCAGCTAAAATTGGTTGAATTCTGATCAAAACCAACAGAATAGTCTGTTTTCTGACCAGTCGCCAGATTCATTAAAAATAGTCGGCTTTTATCAGATTCGTATCCATCGCGTTCCATACTTTCCCAGACCATCCATTTTCCATCAGGCGAGAATACCGGATTTTGATCATAACCCATCATCCCCTGAGTTTTATCCTCAGTTTGCTTTGTTTCAGTGTTATAGAAATAAATATCTGAATTGGTGGAAAGCGCATATTCTTTTCCTGTTTTCTTTCTGCAAGTATAGGCGATGGTTTTACTATCAGGGCTCCAATCCAATTGTTCAACTCCGCCAAAAGGCTTCATCGGACTCTCGTAAGGCTCATCTTCAAGCAAATCAACCGCATTTGCGATCTTGCCATTTTTTAAGTCGGCCACAAAAGGGTGGGGGACGGTTTGAACCCATTCATCCCAATGTTTATACATCAGATCGTCTTCGAGGTAAGCATTGGCTTTCGGTAAATCAGGAAACAGATCATGAACATCGTTCTTCATTTTTACATCTGCGGTATATAAAATCTTTGATCCGTCAGGAGAATATTTAAAACCTGAAATTCCACCTTTTATTTCTGAAATCTGAACTGGTTCCGAACCATCGGTATTTATTTCCCAAAGCTGCATATCGCCCGATTTCGATGATAAAAAACCGATCTTTTTCCCGTCAGGTCGCCATAAAGCTGATGATTCTTTTTCAGGAGTTGAAGTAATACGTACAGGTTCGCCACCATTAACCGACACGGTGTATAAATCGCGGTATGATTTATTTTCTTCGATGTTGTAGTTGGTTACGGCATATAAAACCTTGGTTCCGTCGGGCGAAACAACTGGTTCAGCTATGCGGCCAAAGCTCCACAAAACTTCAGGAGTAAGCACATCTGAAGCAAGTTTGGTAACTTCAGGATTCAAATTCATAGTCATTTCTTTTGTCGTTTTCGGGTTTGTAAATGAAAACAAAGTAGCCGCCAAGGCCAGTAAACAAGCAGACTTTATCATGTTGGTTTATTTATAAAGTTCTTTCAAATAAGGGCGTGAAAGTAAATATTGTCGGGCAATAAATAAAATGCGGACACCAGTTTAACCGATATCCGCATTTTGTGGAGCTGGCGGGAACCACGTCTTACCATTTCCAATACTTTCAAAATGTCAATAAATACCACTATTATATATTATAAATCAATTACTTAAATATACATTCATAGTGTATTGTTGTTGAATAACATCTAATGAAATTGAACTAAATTGCATCCCCGTTGACTAACGGTTGACTAGATTTTGTATATTTGAATAACCAAAATTCAAAATCATGGCAACCATTAAATGTATAATCCAGAGTAAAAACGATAATGCAAATATCTATTTACGTTTGTCGATTGACCGGAATAATGTGTTTAAAAGAAAAACCAATTACATCATTAATCCGAAAGATTGGAATGATACCAAAGGACAACCGTTCCTGCGAGATGAAGCATTAAAGAAACTCAAAACCGATCTGGACAACCTTTGCACAAAAATAGAAGAAAATTATAATAATTCAATATCCCAGGGAATTGAGATTAACGGCATCTGGCTCCAGGAGCAGATTGATGAAATTCTGAATAAGAAAGAAAAAACCGACAGGGACCGACTAACTAACTACTTCCAATATTACATTGACTGTTTGCCAAATAAAGTTATTTCTAAAGGCAAAAGAGGCGTTTCACATGCCACCGAGAAAAAATACAAAACCATCCTAAACAAAATCAAAGCTTTCGAAAAATACAAAAAGAAAGAATATTACATCAAGGACGTTGATATGCAGTTTAGGAACGATCTGATTAAATATTTTAACGAAGTAGAAAAATTAGCCGCCAATTCTACAGGTCGATACATAAAGTTTGTTAAAACAGTTTGCAACCAAGCACACTTAGACGGCATTGAGGTTAATAAGCAGTTATCACAAATTAAAGGTTATACCGAAAAAGTAGATAAGATTTTCCTGTCATTTGATGAACTTGCAAAAATTGAAGAAGCAGCATTTACACGTGGAGCATTGGAGAATGCTAAAGATTGGTTAATTATTGGTTGTTACATTGGTCAGAGGGTTTCCGATTTGCTAATTCTGACTAAGCAAAATATTAATATCAGGAATGGCTTAGAGCTAATTGAATTAACCCAGCAAAAAACTGGAAAGAAAGTTGCTATTCCAATCCACCCCAAAGTAAAAGAAATACTCAACAAGCGAAACAGCGAATTTCCAACGGCTTTAAGCGCACAAAAATTCAACGACCATTTGAAAGATATTGCCAAGCTTGCCGGAATTACACAGAAGGTTCAAGGCGGCCTAATGGACAAAGAAACCAAACGGAAGATATATGGGACCTTCGAAAAATGGAAATTAGTATCCTCGCATATTTGCCGTCGTTCATTCGCTTCAAACTTTTACGGCGAAATTCCAACTGCATTGCTCATAAATATAACCGCACATAGTACAGAAAAGCAATTTTTGGATTATATTGGCAAGACCCCAACTGACTATGCCATTCAACTGGCAGATTATTGGAGCAAAGAAGCAATAAAAGCAAAGAAAAAACCTGTTTTAAGAGTTGTAAAAAAAGCAAATTGATTAATTGATAACCTAAATTTTCAGCATTATGACTGGCAATTATTTAGACATGACTCTTATTGACTTTTTAGATACAATCACAGAGAAAAAACAAGAGTATGAAATTGCAATTGGGAAAGAACTTAAATTTATTGGAACCAAACCGGAAATTAAAGATCTCATATCAGAATTAGACGAAGAATGGCATTCACAAATATCCCCTTTACTTGAAGACAAAGAAGAATATACTACACCATTTGAATTGACAAGTATTGAGGTTTATAATTATTTAGAGAAAATGACAAGCAATTTTAATCCTATAAAGATGAAATTGATTTTACAGGAAATGGAGATGTATAATTGTATGGTTTTCAAAGATAGGATAAGAGAAGAAAGTTTGAATATTTACATGAAAAACGAATGGAAAATTCCAACAATTGAATTTAATCCATTATTTCCAAAAGGTGCGCCTTGTGTAAAAATGCCTGATTATGAGACAATGTTGAGAAAAACCCATTTTTGTGCAGGCTGGCACATTGACCATGCAATCAGTTTATTGAAAGATAAACTCAACGAGGATAATGATACAGTTAAAGAATCATCAAAGCCGGATTCTGCATTTAGCTCAAATTTACATCATCAAATATTTAATGACGGAGGATATGATCTTTTTTTATACCTGGTGCAGAATTATACTCGTGATGATAAAGCGCCAAAAGCAAAATTTTCATATCTTTTCCATTATCTAAAATACGAACAGTTTGTATTGTGTTCTCAATTGCAGTATATTTCATTTATTGAGAAAGAATGCAAGGTTAAGCTTTCCAAAATACAAAATTGCAATTTAAAGTATTCCGATCAGATTCAACCTATTTTAGGCCGTTTAAGAAGCAACTTTCTGCAAAGTTTGAAGGCTTAACCTGAAATGAATAGTTTTTGAATACTTATTGAACATTTACCTGCCAAATACTTGAAATACTTGTGCATTTAGTTTGTGGATATAAATTTTAAATATATCCACGATGGAAAATGTAACACAGTTGCACAACGCAACGCCCCAACAACTTACCGAAGCAATTATCAACGGTGTAAAGGATGAAATCAACCTTTTAAAAGCCGAGTTTCAACCCAAAGAACCTACCGAGTACTTAACCCGAAACGAAGTAGCCAAACTTCTGAAAGTCGATCTTTCAACCGTTCATAACTGGACAAAGAAAGGAAAGATTAAAGCATACGGACTTGGGAACCGCGTTTATTATAAACGCCATGAGCTCAACCAAAGTTTAATTCAGATTAATCTTTAGCCATGAACGAACTTCTCACCATAATTTCGTTTATCAAACGTGATATTGAAATATTAAGCAAGTCGGTTGCTGAAATGAAAAAGACACATGCCCAGGTACTTACTGAAGAATGGATTGAAGGGAAAAAAGTTGCATCAATACTGAAAATTGGCACCCGAAAACTACAAATGCACCGCGATAATGGAACATTGCCATATTCTCAGATTGATGGCAAAATCTATTATAAAACTTCCGATGTCGAAGCTTTATTAAACACGCATTACAATAAAAGGTGAATCCGGCATTTCTAAACATTCCGGCCTCACTTTGCTTTTATTCCCTTAAAAAAAAGTGTTTAGGTCAATTCCAACTATATTGCTGGCTTAAAACAAAATGCAGCGGACATTTTAAACTGACGAATCAGTTAATGTTCGCTGCCTATCGCGATCTTTCTATCAATCGCCAGACATTGAATAGCCGGTTAAATTGGCTATTGAAAAACAAATGGATAGGCTTAAACTCAAAAACTGGTAATTACCATCTAAACAGTTTTAAGGTGATACACCACCGGACGAAATTATCCACCAAAACCGGAATTATCTGGGATGGATACAATTTCAAAAACTTCAATGCTTTTGTTTATGCTGCAATTTTTTTAACAATTGCCCGGAAGAAATGGTGGATTGAAAAACAAAAATTAAAAGAGGAAGGACGAAAGCCACAAAAGGCCGGAATGAATAAAGGACGTACCCATAAGTGCCTTGGCTTTCGATCCTACTCTTTACCCTTGGAATATTTGGCAAAAGCTATCGGGATATCAGTTCCAACGGTTTGCCGAATGAAAGCAGAAGCACAAAAAGCCGGATTTATTGAAGTAAAGCACCAACTTAAAAAAATTGAAATTGAACCTTCACAATTTGCAAATTATCGTAAGTTTACCGATGAACCTCACAAAACCTTACTTTTTCACAACAAACTGTTTGAGCAACTTCCTGATCTGATTACTCCTTTCGTTGTAGCGAAGAAACGATACAATTTAAAGCAAATAAAACTTAAAATCTGATAACGTATTAAAGGAGATATATAAGAGGATCTTTTCTACGCGTCTTTTTTGTTTGTGTAGTCCAGTCCCGTCGTTCTATTACTACCAAAATAGACATTCGGCATTTGGCATATCACCCAAAGAAAAAAATTGTATTCCTATTAATTTGGACTTGCTGCAGTTAGTCTGGCAACCCAGATGATAAACTTTTAAAATGAATTTGTAAAACAAAGATAAATTTGAATAAAAGTACTATATATTTGTTGCTATATGCTAGTTGTAGGTCAGTTTAATCGCTACATGAAACTGTAACGGTTCTTGAAATATTTTTTAAATTGACTGTTCTACCATCTTGAGGGATTTTCGGATTTGAAAGAGACGTATTTATATAAATCCAAATTGGAGATATAAACACACCTTTTGAGATCGACAAAGTAGAAATAAACACAATAGACTATATTAATTCGTTAGCTGTAATTATAAAAAAATCCACGTCCTTAAAATGAACAATACTGAAAAAGAACTTGAGAAGTTATTTAACCAGATGCAAAATAAATTGGCAGAAGGAATATCAACTATTTTGCGGAGCATTGACACTAAAGAAAAAAGATTAAATGGTCTAAAAAGTATGAAAAATGTTCCATCAATTGATACGTTAAGAAGAGTTCACGAAATCGGGATTAAAAAAGAAGATTACGAAACTTGTGAGGCTGTCAAGGAATACTGCAAAGAAAATGGATTCAAATTATAATAAGATGAATACGTACTTAGACGCATTAGAAGAATACAAACTTGAAGATGAAAATGGGAAAAGTCGACTAATTTATGCCTACTTTGGACTTGCTATTTATTTTAGCCAAGTTTTAGAAGAGACGTTCTCTATAATGCTCTGGACTGACAAAATTTTTAAAAAGAAAGTAAAAACAAATAGCGAGGTAAACGAGATAATTGATGTTATTGAAAACTCAAAAAAGACGATGGGAGTTTTTATTAATGAAGTAAAACAATCGTATTGTCTAACAGAAAAAATAGCGACAGATTTAAAGACAATTCTTGAAAAGCGGAACTATATTGTTCACAAATATTTTAAGATTGAAATTCAGAAAAGCTTTTCAGATATTGGTCGAAAAGAAATGCTGAAATATTTTGGCGACTTTATTGACCAGACTAAAAGTATTGATTCAGAATTGAATAATTATTACTCAATATACACAGACAAGTTGGGTTTGACCAATCAAAAAATTGAGGAAATTATGGCTGAAATGAAAAAAGAAGAATTGTCTAGAGTAAATAAATACAGCTAACTTTTTGTATAAGTAATGGTAGGGAAAGAACTAAATATCAAGGTTTATAGCTCGCTCAAACTGCGTAGCGGTTTGATAGGAAATTACCACGCAATCTGCCACTATTCATACAATTTACCGTTATGCACAATCCTCCCTATACCACAACATTGACTTCCAAAACTAACGTTTTGGAAAAATTATAGATGGAATGCGAGGGATAAAATAAGAATTGCAATTGACTTATAATGTGCTACTAAAAAAAAACGTTAGTTAGAAGCGGTAAAAAGACAACGGCACAGCAAATGGACATCAATACAGTATATTAATCTTGATTTGGGAAACTTGACTAACTGGCAAATAGCTATAAAATGAGGCTGCATTCAATAAAAAAGCTCTACTTTTAGATAAAAGTAATTATAAAAATATTAGTAATTTTACTCTCATAAAAATCAATAGGAGGGAATCTATGTATGAACGATAATTTTAATCCATATCCACATATGAGAGGAGGTAACTCTAACCAATATCATCCTGCAAAAAGACTATTGAAAGGTATTCCGGATCCATTATCACTTCCAAATCTCACTCAATTCTTCAAAGATGCATTTCTTCCAAATTCGGATGAAATTGTTCAATTTTCAAGTTTTGATGAATTTGTACAAATTAGAGAGAATAAAAATAGATACATATCTACTATTTATGATATGACGGATAATAGATCTGAAAAAGAAATTTACAGCATTCTTGATCTTGCAGCTGGTGAAATCCTATTATTAAAAAAAATACTGGATCAACATGGCTCTCATGAATGCTATGGAGTTGGGTGCAAAGACTTTGAAACGGATTTTGCCAAAAAAGTCCGTTATGTTGCTGTAGATAAAAAATTCCCCACAGAATTGCTAGATTATCTTGAACCTTTCAATTCTAAAAATAATAAGTGTATTCAATTTAGTCATCATTTACTTGATCTGAATAATGAAGATGCTTTAGATTACTTGAAATATAAATATAGAGACACTCCATTTGATTTGATAGTTTTAAGTAATACACTTCATGAAATATCTCCTGAAGCTCTACCAAATATATTATCAACGATACCCGATCTTTTGAGTGAAGATGGACATTTTGCCTTTCTTGATCTCACAAATCCTATGACTATTGATGAGATTAATTCCTCTTATAAAAGGTTTAGTACTGGAAAGTCGTTCTGGGAAGCAGATGCTATTTATTTTGACAGATCAGATATTAAGGTTTTAATTGATCAAATAGGGTTGAATGGAATACATGGATTTGGTCATGATCATGATATTTCATATTGGCATGTTAAGGCAAAAAAGAAGAAAGATATTACTTCTCAACAAAGAAAAGAGGCGACTTTATCTTTTCTTTCAGAATTTCTCGAAAAACATTTAAATAACTGGAAAGATACGTCCAAAAATGAAAGAAAAGAAGTAAAAAATAAATTTGGTTTATCAAATGACCCATACATATTTGTTTTTTCAGCTTTAAGATATTTATGTCGTTGTGCTTCAGACACAAGAATACGAGAATGTTTAGAATCAATCAGTTTATTGGAAAATATAACTTCATTAAAAAAGCAAGGTAATGATAAGTAAAGAGTATTTTAAATTATTAGATTCCACTTATGACCAACTTCATGATTGTAGCGATCCAAAGCAAGTAAAGCAAGTATGGTTAAATGAGAAAGAAAAATTATCTCCTTGGCCAGATCGAATACTTAGAGCTTGCCAACCTGATACTGATCCAGTTATTTTAAATGAGTTGGTGGATCGTGCTGGGAAAATAGGTGAACTTTTAATACTCGATTTTGCAGCCAGATCAGATTCAAAGTTTTCAGAGGGTTACATGGATCAACTCATAGAAACAAATAAACAATTAGTTCTTAGTGGTGATGTCAATGCAAAAAAATTGGCAAAGGGAATAATTGAAAGTATGGTTGTTGGGTTAGAAGCTTTAGGAGCTGATCCTAATCCGTTAACACAAAAAATCATTGATTACCTATGCGATATTGTTGATATTAATTTGGGTACATATCCTAAATGGCGATTTTACAACAAAGAGTATAACAAGCAAGAGCTTGCAGAATATTCTGACTTATTAAACGGTGTTTTATATTCCGCAGTCGTGAACTTCTATAAAAGATTAAAGGTTGGAACACTTTATGAAGAACATATAAGATTAATCAAATCAATAAATTGTCCAGTGATTTCAGTAGGTTCACGTAAAGGTGGTACAGGGAAAACACTATTTACCGCGGCTGTACTAAAATGGTTGAAGAGCATAAGAAAGGAAATACGAATTTGTGTTATTGATTTTGATTTAAGTGGGCCAGTTTGGCAATATTTTTTATTTCCAAAACGAAACGAACCTTCGGTGTTTTTAGATAATATTCTTCCAATTAATCAACCTGTTGATAAATTCTCATTCCCAAATGGTAATATGAGTAATGAGAATTTGTTAAGCTTGGTTGAACAAGGAAAATGTTCTTTTATTGAAGGAGATAATATGATTGGTCATGTTGGGATTCATGACATCCCAAGTATAAATAGAACAATAGACCTTGCTGTTGAATTTAATCGTGAAAGTTTCTATCCTTTTCTTGCAAATCTCCTTTCTGCCATTTCAACAAAATATGATATTATAATTATTGATAACTCACCTGGTTTTCATAGCGTACCATATTCTACATTGGGAATTGCCAGCTCCGTGAAATATGGAAAATCATTTATCCTTTCGACACCAAGTCATCCTGATCTTTGTGGTAGTTTTTTGGAGCTGTCTGAATTTAAGTTGACAAATATCGAAAATGCTCCAGTATGGATAATTAATAAAGCGACTGAAGCAAGCTTGCACTTTGCTCAAAAACCAAGAACAGCATTAGAAGTTGCTAAAGAATTACAAGCTTATGATGGTGCCTTACCGAAATGTCCAGTACTTGAGAAGATATTAATTCCAGATTCTCTGGATAATTTATGGAATTTTATTCGGATGGATCAAGATGTCTCAGAATTTGGATTCATAAATAGTGATGGTAAACCAAATCTTCATACTTTGTCTGATACTAAATACTATAAAGATGTTATTAAAATTTTAAATGAAAATATTCCAATTGAATGGCTAAATATGAAAGAGGAAGTTTGATTGGTTATAACAAAATTGTTCTTCAATTTAATGAATAAAAGAAGAATTGGCATTTCGTTTTTTACTGAATATTTTAAAAATATAACATGGAAATTAAAATTCAATTAATAAGATGTCCAATTGACAATCCATTAATTGGGGCAGATCAATGGAATATGCCTATAGACTTAATTGTTGTAGGATCAGCAATTAATGAAAATTGTTTTGTTGAAATTTTGGATGGTACACTATTAGGTATTGAAGGTATTCTTAACCGTTTAGATCCATTTGCATCATGTATTGGCTTTACTTATACTGCTTTATCCTCAAAATCTCTAAAACGTCTTGCAACAATAGCAAAATCGAATGGATCACTTGTTATTATTGGTGGGCAACCTGCTGCGGCTTCAGCTGAATCTTTAATTCAGGAAAATTTTATTGATGCAATTTGTATTGGCGATGGTGAACCAACGATGAAGATTTTATCAGATCAATTGCTGAAAAATAAAATTGATTTTGCACTAATCCCAAATATTTTATATAAAACAGAAAATGGAATACTTCGTTCACTTATTATAGATTCAGATGTATGGAATCAGCAGATCATTGATCGAACATTTGGCAATTTAAACCCTGAGAATTATTTTATTAATTATCCAGAAACAAATACTTTAATTAATATGAGGGGAAAACGAGCCACAAACTTGTTCTCAAAACGTGGTTGTTTTCGCAAATGTTCTTTTTGCGCCCGTCAGGATAAAAAAATTCGCTTGCGTAATCCCAAACTTGTTGCTGAGGAAATTCGTCAATTAGTTGATTTATATCAGGTTGATTATATTCTTGATACTTGTGACACGTGGGTCTCTTCTGGTTGGGGAAATGATTTTGCAAAGGAGATTGAGAAAAATAATCTTAAAAATATTGGCATGATGGTGTTTGCCGATGCAAGAGACATAACTATAGAGGCAAGTAATACCATGAAATTATGCGGTGTTAATAGTGTATTACTAGGTATTGAATCTGGTTCTGAAAGAATATTAACACGCAACTATAAAAAGATGACAAAAGATCAAATTATCATTGCTGTTGATAATTTAGTAAAAAATGAAATTCGTGTTTCCTGTTCCTTTGTTTTGGGCCAACTTGATGAAGATGATGATTCTATTAATGAAACGATTGCATTGACTGAACTTCTACACAAAAGGCCAGGAGTAATATGTTATGGGAACACAATAATACCTTTACGCGGAAGTCGGCTTTGGGAGGAAGCCTTCCCAAAAGATAAAACTTGGCCTTCCTTTATTACTAGGGCATTAGACTACGATATGAATTTAGCACGCGAACTATTTATCTCACAGAATAAAAATATTACAGGGGGGTTAAATACACTTAATCAAGCTTGTGAAGCGATATTACAACCTAATTATTTGCCAATAAAAGAATATGCTCGATAATTAATTGCATAATGTTATTTTTTAATACTAATATTTAAATTAGGAGGTGAAAATGTCAAACATTACTTATTCGACTGGATTAAACATCTTGTTCTTTTCAATCTATGTTTTGATTGCCATAATTATTGGTTGGTATTCTTCAAAAAAAGAGTCTGAAGAAGACTTTATGATCGCAAATCGGAAGGTTAAAGGAATTTTAATGATTTCAACGATTACAGCAGGAATGTTTGATGGAGCTGTCCTCTCAATTTACATTGCATATGTTTATCAATATGGTTTTTCTGCCATTTGGTTTTTTTTAGGTATGTCTTTTGGCTTTCTTCTATTTAGATACTTTGCAAAAAAAATCAAAAATAAAGCTGACGAATTAAAAGCGTATTCAATGCCAGAATATTTTTACAAAATTTTAGGTAAAAGAAATGGTATTATGTTTTCAATATTTCTAGTGGTTCAATTTTTTGGATATTTAATAATTAATTTCATACTAAGTGGTAAGGTACTTGCAGCTATTTTTACCGATATGCCATATTCTGTGGCTGTTTGCGTTGGTGGAATTATTATTCTTTCATATTTGCTATTAGCTGGTTTTAAGGCCGTTATTAGAACAGATTTTTATCAATTGCTGATTATGATTCTCATGACTGTTACAGTTGCTTTATTTCTTATTGGAAAAACACCTTTTTCAAAAAGCGATTTTCAACTTGGGAACATGGGTATTGGGAATATGATCGGTTTCTTTATTATTGCAGGTTTTGGAATTTTTGTGGCACCTGATTTATGGCAAAGAGTTTTTGCAGCAAAAGATGTCAAAAACTTAAAAAGAGGATTAGCTTTCGGTGCATTTCTTTTACCAATATTAGCCATTATTATAACAGTAGTTGGGCTTGCAACTAAATATCATTTTCCAAATATTAATCCAGAAGATGCTTTGATTATTGGATTTTCAATGTTATTACCATTTGTAATTAAACAACTTGGAACAGTAATGCTCTATGCGGTAGCACTTTCCTCCTCTGATACAGTTACTTTTGTTGTTTCTTCAATTTTTACTAGAGACTTTAAAAATTATTCAACAAAATATAACGATGAATCGATGAAAAAAATGACTCGTTTGTTTATGATTATATTTGTAGTTGTAGCAGTTGTAGTTGCAATTTTTTATCAGAAGATTCTTGCTTTGGCATTTTCTCTGGCTAGCTTAAATCTTGCGTTATTTCCAGTGGTTTTTGGAACTCTATATTGGCAATTAAAGGAAAAGGCTGTTTTTTGGAGTTTATTGCTTGCACTTCTATGTGTAGTTTTACTCTCAGTTACAAATTCGTTAACTCCCGAGACTGCTGCGTTGTCTTTGCCTGTAGCTTTATTCTCGCTTATAATTTTTCAATTCGCAATTAAAAAAGAAAAAATTGCAACAAACCATCAGATGGGTGATACAAAAGATATAGAGTATTGAAATAAAATGCAAAAGCCTAATTTACTCTAACAAATTGTCATAAAATCAGCCAGTAACATGAACCGCCTGTGCATAACAAAATACCCGCAAGCCGGGGGGTTCAGCTTCGTTGGCAGGTAAGTAGTATTTTGAGAAGCAGCTCTTCGAAGGAAGCTTATCGGGAAACACCCGTTCTGTATATAGCAGAACGTTTGGGGCAAGTGTAATCAGACAGCAAACAGCGCCAATGACAGACAAGTTTTTAAAATCACTTATTGACAAACTGAATGCGAATAATACGCAAAGTCTTTTCCATTTGCGTCCGTTAACAGACAGAGTTGAGTTTACGAAAGTTTGGGTAGAAAAACCAAAGCCAAAGGATGGAGTTCAAACTGAAATTATTCCTGAAAACTAACCCTTTATTAACTGTAATTCTCTAAATTTGGTTTTTTGCTAAAAGAACCAAAAACCTGTTGAATTGAGTAGATATGCTTGAAAAGCTAGAATTTCCAGAAACCTTAGAATATAGCTCGGACGGAACTCATCTTCCAATCGAATTTTTTATGCTTACGGTGCCATTATGCAAACGTATTGATTTGAAGCTTGGATATTTTAGCTCAAATGCCATTCGAACTTTGGCTTATGGTTTTGCGCAATTTATATACAACGGTGGACATCTTCGGATAATTACAAATCATTTTTTATCCTATGAAGATAAAATGCTCTTAGCAGAGGATGAAGAAGCAAGCAACGTTATAGAGGAAGAACAAATTAGACATCTTGTAGAACAGGATTTGGAAGGTTTGGCCGAAATACTTAAAAATGGAGATCAACACTTCTTTAATTGTTTGAAATTTCTCTTAAAAAACAAGCGACTTGAACTAATACCGGTTAAACTTAAACCGGACAAACTTGCCCATTATAAGCAAGGGATAATGGATGATGGCACTAATCAAGTTTATTTTAATGGCAGTTGTAATTTTACCTACAAAGGACTCATCGAGAATGGCGAAAGTTTGGGAATTGCCCGATCTTGGGGTGATTTAGCTGAAAAATTAAAGATCAAAGAAAATACTTTATCAATTGATCGTATTTGTAAAAAAGAAGATGCAGCCTTTGAATATCTTTTGGTAGATCAGATTACTGAGGTAATAATCACTAAAGGTCAAGACAAAGATTTGGATGAGTTGATCGAGGATGAACTTAATATTTGTGACCATCTTGCAAAACATCCCAAACTTGCAAAAACCTTCAATAATTACACAAAAATATTTAGGCAACAAATCGAAGTAGAAAAACTGAGGATAAAAGAAGAAAGTCAGAGACCTAAATTCCCATATGCTGAAGGACCTCGGGAATACCAAAAAGAAGCATATACGAATTGGGCTGCAAACGATTGTAAAGGTATTTTTGCTATGGCAACGGGAACAGGTAAAACAATTACTGCATTGAATTGCCTATTAAACGAATATCAAAAAACTGGAATTTATCAAGCCATTATTCTTGTTCCTACCAATGATTTACAAAGACAATGGATAAAAGAGGTTGGAAAATTTAATATTAAAGATCCCATTGTTGTAGGAATTGATTCTGATTGGAAAAACCGTTTAAGCAGATTAACTACTAATTTTCAGTATGGCAGACAAAAATCATTCGTTGTAATATCTACTTATGTATCATTTTCCCGATTTACGCTGCAAAATTTTCTCAGGTACTTTCCAAAGGAAACAATATTGATTGCCGACGAAGCTCACAACATTGCGTCACCAAAGGTATTGGAGGTTTTGCCTTCATCTCTATTCGACAAGCGAATAGGATTGTCTGCAACTCCAAAACGAATTTACGATGGTGAGGGTACAGAAGCCATGAACGAATTCTTTTCAGATCAACCGCCTTACATCTATTCGTTCTCGATGGAAGAGGCTATAGCCAAAGGAATTTTGTGCCAGTACGATTATTATCCTCATTTGGTTGAACTGACTGAAGCAGAACTGGATGAATATAAAGAGATAACAAAAAAACTGATTAAATTTTTTGATACAGAAACCTCTTCTTTCAAAGATGCTGATATGGCAACGCAATTATTGATGAAGAGAAAGCGGATTATCCATAAAGCGGAGAACAAAATTTCAACATTCAAAGCTATTGCCAAAGATGAATTCAAAAAAAGAGGGAATCTAAAATACACATTTGTATATGTGCCCGAAGGAGTTGACAATAATAGTATTGACGATGAAAAAATGATTCAGCAATACAACCAGGCTGTTATGCAAACGAATAATCAGATTCGTGTTTCCAGCTTTACAGGTGAAAGTGATGACCGCTCATTTGTATTAAATGCTTTTGAAAAAGGACAAATCGACGTATTAACTGCAATGAAATGTTTGGATGAAGGTGTTGATATACCGCGTGCCGAGCTAGCTATATTTTGCTCAAGTACAGGCAATCTGCGACAATTTATCCAACGCAGAGGAAGAATACTTCGGCAACATATCGATAAGAAAAAATAGATAAAGCTGCATTACCAATAACTTACTATTAATCTATGATACAACTCCCGAGTAAAAATGGATTACCTGTCAATCTATTAGCTGCATGCTTCAATAGTACTTCAGCTACCTATAAGTTTTACTGGTTTCTTTCTATCATTCAATCCATTGAATCTGGAAAAACAAGAATTCTAAAGAGGGATCTTTTTTCAAAAATGATAGCTAATGCCTGGTACACCGTTAATTATTTTCATGTTTCTTTTGGGAAACAAGACTTAATTCAAGTAGCAATTCAAGTTATAAATGAAAATGAGAGAATAGCAATTGATGAAAAGCATCAAGTAGTTTTTCAAAGGCTTTCTTCAACAACAAACAGAATTACAGAAAGAACGCTATGGCATTTCAATAAAAATGTACCGCACTGGTTTTTAAGCCCTTGGTTTTCAAAAAATAAAAATGAAACAGATTCACAACAAGTGAAAAGAATATATTCGCAATCAAAAAGTTTCAGCGAAAAATGTTTGTATGCTCTGTATGAGGATGAAATTGAAATCAATCCTGAATGGAAAGATTATCTGATGGCTAACGCAAGAGTTCTGAAGGATTTTTGTTACTGGAATCTTGCTTTATTTATACAAGCAAAGAATCCAAATGTACCTGGTATTCCAAACAAGTTGATTAAACCTGCTGTAAGAGGAGATTTAAAAAGCCAACGAAAAGATTTTTGGGATATAGTTATTAACGAACTTGGTTCGGTAAAATGTATTTACACCGACGAGAATCTCACCGTTGGAAACTATGCCGTTGAACATTTCATTCCTTACAATTTCGTTTCACATGATTTAATTTGGAATTTAATCCCTGCTGACAAAGCATTCAACAGTTCAAAAAATGATAAACTCCCACCTCTTGAAAGATATTTTAATAAGTTTTTCCACCTTCAAAAGACAGCCATTGAAATTGTGAGGGAGAAATCACCGAAGAATAAATTTCTTGAGGATTATCTGACAATATTTTCTGATTTAGATGAATTGAAAAGTTTGCCTGAATATGTAACAAAAGTAAAATACATGGAGAGAATTCAACCACTAATCACGATTGCCTCAAATAACGGTTTTGAATTTTTACATGACAAAACATAACCAATACAGCCACCTTACTGCGAAAGAAAGAGAAACGCTTTCATTTCCTGCAAAACTTCTGTTGAGCAAAAGTTTATTGATAGGTGATGTTTTAGATTTTGGGTGTGGTTTTGGAAAGGATGTTGATTTATTGAAGGTTAAAGGAATATCCATTATCGGTTACGATAAACATTATTTCCCAAAATATCCAACAAAAAAGTTTGATACCATCATTTGCTTCTATGTGTTAAATGTTTTGATGCAGGAAGAACAAGCAACTATTCTTATGGAAATTTCTCAGTTGCTAAAGCCAACTGGCGCAGCATACTTTGCCGTCAGAAGAGATATTAAGTTTGAAGGTTTCAGAATCCACAAATTACATCAGAAACCAACTTATCAATGCAATGTTAAGTTGGGTTATAAATCAATTTTCGAAAATGAAAGTTGTGAAGTATATGTATATAAACACTATAACCAACACAACAGAGCAGAAAATACTGATTGTCCGTTTTGCAATCCTGAACAAGAAAGAAAATTGATTTTAGAATCTGCAACTGCTTATGCAATGTTTGATAAGTTCCCTGTCAGCAAAGGACATGCTTTAATAATTCCGAAAAAACATTGTACAGACTATTTTCAACTCACTTTCAAAGAACAATCTGCATGTTGGTTTATATTGAACAAAGTAAAAGAGTTTATAAAGACGGAATTTAATCCTGATGGTTTCAATATTGGGATTAATGTCAATCCAGTCGCTGGTCAAACAGTGGAACATGTTCATATTCATATAATCCCAAGATATACAGGCGATGTAATAAATCCAAGAGGAGGAATACGGAATGTTATTCCGGGGAAAGGATACTACAAGTCTAGTGATTAAATAAAGCAATTCGCACAAACCTCGGAATCACTAGCCAAAATATCCACCAATTTATTGGATTTATTTTTACCGTTCAGCTTTTTTTGAAGAGTTGTAATGTAATCGAGTTTTATTTGAGCCATACGCTCAGGTTTGATAATCTGATCAAGTGTTTCGTTATCCATCCAACTATATCCGTCTTTCTCATATTCCTGAGCTTTAACAAATAAATCAGGATGGCGCTCATACAACCAAATCCATTCTATTTTACGTTGGTAGAAACAGAAGAAACAACCGGAACGGCTACGATTGTACACACCTTTTTTTCCATCTATTTCAAATTCAATTTCGTCATAGTAGCCAGGCACTTTAACACCGTTCTCTTTAAACAACTGGTACACCCTATTCAAGTCAACACTATCTTCATTGTCAAGCAAAGAGTATTCATTCAAATAAGTAACCGGAAAATCTTCATCTTTTAAAAAGTCGAAAACCACATGATTAAAGGTGGCAATGCTTAATTGCAGCAAGTCTTTTAGTTTCTGTGAAAACAAATATTTCGAAGTTTGAGCTTCCCAAACGATTTCCATGTATCGGTCCATCATTTCAGATGCGCCATGTATCTGATAAAGTTTGGCCATTTTTTCACGATTCGTATTGTGCAATACTTTGTGTAAAACTTCAATGCTCCAAATGTGTTTTCGAAATGGGAAAACCGATTGAATATTGGCTTTAGTTGAAACATACCCTTCACGATCTTCATCATCGCGAATGCCAACATACGAAATGGCCAAATCATCACCAATCCATCGTTCAAATGGTTCAAGTTTTAACTTTTGGGTACACCAGCGGGCCATAGAAGAGGGAAGAAAACCATTGTAGATATCCAAATAATGATCAAACGGATTTTTATGACTATGGTTAGCCTCCAGTTTTAAAATAGTCTTACCTAAAAAAGATTCTAATTCCTGAATCAATTCATAGGTTTCATCCAACTCTTTGCCCGTATCCGAAAAGTAGTATTCCATGTCGATTTCAGGATGGTGTGTTTTCATGTACATAGCCAAAGCCGCACTATCTTTTCCTCCTGAAATCCCCAACACATGTCTGACTTTTCTATTCATTATCAATTTCCTCCTGAAGTAATTTAATTAAAAGGGCAATATTAGCCTGCCTGTCATTCTTATACAAAAAATCCTGAATGGTTCGCTTTTTCTCGTCAATTTGCCTGAATTTTTCTTTCGGCAAACGAATCAGATTTCGCTGTACCCCTTTAACAAATGAGGTCAATTCAAGTTTTAAAACTTCCTCTTAGGCCTCGTCAATATCGTTTTTGCTAATATCAGTTAAATTATCCAATTCGTGGACTCGTCTTGGAAAAATAGTTTGAAATCCTTGCTCGTCATCATCAGTGAATTCATCAAGCGGCTTTTGCCATTATGGTTGTTGCAATAGAGCTGATCCAGGATTGCCGGTCATCTAAAGGTGTATTGATTCGTTGAACCAGAACACGAAGTTTGGGGTCAATCTGTTCTTTCTTCAACTTTTTAAATCGTTGTTGTAGCAATAATTTATTTTCCGGAAAATCAATTCTTTCCTCCCTGACTGTTTTACTGATAACTTCCTCGATTCGATTAATGAGGTTAGGAAATGCTCCACTCAGATCGCGTGTTGCATTTTGCAAACTGATTGAAAAATTTTCCAAGTTCTGATCTACAGTGAAATCATTTATGGTAAATCCGAAAGCACGGGGAATATCTTCAAAAAACACTTTTTCCGGATCAGTAGCCAATGAAATTGCATCCCGTAACCGTAATGCTTCCTTGTTTAATTTTTTTGTTTGTTGGGTGTATGGAAGCAATCGACTATAAAATATTAAAAATGGTTTTACTGTTTCAATAAAGGTATCCGAATCCGGAGTATTTTCCTCAATCAGGTTCAAAAAATAACGGTAACGGTTAAACACGTTTAGACGGTTTTCATCGAGATTAAACGTACTGATCCGGTATTTCTGTGGTTGTTTCATTGCAACCTCTAACGTGTCAACCGTTAGTGATGGTACAAATATATCTTGTTCATAAAAAGCAAAATGTTTCTGTTTGGCAATAAGGAAGATTTGCACCCAGAAATCAATAAATCCCTGTTTTAACTTAAATGGCTTAGCTTTAAGAATATCAATAAACTCAGTCAATTTACGAGAAGATACAGCGCAATCGTTCATAAATTGCTCCGATACATCCCAAAGTTTGAAGAATGAATCATCGGATGGTCGGCCAAGGAACCATTTGCCATTCTCGTCTTGCTGATGGATTCCTGTTCTGTTTAGGAGAGCCAAGTATATCGTTTTTTCAGGAGGGAACCGATTTTCATCAAATCCCAAATTAGCTTCTTCTGCTGAACTTAAAAGCAACTCTACCAAATTTTTCTTGGCTGATGATATGGCTGCACTAATTTTTTCACGATTCATGAGTTCATTTCTCAAAATCGGTGTATTAGTATAAATCTCTTTACAAATTCGAGAAAGCAACAAATTCATTTTTCGCGCATTCTCAAACGTTTCAGTTTTTCCATCAAAATACCAATTTACATTTGCATTTTCGCCATAAAACGAAGCATTAAAAACCCTGTTTAATTCTTCTGTCGAACTACTTAAATAGGCATTCAGTTCTGCTATTGCAATTGGGTCATCTACACATTTGTTTTTTACAATCTGGACTTTCTCGATTTCGATTAGCTGATCCCTGATTTGATCAATATTCTTAAACCAACCATATAGTATGGACTCTTTTGCCTTTCCCGAACAGATTGATATTGCATCCTCTTTTAAAAGATCATTAAATACTAAATTGATGTACCCATCAATTTGTCCTTCCGGCACTTTATGGATAGGATTCTCAGTAATCTCGAAAACAAAATATCTTGGAGTCCCTTTGTCATAAAAGATTCTTTTAGCTGGTACAATCGGGAAATTGAAATGCTTTTGTAATTGGTGAACGATTGAGAAATCCTTGGAAACCTGGCCTTCAGCCAATTCTAATTCCAAATTCAAATCGAAATCAGTTCCCTTAAAAAGGACATATCGTTGGCTATAATTCCGGTACCGTATTATTTGCTTCGATTCCAGTTTCTCTATTAAAATACTTGAGTTGTTAATTCCCAAGGCGATTCTTGAATATGTAATCAAAAATTCTTTGGTCAATTTCTGCCCCTGCCTTCCTAAAATAGAAATCAAACCAATTGTTTTCAATATCTGAGTGACATTTTGATAATCTTCATCAAAAATTGATTCTGCCCGTTGAATTGATTCATCCATAGCTTTCCATTGTGCCGAGTCTGGATTAAAGCGGGAATTCAACAAGCTATGAAAATTATATTTCAAGTAATCGTAAATACATGCCACTTGATAGAATGCCTTTCCATCAGTAAAATCATTTAGACCCAAATAATCATCAGAATCGAGCAATGAGAAAAGAGATCGTTCATTTTGACCATACCGCTGAAATGCAACCGTAGCAATGGATGCTGAAAGTATATCAAATGGAAATAGTTTCTGAGCAAACTCAAAAGAGAAATAATCCCTCATCGGAAATACATCTGCAATCTGAATTGCTTCAAATAGTTTTATTTGGTATTCTTGCTTAATTAAACGCGGGAATGATTTCTGAGAGATTCTTTCTGATGCCAAAAACAGTAACTGCTCGACCGGTTCATTAAATGAAACCTCGACCAATCTTCCCTTTACTTTATCCCATTCTTTTTTTTGAGGTTTTGTTAAAGCAAGAGCATAGTCTTCGAATGGTTGATGTAGTGTTGAGATAAACAGAATCGGTAAATCAGGTGAATTGGCAAATTCTGCCAATTGTTGAATAAAATACAATTCTTCTTCCGGGCTTTCTTTGGCAGCATACTCCAAAAATTTTCCGAACTCATCAACAACAATCAACTGTCCTATTTTCGATTGAGCCTTTTTATCAATCTCTTTCCTTAATTCTAAAAATAAATCCTTGGTTTCATCAACTTGAAGCGCATCACAAAAAACTTGTTTAAAAGAGGTATAACTTCCTACAATAAAAGTAGATTCGAATGAATTGATTAATCCATCTAGAGGATTAAAAAAATATTCTGATTTTTTGTTCAGTACTTTTTCAAGAGCTAAAATAAAGGCAGACTTTCCTGAACCGTATGCCCCAATAATAACAAACGATTTAGTTCCGTGCCCAAAACCAGACGTAATTTTTTTAAATGCCTTTTCTCCATTACTGGTTGGAATATAATCAAGCGAATAATCCTTGTCGCGTTGAATATTGATGGATGGAGAAAAATATTTAGTTTGCATAGTAATTTCTTAAAATTTCCCATTGATCAATTTTATCAGGTAAGACCAATACGGTATTTCCTGCTGTTTCTGATACAATAATTCCAGGGAATAAATCTTCTAAATCTTTCAACTGCTTATAGAGGGCGTCTTTGCTTAAAAGAAACACCATTCCTGGACTATTTGATTCTATTTCCAATCTTTTCAAACCAATATTTTTCGAATCTTTGAAATTGTCAAGGATAATAAATAATAAAATAGCAGGAGGCAAGGACTTTCGGTTTTCACCATGTAGATGATACCATTCAATTTTTTCTCTCTTATTAGTTCCTTCCTTGATTTCTTCTTCGATTGAAGATGAAATCAGTTCCAACTCAATCATTAAACTACTCACTTCGTCTTCAAAATCTTTTGACAAAGATTGAAAATCAACTTTGTTATAAAGTCGGGTGAAAACAGTAATATCTTTATCAATGGTATTCTGATTTAATGAATTATCATCAGTTTCAGCGTATTTGCGTCTAATAAATGCAGCCAATTGATTCTTATTGAAAACAGATCGTTCTTTCCTTAATTCATTAAATATCAAACTGTAGATTGAAGAATAGTCAGTTTTCACCAAAAAATAATGCAATAACCAAATTGAACCAATATCCTCAAGAAATGGATCAACTCCTTCCTGTTCTTCGAATAAAAATTTAGCAAAATTGGTAAGGGTTGTATTGTCATCATTTAATAGGCCTAAAGCTTTCATCCAAAACTGAATAGAAGATACCATATTTTTGCCAACACCTAATTCAACTACTGCATCATCAGAGCTGAATTTGTATCCTTTTTTTACAAAATCGTATCCTTTTTTAGGCCAAAAAGACCGAACAATAAACGTATCGTGACCAGAAAATCTTAGTTTATTCATAATGTTCAAAAATACGCAAAGAATCTCCAATTAATAAATATTGGAATTCTTATTTGCCAAAATATTTTTAAAATTCTGTTATTAAAGTAATTAAAGATAAACTGTCATACTCTAATAAACAAACTTTAAGTGTGTTAAATTTGAATGGTTTCATTAAAAGTGGTGTCATAAATGAAAATAAAAACATTTCCCATGTCCACTGCGCAATCCGGTTTTAAGCTGATCCACTCGCGTCCGGTGGTTCATATTCTTTTTGATTTCCATGCAAGTTCCGTTTAACATTCAGGCAATACTAACCTCCATTGAAGTTGCAAGATGGGTATTTCAATGATTATTTATATTATCAAATCTGCAAAGAATTTCAAAAAGAAAAATCGATCACAATTCTGACACATGATGCTGATTTTGAATTACAGATATTCCGATTGTAACTTGAAATAAAACATTGCTTTCGTAATAATTATTCTTTACTATTAATAGTAATGCAAAGTATCGTGAATAAAAAAAGATAGCCAAATTGACCATCCTTTACTCAAAAAAATCACATCCACCCCAAATGAATATTTTTATGTTCTAATTTAATAAATAATTGTCAGTTATCAACATTGATGTTCGAATAATCTTGTCAGTGCAATAAAATGCTAAATCGAACATTTTATTACTATTTGTAATTTTTCTCAATAATTTGTTTATTTTTGATCAAACAATTCTTTCTATCAATTATTTTCTACATTTGCAGCCCAAATATTTAACCATGGAAAAACTACAATTATCTCAAATTTTAGTCAAGAATACTAGCCTTTATGCTACTCGGCTTGATGACAAAAGCGAAAAGGTAATGAATTTTATCAGGGTTACTAAACAGAAACAGGAGGAAATACTAAAATTGAAGAATATTGATCAGGATAAATTAAAAATGGTTGTTCAATTGTAATATATCCATCAAGTGCAAATTTTAGAGTTCTCCAAAGCCAATCTCGCCTTTGCTCTGTCAAATAATTATACCTCTGCGGCTCTAGTTCAAACTAAGTACCATTTTAAATATTTTAGTGAATATTTAGGAATAGAAGGTCTTAATGCCAAGTCAATTTTAATAGAGGATTCATATATAAGTAAAGATTTTCTGCATGATTATGCATCCTATTATGCCCTTTGTTTTGAAAATTATCCGAAAGCATGTAAAAGGGTTCATTTCTTTCAAAATCAATTTAATGAGGTAGATTTTCAAAACATTATTATTAGTGAACAATCTGAAAATAAAGACTTTTGGAATGCTTACCTAGGTTTTATCGTTGTTAAACCTATTCCTCTGACGTTAATTGGATATACCGTATTAAAAACTTATTCAAATGGTACTGATTTTGATTCACGGAACTTTTGGGGTATTCGTCAGTATTCCATTCATATTTTTGGTAATGAAGTAAAAATTGACTCTTTGGCATTCCAAGAGCAGGATAGTGTACTTGCAGCATGTGCAACCACTGCTATTTGGACTATGCTTAATAAAGCTTCAACCGATTTTTATACAACACTAAAATCGCCAAGTCAAATAACGAAGGACGCTGATAGTGTATCTCATGACGGCGGACGTTTATTTCCAAATAAGGGCTTGAATCTTTTACAAATCTGTCATGCAATTGTGAATTCCGGATTGGTCTCTGAAATAAAACAGCCCGATTATTCTGTTTTTAATGATGAAGGGAAGATTATCGATACCTTCATTTCAAATTCATATCTCAAGAAAATATTAAACGCTTATTCCCCAATAGGCATTCCCATTATTCTTGTAATTAGGGTTCCAAATGGTGGTCAATATGGATTACATGCTATTGTCGTTTCTGGCTATAAACAAAAATCTCCAGAACACATTCCACCTCAAGACCAGATCAATTTTTTATCTGAAAATATTGAAAAAATATATGCCCATGATGATCAATGGGGTCCATTTGTGCGTATTGATTTTGAAAATGAAATTGATTTAATCACTCCTTGGACAATTGCTAGTGCAGATAACCAACCTACTAGACTTATTCATATTGTTGTGCCAGTATATCCAAAAATTAGGCTTTCCTACGAAGACATTGAAGTTATTGTATTGGGCTTAGATGCAATCTTAACTTTATTCTTTGACGGAAAAGTTATTGCCGATCTGATCTGGGATATAAAAATTGATTACAGCGAGAATTTCAAAAAACAGATTATAGCATCTTCGCTTGATGAAAAGGAAAAATTTATTCATGTTTCAAAAAGTTTACCTAAATATCTATGGGTAGCTTCATGCTATGTGGCTGATTTTAAAATTATTGAATTCACTTTTGATGCCACTGATGTCAATAATGGCATGTTTGGAAATACTTTAGTTTGCTATTTACCTTCTGATTTTAAGGTAATTTTATCTGATTTTCTTGAAGTAAACAAAGAATTATTGCAATCTCTTGTAAAGCATAAAGCAAACATTGACTATTACAAATTCTTCACCGATAAGCTTAAATAACAAAACATTATCTTCCCATATCCGCCCTTCGGTTTAATTTTTTGTCCCGGTTTTTGTACCCATCCCTCTGGCAACACATTGGTTGTTACTTTTAAAGGTTTGATTTTAAAGGTAAAAGCAAAACCAAAGAGTTGCCACAGCCCACAAACAAAAACACACGCCAAAAAATTAAACCCCAAAGCTATTGATACATAACGTGCTATTCTAAAACAGAAATCCCCCAGCCGAACACCGGAAAAACGGCTGGACTGTCTTAGAATCACGCTATGTACAATAGCCGCACAAACCCCTCGCACCCGGTATTCGGTCAGCAACTTTCTAATCAGCATAGTCGCCGGAAAAAACCACAAAAAGCCCCACCACCCGTCTAAGGTGCAGTCCATGAATTGTTTTATGGCCAAAACCTGCGGCAGGTGGCTTCCGCTTCTCTCCATTACACTTCAGGGCTACACTTCGTTCCGCCACCTTACGTTCCATTCCGTTCATTGTCAGTCCCCAGCCTAGGCTACCCGCGCAAGAGTGCTTCCATTCATTCCATTGCGCTCATGCCTACCCGCCGTTTCATTCCGCTCCCCTTTGGCTTTCCAACCCACAATCCAGTACTCAAAGCCAAAACGGGAAGCTCCATTCCACCCAACCCAATTCGCTACATTGCATTCAGTCATCACCCTTGCTTTTCCCGACCCAATCAGCGGTATGCCCTGCGAAGTGTTCACCCCTGAAAACCAAAGACCACAAAAGCCCCGCCGCCCTTTAATGGTGCAGGTAAAAATAAAGGATCATTTGCGCATGGCCTTATGCTTACAGCCGGTTCGTCTCACTCATTCAACCGTTCGCCGTTACGTTCGTACCTCACTACACAGCTCACTATTTTATTCGTTCACCAACCCAGCTTCAGCACCGCACGTGTAAGTGTTTCGTGCCTCAACACCCACACTTTTCCCAACCCACAATAACAGTATTTCCGCTTATTTTTACCTGCGAAGTGTTTGCCCCATAAAACCGGTCGCCGATCATTGTCGCTTTGTTCAGCCTGTATTGATCGTTTCGTCATGCTATTGAAATGAGAATAACTGCCCACACACTTTCCGATGCCAGTTATTTCCCATTTCAACAGCACATCATCATCATACCCGAAATTTGCCATTTCCTTTTTTAAAAAAGGAGTTTTTAAGGTGTTTGATATTAGAATCCACAATCGTAAACCAGAAAAAAGATGAACTGAAAAAAAAGATAGTGCAGAATAAAGCAAATCAGCGCATAACATTCTACTAATCAATATCTAAAATCTAATATTCTTACCTTGCATACACATAAGGTCTCGGTCGTGTTTGGTTCGTACCAAGTCCGTACCAAGTCCAAGTATTAACATTTAAATTTTATCCCAATGGGAACAATTAAACGTGGTATTTTAGGTGGTTTTTCCGGCAAGGTCGGAACGGTTATCGGAGGCAACTGGAAAGGCATTGATTATATGCGTGGGAAAGCTGCCAGTGTATCAAACCCCAAAACAGAAGCACAACTGGACCAACGAGCCAGATTTGGTACTGCACTCAAATTCTTACAACCATTAACCTCATTTCTCAGAGTAGGTTTTAAGAATTACGCTGTGAAAATGACAGCTTTCAACAGCGCTATGTCTTACAACCTTAACAACGCACTATCAGGAGTTTTCCCTGATTATTTCATCGATTATCCGAACGCATTAGTTTCCCGAGGTAATCTGCCAGGGGCCTTAAATCCCCAGATTGTTTCAAATACGCCAGGTGAAATCAATTTCTCTTGGACAGACAATTCTCATGGATCAAATGCAAAGGCTAACGACAAAGTATTATTGGTTGTTCTAAATCCTGCCAAACAATGGGCAGAGACCATTGTGGCTGGAAATACCAGATCGTCTGAATCCCAGGTTATAACAGTTCCGGAAACGTACACAGGTGATGAAGTTCAATGTTATATTGCATTTCAGGATGAGAAACAAACTGTTTTATCAAACAGCGTTTATGCTGGGGCAGTTGTTGTGGCTTAAATTCTATGAGAACTAAAAGGTTTATAAAAACCGCTTTCTTTCAGAGAGCGGTTTTTTTTATTCAAATATATTTGGTTGACTAAATGTTGACTAAAAACAATAAACCAATATCGTAAAACATTGGTTTATTGCATGTTATTAAAACTAAAAGTGGAGCTGGCGGGAATCGAACCCGCGTCCAAACGAGGAAGCAATATGCCTTCTACATGTTTATCCCCAGACTTAATTTTCGAATAAAAGCTGGATCAGGGCCACCGACTTTTACCTTAGCTTCTTAATTTTGCAGAAGTTCCGAAGCACCACTTCCACTATCCCCGATTTATTTGCACCGCCCGATCGGACCGCTTCAGGGAAGTAGCATCCGGGCGATGTCTCGTTCCAGCACCTAGTACCGGAATAAAGTGTAATCTACTTTAAGTGGATTACGCAGCAAGAGCGTAGTTATTTTCGCCAATTGAATTGTGAACGCCGAGATTAACGGGCTGTGCGATCAAGGCCCGACATGCTTACATACCTCTTCTACCCGCTGTCAAAACCAGTCAGCCCCGGTATTAAGGATTGCAAAAATACAACTTTTTGGTCAGTTTCTGAACTTTCAATTTTTATAATTTCAGGTATTTCGATAGTAATCTGACCGGAATTGAATCCGGCGCAATTACTTAGTATTTGAGAGCAGTGGGTTTACATAGCCAATTTTCCGATCCGTCTCAAAATCATAAAGAGTAAGTATCCGCAATTTATAATAAGCTTCCCAGTATGATTGTAATGAATAAATGTAATCACGTTTGGCATTGTCGCGTTCCGAAAGCGCGATATTCAGGTCGGTAATTGTAGTTTCCCCATTTTGGAATTGTTTCAGTGCTATAAGGTATCCGTTCGCTGCAACTTTATCAGCCTGCTGGGCTGTAACTAACTGATCTTTAAGCAAACTGAACTGTTCGACCTGAACAACCACACTTCGTTCAAAATCAGTCCGGTCTTTCTCAACATCGTAAATAACCAATTCGCGCTGCGATTCGGCAAGTTTAACCGCAGAAGCCGATTGTCCCCAATCCAAAATCGGAATACTTAGCTGAAGACTCAATGTTTGTTGCCGCTCTGGTTTCTGATAAATACCGGTCATTGTTTCTGCACTGTTCGACAGTCCGTAAGTACCCTGAAGTGTGGCGCTTAACCCGGTACTGCGTTTTGCACTCAACAAATTACGATCAGCTTCAATCAGCCTCCTTTTGTATTCCGATCCCTCTGATCTGTTTGCTTTGGCTTCTCCCAATGCTTTTGCCGGATCTATTTCGAATAAGGTAATGTCCAAAGGCATTTTCAATTCAATCTTCTGGTTCTGAGGAAGTCCAATGTACGATTTTAACTCAAAATCAGCATTTTTCAAATCCATTCTGGCCCTGTTTAAAGCTTTCTGGGCATTCAGTACAGCCAATTCATTTCTGGCGTAATCGTTTTCTGAAATCGTTCCAAGGTCTTTCTTCGTTTGAGCAATCTTCAGGTTATTGTTACTATTTTTGAGGTTACTTTCAGCAAGATTATAGTTGGTTTGAACCAACAAATACCTGAAAAACTTATAAACTGTATTCAAAGAAATCTCTTCAATCCTTTGTATAAAGTTTTTTTGCGCTTCATCATAAACCAATGGTTCCGTTTTCTGCTGCCATTTCAACCAGTTGATTGAAAAAATAGGTTGATAAAATGAGAATGAAAAAGGACTTCCGGAGAAATTAACCGTTTTATTATTGTAATCCTGAACCCTGATGGCAGAAGTGGAAGCCGAAATATATGTTCCGGTAAAAGGTATTGATTGATTAAGGGACAAACCGGCATTTGTAGTTAAACTGTATATTGGTTTGAATAAGGTACTTCCATCGGGCTGAGTAACAGCTTCGTTCGATTGAACGTAATTGGGCAAAGTACCCGACAGAACCAATTTAGGCCTGTTTTGCGATTTAAAATTCTTGTACCTCCAATAATAATTTACATTCTGGTTTTGTGCATATTTAAGATCAGCAGACTGTTCAATGGCCAGTGAAACAACATCATTAAGCTGAAGTGCGTACTGAATAGAATCCTGAGCCCGAACGCTTGGAGCAAGAATCATTGAAATGCAAACGATGATTCCGGTTAACCTTATCTTTTTCATCAATTGAATCATCTATTTATTCTTGTCAATGGATTTCTTCTGCCAGATAGATGGCGAATTAGAAATTACTACCTCATCACCAATTTTCAATCCTGAAATCACTTCCTGATAATCAGAACCTTTCATTCCAAACACAACATTACGTGGAACCGTTTTTCCTGAATCGAGGATATATATAGTTTGTTCGGAATTGGCCTTAAAATCATTGCTTGAAGATATTCGCAACACATTATCTTTAATTGATTTCAGAACTGTAAGCTTAACTGTTTGATTAGGAATTAGTTTCGAATTATTGCTGATATCCAGATGAACATTGAACTGAATTTTATTGTCAGCTACAGTTGGGGTAATATTGCCGATAGCGCCGTTCAGTTTTTCATACTCAAGATAAACGAATACAGGATTGCCGGTTTTAATATATTCCGAATACTTTTCGTCGATCAATCCCCTGATTTTGAAGGTAGTCAGATCAGACATATTGATAAGCATTTTGTCTCCGGCAACTTTCTCACCCACTTTCCCAGAAACCGACAGGATAATCCCATCAGATGGAGCTTTGATATTTAGCTTACTGAGGGTTTCCATTTTTTCGGCCAACTGTTTTTTCTGAATCTCGATCTGCAAATTCAGGCCAGCTTCCTCCGTTTTCATCTGTTTCAAACGAATATCATTCTTTTGAATTACTACATCCAGATCTTTCTCTGCCAATACCAGATTTTGTTTGGTTTCGTCCATTTTTGCTGATGAAATACCGCCAACACTCAACAATTGTTCTTCGTCAGCCAGTTGGGCTTTGATCGAGGTAATCCGGAGTTTTTTCACCTCCACATTGTAATCAAGGTCAATGCGCGACATTTGTCCTTCAAGCCTTGAACGTTCAAGCGAATTTGATTTTACTTCAAGCTGATCGCTGATTTGATCAATCTCACTTCGCGTAGTCCCCGGATCGAGTTCAATTATTACCTCACCTTTTTTCACCCGGCTTCCCGGTTCTTTGTTTATTTTTTGGATGATGCTGTTGAGTGGACTTAATATTATTACCTCATTTTCAGGCTCAACGACTCCGGTTGCATCAATAGGAATAAAAACCTGACCGCGATCAACAATTGAAGTGTGATACTTTTCAGAATCAGAATTAAGAAGTGAGGAAATTACATTTGTCCTGAACAGGATAAACAGAAATAGCAATGCAGACAAAATCAGACCTGCAATCAGGAGTCCTTTCTTGTTTCTCATGGATAAATAGTTGTTGGTTATGGTTGGGCTTTACCTTATGTTATTGAATGAAAGCAACATAAGGCTTCAGCCGTTCGGACACAAAAATAGCTGATTAATTTGGTAAAATCCAGAAATAATCAGCAAAAAAGAAGATTGTAGAACTACTTTCTACGATCAAAAAGCTATTTCACGAAAAAATCAAACATTTTCGCTTCTTCCAGATATCCTTCAAGACGATCTCCAATCTTTACAGGACCAACACCCGCAGGGGTTCCAGTATAAATAAGGTCGCCAATTTTAAGGGTGAAGTATTTCGAAACATGCGAAATAATGTCATCAATCGGAAAAATCATCAACGCTGAGTTTCCTTCCTGAATGGTTTTTCCGTTGATGTCGAGCCGAAACCCGATTGCATTTCGATCTGTCAACGAATCAACATTCACAAATTCACGACAAATTACAGCCGAATGATCGAATGCTTTCGATTTTTCCCATGGTAATCCTTTGTCTTTTAGTGTGTTCTGAACATCGCGTGCAGTAAAGTCAATCCCAAGTCCAATTTCCTTGTAATAGCGGTAAGCAAATTTTTTATCAATGTTTTTACCCAGCCGGTTGATCTTTACAACTATCTCAACTTCGTGGTGTAAATCGTTCGACCATTCAGGAATATAAAAAGGGTCGTTGTTCCGAAGCAAAGCCGTATCAGGTTTCAGGAACAATACCGGTTCATCCGGAATTTCGTTGTTCAACTCTTTCGCATGAGCCACATAATTTCGACCAACACAGATGATTTTCATTTCATTCTTAATTTTATGGCTGTCAGTACTTTTTTTGTGTATAACGGAAATTCATTATTCAGAATCCAACCGTAATAACCAGGCTGTTCACGTAAAACTTTCTCAACGGGGATTCCTTTATTTTTTCCGAAGTTGATGATTTCAACGCCCTTCTCATCGTAAACAATGCGCCCAACAAAGTCAACATTGGTATCATAAGCCGAAAATTCGCTTAATGCCTGAATATCATTGACAATAGGTTTCGATATTTTCCCGGCATGATCTTCATACTCTTCGTCAATATACTGGTCAAGTTGAGCCTTCAATACTTCGTAGGTAGCTTTGGTATCGGCCATTGCGCTGTGTGCATCTTCAAGCGGTTTTTGGCAATAGAATTTATACGCAGCGGCAAGTGTGCGTTTTTCCATTTTATGGAATATAGCCTGAGCATCAATAAACTTGCGCTTTTTTAGGTCAATATCAACATCGGCACGCAAAAACTCTTCGGCCAGCAACGGAATATCGAACCGGTTTGAATTGAAACCAGCAAAATCGCAACCTTCAATAAACTGAGCAATGGTTTTGGCAATTTCCTTAAAAGTGGGTTTATCTTTAATATCCTCGTCATAAATACCATGAATCTTACTAACCACCTCTGGTATTGGCATTTCTGGGTTGACCCTATACTGTTTTTCTTCTTCCGTTCCATCTGGATGAACTTTAATCAGCGCAATTTCAACAATCCTGTCGGTCACAATATTCATTCCTGTTGTTTCCAGATCGAGAAAAACCAACGGATTCCTGAGATTTAAATTCATGGTGATAAATTAAATTATTTCGATTAAAAATTAAAAAACCTAACAGTGAAAACTGTTAGGTTTATATTTACGAGCCTGTTGTTTATCAGGCGTTTATCATCATTGGCATTAAAAGCATCAATACATTTTCTTCTTCGTGCTCATTTTCTGCAGGTAATAACAAACCGGCACGTGTTGCATCCGATAATTCCATTTTCACATCAGTAGCCGAAAGGTTCGATAATATTTCCTGAAGGAATGTTGATTTGAACCCAATTTCCATGTCTTCGCCTTCATACTGACAGCTTAAACGCTCAACCGCAGAAATAGAGAAGTCGATGTCCTGAGCGGAAACAATTAGTTGATTTTCAGCTAATTTCAATCTAACCAAGTTGCTTGCCTGGTTTGAAAATACAGAAACACGACGAACTGTATTGTAGAATTCAACTCTATCGATAATCAGCTGATTTGGGTTGTTTGTAGGAATTACCGAATTGTAACTTGGATAATTACCTTCGACCAAACGGCAGATCAATTTAAAATTGCTGAGGGTAAAGAAGGCGTTTTTATCGTCAAACTCTAGTTTCACATCAAAATCTTCCTTCGGAAGCAAGCTTTTCAACAAAGCTGCTGGTTTTTTAGGAAGAATGAACGAAGCATCTTTGTCAGCCTTGGCATCGAAACGTTTGTAGCGTACCAGTTTGTGGGCATCAGAAGCAACGAACTTGATATCTTCAGTCGATAATTCAACAAAAATACCGTTCATAACCGGGCGAAGTTCGTCGTCGGCAGTTGCAAAAAGTGTTTTGTTGATCCCGCTTAAAAGCACACCATGATTAACATTGATTGATGAAGCAACTGCCTCATTCAAAATGGGTTGTTGAGGAAAATCTTCACCATTCTGGCCTACAATACTGAATTTACCGTTTTGAGAGAAAATTTCGATGGCAAATGTTTCAGAATCAATCTGGAATGTCAAAGGTTGTTCCGGAAATTCCTTGAGTGTTTCGTTCATCAACTTAGCCGGAACTGCAATTGCCCCGGTACCACTGGTGTTCTCAAGCTCCAGACTTGTAATCAAAGTCGATTCCAGATCGGAGGCAGTAACTGTTAAACGGTTGTCTTCCAGCAAAAACAAATAATTATCCAGAATAGGAAGTGTATTTTTTGAATTGATCACTTTGCTGATTGCAGCAAGGTGGCTGAGTAATTCGGTACTTGAAACAACAAATTTCATTGGTTATTTTTTAGAGTTTTATATTTCTTTCTATTTTTTGCTGTAAAATTACCTCCTAAATAATCAAAGGGAAGTAAGCGAATATACAAACTTTGATTTTTTCTACCTATTGATTGCACAATATTTTATACAAAAGAAACGAACATGTTTAAATAGAGATCAACACCTGAATTTGCGTCTGCGAATATACACATAGCAAGCACCAAACAAGGCAATTAACAACAATGGTATCAATACATTCAGCATTTGCCAAGCGGTTTTTCCTTCCCGAATCCTAACTTTATCGAGTAGCCTGATTTTAAACACGCGCGAACGAAGCTCCATTAATCCCTGATCGTCGCACAAGTAATTAACAGCATTCAACAGGAAATCTTTGTTCCCGAATGTTTGCTGCGAATATTGGTCATAGCCCAATGGCATAAATTCAGGCGTACCTCCTCTAATTCTATACTTGTTGGCAATCAGGTTTCCATCCGAAAAAACGATCATTCGGGTGGGTTGGCTCTCTGTTTTTATTTCGGAAGCTTTAACTCCAAACGATTCGACCATGCGATTTTTAAATACGGAAGGAAAAGTACCTTCGAGCAAAATGCCTACAGGTTGAGATGGTTGCCTGAAAAGTCGGCGATCTGGCGGATTGTTAGTACTTGCCAGACTTATTTCCATTGGTGTATTTGACACCAGGGAATAATCCGATGTTGCCAGAATGACCGTTTTACGCATTTTCTCCAGTTTTCCAACCGTGTCGATTGAACTTACAAATTCGGCTTTAACACGGTTCATATTTCGACTAAGTACGTGATTTTCTGAAGGAATCAACAATGGTGAATAATACCATGGAGCCGGTTCAAATTTGGGAGGCTGATTAACAGGAGCAGTATTTACCGGGATCATCAAACACTGGACATCCTGAACGAGATTGGCATTCAGGCGGATACCATATTTGAACAACTGATCATCCAGATTCAGTTTCTTTGGAAAAGCCAAAGTTGAACCGCTGATACTTAAACTATCCAAACTCACCGACACCGGATCGACCAGCCACATAATCCGGCCACCTTTCATTAAATACTGGTCGATGCAAAACTTGTCGCTTTCGGCAAATGGAATGGTTGGGTTGGCAACAATCAATGTTTTTATTTTTGCACCATTCGAAATTAGTTGTTGTGCCGACACCCGCATCACATTGTATTTTTCAGCCAATGCGCCTGCAATATCATGGGTTTCGTACTCATTCAGTTCACCCTGGCCATTCAGGAAGGCAACCGTTTGTTTTTCTGAATTGAACAATTCCGCAAATGCAGCTGAAAGCTCATATTCCAGGCTTTCTATTGAATTGTTCAGGTTCACTTCAGCATGAAGAGCCGGGTTGTTTTTTAGCAAATTCACACTTAATTGTTTCTCACCATAATTAATTAAAACTCCGGGGAAAATACGCCTTGTAACAGTTCCTTGTTCGGTATTCTGCCTGATATCAGTGGGTTGTAGTCCTTTCTGCGCAAGTTCAGCAAAGAGTTGATCCCGACGTTTTACATCTGAAATCTGATATGGATCAATTACCGCAAGATTGATAAGTTGCGATGAATAAGCATTGTAATCAGCAATTTTTTCCTGAATTGACTTTTGAAGTTTGCGAAAACCGGGAGGCAATTCACCATCCAGATAAAGGGTAATATTCACCGACTTGTCCAGTTCTTTCACCAGATTCCTCGAAACGGTAGTGATGGAATATCTTTTTTCAGCCGTAAGATCAAGGCGGAAAAACAGTTGGCTGGAAAGGAACCCAAGGACAATAACACCTAAAAGAGCCAATGCACCAAGTTTTAGTTCTCTTCGGAAATTGACCTTGTGAAAATGAATGATTCGGCTTGTCAGGAAAAGAAAAAGAAAAATGGTGGCAAGGAAATAAACCAGATCGCGCGAATCGACCACACCACGGCTGATTGAAGCGTAATGCTCGTTAATTCCGAAAGCGGTTATCAGTTGTTGAATAGATGAAGGCAATTGCAAGGAACCTACCAGATCGAAACCGAGGTAAACGAGAAACGATAGCGCCATTGCCAGGATAAAGGAAAAAATCTGGTTATCGGTCAGCGCCGAGACCAACAATCCGATGGCAACATAAATAGCAGCCAGAAAAAACAGTCCAATATAAGCGCCCCAGGTTCCGCCGGTATCAATACAACCAACCGGATTTCCGAGCGAATAAGCCGAATAAAAATAAACCAGCGTTGGCAGTAACGAAATGGTGACCAAAATCAAGCCTGCCAAATATTTGGCTAGTACAATCCTGAAAACCGAGATTGGCCGCGTAAGCAGAACTTCCATGGTTCCAAGTCGTTTTTCTTCAGCAAATAATCGCATGGTTACTGCAGGAACCAGAAAAAGGTAAACCCATGGTGCCAGTGAAAACAGGCCGTCGAGCGAAGCATATCCGCCTTCCAATATATTGTAATTTCCGGGGAAAACCCACAGAAACAGGCTGGTTGCCAACAAAAACACAAAAACGACTATATAACCTGTCAGCGATCCAAAAAAACTGGTAATCTCTTTTTTTAATAAACTGTACATACGTAAAATGAGTAACTATATTAACTTATTTATTTTATTGGCTTTAGCTTTTTCACCATCAATTCGGCAGCCCTTTTCGAAGCTCCCGGTTCGCCTAATTTGATCATCATCTCGTGGTAATCTGCCAACATCCGTTTTTCATTCTGCGGATCACGAATGATTTTTTCGAGTTCATGAACTACTTTTTTCAAGGTAAAATCCCACTGAATCAGTTCAGTAACGGCTTCTTTCCCCAAAATGATATTGACCAACGAAACCCATCTTGTTTTCAGGAAGAAATATTTCAGAAAATTAAACAACCATTTGGGAGTCAGGCGATAAACAACCACCTGAGGAACATTCAGAATAGCAGTTTCGAGCGTTGCGGTTCCAGATGAAACAATGGCAGCACGACTGTGGATCAGTATTTCGTAGGTTTTGCCCCACACAATCGGAACCTGACTTTCTTTCATAAATGGCAGGTAAAATTCGGTTCCCATGTTGGGCGCACCGGCAATTACACACTGAAATTCAGGGAATTGAGCAGCGGCTTCAAGCATGATTGGTAACAAAACACTGATTTCACCTTTTCTACTGCCTGGTAATACGGCCAAAATTGGTTTTTCAGGCAAGATATTTTCAGCAAAAAAACGTGAGTAATCAGGTTCTGTTTTCTTTTCGAGAATGGCATCGAGCAATGGATTTCCAACGTAATTTACCTTGTAATCATACTTTTGGTAGAACTCAGTTTCGAATGGCAAAATGGTAAACATCTCGTCAACGTAAGCTGTTACTTTATGAACCCGGCCTTCTTTCCATGCCCATATTTTTGGCGAAATATAGTAGAATGTCTTAATTCCCTTTGTTTTCGCGAACTTAGCCATCCGAAGGTTAAATCCCGGATAATCAATCAATATCAGAACATCAGGATTAAAAGCCAGCAAATCCTGCTCGCAAAACCTGAAATTTTTCTGAATGGTCCGGATATTCATGATCACTGGCACAATGCCCATAAAAGCCAGATCACGGTAATGTTTCAGCACAGTCATTCCGGCCTGTTCCATCAATTCGCCACCAAATCCGCGAAACTCAGCTTGCGGATCAATCTTACTGATTTCTTTGATCAGGTTGGAGGCATGTAAGTCGCCAGAAGCTTCACCAGCTAAAACATAGTATCTCATATAGTTCAAAGTTTCAAATTCAAAGTTTCAGGTTGTGCTCTTGCCGACATTTTACGGTCTTCTGCTTTTCAATTTTTCAATCCTCACTTTTATACCCCGAATTCCCGTGGTTACTCAAGGAGCGGCGTTTTTGTCTTCCGACTTCTGACTTCCGACTTCCGTCTTCTTTCTAAATAAATTTGGCAATAAGCACCAGAAAGGCATACATAAAAGTTGCCATAAGAACGCCTCGTGCCGCCATATCATATTTTTTTCGGTAAAAAAGCAAAAAGAAACCAAGGTTGGAAAATACGCAGACACTTAGTATTTTAAGAAATACTCCCATGTACCAAAGATTTTTCAGGTAAACAAAAAATCCCATCCCACTGTATTTTACCTGGTAAGCGATCATGAATATAACCAAAGGAACAATGGTTCCAAGCAACCAACCTGTCAAAATGCGATCGACCTGATTTTGTTTACGTTTAAACATATCAAAACCTCCAGCTTTTCATGCTCTCAAAAGTCTGATAGCAAGTCATATCCGCATTTACCGGCACAACTGAAACGTAACCATTTTCGAGTGCAGCAATGTCAGTTTCCTCAACATCTTCTTCAAAATTTTTGAAATAGCCTGACATCCAGAAATATTCCCGCTTGTGAGGATCAGTGCGTTTTTCGAACTCTTCAACCCATTTTCCTGAAGTTTGCCGACACACCTTTGTGCCTTTAATTTCACCTTTGGGAATATTCACATTCAGGCAAACAAATGGAGGAAGACCATTTTCGGCAACTTGCTGAAAGACACGAGCTACATAAATTTTTGCACGCGAAAAATCTGCTTCGCGATCATAGTCGTTTAGCGAAAAGCCAATTGATGGAATGCCATGAATGCAACCTTCCAGCGCACCGCCCATAGTACCCGAATAAATTACACTAATCGATGAATTGGAACCGTGATTAATACCTGAAACCACAAAATCGGGATATCGGTCGAGCAACTCATTAAATCCCAATTTCACACAATCAACCGGTGTCCCGGTACAACTGTAAACCTGAAATCCCTCTTCATCAATAGTTTTGGTTACCCGAATTGGAAAATCGACCGTAATTGCATTTGACATTCCCGACATGTGACGTTCGGGAGCAATTACCACCACATCGCCAAAAAGGCGCATTACTTCTGAAAGTTCGGTTAACCCTTTTGCTGTAACACCATCGTCATTAGTAATTAATATCAGGGGCCTTTCGCTCATAACTTGATTTTTGAATGCACACAAAGATAAATGAATGTGCCTGACAAAATCCTTTTAAATAAATAATTCAGTAAAATTTAAAGAATGTATGAGCCAGCTAATTTTTTAGACTTACGAGGATTTCATCGCCTTTTTCCCATTTTCTTGAAATCTGGCAATATTCGCCTGGTATTGCAACATATTTTACGTTACCATGGGTAACCGAAGGATTTATCGCCCATGAAGGAATGCGAATAAAAATATCCATATAACGTAGGTCATTACATTCACTTTTTAATGTCATTTCGTAGCCTTGTGGATAGTTTGTTTCCTGAATGATCCTTACGTTTCCACCGGTAGTATGCTGATAATCTACTGACGAGGCACCAATAATGTTGACATAAATCTGATCGAAAACATGTGTGTAAATAACTGATTTAATGAGCTTTTCTGAAACAAAGTCACTTGTTTTGCTATATAAAATTTTCTCCAAAGCATCGCCAAACTGCACTTCTCCTGAAAGTTTCACCAAGTTGACATTCAGCTCAGTCCATTTACGAATCGCTTCCGGTAATATTTTGCTATTCAGTGAATCTGGCAGAGATGAACCAGTAGCAAAAGGTGTTTTTTCGGTTCCGAAGTAATTTGTATTGACTTCATTCCAATTTCTGATCAGAGAAACCCAGAGGCTGTTAGAAGGCGATTTTCTGATTTGTTCAGCCATTGAAAGCATTTTATCAATCTGATTCACAACAAGATGTTGCTCATTTGATAATCCTGATCTGTCTTCGTTTAACAACGAATCGACACCCATCAGTTGACCTGACTGAAAATGGAGACTGATTTGCTTTTCAAGAAAAGATTGTGAATTGATTACTGAAAGACTGTTGGGATCATTTCCACAGGATGAAAAAATCAGAATAATCCAAATGAATATAAATGGTTGATCGTGTCTCATTAAACATTTTTTTTATTCTGAAACGTTTTTATCGTCATCAGGTTCATTAGACTTTATATAGATTAATTTTATAATGTGTTATTTTTCAGTGTAATTCTAAAATTGTGTAAACCACAGGCGAGTTCCATGATCAGGTCATCGAATCCCTCTTTGTGGCAGCGCAAACGATCTTTG